>Ga0302279_10005380_pt1 | contig 14365 bp, 15 predicted proteins | sample III_Bog_N3_3_FD_194541 | JGI IMG/M metagenome (GOLD analysis project Ga0302279, IMG submission 194541) | Peat permafrost microbial communities from Stordalen Mire near Abisko, Sweden - III_Bog_N3_3 | ecosystem: Environmental > Terrestrial > Soil > Wetlands > Peat | place: Sweden: Abisko...
CGCTCTACGGCCGCGGGTCGGTCGACAGAAGCGCGAAGAGCGAGTGGTCGAGCCATCGGCCGTGGCAGCGTTCTGCCTCGCGTGCGACCCCCTCGAAGCGAAAGCCGAGCCGACCGATGACCCGCAGCGAGGCGTGATTGTTCGTCGCGGCCGCCACGCGCACGCGGTGCACGTTGAGGCGCGAGAACGACCAGGTGAGCAGCGCCCGGCACGCTTCGGTCATGTAGCCACGCCCCGTCACGCTCTTCTCGAGCCAGTACCCGAGCTCGGCGCTCTGGTGGAGGTGCGCGAACGCTTCGAGGCCGACGACCCCGAAGAACGCACGAGTCTTTTTGTCCCGTATGCCGAATCGGCAGGCGCGTCCGTGGTCCCAGTCGAGGGCGCTTGCGTCGGCGTAGCGATGGCTGGCTTCGACGTCGCTCGTGAAGGGGACCCACGGAAGCCACGGCTCGAGCTGGGCCCGCGACGCTTCGACGGCGGTCCACAGCTCGTCGCCGTCCGAGGGCTCGATGGGGGCTAAGAGGAGACGGGCGGACTCGATGGGGCGCGCGCGAAGCTCGGTTCGGGTCGGGACGACGAGCATGATTGGCCCGCGATCGTACCCGCGATCGTCGCCGTACGCGACGGCCGGCCGCAGCTACGTTTGCGCCTGCCTATTTGCGATCGAGGTACGCTTCGACGATGTCTCGCGTCGGGCGTTCGACCGAGATGAGAGGGCTAGTTACGAGGTCGTGCCCTCCCGATTCGAAGTAGAGCGCTTCCCCCGGCTGGGGCTCGCCGATGTTCGGCTGAATGCCGCCGTTCATGTAGAAGCGCAGCCCGCCGTGCACGCGACGACGGAGGGCGAGGTGGCTCTGGAGAAAGTCACCTGTCCGTCGATCTCGCACCGCGACGCAGAAGCCGTCTCGAAAGTGATACTCGGTGTTGCGAGTCACGTAGACGCGGTGGCGACGGCGCTCTTGCCCGCCGAACTTGCCGGCCACTGGAGTCGATTGCCGTGCGGACGAAGAGTTGGTTTGGCTCATGACTTGGTTCTCCGAGCCGAAGCTTCGGACACGTGGGGATCCTGGGCCAACTTCAGCGGCGTCGCCTACGGTCCGTTCGGCGTCATGACGCCCGGAGCGACCGCGACGTTGGCGCGAATCGTCCCGAAGCGAATCTCGGTACGGTCGCGGGGACCTTCTACGATGGTCGCCGTTTCGGGGGAGACGAGGTCGGGTGCCAAGGTGAAGCGTAGCTCCTGAAACGACGACGGCGTGCCGGCCTTCGGGGTAGCGCGGAAGGTCACGCGATCCGGACCATGGCACGTCCCCGATAGGTCGTAGCGGGTGCGCAACGCGGCCAGGTCACCCCCGAGGAGGATGCGCAGATCATCGAGCCCGGCTGCGATCTTCTGGCTTGCAGACGGAACCTTCCCCTGACCGGTCGGGCTCCTGTACGCGAGCCCCTCCGGCGTCACCCAGTAGACCACGTCATCGGGCGGCGCGAGGTCCCAGCGCAGACGGTCGGGGCGCACCAGGGTGAGCGTCCCGGTCGAGCGAACCTTGGCCGCAAGGAGCCCGATCGTGCGCTCCTGCGTGAACGGGCCGGTGAGCGTCGTGACGTTGGCGCGGGCACGCGCGACGTCGGCGAGTGCCCTGTCGAGGCGTTCGGGCGAGCAGGCTTCCGCGTCAGGGGCATCGCCACGTGCACTTGCCGGAGCCAGAAGATCTAGCGCCAGTGCCGACGCGAGCTTCGTCACGTCCCTGCGAGTGAGCCTCATGGCGATCCCTTCTGCGCATCATGACCCAGCTTCGCCCCTCCGGCTCGCGCCAGCCCCGCGGCATACCGACCGTCGTGGAGGATCGCGTCGTCGTCGATGGTCTCGGGCGGCGTGTCCGTGTCGGAGAGCGGGTCATGGGCCTTCGACAGCTCGACGTTGAGGTCGAAGCGGACGAAGTGCCCCGAGAGATGCGGCCCCGCGCTCACCCAGAGGACCTTCGCCGTCGTGTCGGCGACGATGCCGTGCGTCGCGATGAGGGCATCGATGGTGCGACGATCGCCGAGCGAGCACGCGGCGCCGCCGGCACACGAGTGGTCCCGCAGCATCGCGACCGCGCGTGGAACATCGGCCTCGTGGGGGCCGACGGCCGCGAGCAGCTCGTCCAGCCGGGCGCGACGCGGAAGCGTGGTCGTTTTCTCGCGCACCGCCAGGTTCTTCGGATCGTCGCGTAGCGGGCCCTCGAAGTGGTTCGTCACTGCGATGCGATCGGCGTCTCGCCACGTGTCGCGCACGAACGCGGGAGAGCCAGGAGCCCGCTCCACGGCTGCAAAGTGACCGCGCGCGTCCGCCACGATCACGATGTGCGAGACCATCACGCTCTGGCTCCGGAGGACCGCGATGGCCTCGCTTGTGTCGTGGGCTCGCTCGAGGACTTCGCGCAGCATGAACACCACCGGCTCGCCTGTCGTCTGCGGAGTACCGGCTCGCGCGCCATGGACGACCACGGCCACCCCCTCCGCGTTCATCCCGCTCATCACCCCGATGAGCCCGGGCCACGCCACGCTTGCGAAGGGGATGACCCCGTCGCCGCGAACGAAGTACACGGCCTTGTCGCGGTCGAACGCGTCCCCCGCCTCGAAGTCGAAGGCGCGGGACAGAAGCGTGTGGCCGTCCTTCGTCGCGCCCGGTCCGAGGCCGAACGTGGAGCAGCCGATGAGCGGCGAGTGCTCGAAGCTGAGGGCGATGTCGTAAAGCGAATGAAGGAAGACCATGCGCTGGTACGTCGGGAGCTCTGCCGCGAACGGGTCGGGATCGAAGGCCTGCGCCTCGGCTGCGACCTCCCGCCGTCGCGCTTCGGGGAACCCAAGGTCGACGTGCCTGTACTGCACGCGGCTCACATCGATCATGAGAGCCCGCGCCGGCGAGAACGGGACGAATCGGGCGAAGTCGCGCCAGAGGTCGCTCTCATTCGCGATCATGTGGTCGTAGTTGAGGCGCGCTTGGGTCGCGCCGATCGTCTCTGGGTCACCCGCAAGGTAGACCTCGCGCACGCCGCCACGCGAGCGCGCATACGAGGCGCCGTCGCGAAGGATTCCGTCCCGTTCGATCAGTCGCTCATGCCCTACGGTGACCGGCGGCGGCGCGATGGCCGTCGCGACGACGATGGCCTCGTGGATCGCAGGAATGCCTAGAAGTAGACAGCCCAGCGCGACGAGCTTCTTGCGATGCCGGATCATTGCGCGCGCTTCAGGTCGTAGAGCGTGCGGACGACGGTGGCGATGATGCGCATCGGGTCGCGGACGCCGTCGAAATGCGTCACGCGCTCGTGCTCGGGCGGATAGATCACGACCACGGGCTGCTCGACAACGGTCATGCCGGCTGCGATCGCGCGCAGAATCACCTCCGCTTCGAACGCGTACCCCGTCGCGCGTGCACCGAGAGCCAGCGTCTCGCGGATCGGGTAGCGACGGAGGCCGCACTGCGTGTCGCGGAGCGCTTGCCGCGCGAAGAGGGAGAGGAAGAGGTTCGAGATCCCGTTCGAGAGCTGGTTCTTCCGTGGGGCGCCATCGCGCACGAGATCGCGTATCCCGAGCACGAGATGCAGCGGATTGTCGGAGGCGTCCAGGAGCGCACGTGCTCCACGCGCTGGATGCTGGCCGTCGGCGTCGACGCTGAGCGCAACTCCGAAGCCGAGCGATCGGGCCTTCTCTAGGCCTCGGGCGAGCGCCGCGCCTTTGCCGCCGTTTCGTGCGCATACGACGACCGAAGCTCCCATCGCGCGCGCGACATCCGCTGTGCCGTCCGTCGATCCGTCGTCCACGACGATGATGTCCCCGTCGCTGCAGGGAAGCGTGGCGTGGAGATCCTCGATGACCGCGCGAAGCGACCGTGACGCCTGGTACGCCGGCACGATGACGCACGCGCGTGCATCGCCGACACGCAGAGTCGCTGGAGCGTCTTGGGCGATCATCGCGTCGCCAGGAGGGTAGTCACCTCTCGCACGCGATGCGCCGATTTAGTACGTTCCGCGCATGCCGGTGAAGCTGCGAGTCGAACGAGGGCCGTACGCTGGGCTGCCGCGCGCGGAGGTCACGCGCCGCGTGCGCGTGGTGTTCGACGCCCTCGCCCTCGGGGATGCCGAGCTTTCGGTCGTGCTGACGAACGACGCGCAGATCCACGAGCTGAACCGCGACTACCGCCACAAGGATCGCCCGACAGATGTCCTCGCGTTCGCTATGCGCGAAGGGGAGCTTGGCGATGTCGGCAACGAGCTCGGGGATGTGATCGTGAGCGTCGAGACGGCGCGTAGGCAGGCTGCATCCGCAGGTCACGATCTGCTCGCCGAGCTCACCATGCTCCTCGTGCACGGAATCCTGCACCTGCTCGGGTGGGATCATCAAACGCTCGCGACCGACCGGAAGATGCGAGCGGAGACTGCTCGGCTCGTCGCGCTGGCGGCGGCGCCCGCGGCTCCGAAGCGACCCGCATCGGCGGCCAAAAGAGGCTCGTCGAGACGAACCCGCGTCTCGGCGCTGCCGGCACGCAAGCGGTAGGAGTTGCGATTGGTGCTCGTTTTCCCGAGTGATCCGTGAAGGAACTTCTCAGGGATCACGGCCGCTCCGGGTGCGCGAAAGCACAAAACGCCCACGTTTTTCGCTTGCGGGTGAGAAGAATCGGATGGTACCCATCTCTTCACTGGCGGAGGACCATCGCTCCACGGAAGTGGCGATTCACCATCGATTCGAGCCCTTTCGCGAGGGTCCCTCTTCGTCATCGATGGGACGCCAAGCGACTCACGGGCGCGTATCGCTCGACGAGTCGCTGGTTCTGCCGGAGGCGGACGCGAGCCAGTGAATGATTGAATGATGGGTGGGACCGAAGTTCACGACGTCGTGAGAACCTACAGGAGGATGCCGAGATGTCTGGAAAGCGACTGACCAAAGCGCAAGTGATCACCGAGATTTCCGAGATCAGCGAGCTCGACAAGAAGAGCGTCTCGCGCGTATTCGACGGGCTTACGGAGCTCATCAAGAAGCAGCTCAGCTCGCGCGGCCCGGGCGAGTTCGTCATCCCCGGCCTCCTCAAGCTCAAGGCCGTGAAGAAGCCCGCGACGAAGGATCGCCCCGGCATCAACCCGTTCACCAAGCAGCCCATCACGATCAAGGGCAAGCCCGCGTCGAAGAAGATCCGCGCTTCGGCCCTCAAGTCCCTCAAGGACCTGATCCAGTAACGTTTGCCGCGCGATCGAGCCTCGGGCGTCGCGTCCGTGGGCTCGAGAGTACGAGAAAGGCGTCAGCTCCGTTTCGAGCGGCGCCTTTTTCGTTTTGTCGCCCGCTAGGCCACGCTCGCGCGTCGACGCTCGCGGACGACCGCGAAGGCGGTGGTCGTCACGAGGAGGCACGTGAGGAGGATGTCGCCGCAGCGATCGAACAGCGTGGGCGGGGTCTCGAGCAGCGCGGCGTTTGCCATGACGACGGCGGGCTCGTTGCCCGTCACGCGAGCGCGGACCACCCCGGCGGCGTCGACCCAGCTCGTCACCCCTTCGTTGACTGCGCGCACCAGATCGCGACGCGACTCGACGGCTCGCAACGCGCCAAGGCGCAGGTGCAGCTCGCTCTCGGCGCTCCCCCGGAACCACGCGTCGTTCGTCACGTTCACCAGCAGGTTCGGCCGTGCGCTCATCGCCTCGCGCCCCGCATCGGGCAGCGTGTCCTCGAAGCAGTTGAGCACGGCCGCCCGCATGAGGCCGGTTCGCTGCAGCACCGTTTCGCTCCCAGCGACGAGCCCGAGGCCGCGCGAGAAGGTTGCGCGCACCCACGTGATGCGGTCGAGCCAGGGGATGGTCTCACCGAACCAGAGGAGATGAATCTTGTCCTGGGGGGCTTCGAGGGTGCCGTCGGTGCGGCAGAGCGCGGCGGAGTTCCAGACGTCACCGTTCGCCCCCGTCGTAACGAGCCCCGTGAGCACCGGGCCGCGGACGCCGAACGGCAGCATCGCGAGCGGGCCTATCGGGCAACGGCGCGTGACGTGCGCTACCGGGTATGGGTACGCGGCTTCGGGCCATACCGTGAGCTCCGCGCCATCGCGCTCGGCGCTCGACGTAGGGCGCGTGAGCTTCTCGAGGATCAACGAGAACTGCATCGGGTCCCAGCGGTCCACGGCGTCGATCGACGGCTCCACGAGCGCGACCCGGATCGTCGCAGCCGCGGCGCGCGTGGCCTCGACGCTCTTGATGCGCGCGCGTCCACCGACGAACGTCAGGAGTGGAATTGCCAGCGCGACCGTGACGAGGGTGAGCGGTCTCCTTCGTGGCTCGCGCTTTCCGAGCGCGTTCACGGCCGACGCGAGCAAGCCCGCGGACAGCGCCATGACGAACGTGACGCCCCGCTCGCCGACCCACTCGGCCAGCTGCACCATTTCGGGCACGGGAGTGACGCCACCCGCCGCGCTCCAGGGGAACACGGCCGGGACGAACGTCCCCGCGAAGACTCCGGTCGCGAAGGCCCACCAGGAAGGGACGCCGCGCCGGCCGAGACCACGGTGAATTGCGGTGGCGACCCCCCATCGAACGCTCTGCTCGAGAGCCAGCAGTGCGAGCGCGATGACCCCGAGCCACCACGACGCAGACGTGAAGGTCGCGATGACCTTCGGGACGAACCGCAACGCTACGACATTGGCGGCCCATCCGAACGACAGGCCCACGCCGACCGACCGCCGCGCCGAGCCCGCTTCGGAAGACGGCTCGTTGAGGCTCGCGAGGACCGCCATCCCCAGCCACAAGGCTGGGAAACAGTCGGTCGGCGGCGCGGCGCTGGCGAAGAACGCCCCTGCAAACAGGGCGGCTACGATGGCCGCGCCGAGATGCCGGGCCTTCAAAGGGTCAGAAACGGCGCTGACCGACGCGCTACGCCTAGAAGTAGAACGTCATACCGCCGCGGAAGAGCGCGCCGGCAGAGGTGTTCGACGTCTGGCCCGTCTGCGGATCCACGAACTCAGGGTCACGGTCCGCGCCCTGGTCGATGCGCTCGCGGATGAAGGCGAGGGCGTCGATGTTGAGGGCGAAGTGGCGCGCGACGCGGAACTCGAGGCCGATGCCGCCTTGGCCGCCGAAGTACGAGTAGTCCTTCGAGACGTTGAACTGGCCCGCGTCGTCGACGACGTGTGCTCCGGCCCAACCGAAGCCGGCGAGCAGGTAGACCTGGGTACGCGACTTGGGATTGAGGAAAAACATCCCGTTGAGCGTGAGGTCCGTCTCGTCGTGCTGGAAGCCGTTGTAGTCACGGCCACCCATGAAGTCGACGTCGGCTTCGAGGCCGAACGACGGGCGCGGCTTGTAGCGGAGACCGAAGCCTACGCCTCCCATTCCGGAGTCGTGCGTTGCGGTCGAGCTCTGGCCGAACGCCGCCCCTTCCACGCGTAGGTTCAATCCCCACTCGGGACGGTTGGGCTGAACCACCGGTCGCGGCCGGTAGTAATAGATCGGAGGGGGGGGCGCCTGGATGTAGCGCGGCCCCTGGTAGACGACGACCGGCGGGGGCGCCTGGTAGATCACCACGGGGGGCGGCGGTCCACCGTTTCCGTAGATGTAGGTGGTGTGGGGCGGCCCCGGAGGCAGACGCGGCGGGGGCCCAGGCGGCGGCGGAGGGGGAGGCGGCGGGGCCTCCTGCGAGCCAGGCAACGGCTGGAACTGCAGGGGCTGACCGGCGGGCGCAGCGGGGGCTTGCTGCGTATCCGCACAGAACCAGCTACCCGGAGGACAGTGCGGGTTCGCCTGCGGGGCAGGGGCCTGCTGAGCCATGGCGACCCCGGCGAAGGCCAGAGTCGAGGCAATTACAGAGCTAAAGAGGAGGGGTCGCTTGGACATGACTTCGTGCCTCCGACGCACGTCAGCATTCCTATGTAGCAACCAAAGTGCCATGTGCTTTGTCGAACTGCACTGCAGAAAGACACGGGTGGTCGCCGATCGTGTTGACGCTGGTTCACGCTACGGTCGGAACGCCGGGGCGTCTTCGGGGCGTCCAAGGGAGCGCCGCGGCTCGGCTGCGTCGTGGTAGGTTGCCCGCCTGATGAGGACCGTTCGGCTCAAGGCAGGTCATGTGCAGCCGGTTTGGGCCGGGCATCCCTGGGTCTATGCCCAGGCCATCGACTGGATCGAAGGGGGCGCCACGGCCGGCGACGAGGTGACCGTCCTCGACCCGAAGCAGAACTTCCTCGGTCGCGGATTTTACTCACCGGGATCCGCGATCCCAGTGCGGCTCCTCGTGCGGGACGCAACGACGCCCCTCGACGGTGCGTTCTTCCGCACCATGATCGATCGCGCTGTCTCGCTCCGCGCAATGCTCGGGCTGCCGTCGGACGAGACGAACGGGTACCGCCTCGTGCACGCCGAAGGGGACGGGCTGCCCGGGCTGATTGTCGACCGTTTTGGTGACACGCTATCCGTTCAGTTCTCCACGTTCGGGATGAAGGCCCGCGAGGGGCTCGTCTTCGAGGCGCTGTCCGAGAGGCTCTCGCCGCGCGCCATCGTCGATCGCACCGCGAACGGCGTCGCAGCCAGCGAGGGCTTCCTCCCCACGCGTGGCGTCGTGCGCGGTGAGGAGATCACCGCGTTCGAGTTCAAGGAGCGCGGCCTGTCGTTCCGCATTCCCCTCGATGTCGGCCAGAAGACCGGCTTCTACTTCGACCAGCGTCCCCTTCGTGCGCGCGTCGAGCACATCTCTCGCGGCAAGCGCGTGCTCGACGCTTACAGCTTCGTCGGCGCCTTCGCGATGGCCGCGGCGCGCGGCGGAGCGACCAAGGTCGTCGCGGTCGACGAGAGCGCCATCGCGCTCGAGGTCGGCGCAGAGTCTGCGCGGCTCAACGATCTCGACGGTCGCATCGAGTTCCTCAAGCACGACGCTCGCAAGCACCTCTCCGAAGCCAAGGGCTCCTACGACGTCGCCATCGTCGACCCTCCGCGCCTCGCGCCTACCCGTGGCTCGCGCGACAACGCGCTCATGGCCTACTCGAAGCTCGCCGAGCACGCGTGCCACGCGGTCGCTCCTGGCGGCGTCCTCGTCTATTGCTCGTGCTCCGGCGCGGTCGATCTCTTCGCCCTCGCCCGCGCGCTCGCCACGGGGGCCCGCCGCGCCAACGTGCAGGCCACCGTCTTCGAGCGCGGCTTCCAGGGGGCAGACCACCCGGGCCCCGCGGCGTTCCCCGAGGGCATTTACCTCAAGTGGGTGATGGCCCGCATCGAGCCTCGCTAGGTCTCGCGCGCGCTCGTGCGTCCGCTTTCGTCCTACGCGCAGGACCGTCGCCGGTTCTCGTCCGCCTCCTCCGCGATTCGCGGCCTCCTGTTCGATCTCGACGACACGCTCCTCACGGACGGTCGCCTCACGCGCGAGGCGTACGACGCGCTCTGGTCGATGCACGACGCGGGTCTCGTGCTCGTCGCGGTGACTGGCCGGCCGAGCGGGTGGGGTGAGGTGCTCGTGCGGCAGTGGCCGATCGACGGCGCGGTGACCGAGAACGGCGCGGTGCACGTGGTCCGCGAGGGGGCAGGCGTCTCGATCCGCGAGCGATGTACGCCTGACGAGCGACACACGCGTCGTATGCGCCTGTCGCGGCTCGTGGCGCGCGTGCAGGACGTCGTCCCCGAAGCACGTCTCGCGGACGACGTCGGGGCGCGTCGTTCGGACGTCACGTGGGATATCGGCGAGCGCGTGCGTCTGCCAGTCGACCGCGTGGATCTCATCGCCCGCGAGATCGTCGCCCAGGGCGCGCGCACGACCCGCTCGAGCGTGCATCTCCATGCGACGTTCGACGAGGACGACAAGGCCTCCGGCGCCGTGGAGTTCCTCGCGCGCTCCTTCAAGGTCGACGCAGGCGCGGCCCTTCGCACCTTCGCGTTCGTCGGCGACAGCGGCAACGACGCCGCCTGCTTCGCCGCGTTCGAGACCACGTTCGGCGTGGCCAACGTCGCGAAACACCTGTCCACTATGTCCGTCCCGCCGCGCTACGTCGCTTCACGACCGATGGGGGCAGGCTTCGCCGAAATCGCCCGCATGCTCGTGCACGACCGCGCCTGAGTCGCTATCCTCCGCGTCACCATGGAATTGACGCCTGTCGCTGCCGCCGCTTCCGTCCCCGCGGGTCACAAGCCCGAAGCCGTCCCTGCCCCATCCCCGCCCTCACGCAACGCCGAGCTCGCGGCTCTCGGAGCGCGTTACCTCTACGGCAACTACCGCCCGGCGCCGATCGCGTTCGTCCGCGGTTCGGGCTGCGAGCTCTTCGACGCCGACAACCAGCGCTGGCTCGACCTCTGCGCTGGGGTCGCCGTCTGCTCGGTCGGACACGCCCATCCCACGTACGTGAAGGCGATCTCCGAGCAGGTGGCCCGCGTCGCGCACGTGTCGAACTGGTTCTTGAACGAGCAGAACGTCCTGGCCGCGGTCGCGCTGTGCGAGCGCAGCGGCATGGACCGCGCGTTCTTCTGCAACTCGGGCGCAGAGGCCAACGAGGCCATGCTGAAGCTCGCGCGCCACCACTTCTTCGGCATCGGACAGCCGAACCGCAGCAAGGTCATCGCGTTCCACAACTCGTTCCACGGCCGCACGCTGGGCGCGCTCGCGATGACCGGCACCCCCAAGTACCACGAGGGCTTCGGCCCCGTGACCGGCATCACCCACGTCGCGTACGGCGACCTCGACGCGGTGAAAGCCGCCATGAGCGACGACGTCTGTGCCATCAACGTCGAGCCGATCCAGGGCGAAGGGGGGGTTTTCCCCGCGCCGGCCGGATTCCTTCACGGTCTGCGTGCTCTCTGCGACGCGTCGGGCGCGCTGCTCATGCTCGACGAGGTGCAGACGGGCATCGGCCGCACCGGTCACTTCCTCGCGGCCGACGGCGCGGGGGTCAAAGGCGACGCGGTCGCCCTCGCGAAGGGGGTCGGCGGAGGGTTCCCCGTCGGCGTCATGCTCACGCGCGAGAAGTACGCAGGCGCGCTCCCCCCCGGCACCCACGGGACCACGTTCGGCGGCAACCCGCTCGCGTGCGCCGCGATCCTTGCCGTGCTCAAGGTGCTCGACGACGAGAACGTCATCGCCGGCGTCAAAGCCAAGGGGGACCACCTCGGCGCGGGGCTCAAGGCCATCGTGGAGGCCTACCCGACCGTCTGCGAGACCGCGCGCGGAGAGGGGCTGCTCTGGGGCCTGGTCTTCAAGCCCGGCTTCGTCGCCCGCGACATTCTGCCGAAAGTCCTGAAACATCATGTACTTCTCACGGGCGCTGGGGAGCGGGTCGTCCGCTTCTGCCCGCCGCTCACGGTGACCATGAAGGAGCTCGACGAAGGGGTCGCCGCCCTCCGAGCCGTCGTGAAGGACCTCGCCGCGGGGTAGTCGGCGGTCGAGCCGGCGCTTCTGGGGGCCGGATAGCCTCGATTCATCGGGATGACCCCACAGCGGGTGGTCCGGGACCGACAGATGATGTTCCGGCATCATCATATGATGGTCGGGCATCATCATCTTATGGTCCGGCATCATCATCTGATGGTCAGGCACCATCATCTGATGGTCAGGCACCATCATCTGATGGTCCGGTATCATCATCTTATGGTCCGGCATCATCATCTGATGGTCGGGCATCATCATCTGATGGTCGGGCATCATCATATGATGGTCCGGCATCGACAGATGGTGGTCCGCCATGCGGCTCGGCTAGGTGGGCGGCGTCATGACCCCGTGCATCTGCATCTGGAGCAGGAGCGACTCGGGGAGCTCCAGGTCGTGGTCGCGTTTCAGGCGCTCGAGGGCGTCCTGGGTCGATTCGTCGGCCTGGAACAGGGCTAGCGCGTCGTAGAGATCCTGGGTGAGGAAGAGCGGGTCGTAGACGCTGTAGGTCGTGACACCGAGACCACCTGGCGCGGGGGTGACGCGCATCTCGCGGTTCAGGACGAGCTTCGGCGCGAGCGTGGGCTGGGTGGCGGCGTCGTAGCGGGTCGTGATCTCTTCGAGGAGCTTCGTCCCGCCCGTCTCGTCGATGATGCGCGCGAGCTCGTCCCGCCCGAGCCCTTCCACCAGCTTGGCGCACTCGACGTAGAACGCTTCCTCGTAGCCGACGTGCGTGCCCCATGCGGCCGCGTAGTCCTCGTCCTTCGGCGGCTTGTCCTCGAGATCCTCGCGCGTCAGCCGGTTGCGCGGGAGCTCGTCAGGGGGCGTTCGGCCGAGGATGCTCGTCGCCGCGTAACGGGCCAGGGCCGCCTCGACGTGCGCGAGGTAGCGCTTCAATGCGCGCCAGAACGCATGGCCGGCGGCTCCGGCGGCGTGCTTGCAGAAGAAGGTCGCGCAGATGGACTCGCGGTACGGCCAGATGGAGCAGTTGCTCTTTTCGCGGTCGAAGTAGGGGCACAGGAGAGAGTCGGAGCGCCCGAAGCTCGACTCGCGGGCCGCTTCGTAGAGGACGAGGACCTTGCGAGGGGCTGCGAGCCACGCGGGGGTGATGCCGACGCGCGCGGCGATCTTCGCGCGGAGCCGTCTGCGCCCCTCTGCGAACGCGGGATTCGTGTCACGGAGGGCGTCGCCGGCGAGGTAGTTCGGGAGGGTGGGGTGGTAGGAGCAGCACTTGATGTCGGGGCGAAAGAAGCCTGCTTTGAGGTCCGGCACGCCTGCGCCGGCGGAACTTGCGTCGCTCCCTTTGTCGCACATCGCGCAGTCGTCGCACGTGGCGCGCGTCTCCTCGATCGCGGGGCGGTCGAACAACGCCGGGAGCCACGATCGGTAGAGGGCGGGCATGTGGCTGCGAAGCGTCTCGCTCATGGCGCTGGCGATAGTCGAATGCCCCCGATTCTCCAAGGTGCGCACGCAGGCCCTGAACGTCGCGGCACAACGTGGCTCACGGGCACCGCGCGATTCCCGCCGAAATCGGCGCAGCGCACCTGGCCCGCCGCTTGCTCGAGGCGCTCGCATCACCATGAGTCTCCCGACCCGCCGCAGCCTTCGTACCTTCGCGTTTCTCGCCGTCGCCATTCCCGCCTGCGGAGGCTCGGTCTCGCGTGAGCTCGTGCTCGTTGGAGACGCGGGCAACTCGCAGTTCGAGACCCCTCCGTCGACCACCGAAGGCTGCGTCGACCCGGTCGTGGGGCAAGCCTGCACGCCGAACGCGTCGACGTCGTGCATCCGGGTCGCGGACACGTGCTGCGAGGGGTACGTCTGGGAGTGCGACGAATCGGCCGCGCGATGGGTCCAGCAAGGGCCCGGCTGCGATTGCGTGGGGAGAGCGGTCGCCGTCGACGGCGGTCCGCCGGACGACTCGGGGCCCGTATTGCTCGACGCAGGGCCCATCTTTTCGGACGCGCAGGCCGTCTCCACGGACGCCGCGAGCCCCGTCGACGCGCCGTTCGCGCCAGACGCGTCCACCGCGTCGGACGCGTGCGGAGGGTGCGCGGTCGACCACATCTGTGTGGTGACCACGACGTTCGGCGGAGCGTGCCGGCGTCCCGGCGACGGTGGCACATGCCCTGGCGCTGGGGAGCCCGACGAGAGCGGCTGCTGCTCCAGCAGCTCGACCAGCGAGTCGTGTGAGCCCGTCCCGAGCGCATGCGGGGCGTCGGCCACCTGCGGCTGCGCGGCGTTCTTGTGCGACTGCGAGGGGCTCCCGGCGAGCTGCGACGGGGTCTTCGGTACGACGTTGAGCTGTACGTGCATGGGCGAATAGGGCGGATAGGGAAGGCGACGAAACCGCGGGCGGCCGGTTCCGTATCCCCGGGCATGCTGACGCGTCTCCGCCTCGTGCGCGGTCTCCCGTGGACGCTCGCGGCGGTGGCCGTCGCCTCCGTCGTCGGAGCACATCGACTGGCGTCCGTCTCGAGCGCGCACGCCGGCAGCGCACCACGCACGGGGCCCGTAGTGCCGGTGCTGGTGGAGCTCTTCACGTCGGAGGGGTGCTCGTCGTGTCCGCCTGCGGAGGACGAGCTGTCGCGTCTCGACCGTGAGCAGCCGATTCCCGGGGTTCGCGTGATCGCGATCGGCTTCCATGTCGACTACTGGGACCGCCTCGGCTGGACCGACCCGTTCTCGTCGAGCGCCTGGACCGCCCGCCAGCAGGACTACGACCGCGCGACCGGACGCGTCTACACCCCGCAAGCCATCGTGGCCGGCCGCGAGGACGTCGTCGGCAGCGACGGGAGCAAGCTGCACGCGCTCGTCCGTGATGCGGCGTCGTACCCGGCTGCCCAGGTCGATGTGACGCTTTCGCCGGACGGCGCCGTCCCGCGCGGCGTTCGCGTCGCCGTCCACGTCGCAGGCCTCCCCGCCGTCGCGCCCGGCGATCAGGCGGACGTACGCGTGGTGCTCGTCGAGAAGGGGCTCGCGGTCGACGTGCCGCGAGGGGAGAACTCGGGCAAGC
>Ga0302279_10005385_pt1 | contig 14359 bp, 14 predicted proteins | sample III_Bog_N3_3_FD_194541 | JGI IMG/M metagenome (GOLD analysis project Ga0302279, IMG submission 194541) | Peat permafrost microbial communities from Stordalen Mire near Abisko, Sweden - III_Bog_N3_3 | ecosystem: Environmental > Terrestrial > Soil > Wetlands > Peat | place: Sweden: Abisko...
CGGTCGATTACCGAGTCAGGCGCCTAGAAAGGTCCGGCCGGTGACGGAGTGACCTGCCGCTCGAAGTGGGCAGCCACGGCCCTGAGCAGTTCCATCGGATCCGTGGTCTTGACCAGGTGCTGGTCGAACCCTGCCGCCCGGGCGGCGGCGATGTCGATTTCCCGGCTGAATCCGGTCAGGGCGATCAGGTGGATGCCGTTGCCCAGCCCGGCCCGGATCCTCCTGGCCACTTCCAGCCCGCTCAGGTCGGGCAGGCCGATGTCCACCAGGGCCAGGTCCGGGCGCAGGGCCATGGCCTGCCTGACTCCCGCGGTGCCGGAGCCGGCTTCGGATACGCGATAGCCGGTGGAGCTGAGCAGCAGCCTCAGGGTCGTCACCACGCCCGGATTGTCATCGACCACCAGGATGTGGCCGCGCTTGGGCCCCGGGTCGACACGGGCGACCGGGGCCGGCCGGGCCGGGTCCTGGGCTGGCTCCAGGGCAGGCAGGGACAGGGTAAAACCAGCGCATCGACCTCACCCCGGCGAATCGCCTCGAGGGTGTCGGTGGCTTCCTGCAGTTGACGCCGCAACACCTCCAGGTCGCTCTCCAAGGCCGTATCCTTTCGGTGGTTCCCATTCATCGACACCTCTAGAACCCACCCATGCGGGTCGAACTATTCCTTCGGCCGCAGGTCCAGCCCCACCAGGACCCGTTCCTGATCGGACAAGTCGCCCACCACCCGCCGCAGCGGCAGGGGCAGCTGCTTGATCAGGGTGGGCGCCGCGATGATCTGTTCCCCTTCGGCCAGGTGCGGATTCTGGAACAGATCGACGATTTCCAGCGAGTGGCGGTGCTTCAGGTGCTGCTCGCAGATCTCCTTGATGTTGGCGACGGCCTGCTGGGACCGGGGCGTCATGCCGGTGACGTAGAGGCGCAGGACATAGTTGGCGGCGTCGGCATCCGCCAGCAGGTGTTCGAACCTGCGGGTCGTTTCGGAAGCTTGTTCAGCTGCCATGGGCCGGGTCCTTTCCGGGCGCCGGGGCGCGGGGCCCGATGACGGGACACCGATCAAGGTTGGCCGACCGGCCGGCAAACCGCCTCCGGTGATCTCGTCGAGCCCCTTGATTCCGATGGGACATTTTTGCAGGGGAGAGCAGTGATGCGGTGCCGACCACCTGAACCTCCACCCTATCGGGTCCCGCAGATCCGGCGGTGCGATCCCAGCGGGTGCGGGGAATCCATTGCCGGTTCAATATTGATTGAAATCATAATCAATTTAATCACTAATCAATCAGGTTTTGCGGAAAATTCAGGGCCGGTTTCTCGCCGCAAGAAACGGATTGAGCGGAAAGCCAAGGGCCCCGAAGCTGGGGAGAGGGGGAAGCCGCATGTCCCAGAGCGATTACAGCCGCGTTGCCCAGGCCATCCGATATCTTTGCGACCAGGTGCAGGAACAGCCCACCCTGGCCCAGGTGGCAGCCCAGGCAGGACTGAGCGAGTTCCACTTCCAGCGGGTGTTCCAGAAGTGGGCGGGCATCAGCCCCAAGCGGTTCCTGCAGTACCTCACCCTGCGCGAGGCCAAGGGCCTGCTGCTGGAATCCCGGTCGGTGCTGGAAGCGAGCCTGGAACTGGGCCTTTCCAGCACCAGCCGCCTGCACGACCTGTTCGTGAGCATCGAAAGCATGACCCCGGGCCAGTTCAAGCAGCGGGCCGCAGGCCTCACCCTGGCCTGGGCGGTGACCGAAACGCCGTTCGGGCCGGCGCTCATGGCGGCCCTGGACGGCCGGTTGTGCGCGCTCTCGTTCATGGCGGACCCGGATCCGGCCGGGGCCCTGGCGGAACTGGCCGGGCGGTGGCCCGGGGCCCAGTTCATTCCGGACCCGGCGGCGCTGCGACCGTTTGCCGCCGCCCTGGCCGGCCGGTTCAGGGGCGATCCGGGGCAGCCCCTGGCCCTGGCCCTCAAGGGCACCCCCTTCCAGCTCAAAGTGTGGGAGGCCCTGCTGCGCATTCCCGAAGGCCGGGTGCTGGCCTACGGCGATCTGGCCAAAGGGCTGGGCGCCCCCGGGGCCGGCCGGGCCATCGGCACCGCCATCGGCCAGAACCCGGTGGGCTACCTGATCCCCTGCCATCGGGTGATCCAGGCCACCGGAGCCCTGGGGGACTACCACTGGGGCGCCGGGCGCAAGCGGGCCATCCTGGCCCTGGAACGGGCCCGGCACGGACAGACGGGGGTGGCCTGACTGAGAACCTGCCAAAGGAACAGCCGGAGGGATCCCTGGCATCGAAGGCCAGGAGACCCGGAATCTCCAGGACTTCCGGAGTCGCTTGGCCAAGCACCTGGACCGCCTGGCCATCCTGGACGTGGGTTTCCATCCCCAGCAGCCGTAAGGCCGCTTGCACCCTCATTCCGCCCGCCGCCATGACCGGGGCGATAGCCCACAACCTGGATCGCGCTGGTCTCAGCCGCAGGCGCAGGGAATACCCGCGCGGCTGACAGCGAGCATGCCCAGGAGCAGGCTCACCGCGGCCCCCCGGAGGGAGCTTTCGAAACTGAAGTTGAACAGGGCCGTGTCCAGGTCCCTCAGCGCCTCCCGCACCGCCGGAGGCCGGGCGGCCATGAGCTGGCTGCCGATCACCAGGCCGTGGAACCGGATCAGGTAGAGCGGGCCCTGCCCCGCTGACAGCCCCGGGAGCACCCGCTCCAGCCGCTCGCCCACATGCAGCACCCCGGCCTGGAGGAACCGGGCGAAGGCCTGGGCCTCGGCCACGGGCACGTTCTGTTCCAGCACCCCGTGCAGCAGAGCCTGGAGCCCGGGCAACAGCGGCCGGTCCAGCAGCTCCTGTACCAGCCCCTTGGCCACGGAGACCGGATCGCTGCCCACCGGGGTGGCCTCCAGGCGCAAGCCCGCCCGTTCGAACCACAGGCCCATCTCCACCTGCAGCACCGCCAGGAACAACGATTCCTTGGTTGGAAAATACAAATAGAGCGTTCCCTTGCCAAGCCCCAGGCGCATGGCCAGGTCGGTCATGTGGAGTTTGGGATAGGCGGTTTCCTGGAACAGTTCCAGCGCCCCCGCCAGAATGGCTTGACGCCGCAATGCCTTTTCCTCAGGACGATAGGCTCGCCGCATGGATCTTCCCCACTCGTTTTAATATGACCTCAGGTCACTTAAAGATACGACTCGTGTGGGAAAAAAAATAGTGGAGAACCTTAATTTTGTTATGGTGAACGGTTCTCAAAAGTCAGGCGAGTCCCATCGTTGAATTCGTTAAGGAGTTACTGATTATGACTATCCATCCCCTCAGGTCCCTCCCCGTCACCGCCCTGGCGCTCCTGCTCGCCGCCGCCGCCCCCCAGGCCTCGGCCTCGGGCTTCCAGCTCCGGGACCAGAGCGGCAGCGGGCAGGGCAACGCCTATGCCGGCATCAGCGCGGGCGGTTCGGACATCAGCAGCATGTTCTTCAACCCCGCCACCCTGACCCGGTTCGAGGGCAACCGGCTGCAGATCGGCATCACCGAGATCATGCCCAGTTCCAAGCTCAGCGGTGGATCGGCCAGCCGGACCGGGATCCCGGGTCCCATCTCGGGCGCGGCCTCCACCGGCAACATCGCCTCCAGCGCCACGCTCCCCACCTTCTACTCCATGTGGAGCGCCAGCCCCGACCTCAAGTTCGGCCTCTCGGTGAACGTTCCCTTCGGCCTCACCACCACCTATGACGCCAACTGGGCCGGCCGCTACCAGGCCGTCAAGTCGCACCTGGAAACCCTGGACATCACCCCCACCGTGGCCTATCGCATGGGCAAGGAATGGTCCATCGGCGGCTCCTTCGTGGCCCGGAGGGCCAAGGCGGAACTGAGCCAGGCCCTGGATCTCGGCTATGCCACCGCGGGCTACCTGGGCGGACTGCAGACCAAGGATCCCAATGGCAACCCGGTTACCGTGAACAACCCCGGGATTGTGGCCCCCGGCCAGGAGGACGGCTTCGTGGACGTCCAGGGCAGCGGCTGGGCCTATGGCTACAAGCTGGGCCTGCTGTACGAGCCTTCCGATACCCTCCATTTCGGCCTGGGCTACCAATCCGCCATCAAGGAGACCGTCAAGGGCAGCGCCACCTTCAATACCAGCGCCCTCCAAGCCCAGATCCCGGCCCTGGAAGCCGCCCAGCCCAACCAGTATTCCCTGGGACTCCTCAACGGCGCCCTGGGCGCCCTGGTCCCCCAGACCGCCAACGGCGCCGCCTCCGCCACGGTGCGCCTGCCCTCCACCATCTCCCTGGGCGCCAGCTACGACGTTTCCAAGACGTTGTCCCTGGCGGCCGAAATTTCCGACACCAAGTGGTCCGGATTCAGGGAACTGCGGGTGAGGTTCAGCAACCCCGGGGCCCAGCCCGACAGCTACACCACCGAGAACTGGAAGGACGCCCTGTTCGTCGCCGTGGGTGCCACCTACCATTCGGACAGCGCCTGGACCTACCGGGCGGGCCTGGCCTTGGACAAGTCCCCCGTGCCCGACAACACCCGCACCGCCCGGATCCCCGATGCCGACCGCACCTGGCTCTCCGGCGGGGTGAGCTACCAGTTCAACAAGAGCTTCGGCGTGGATGCAGGCTACAGCCACCTGTTCTGCAAAAATTCCACCATCGACCAGACGGCGGCCAGTGATTCCACCAACCCCCAGGCACCTCTGAGGGGCAGCCTCAGTGGCACCTACAAGAACAGCATCGACATCCTCTCGGTTCAGGCCCGGCTGTCGTTCTGAGGATCCAGCCGCGGTTTCGTCCGGGTTCCACACCTTGGTCAGGGTCGTCGCCGCCGTTCAAACCGGCGTCGACGACCCTGACCAAGGTGTGGAACCGTTAGGATGAATAAACCCGAAGGTTCACCTCTGGTGGGCTCCACCCCACCTTTGGGACGGATTTTCTACGGGTTTCCAGGGTAACGTGTCGAAATGGTCGTCATGACCGATTCCGTCGAACAACGCGGGTTCACCCTCCCCTGGCTCCTGCGGGCCCTGGCGGTGGGCTTGCTGTGCGGCCTGGCCCTGGACCGGATCTTCTTTTCCCACTGGACTTCCCTGGCCGGGGCCGTTCAGTCGGGGATCATCGGCATGATCAACGCCGTGGTGGTCTGGGGCGGTTCCATGCTCGGTTTCCGGCTGCTGGGGAAGTTGCCGAACCGGGGCACCCCAGGCTGGATCGCGGCCCGCTCGGCCCTGACCTGGCTCGGGGTATCCAGCGTGAGCGTCCTCACCGCGGGCCTGATCGTGAGGACCCTGCTGGGGGCCCAGGCCTTCCAGCTGGAACTGCTGCCTTTGCTGATGCTCGTCAGCCTGGCCATCGGTGGCTTCATCATGGGGTTCCAACTGATGAAGGGCCAGATCCTGTTGTCCCGGGAACTGGGGCTGGCCCAGGCCAGGGCCCAGTCCATGGCGCTCCGGGCCCAATTGAGCCCGCACACGCTGTTCAACAGCCTCAACACCATCGCGGCCCTGATCCCCGAAGCCCCCGGGGAGGCCGAGGAGGCGGTCCAGCGGCTTTCCCGGCTGCTGCGGCACATCCTCCTGGCCCTGGACCGGGAACAGTGGCCCCTGGCCGATGAATTCGACCTGATCAAGGATCTGCTGGAACTGGAACACGCCCGCTTCGGCGAGCGGCTGAACTATCACCTGGATCTGCCCGATGGCGACCGCGCCCGGCTGGTGCCGCCCCTGATCCTGCTGCCGCTGGTGGAGAACAGCCTGAAGCATGGCTTCCGGCCCAAGGTGGGATCCTGTTCCCTGAGCGTCCGGAGCCGGGACGGCTGGGTGCGGGTGACCGATGACGGGATCGGCCGCGCGCCCGGGGCGGCGGAGGGAGTGGGACTCAGGACCGTGCGCCAGCGGGTGGAAGCCCTGGGCGGAGCGCTGCGCTGGCCGGAGGCCGGGAACGGATGTACGGTGGAGGTGCGACTTTGGCCCTGACCTATGCCCTGATCGAGGACGAACCCCCGGCCCGCCAGCGGCTGAAACGGATGCTCCAGGAACTCCGGCCCGAGGCCGTGTGCCTGGGGGAGGCCGCCGATGGCGAAGCTGGCCTCCATCTCCTGACCCGGACCCGGCCCGAGGTCCTGTTCCTGGATATCGAATTCCCTCCCGAAGGTGCGTTCGGCCTGCTGGAACAGGCCAAGGAGCTCGGCCTGGCCCTGCCCCCCATCGTCTTCGTCACCGCCTTCGACCGCCACGCGCTGGAGGCCTTCCGCTGGGCCGCCCGGGACTACCTGCTCAAGCCTTTGGAACGCCAGCATCTGCAGGAGGCCCTTGGGCGGGTCGAACAGCGGCGCGAGCCCCAGGGGGATCTGGAGGATCTGGTCCAGGCGCTGCGGGCGGCGAAACAGGCCCAGGCCCCGGAACGCTTCACCATCCAGCACAAAGGACGGTTCAAGGTCTTCGCCTGGGACGAGGTGAGCCACGTGGTCACCGAGAACCGCCTCCTGTTCGTCTGTACGGCCGAAGGCAGGTTCGTGCTGGACCGGACCCTGGACGAACTGGAGCAGCTCCTGTCACCGCGGTTCCTGCGCTGCCACCGCAGCGCCATGGTCGCCTTCCGGCGCATCAGGGAACTGGTTCCCGAGACTGGGCGGCGGAGGGCATCATGTTGCAAGTGCTGGCTGGTTTCATTCCCTGGATCATCTACTGGAGTTTTTCCGCAGCCGGCCTTTGGCCGGTCGCGATCATGGGCGGACTGGCCTCCGCCGCGACCTTGGTGGTCATCCGCAAGCTGCGCAAGGGCGCCTTCAAGACCATGGAAGGGGTCACCCTGGGCTATTTCGCAGTACACGCCGTAGTCACCCTGGCGCTGGGTTCAGGGTTCCTGAAGACCTACGGCGCCGTGACCAACAACCTGGTCCTGGCGGCCATGGCCTTCGCCACCTTGGCCATGGGCTCCCCTTTCACCTACCAGTACGCCAAGGAAGACTGGGATCCGGTCTACTGGGACAATCCCGCCTTCATCCGGATCAACCGGATCCTCACCGGCCTCTGGGGCGGGATCTTTCTCCTCAACGCCCTGCTGGGCGCGGTGGCGGTATTCGTCTTCCCGGCGGGAGCAGGCTTGCGCCATCACCTGTTCACCCTGGTCCTGCCCAACCTCGGGCTGGCGGTGGGAATCCTCGGCTCCACCTGGTATCCGGGCCATGCCGCCCGCCGCAACGCCCAGGCGATGCTGGACGCCTGGGATCCCTACCCCTGGCCCGCGCCGTCCTTCCAGGAGCGGCCCCAAGGGGAGGATCGCCATGATGTCATCGTGATCGGGTCGGGCATCGGCGGACTTTCCGCCGCCGCCCTGCTGGCCAGGCGCGGGCTCAAGGTCGCGGTGTTCGAGCAGCACTACCTGCCCGGCGGCTTCTGCACCGCCTGGGAGCGCCAGGTCCGCCCGCCCATGGCCGATCCGGACCAGCCCTGGCGCTATGTCTTCGACGCGGGCGTGCACGACTTCAGCGGCCTGGGCGAGCGGGGCGGCACCCGTTCCCTGCTGCGCATGCTCGATCTGGAAGGAGCCATCCAGTGGCACCGCAACGACCAGGAATACATCCTGGGTCCGGTCCGGTTCAAGGTGCCCCGGGATCCGGATGCCTTTGCCGCGCAGCTGGGGGAGCGTTTCCCGGCCGAGGCGGAGAGCATCCTCGGCTTTTTCGCCGAGATGCTGGCGGTCTACCGGGAGCTGTACGCCGGAATGGAGAAGAACGGCGGCGCCCCGGGCGCGCCCCGGACCGTGGAGGATCTGCTGGCTTACCCCAGGACCTGCCCCCACGCCTACCGGTGGCTGAGCAGGCCGTTCCAGGCCATGCTGGACGCCTTCATCCAGGATCCCCAGCTCAAGCAACTGCTGGGCGCCCTCACCGGCTACCTGAGCGACGATCCGGCTTCGCTCACGGTCGGCCACATGGCGCCCATCTTCGGCTACTACTTCGATGGCGGCCATTATCCCGGCGGCGGTTCCCAGGCCCTGCCCGACGCCCTGGTGCAGGTGATTGAACAGCACGGCGGTACGATCCATCTGCGCACCCCCATCCGCCGGGTCGTCCTGGAACAGGGGCGCGCGGTGGGCATCGAACTCCAGGACGGGCGCCGCCATCACGCCCGGGCCGTCATCTCCAACGCCGATGCCCAACGGACCTTCCTCGACCTGGTCGGCCCAGAGCATCTGCCTGCGGATTTCGCCCGCGGCCTGGAGGCGCTCAAACCCTCCGTCTCGGCATTCTCCGTCTTCCTGGGCCTGGACATGGTTCCGGACCTGGCGTCGATCACGATGCTCGATGACCTGGGCATCACCATCTCGTCCAAGGTGGATCCCACCCTGGCCCCGGCGGGCCACGCCAGCATGACCCTGCTCAAGCTCCTGCCCCAGGACCTGGCCGGCTCCTGGGACCGCAAGGCGCCGGACTATGCCGAGCGCAAGCGCGCCTTCGCCGACCGGATGATCGATTCCGCCGAGGCGGTCATTCCGGGCCTGCGCCAGCACATCACCTACCGCCAGGAGGGGTCGCCCGCCACCTTCGCCCGCTATGCCTGGAGCACCGGCGGCTCCATCTACGGTCCCGCCGCCGGGCAGCAGCCCCTGACCCTCAAGACCCCGATCCCGAACCTCTACCTGGCCGGCTCCGGGGTGATGGGGGCAGGCGTGGAGGCCGCAGCCATCGCCGGAATCCACGCCGCCAACGCGATCTTCCCCGGGTAGCCCGGCGCTCGCCGGGATCCCGAGGCCCCCGCCGCGCCGATGCGCACCGGTCCGGGACCTCTTGTCCGAGGTCTACCGACCCTGCGCGCCGGGCTGCCACAGAACGGCTCATTGCCGGCCGCCTAAAGCGCTTCGCCGGCCGCCCGCAGCAGGGCCAAGACCTGGTCCCGGCCTGCCAGGGATCCGGTCTTGCCCTGGAACAGCTTGCCCGAACCGCCCCCCCGGCCGGACAATAGCCCGGCGATCTCCCGGCCCAAGGCCGCGGTGTCCATGGGCGCCGTTGGCCCCGAAGCCAGCAGGAAGAACGACTGGCCTTCCTGGGTCCCGGTGAGGAAGACGGTCTTGCCCGGAGCCCTGGCCACCACCTGGCGGGCCGCACGTTGCAGGAAGGATGCGTCCTTGCCCTCGAAATGGCGCTCGACCCAGGCCTGGGGCTGGTCCGCCAGGGTGGCCGCCAGCAGTTCGCCCAGTTCGTCCTCCAGGCTCCTCAGCCGCTTCTCCAGCTCCCGCTGCTGCTCCATGCGCCCTGCCACCGCCGCGGCCAGACCCCCGTCCGGGGCGCCCAGGAGGGTGCGCAGGGCGGCGTTGCGCTGCTCGTGGGCGCCAAGCCTGTGCCGCAACCGCCCGCCGGCCACGAAGAACAGCCGGGTGCCGCCCCGCACGGGTTCGCTGCCCAGCAGGGCCATGGCCTCCAGTTCTCCGGTGGAGCTTAGGTGGGTGCCGCCGCAGGTGTTCAGGTCCAGGCCCTGGATCTCCACCAGCCGAACCTCCCCCTGGAACCCGGCGGGCAGCCCCCGGGAACGCACGTTCAGGCCGGCCAGGGCCTCCGGGCCGACCCGCCGGCAGGTCACCGGCCGGGCCCGCCGGATCTCCGCCGCCACCGCCTCCTCCAGTTGCTCCCGTTCCGCCGGGGTCACCTGCGCGACGTCCAGTTCAATGTCCGAGATCTCCTCGCCCAGATGGAAGGCCGTGGTCTCCCAGCCGAACCGGTCCCGGGCCACGGCCGTGAGCAGATGCTGGCCGGTATGCTGCTGCATGTGGTCGAAACGCCGCGGCCACTGGAGCCTCAGCCGGGCCGGCCCGGGCGCCGCCGGCCCGGCCAGATAGTGGCGCACCTCGCCACCCGCCTTCTGTACGTCGATCACTGCCACCGCGCCCAGGAAGCCATGGTCGGGAGGCTGGCCGCCCCCTTCCGGATAGAGGATGGAGTCGGCCAGCACCGCATAGGGCCGCCCGCCGTCCTCGCCCACCCGGAGCACCGAAGTCTCCAGTTCCGTCAGGTAGGGCTCACGTTCGAAGGCCGGCAGCTCGTTCATGGGGGCAGGGTAGCACGGCCAAGGGCGGGCCAGCCAGGGCCGGCCAGCCTGTTAAGATGATACCCATGTGGAACCTGGCCGCCGTCCACCCCAGGGTGGGGCTTATCCTGGGCCAGGATCGCGGATCGGGTGGCAGCAAAAGCCCTCTTTCAAGGAGACTCCGTGGCGAAACGCCTGGAACCGGTCAAGAAATCAGTGAAGGAAATCATGGAGGACCTCCAGGCGGGGTACCGGGAAGCGGCCATCGCCGGCCCGGCCCCGGCCTTGAAATACCTCACCCGCACCATGGAGGGCCAGCATAGCCTGCCCAACGCGGTCAAGGCCATCGCCTACGACCTCCTGGCCGAAACCCGCGCCCAGCTCCAGGATTGGGCTGGAGTCGAGTCGGCCCTGCAGGGGTTCCTGAAGCATCTGCCGGATCTGGAGGAAGGCCTGGGCCACGGCTACCGCAAGGCGCTGGAAGCGAGCACCGCCCTGGAGCGGGGGGTGCAGGCCCGCACCGAGGCCGCGGATTTCCCCGGGGCCCTCGCCCTTTGCGACCAGGCCATCCAACTGGAACTGGGAACTCACTGGCGCGCCAAGCGGGACAGCCTAAGCTGGGCGGAATAGGCATATTGATTTCAGCAATATAAAGTTTTGTCAAAAAGTTCATAAGATCTAAAATTCAGTTTTTCAAGATCCATGCCGTTGAGACATTTGAAGGTCGTTTTTTCCACATAAATAAGACATGAGCGGGCACCTCTCCGGTTCCGAAGCCTGTTTAGACCACCGGTAAAGAGAATAGAATGATACAAATGCCATGGAAATCCGTTCGTTCCCCCAGGAACCTGGCCCTGGCGGCCTTGGCCGGAGCTGGCCCATGGATCGCTTCCGGGTGGTCATGGGGCGGTTTCCTTTGGGGTCTGCTGTTCGGCCTCGCCGCCCTGGGAGTCGCCGTCTGGGCCTGGCCGCCGGCCGCGGCCGCCCCGGTTCCCGCCCCCGCGGCTGCCCCTGAGACCGGACCGGGCCCGGAACAGCCTCCCGCCATGGACCGCCTGACCCAGGCCATCGTGCCCCTGTGGGCCGGCCAGACCGACCATGCCCGGCTCGAAACCGAACAGGCCATCACCGCCCTCACCGGACGGTTCTCGGCCATCCAGCAGCAATTGAAGGAAGCGGCCGGCGCCACCAGCCGGGAAAGCGCCCGGGAGATCCATGAGGCGATCGAGGAGGGGGATACCGCCCTCTCCGCCATCGTCACCGCCCTGACTTCGGGCCAGGAGGCCCGGCGCGAACACCTGGAGCGGATCGGCCAGCTGGCCAGCTTCACTGAGGAGCTTTCCGAGATGTCGGTGGAGGTGGCCTCCATCGCCGCCCAGACCAATCTCCTGGCCCTCAACGCGGCCATCGAGGCCGCCCACGCCAGGGAACTTGGCAAGGGCTTCGCGGTGGTGGCCGAGGAGGTGCGCAAGCTCTCCGAACGCTCCGGTTCCACCGGCAACCTGATCACCCAGCGGGTCGAATCCCTGACCCGGGTGCTGCAGGAAACGCTCGAGGCCTCCCGGACCTTCCATGCCCAGGAAACCGACATGATCCAGAGCTCGGAGCGGACCATCCACGACGTCATCAGCCGGTTCGGCGCGGCGGCCGAAAGCCTGTCCCGCTCCACCGGCCTGGTGGAGGCCGTGAATTCGCGGGTGCAGGGCGAGGTTTCCGAGACCCTGGTGCATCTCCAGTTCCAGGACCGGGTCGGCCAGATCCTGGCCAACGTGGTCAAGGACATGAAGAAGTTCGTGACCCGCATGGACGGCAACCCCTCGGCCCCGGATGTGGACCGCTGGCTGGCGGAACTGGCCGAAACCTACACCACCCTCGAGCAGAACGCCATCCACCGGGGCGAACGCGCCGGGATCCCGACCGAATCCGATATCACCTTCTTCTGAGAGATCCCATGGCCAAGACCATCATGATCATCGACGATTCCGTAAGCCTCAGGCAGGTGGTGGGGATAGCCCTTGCCGACGCCGGCTATGAGGTGATCGAGGCCTGCGACGGCCAGGACGCACTGAATAAGCTCACCGGGGTCAAGATCAACCTGATGATCTGCGACGTCAACATGCCGAACATGGACGGCATCACCTTTCTCAAGGCCCTGCGCGAGCAGCCCCGCTACAAATTCACGCCGGTGATCATGCTCACCACCGAAGCCGGCGAGGAAAAGAAACGGGAGGGCCAGGCCGCCGGCGCGCGGGCCTGGGTGGTCAAGCCCTTCAAACCTGAACAACTGCTGTTCGCCGTGAGCAAACTCGTTCTTCCCTAGCATCATCCCGGCCGCCAGCGCCAGGGGGGGTCCCATGTTCCAGATCGTACGCTCCACCCATGAGGGGGAGCCATCCTTGAGACTCGAAGGAGACCTGACCATCTATGAGGTCACCGAGGCCAAGGGCACGCTCAGCGCCGCCCTGGACCAGCATCCTTCGCTCCAGTTGAACCTTTCCGGCCTGGAGGAATTGGATACCGCCGGCGTCCAGCTGCTGGCCTGGCTCAAACAGGAGGCCCGGAGGCGCGGCCGGACGCTCACGCTGTTCGCCCACAGCCCGGCCGTGGTGGAGGTGTTCGACCTCCTGCAGGTCGCCTCCCTGTTCGGCGATGCCATTCTCATCCCACCCGCCGCTCCCAGTCTCATCGCTCCCTCCGCTTCCTAAAGGCATGGCCATGGATCTCGATCGGGCAAAACAAACCTACATCATCGAAGCCCGTGAGCTGCTCGACTCCATGGAGGAGGCCCTGCTCACCGTGGAGGGCATGAGCGAGCCCGAGGAACCGATCAACGCCATGTTCCGGGCGGTCCACACCATCAAGGGCTCGGCCGGGCTGTTCGGACTGGACGGCATCGTCCACTTCGCCCACACCGTGGAGAGCGTCCTGGACCGGGTGCGCGGCTCAGGGCTGCAGCTCACCGGGGAATTGATCGGGCTGATGCTGGAATGCCACGACCACCTGGCCCAGCTCATCTCGGACCTGCAGTCGGCCCTCCCGGAAACCGCCGAGGTCACCCTGGCCGGCGAGGGGATCCTGGCCCGGCTGGCCCCGTACATGAACGGGGGGCTGGCCAAGGCGGCCAAGGCCCAGCCGATCGAGGCCGCCCCGCTTCGCCGGGAGGCCGGCGCCGAAGCGCCCGGGCGGGACTGCTGGCACGTGTCCATCCGCTTCAGCCGGGACGTGCTGCGCAACGGCATGGACCCGCTTTCCTTCGTCCGCTACCTCGCCACCATGGGCGAGATCGTCCACCTCGCCTCCATCTTCGGCAACCTGCCCGAACGGGAAGCCTTCGACCCCGAGGAATGCCGGCTGGGGCTCGAGATCGAGCTGGACACCAAAGCCGAGCGGGCCGCCATCGAGGACGTGTTCGAATTCGTCCGGGACGGCAGCGAGATCCGGCTGATCCCCCCCAACGCCAAGGTCGAGGACTACATTCAGCTGATCAAGGAGCTGCCCGAGGAGGACCGGTTCCTGGGGGAGATCCTGGTGGCCGGGGGCTGCCTCACCCTCCACGAACTGGAGGAGGCCCTCAAGGTCCAGCGCCAGGAAGCTTACGGCGACGGTTCGGTGCAGGGCCGCATGCTCGGCACCATCGTCATCCAGGAGAACGCCGTGCCGCCGACGGTGGTGGTGGCGGCCCTGGAAAAGCAGAAGAAGTACCAGGAACGCCAGGCCCAGGAACTCCGGGTGGTGAAGGTCTCGGCCGAAAAGCTGGACCGGCTGGTGGACCTGGTGGGCGAGCTGGTGATCGCCGGGGCCTCCGCCCACGCCAAGGCCGGCCAGGCCGGCACCGGCAGCGCCAGCCTGCTGGAAGCGACCGTCACCGTGAACAAGCTGGTGGAGGAGATCCGGGACAACGCCCTGAGCCTGCGCATGGTCCAGATCGGCGAGACCTTCAACAAGTTCCGCCGGATCGTGCGGGACGTCTCCCTGGAGCTGGGCAAGGCCATCGAACTGGAGATCCACGGGGCCGACACCGAACTGGACAAGACCATCGTCGAAAAACTGAGCGACCCGCTCATGCACATCGTCCGCAACTCCATCGACCACGGCATCGAGCCGGTGGACGTGCGACGTGCGCGGGGCAAGCCGGAATCCGGCACCCTGGCCCTGCACGCCAGCCACGAATCCGGCAGCATCATCATCGAAGTCAGTGACGACGGCGGCGGGCTGAACAAGAACCGGATCCTGGCCAAGGCCATCGAACGCGGCCTGGTCAAGACCGGCGCCAATCTCAGCGACCAGGAGATCATCAACCTGATCTTCGAGCCGGGTTTCTCCACCGCCGACGCGGTGAGCAACCTGTCCGGCCGGGGCGTCGGCATG
>Ga0302279_10005391_pt1 | contig 14348 bp, 11 predicted proteins | sample III_Bog_N3_3_FD_194541 | JGI IMG/M metagenome (GOLD analysis project Ga0302279, IMG submission 194541) | Peat permafrost microbial communities from Stordalen Mire near Abisko, Sweden - III_Bog_N3_3 | ecosystem: Environmental > Terrestrial > Soil > Wetlands > Peat | place: Sweden: Abisko...
GAGATTGTCTCCTTCCAGCGCATTCGCGAGTCGTTCAAGGGGCTTACCTTCGACGACAGCATCATTGAGCAGTGCGGGCCGGCGCTGAACTCGGGACGCGCAATCCTGCTCTACGGACCGCCGGGCAACGGCAAATCATCCGTCGCGCACTGCCTTGGCAATATATTTGCGGATGTGATCTACGTGCCCTACGCGGTGAGCGTGGAGGGGCAGATCATCCGCGTGCATGACTCCAGCCTGCACGTGCCCCTGAGCATTGAGGGGGCGCGCGACCAGAACAGCACCTCCTTTGTTCGCACCGAGGAGTACGATGCGCGCTGGGTTCCCTGCCGGCGTCCGTTTGTGCTGGCCGGCGGCGAGCTGACGCTCGAGATGCTGGACCTGCGCTACGACCCACATGCCAACTTCTATGAAGCGCCGCTGCACCTCAAGGCGCTGGGCGGCTGTTTTGTGATCGACGACTTTGGCCGCCAGCTGGTGAGCCCCACCAACCTGCTCAACCGCTGGATTGTGCCTCTGGAAAGCCGCGTGGACTACCTGAAGCTGCACACCGGCAAGACCTTCAGCATTCCCTTTGAAGAGCTGATCATCTTCTCCACGAATCTTGACCCGGAAGACCTGATGGACACGGCGTTCCTGCGCCGGCTGCCGTACAAGATCGAGGTGGGGGGACCGAGCCTGGAGAACTACCGCAAAATCTTCCTGAACGAGTGCGCACACCGGGGCATGGAGCTGACCGGCGACGTCTTTGACTTTATCGTGCACAAGATCGTCGAAGACAAGGGCCTGGAACCGGCCGCCTATCACCCGCGTTTTATCGTGGACCAGGTGGCGTCGACCTGTCGCTTCATGGGCGAAGAGCCGCACTTCGAGCACCGCTTCATTGAATATGCCATCGACAACCTGCGCGTGAAGCAGAGCACCTCGAAGGTCAAGGGAACCTCCGCGCACATCTGATCGACAGACGCCAGGAATGAGGGCGCCGCGCTTTGTCACCTTGGTAACCGATCTGCACGGGTTTCCTTGCCGCTCGAGTTCAACCTTCCACACTGGGGTCCGATGAACCCATTGTGGAGGAACCATGTACCGAGGACACTCATCCCCAACTTTTCCGCTCATGCTTATGATGTCGGCCGCGATGTGGGCCGCGCATGCTGTGAATCCTGACAGCCCGGTGGCCGCACAGACCCTCAATGGCACGTATGCGGTGACCTTCCGCGTGAAGGCGCCTTCGACCTTGCAGTCAGGCTCGACAGTGACCTGCACAGCGCGCGTGGAACCCAGGCCCGGGGCACAGGAGAATGGACAAAAGCCCTATCCTGCAGAGACCGCGCAGGGTGTCGCGATCCTTTCGGGTCTGGCCGCCAATTGCACCGTAGTGGTGCCGTTCTCCTTTGCCGGCGGTGACCCGCGCGGCGGGGCGGCGCTCAGCTATGAGATCGATGCGGTGAATGGAACCACGCTGGAGGCGGTACGCCGGCAGGAGGGGATTGCAGTGCCCCTTCCCCAGGTGGGCGCCACAGCGAACGTGGATATGGATGTGAATTTCTAGAGCTTCTTCGACTCGCTGGACTCGGAGGGCTCAGCCGGCTGGGGCGGGCCGGCGTTGAGCTGGTCCTGCCAGCCGGGCAGGTGCTGGTCGCCGGTGATCAGGCGTGCGCCGCGGGTGAAGGTGAAGTACGTCCAGATCCATGCGGCGAAGACGGCAACGCGGTTGCGGAATCCGATAAGAAAAAAGATGTGCACGGTGAGCCAGGTGACCCAGGCGGGAAAGCCGCTCATGTGCGCCTTGAAGGGCCATTCGACCTTGGCCACCGCGTCCATGCGGCCGATGGTCGCCATGTCGCCTTTGTCGAAGTAGCGGAAGGCGGGACGCGGCGCAGACTTGAGGTCCGCGGCAATGAGTTTGCGGACGTGGTCGCCCATCTGCATGGCGGGCTGGGCCACGCCGGGAACCTGGTGGCCATCCTGCTCGAAGTGGGCCAGGTCGCCGAGCACAAACACATTGGGCAGGCTGTGTGGATTGAGGTGGTTATCCACCAGCACGCAGCCGCGCTTGTCGAGCGTGACGCCGGGAATCGCGGCCAGCATTTTGCCCAGCGGTGAGGCCTGCACACCGGCGGCCCATAGGGTGACGGCAGCCTCAATCCGCTTGCCTCCGGCTTCGACCCAGCCGGGACCCAGGTTGTCGACCTTAGTGTTGGTGTGGACCTCGACGCCGAGCCGGGTGAGCGCCTCCTCTGCCTTGGCGGAGAGATCGGGCGGGTAGGCGGCCAGCACGCGCGGCGAGCCCTCCAGCAGCAGCACACGCGATGTGGTGGGGTCGATGTGGCGGAAGTCGCGGCGCATGTAAAGCTGGGCAATGTCGCAGATGGCGCCGGCCAGCTCCACGCCGGTGGGCCCGCCGCCGATGACGACGAAGTTGAGCGGCGGGTGCCAGCCGTGCTCGTCCATCTGCCGCTCGGCCAGTTCAAAGGCCAACAGCACGCGGCGGCGGATCTCCTCGGCGTCCTCGATGGTCTTGAGGCCGGGCGCGAGCGGCGCCCACTCGTCTTTCCCGAAGTAGGAGTGCGTGGCGCCGGTAGCGAGCACCAGGTAGTCCCAGCGGACGACCGCGCCGGAGCCGAGGGTGATGGTGCGCGCAGCGGCGTCGACCGCGGTGACCTCATCCATGAGCACTTCGGTGTTGGGCTGGCGCCGCAGGATGCTGCGTATGGGCTGAGCGATGTCTGCCGGCGAGAGCACGGCGAGCGCCACCTGGTAGAGCAGCGGCTGAAAGGTGTAGTGGTTGCTGCGGTCGATGACGGTGACGTCGACGGGCAGGTGCGCCAAGCCCTTGGCGGCGTTGATGCCGGCGAACCCTCCGCCGACGATGACCACGCGGGGACGGGTTGCGGAGGGGGAATGCTCGGTGGGGTCGCCCAATATTGAATCCTCCCTCTAGTTGATGCCGATTGGCGAGGGAAGGTCACAGAGAGCGGGGATCGCTGACAAGTTCGAGACGTCGGCTAGTTCTGCGCCATCTCCATGCGGACGAGTTTGGGCCGGCGGCCGTTGCTGGCGTGGGCCATGATCTCGGCTACGCGCTCAGCTTCAGCGTCGAAGACCGGGTCTTCGGTGCCGATGGGTACGGGCTTGTAGGGCAGAAAGACGCGGAAGGTTGAGCCGCGGACCGTGTTGCGCTCCGCCCAGATGCGGCCGGAGTGCTGATGAACGATGGTGCGGCAGATGGCCAGTCCCAGGCCGGTGCCGCCCTTCTGGCGCGAGTCCGAGGCGTCCACCTGCTGGAAGCGGCCGAAGATGGATTCGAGCTTGTCGGCGGGAATGCCGCGGCCGGCGTCGACGACCGAGAGGGTAACCCCATTCAGATCGGGGCGCATGAGCACGCTGACGCAGGAGTTGCGCGGCGAAAACTTGATGGCGTTGGAGATAAGGTTGGTGAGCACCTGAACCAGGCGGTCGGGATCAGCGGCGACCTCGACTTGGGTCGTGTCCTGGATGAGCTGCACACCGGCCGCGTCGGCCACCGGAGCGGTGCAGTCAATGGCCTGGCGAATGATGTGGCCCATCTGGATCTTCTTGAAAACCAGCCGGTCGCGGCCGCTCTGCATGCGCTCAAGGTCGAGGATGTCGTTGATAAGCCGCAGCAGGCGGTCGGAGTTCGAAAGCGCAATCCGCAGCAGGTTGGCGGCTTTGTCATTGACCTCTATGAGGCTGCCGTGGGCGAGCAGGCCAAGCGAACCGCGGATGGCGGTGAGCGGGGTGCGCAGCTCGTGGCTGACGGTGGAGATGAACTCGTCCTTGAGCCGGTCCAGGGCATAGCGCTGGCTGATGTCGCGGAAGCTGAGCACGGAGCCGGAGAGACGGCCGTGATCGAGGATGGGGGTGAGCGCGTAGTCGACGCGGAAGGGGCTGCCATCGGCGCGGTAGAGCGTATCCTCGCCGGCGGTGGCCATCAGCTGCAAACGGCCGGTGGCGCGCAGCAGCGGGCACTCGCCGCCGCACTCGCTCCCGGCGGGCGCCGAGCCGTGGAGCAGGTCATGCACAGGTTTACCGGTCAGGCTGGAGGTTGCGGCGCCGAGCATGCTGACGGCGGCGGGATTGGCAAAGCTGATGAGGCCGTTGGGATCGAGGCCGCAGATGCCGTCGGCGACGGAGTTGAGCAGGATCTCCTGCTGGCGATAGAGCTTTTCAGCCCAGCCGCGCTCGTGGGAGCGGGCCAGCATCTGGCCCAGCGAGGCGGCGACCGTCTCGACCGAGGCCATGGCTTCGCGATTTTCGCGCAGGCAGAAGTGGCAGTAGAACTCGAGCACGCCCAGGACGCGGTTGCCCACGCGTATCGGAACGGCGCAGCCGGAGACCATGCCCAGCCGCTGCGCAGCTTTGGAATGGGGGTTGGCCGACTCGGTGGCCAGGTCGGCGACCCAGACCGGGCGGCCGTCCTGCCAGGCGCGGCCGGCAAGTCCGATGCCCGGCGTGAGCGCGTTTTCAGTACTCTCTTTGACGAGCGATTCGGTGTGCCGGCCGGGAGCGCCCCAGCTGGAACAGAATTCGAGCCGGTTTTGCTCGGCGTTGACTTCCCATTTGAGGGCTACATCCCAGCCCTGGGAGACGCAAAGCGCCTCAAGGATGCGCATGGCGGCGATCTCGGGTGAGGTATTTTCACCCACGATCTCGCTGACGACGCGCTGCAGGGCCACGCGGCGCTCGCGCTGCACCAGCAGACGAAGCACCAGGACGGCCGCGGCGGCGCCGGAGGCGAAGATCAGCACCTCATTGAAGCGCGCGTCGATGACCACGTTGTGGGTCAACAGGCCCAGAATTGTGGCTATCGCCAGGCCCGCCAGGACGGGCGACAGGAACGATGCGCCGCGCTGGAGCAGTTCCGCACGCCGCCTGTTACCGGCCCTGGTTCCATTGGACGGGTCCGCCATGTCTCCCCCTGGAATGTCAGCCTGGTCGCTTTCCAGCTCCAGACAACGCAGTCTCAACCGTCAATTGGCTGCCAATAGACGAGATGCCCATGTTTTCCAGCAAGTAATGGGCCATTTCGGGACATGGCGGAAGCCATTGATTTACTGTGGTTTGCCGGTGAGCCTCTGAAGTTCACCTGTGCACAACCGTTTACAGGGTGAGCCGGATGGTTACAAATGGGGGATTAACCTGCTTGAGTCCTCTAGGGGTGCTGCTCGAGGGAAATGTTGAGGGTAGCCGTGTTGCCGGAGGCGGCCAGGGCTTCAAGATCGGTGGGCACGCCGGGCAGGTTGGCCGGGGTGAAGGTGATGGTTCCGTCCAGGGCCGAGGTGGCGATTGCCGTCTGCGTGGCCAGCAGCGTGGAGGGCGGGCAGACGCTGTGCGCGCCGCAGGGCGGCTGCCAGGCGTAGAGAGCCTGGTAAAGCGTGACCGAGCCTGCGGCCATGGGATTGCCGTCCATGTCGAGCAGACGCAGGGTGATCTGCGCGGGGGTTGCGGAGGCGGCAAGGCTCTGGTTGGTGCCGGAGACGGCTTCAAGTGTGGCGTACTCCGGCCGGGCGCCGATGGCCGAAAAGACGACGCACTGGCTGGTGCCGTTCAAGCAGGCGTTGATGGTGACCAGCTGACCTTCAGCGAGCGGGCCGACGGTGAGCTGCTGGGTGGCGATACCGGCAGCGTTGGTGAGGGCCACGTTTGCGTTCTGGCCCGCGTTCTGGCCCGCGAAGCCGGTGGCCGTCGATTGCCAGGTGACTCCCTGCCCCGCGGCCGGTGCGCTGCCGTTGAGAACCAGCGCCTGGACCGTCCAGGTAACCGTAGCGCCGGCGGCAAGCGAGAGCCGGGGAGTGAGTGCGGCGAGGACGGGCGGTGCGCCGCCGACAAACTGGGCCTGCAGGCTGGCGCCGTTGGTGAGCGATGCGGTGACAATGGACCAGGTCGAATCAACGGCGGTGAGGTTCATGGTAGCGCGGCCATCCCCGGTGGCGGTGACCGAGCAGACGGGCTGGCCACAGGCGAGCTTTGCCGTTCCGCTGGTGACCGTATAGATAACCGTGACGCCGCCGGCGGGGACCAGATCGGCGCCCAGGGCGGTGACGGTGAAGGGCATGGGCACGCCGGTGGGGACGGTGTTCATGGGCGCGGTGAGCAGGTTGAGCGCGTCGCCATTGCCCGAGTCGTAACTGATGCCGCCGGTCACGATGGCCGCCGCGTAGTAGGCAGGCTGGTCGTCCACCTCCACGTCAACCGAGCCGGTGACGCCGCTGGCAGCGGGCGGAGCGATGGCGGTAATCTCATTGGGCGAGATGCTGGTGACGAGAGCCGGCTGACCGCCGACCAGCACCGTGTCTGCCAGGCGGAAGCCCATGCCATGGATCACGAAGCCGCCGCCGCCGGCGGGCACGCGCTGTGGCTCGATGGTGTCGGCGTAGAGCACCCAACCGCTGTAGGGATAGTCGGGGCGGCCATCGCCGCGCTGGTCGGCAATGCCGACGCGGACCAGGTCGTCGCCCAGGGTGGTGACGCGCAGCCAGGTCTCGCCGCTGGCCAGACCGTTCATGCCAGGCGCTGCGCCAATGGCGGGTGCTCCGACGGGGTCGAATGCATCCCAGATGCCGATCGAGGGCATGGCCTTGGTTTCGGTGGGCATGCCGGCGGCGTTGAGGGCTTGCGTGACCACGGTAAAGGTGCGGCCGCCGCGGACGGGAAAGGTGAACCAGTCGGTCTGGCCGATCTGGCTGAGCCGGCCGGCCCACGTGCCGCTGGCCGCCAGCATGCGCGGCGAGGCCTGGGTGCCGATGGCGTCATCGCTGCCGCCGATGGCCGAGTTGTCCACGTCGACGGTTAACGTCTTTGAGCTGCCCGCCGCCAGATTGTGCACGGAGATGGGCGCGAGAGTGCCGGAAGGTGCGGCCTGGCCATCGAGATACGGGCCGACCGAGTCCTCAAGGATATACAGCGGATTGATGGCCTCAAAAGTGACCTGGTAGTTGGCGCTGGTGACGCCGGGAGGCAGGGGCATATCGCTCAGGTCGAAGAAGCCTTGCAGCGTGGGGTCGCTTGAGCCCCACTGGGTGAGCGGCTGGCCGTTGGCGTCCACAAAGCCGGTGATGGGGTTGCCGTGGTTGCCGTTGAAGTAGCCGCCCGAGACGAAGGTGACCGTGTACTGATAGAGCGGGTTGCCGTTGGCGTCAACCGGCCGCGCCACCACGTTGACCCCCTGCATGCCCATGCCGGTGCGGAAGCTGATGGTGCCCTGGATGGAGACGGTGTGGGAGGCGGTGAGCTGCTTGGCAGGAAAGCTGGCCTGGTTTTGCGCTGTCACGGGATAGATGCGGTTGAGCGCGGCCATGTCGTCATAGCGGAGCTCATTGGGGTTGGGGATGCATTCCCCGCCGGTGACCCCACAGACGCCGCCGAGAGGCTGCATGATGGGCCAGCCAGCCGTGCCGCCGGGCAGCTCATCGGTCAGGCCGGACGGGTTGACCTGCGCGTAGTCCAAGCCCAGCACGCGGCCAAAGGCGCGCTCGAGCTGGAAGCTCATCATCTCCACCAGATCGGGCGTGGTGGCGCAGAGGCCGTTGAGCAGGATGACGCCGTGGGCGATGGATGCGTCCGGGTTGATGTTGTCCAGCCAGGTGCGGACGCCGTTGTTCTGGCAGCTGATGGGCTGGCTGGCCCCGGCGCCGAAGAGGGCGTCGATGACCGAGCCGTCGGCGTCGTAGAGGACGGCCAGCGGATAGGCGGTCGCCACGGGGGTCACATCGGCTGGGGCAGTGATCTGGCCGCTGGTTGCGGCGATGTTCGAGCCGTTGACATCTTCATTGAGCGGGCCTTTGTCCGTAAGCGTGACCGCGGCGGTAGGAACGGCTGACCAGAGCGCGGCGGCGGCGTCCACCATGGCGGTTGCCTGCTGGTTCGAGACGGAGCCGTTGAGCGGGCCCTGGTCAACGTAGTAGTTGAGCTGCCCGCCGGACCAGTGGGCGGGTTGGCCCATGGCGGCGGGGTTGAAGACGCTGGAGCCGGCCACATATTTAGGTCCGCCGGCGTGGGCAGTCGCGGGAGCCAGGGGGAGCAGGAGTGCAGCGGGCAGCAGAAAGGCCGCGGTCAGGAAAACCGAAGTCAGGGACGCCGGGCGACGCGACTGAGGAGAATTTAAAGCCAGCACAGGAGGCGCTCCAGAATGCGGGGTTCGCATTAGAAATGTCTGGTTCGCCGGGACGAATACTCACGAATTGCCATGAGAAGGCGCTCACGCGAACACAGTTGTCTCATCGGTCGGCGCGCTGTGAGGCTGGAAATTCCTAAGTAATGCGCAAAATACTGGTTACAATCGAATTCGCTCATGAAAAAGCGCTTAATCTATGACCTATATTGAGGCAGTGTCGCAAAACGAGCCATTCGTTGGATTGGAATTGTCTCGCTTTGCAAAACTCTCATGAGGGAAGGGTCAAAGGGTTCTCATGAGAGGCTTCCCTTCCCTGTGGAGGATCGCGAAAATCTCTTAGTTGGCGTTGAGGAAGTTGGTGCGATTCGATACAGCCTGCACGACTCTGGATGAGAATCTTCGCGCCATCGGGGCCCAGCCGCTAGCCGAGAGCGGGAACCCGCAGCTGGGACGCACACCGGGGTCAGCCCAGGCCGCGACCGGATTTGAGCGCGACAGCGGATTGCAGGCGCGGCCCGTTCAGATCTCCGGATAGAAGTCGAAGAAGGCGTCGAGCGAGCGCTTGAGCTGGGTTTCAATCTCCTCGCGCGAGCCCTCGATGGTGTGCATGGTGACGTGGGCCTGGTGGCCGTTGGCCAGCTTCAGGGTTGCGTCTTTGATTTCGGTCACTTCGCCTTCCGGCAAGAGCCGTAGTCCGTAGATGAGTGTCAGGTTGGCCATACCAGACATGATAGAGACCAACGCGATAGGCTTGCACGTGCAGCACTTGCGTGTCGAGAAGAAGGGGGCGCCATGAGCAGGGTGAGCCGAAGGGATTGGTTGAAAGGAGCAGCGGCGGCGTTGGCCGTTGCGCAGGGGGGCTGGGGCACGGCCCGGGCAGGGGCGGCGGAGCTGCCGCACATGCGCCCGGCGAAGGCCGACCGGCATTTTACCAGCGCGGCCGTTGAGGCGCTGATCCCGCGTGTGCAGAAGCAGATTGCCGACCCCGCGCTCCAGGCGATCTTTGCGAACTGCTTTCCCAATACGCTGGACACGACCGTGTTTCCGGGCAGCTTTGAAGGCAAGCCGGACACCTACATTGTGACCGGCGACATTGATGCCATGTGGCTGCGCGATTCCTCGGCGCAGGTGGTTCCGTATCTGCCGCTGGCCAAGGACGACCGGCCGCTGCGCGAGCTGATCGAGGGCGTGATTCGCCGCCAGGCGCGGATGATTCTGCTCGACCCCTATGCCAACGCGTTTATGCGCGATGCGACCGCCGCGCCGCTGAGCTGGGCGGTGCACGATAAGACCGAGCACCACCCCGGCGTGGGCGAGCGCAAGTGGGAGATCGATTCGCTCTGCTACACCATCCGCCTTGCGCACGGCTACTGGCGGGCTACGGGCGACGCAAGCCCGTTTGACGCAACGTGGAAAGAGGCGGCGGAAACCATTGTGCGCACCTTCCGCACTCAGCAGCGCAAGGATGGGCCGGGGCCGTACTCATTTGAGCGTGAGTCGCCGGTGCCGACCGACACGCTGCCGCTCGGCGGCTTTGGCAATCCCGCGCGACCGGTGGGGCTGATCTACTCCATGTTTCGCCCCTCCGATGACGCCTGCATTTATCCGCTCTTTGTGCCAGCCAATTTATTTGCTGTGACCAGCCTGCGCCAGCTGGCCGAGCTGGCCGGCCACGCAGCCGGAGACGCCAAACTGGCCGCCGATGCGGAAGTGCTGGCTGCCGATGTGGAGCGCGCGCTCGCTGAACATGGCAAGACCCAGCACGCGAAGTTTGGCGAGATATGGGCCTACGAAGTGGACGGTTACGGCAACAAGCTGATGATGGACGACGCCAACGCGCCGGGGCTGGTGAGCCTGGCCTACCTGGGCTGCTGCGCCCTGGACGACCCCCTCTACCGCCGCACGCGGGCCTTTGCGCTGAGCGAGGCGAACCCCTACTTCTTCCGCGGCAAGGCGGCTGAGGGCATTGGCGGGCCGCACGAGGGGCTGAACATGATCTGGCCCATGGGCATTCTGTATCGCGCGCTCACTGCGACCAGCGACCAAGAGATTCGCCAGTGCCTGCGCTGGCTGCGGGACACCACGGCGGGGACAGGCTTTATCCACGAGTCGTTCCACAAGGACGACCCCAGCAACTTTACGCGGCCCTGGTTTGCCTGGGCCAACACGCTGTTTGGCGAGCTGGTGGTGAAGCTGGCAACGGAGCGGGCCGCCCTGCTGGCTGCGCCGCTCGGCTGACGGACGCGGCCGCATCGAAGACGGCAACTGGCGCATCTAGAATGGGAACAGAAAGAGTTCATTCATGACGGACATTCGCGACACGGTAATTCTGGGCTCGGGTTGCGCCGGGCTCACGGCGGCCATTTACACCGGCCGGGCTGGCTTGAACCCGCTGGTTCTGGAAGGCCACGAGCCGGGCGGGCAGCTCTCCATCACCACGCTTGTCGAAAACTTTCCCGGCTGGCCGGAGGGCATCCAGGGACCCGAGCTGATCGACAACATGAAGAAGCAGGCCGAGCGGTTTGGCGCGACGTTTCAGCTGGCACACCTCGGCAAAATTGAACTGGGCGCGCATCCGATCAAACTGCATACGTCTGGCGGCGAAATTCACACCCGCACGCTGATTGTTGCCTCGGGCGCGAGCGCGCGCTGGCTGGGCTTGCCGAGCGAACAGGCGCTGATCGGGCACGGCGTTTCAAGCTGCGCCACCTGCGACGGGTTTTTCTTCCGCGGCAAGGAGATTGCGGTGGTGGGCGGCGGCGACTCGGCGATGGAAGAGGCGCTGTTTCTGACCCGCTTCGCCACCAAGGTCACGCTGCTGCACCGGCGCGAGGCATTCCGCGCGTCGAAGATCATGCTCGACCGCGCCATCGCTCATCCCAACATTGAGCTGCGCACCAACACCACCGTGGAAGAGGTGCTGGGCGTGGAAGAGAAGGACGTGCGCGGGCTTCGGCTCAAGGATCTGAAGACGGGCAACGTGGACGTGCTGCCCATCAGCGGCCTGTTCCTGGGCATTGGCCATGAGCCCAACGCCAAGATGTTTGCCGGGCAGATGGATCTGGACGAGGATGGCTACATCAAGACCACCGGCAACGTCCTGACGACCCACAACGGAGTTGCGATTCCGGGCGTGTTTGCCTGCGGCGACGTGCAGGACCGGCGCTATCGCCAGGCGATTACCGCGGCCGGCTCGGGCTGCATGGCGGCGCTTGAGGCGGAGAAGTACCTGGAAGAACACGGTCACTAACCACCTGACACCTGTGGTGGGCAGGCGCTCGCTATCCGCTCGCACGGACGCACTGCTCCCCACCCCAATTCACGATTTGGGTCGGATCGAACGGTAGAAAGAGACTCGCCATGGCAACGATCTTTCCCGGTCGCTATACGGCGCGGAGCGATGAGCCGTTTGTTGTCTTCCTGATCGGCTTTCGCGTCAACCGCTGGCTGGCGGTGCGCAGCTGGACGTGCGTGGCCGCGGCGATGGGGCCCATGATTGCCGAACTCAAGAGACAGCCGGAGCTGGGCCTGCTGCATGTGGAGCCGTTCCTGTACTGGCGTGGCGTGGGGATGGTGCAGTACTGGCGCAGCTTTGAGCAGCTGCACGCCTATGCGCACGCGCGCAATGCGGCGCACTTGCCGGCGTGGGCGGAGTTCAACCGGCGCATTGGCAACAATGGCGCGGTGGGCATCTGGCATGAGACGTACACGGTGGCGCCGGGGCAGCACGAGAGCATCTACGTCAACATGCCGCGCTTTGGCCTGGGTAGCGCGATGCCGTATGTGCCGGTAAGCGGGCGAATGGAAGGCGCGCGGGAACGCATGGAGAAGCAGCAGCCGGATCAGAACTTGTGAAACACGAAGAAGGCCGCGGCCGCCAGGCACGCGGCGACGGACGCGGGGATGCGATGACGGTGTTGGCTGAAAATCTGGAGCGGCTGGAAGAAGCGATTCGAGGGGCCTGCAGGAAGGCCGGGCGCGGGCGCGGCGAAGTGGAGCTGATGGCCGTGTCGAAGACCTACCCGGCAGCGACGATTGTCGAAGCCGCAGAGCTGGGGCTGCGTGTGTTTGGCGAGAATCGCGTGCAGGAGTTTGCGGCCAAGGCGGAAAAACTGACCGAGTGGCGCGCCGAGGGAAGCATTGCCGCGGCCGATGCGCCGATCCTCGTGCACCTGATTGGGCATTTGCAGTCGAACAAGGCGCTGCGTGCGGTGGAGCTCTTTGACAGCATCGACTCACTCGATTCGCTGCGGCTGGCAGAAAGGCTGAATGAGGCCGCGGGCAAGCTGGGCAAGCGGCTGCCGGTGCTCATCGAGGTAAAGCTCAGCCCGGAAGAAACCAAGGCCGGGCTGGAGCCGGAGTCGACCGAAGCGGCGGAGTTGCTGGAGCGGCTGCCAGATCTGCATCACCTCCACGCGCAGGGTCTGATGACGATTGCGCCGTGGGGCGTCGAGGAAGAAGTCACACGCGCCTGCTTCCGCAGCCTGCGCAGGTGGCGGGATAAGTGGGCGGCAAGTTATCCGAAGTTAGCGCTCGATGTACTCTCGATGGGCATGAGCGGGGACTTTGCGCTCGCGATCGAAGAGGGCGCGACGCGCATCCGCGTGGGCACGGCGCTGTTCGGTAAGCGCGCGCCGTATACGGGACCCGCGGAATGAATGCGCCGACGTACCTGCGCGATTCGGCCGATGGCGTGACGCTGGCCGTACGCGCCCAGCCGGGAGCGAAGAAGACGGCCATTGTCGGCGTCTACGGCGAGGGCGCGGCGGCGCAGTTGAAGATAGCCGTGCAGGCTCCGCCGGTAGAAGGCCGCGCCAACGAAGCGCTGATTGCCTTCCTCGCAAAGACGTTTAGTCTTCCCAAGTCTTCGGTCGTCCTCATGAGTGGCGAAATGAACCGCAGCAAGGTCTTCCTGCTTCGCGGAGCTGGCCTCGTTGACGTACGCAGGCGTATCGGCCTGGCGGAGTGAGAATCACTGCGCTGATAAGCACTTTGCGCTATACTCGGTTGATTTCTGTCCGGAGGATTCTCATGTGCCGGGTTGTCGCTTCGACGCGCCTTGTTGTTGTTTGCTCGATTGCACTTGCCGTTTGTACAAACATGATGGCCGCGTCCGCCAAGGAAGAGCCCATCACCAAGAAATCGGATCGAACCGTTTCAGGCGTGGGCGTTATCGATCAAGTGATCACGTCCGGACCAGAGCCTGTATATCGAGCAGACGGCTACACATTCCGAGTCAGCGCCACGACCAAGGTGCGATTCCGCGATGGGTTGAGGGCGCTCAATGAGGTCGGCACAAACAAGCTGGCAGAGTTTGCCGGTGTGCGCATCATCTCCGGAGAGATCGTCGCTACCAAGGTGGAATTCGCTAGACTTAAACTGCCGAAGCGCACACCCGGACCAACCGATCTGCAGTGGACCACGTTTCCACCGGGAAGTAAGATCGATGCCTACAAAGGCATCGGGACTGCTGCGATGGACCTCCCGGAGGAGGACGAAGGCGGGTGGTGCGGGTGGTATCCCTTGTCGCAGGACGCCGCACTGCAGGAGCGTGTCCGGCGGGTTGGACTGCGCGTCGTGCCGCAGTATCAGCGCGACCTGCCTGACGACGATCAAGCGAAGATCCCATTCCGGTTCTATGTAGTGGAGGGCACCTACCGGCGGTCCGCCATCTTCTGCGGCAACGGCCTGGTCCTTGTGCCGCTGGTCGCCGTGGTACGGCTCACGAGCGATGACCTGCTTGCCGCAGTCCTGGCTGAAGGGGTGGCCGGCGTGTTGCAGCAGCAGGCGGAAGATGGACGCCCCTACTCGGTAAAAGATGCGGCGGATCTGGCCCTTAGCGCCAACGGGGGTGCAGTCGCCATGGGAGTTCTAGTGACGGAACAGCTAAGAACAGGACGCATTTGGGAGAACGGGCGGGGACGCATGGAGCTGGCACTGATGGCCGACGCGGGCTTCGATCCGCACCAGGCGCCGGAGGCTTGGAAGCTTCTGGCCCCGGAGCGCCTGCCAAAGGACCCAACAAAATTGAAGGAGCCAGAGCGGAGCCGGTATCTTTTGGACTTCCTCAAAGTTCAAGACACCCCTGCGGCAGCGCCCAGCATTGCCGCTCCGCAGGCTAACGATAATGCAACAACAACGCCGGCCTCACCGGATGCTGCGCCGAAACGCTAGGGCATTTTGCCCCTTGGTATAGCGTGGATCTCCTGCT
>Ga0302279_10005395_pt1 | contig 14337 bp, 10 predicted proteins | sample III_Bog_N3_3_FD_194541 | JGI IMG/M metagenome (GOLD analysis project Ga0302279, IMG submission 194541) | Peat permafrost microbial communities from Stordalen Mire near Abisko, Sweden - III_Bog_N3_3 | ecosystem: Environmental > Terrestrial > Soil > Wetlands > Peat | place: Sweden: Abisko...
AGTATCCTTCTTCATCGACCGACTCCCTTCGCATGTAGCTCTGCGTCAGTGCCCCAATCGCTGCGTAACCTACGACGCTGCGATCGGAGCCGGTCGTTTCATTCTGACTACCCTCCTCGACGTCCACGCGGGTCCGGTCCCCCGCCCGCGCGATGCGGAGCGTCGCCTCCTCTCCGTACGCGAGCTCGAGCCTCCGCTCGACGGTGGGCAGCCCCTCGCTTCCGGCGCGCGGTCCCGCGTACGCGCCCGGGTTCTCCACCGTGACCACGAGCCGCTCCGGATGCGACGAAGGCCCGACGGCGAAGCGCACGACGCCGCGGTGGCCCGAGGCGGGCCCGTGCTTGATCGCGTTCTCGACGAGCGGCAGAAGAATCATGGGCGGCACCCGGACGTCGGGGAGAGGGGAGGGGAGCTCCCACGTGAGCGTGAAGAGCGTGGGGTCGTGCAGGAGGTGGAGGGCGAACAGATCGCGAACGAGCTGGATCTCCGTGGGCGAGTAGGTAGCCCAAGCGCCCCTCGCGCACCAAGCGCCTGTGCGAGGCCCGTGCGAGCCGGCCCCTGGAACGCACCGGACGGCGGCATTACATGCCGACTAAATTGAGGTGACGGGGCCGTTGGACGGGGAGGCTCGGCGGGTACCGCATCCGGAATCGCGGCCGGGGGCGCGGAAGGCGCTCCCGTCGTCTCGCCGGGGGCCTGGGGCACACCGTCGAGGACATCCCTCGGGTGTCCCGGGCGCCGGAGAGCGGGCCGGAGGGTTTGCCAGGCCCGTACGCGTGGGATCGATAGTCAGGGCGACGATCAGCGCCGTCGCGTCGGCAGCCGCCTCGCAGGACTCGGCCTCGAAGTGACGGCGCCCGGACTCACCCGGACGATCCACGATCATGTTGACCGTCCACTTACCTCCCGGGCCACGCTCCGCCACGGCGTGCACCGCGAGAGCCGCACGTGGCACCGCGGAGCGCCCCAGGATCGCGGCGACCTGCTCGAGGATGTGTGTCTGGCTCGAGCATCCGGAGGGAGCCGACCACTCGAGCGTTACCGGTGCCGGCTGCTGAGCGAGGGCGCCCCGCGGCGAGGACGCGACGAGCGCGACGAGGAGCCAGGGCCGGCGCCGGGCGGGCACGCCGCGTAGCCGTCCGATCCGGGGACCGTGTCCAGCCCAGGAGATCCACCCCGTCACGGCATCGATCACGTAGGTCTGCGGTTGCGCCCTGGTTGCCTGTACGGCGAGGGCCGTAGCATATTCACGGCGCTGAAGCGTTGTCGAGCGCGCCCCGGGGCCCGTCCCGCCGAAAGGACGTGCTCGCCGGGATACCGAGCATTGCTCGAGCTCGCGGCGCGCGGCCGCAGGGGAAGCGAAGGAGGCCGCACAGAGCGCCCTCCCGTTCACACTGCCGCCGCGGAGAGGCTGGGTTCACGAATCAGGCCGTGAACGTCGGGATACAAGACGACGGGAAGTCTCGCCTTTCTTTGAGTGACGTCCGCCGGCACGCGGTGTGCTGAGGCGGGACCGCGCGACGGAAACAGACTGTGAACGCGCGTGAGGATGGAGAGAATGCACATGAGGAGTGCGCAGGCGTTAGGGTTCGCGATCGTGGGGGCTGCTCTGGCGGTGGGCTGCCTCGAAGACTCCGAAGTGGACGGTAAAGGCGCCAGCGTTGCGGGCGACTATACGTTCTGCGGAGCATTGACGGCGACGTGCGGCTTCAAGGAAGAAAATGAGGACTACGTGGGCATCGCCGGAGGGCCCAATGGATGTCTGTCTCAAGCGCTAGCCCAGTGCTCGACGCTCCAGTCACAGTACAGCGACGCATTCCAGAGCGCGGTGGTCGCCTGCGCGAAGACGTATTCGCCTTGCGATCCCTCCAACGAGCCCGTCGTCGCCGGACCGACCTTCGTCAGTTGCGTCGGCGCGCAAATCGCCAGCGCGACGCCGACAGCTGCGCAAGCGAAGGTCAAAGCCGATTTCTGCGCGATGTACGCGAGCGGGACGAACGGCGATGCCGGCGCTCCCGAGATCGATTGCGCGAGCTTCTTCCCGGCTGCGCACCCCGACGCTGGGGCCGCCGTGGCCGGGCCGGGCTATCTGGTGCTGATAGCGAGCGACAGCGTCGCTGCCGAGATCGACAAGTGCATCCCTCCGACGGCAACCCAATACGACGGCGTAGCGTGCAGTGGCCTCGGTTGCTTCAAGGCGTGCGCCGAGGACACCTTCGCGGCCGCGGTGACTCCGGCAGGATGCACGGGGGCGGGCGGATGACCTTCGCGTAGGGCGCGGGGGCTGAACAGGCCGACTTTGAGCGCTCCGGCGTCGAACCGGAGCGACCCTGCGCGAGGGCCGTCAGCTCGCGGTGCCGGCTCGGGCCGCGCACCTCGAGGTAGCGGAGCATCTTGTCGCGCACCATGGGCCGCAGGCGGAGGCAGGTCGCCGACGGGTCGCGAATGCTGGGCTCGCGCTCGAACCAGTCCTGGATCTTCGATACGTCCTCGTCCCGGAGAGCGTAGTCAGAATGAAACGACCGGCTCCGATCGCAGCGTCGTAGGTTACGCAGCGATTGGGGCACTGACGCAGAGCTACATGCGAAGGGAGTCGGTCGATGAAGAAGGATACTCGGTTCGTGGGACTGGACGTGCACAAGGACACGATCGCCGTTGCGGTGGCTGAGAGCGGCGGCGAAGTGCGGTCGCTGGGGACGATCCCCAACCTTGCCGATTCCGTTCGCGGTTTGATTCGCAAACTTGGAGGGCCCGCGGGACTCCGGGTCTGTTACGAAGCGGGACCGTGCGGGTACGTCCTGTACTGGCAGCTGGCAAAACTCGGCGTTCGGTGTGAGGTGGTGGCTCCGACGCTTATTCCGGTCAAGGCGGGTGACCGCGTGAAGACCGACCGCCGTGATGCGGAGAAGCTGGCACGGCTACATCGGGCGGGAGAGCTGACCCCGGTGTGGGTTCCCGATGCGGAGCACGAAGCCCTCCGTGACCTGGTGCGTGCGCGCGAGGCGGCAAAGTCCGACCAGCGACGGTCGCGACAGCGACTGCTCAAGTTCTTGCTCCGCCGTGGGTGCACGCCGCCGGCGAAGATGCGTTCGTGGACGGACAAGCATCGAGCGTGGGTGATGGAGCTGAAGTTCGAGCAGCGTGCGCTGGAAGAGACGCTGACCGACTACGCCACCGAGGTGGACCACCAGGCCAAGCGGGTAGCGCGCTTGGAGCGGAGCCTCGACGAAGCTGTCGACAAGGTTCCGGTAAAGATGCGAGCCGTCATCGACGCGCTGCAGTCACTGCGTGGCGTATCCAAGCTGACGGCCACCACGATCGTCGCCGAGGTAGGCGAACTGTCACGCTTCGAGCGTGCCGCGCAGCTGATGGGGTACAGCGGCGCGGTGCCGAGTGAGCACTCGAGCGGTGGCAAGACGCGTCGTGGCGGGATCACCAAGACCGGCAACAGCCATCTTCGGCGCGTGCTCATCGAAGCGGCGTGGACGTACCGGCATCGACCGCGAATCTACGGCGCGCTGCGGGCACGCCAAGAAGGCATCGAGGAGCCGGTGAAAGAGGGCTCTCGTGACGGTTTAGTGGGCGTGGAATCGGCGTGACCGAAGCGGGCGGGCCTATGTTCTTGGCGCGGGCGTGGTTCGGGCAGGGGTCGCGAGGGTCGAGTTGGAAGGCGCACGGGAAGGGGGGTACCTGGGCGGTTCCTACACCAACCTCGGAGCCCACCCTCCCATGCGCGCTACCAGCCTGCTCAAGACAGTCCTCGGAATCAAGTTCACCCGCGTTACGGGCATCTCTTTCACGGACGAGGGGCTGGTTTGCGATGTCGCGCCCACCACGACGGTGGCTCGCTGCGGGAGCTGCTGCGGCAAGGTTCGCGACATCTATGACCGTCGCGAGCGCCTGTGGCGCCACCTGGACTTGGGCGGCATGAAGACCGAGCTGCGCTACGCGATCCGCCGTGTGGATTGCCCTCGGTGCGGCGTGACCACGGAGTTGGTGCCGTGGGCCCGGCACGCGAGCAGCTTCACCGACGCCTTCGAGCAGACCACGGCATTCCTCGCCCAGGCGTGCGCACAGACCGTCGTGTCGGAGGCGATGCGCGTGGCGTGGCGCACGGTCGGCGCCATCATCCGTCGGGTCGTGGATCGCTTCGGCCCCGAGGACCGTCTCGCGGGCCTGACCCACATCGGCGTGGACGAACTGTCGTATCGCAAGCATCACGAGTACGTGACCATCGTCATCGACCATGTGAGCGGCAACGTCGTCTGGGCGCACCCGGGCAAGAACGCCGACACGCTGCGCAAGTTCTTCACCGACCTCGGCCCCGAGCGCTGTGCGCTGCTCAAAGCCGTCACGATCGACATGTCTGGGGCGTACCGCGCAGCCGCCGAGGAGCACGCGATCAATGCCGACATCATCTTCGACCGCTTCCATGTGCAGCGCCTCGCCCACGACGCTCTCGACGAGGTGCGCCGGGCCGAGGTGCGGGCCACCGAAGAGCCCGAGGACCGCCGAGCGCTCAAGCACTCCCGCTTCGCGCTCCAGAAGAACCCCTGGAACCTGACCGCGATCGAGCAGGGCAAGCTCGTCGAGGTGCAGCGGACCAACCGCACGCTCTACCGCGCCTACCTGCTCAAGGAGTCGCTGGCCGCCATCCTCGACCGACGCCAGCAGTACGTCGCCAAGCAGAAGCTGGGCGAGTGGATCTCCTGGGCTTCCCACTCCGGCCTTGCCCCCTTCGCCAAAGCGGCTCGCACGATTGGCCGGCACCTCGACGGCATACTGGCGTACGTGGCCACCGGCCTCTCCAACGGGCGCTCCGAGGGCATCAACGGGAAGGCCAGAACCATCACCCGTCGGTCCTATGGATTCCACGATCCATCGAGCCTTATCGGCATGCTCTTCCTCTGCTGCTCAGGTATCCGTCTCAGCCCCGCGCGAACCATCCCGTGCACCCACTAAACCGTCAAGAGAGCCCAAATTGTGAGGTCTACTCGGCGCTCGCCGCGCTCGGCGGACACCTTCGCAGCAACGGTGAACCGGGGTGGATCGTACTCGGCCGCGCCTACGAGAAGCTGCTCGTCCTCGAGCAGGGATGGCTCGCCGCGCAGGGTGCCGGAGATCCGATCGATGATTAGCCGTTCGGTACGTGACAACCTGCCGGCCTAATTGAGGCGCAAGCCGGTACAAAAAGCGCCGTGGCGAGGAACGCACGGACGTTCCCGAGCAAGCACTCAATGGCGTGAGCTCGCCGAAACGTAGCTTTTGCCACGTCCTCGACTGTCGTGAGATCAGGCTTTGCCCGGCCCCTGGTAGCCCATCTCGTGCGCCATCTTCTGTGCGGACATGAACTCGTCGGCCGAGAGCAGGCGCTGCGTGCGGTACCTGGACATGTGACCGGCACCGGTCACCGCCAGCGCGATGGCGGCGGCGGCCGTGTCGTCGGGCAGCATGCCCAACACGACGACGTCGTATTCGCCAAGAGAGTAGTCCATGGTCTCGAACCTACCTCCCGCCTTCTCGAAAAGGGCAGAGACGCCTGCGGTGCGGTCCTGCGGTTTGGTGGCGAGCGCGGCGGACGCAGCCGCTGTGTACGAGGCCTGAATCATGTAGCGGGGCATGGTCTTTCTCCCAGGTGGCTCGCCGGCGTGATCGTCGGCGAGGAGGGCAGCTCGACGTCATGTCGATCCACCCTCCACACCGGATGACGGGACGACAGGCGCAGGTGGCTCACGAAAAAGAGGTGCCAGAGTCCCGTCGTGCCTCCGCCGATGGCATTGAACAAAAGAGCGCCACGGTGCTCTGACCACCCGGGTGGCAGGCAGACGATGCTGCGCCCGAAGACCCGGCGGGGACGAGCCGGGCGGGGTTGCGCCGCTCTTTTCGTGAGCCACTCGCGCTTGTCGCCCCGTCATCCCGTGGTGGAAGGTGAATCGACATGACGTCGAGCTGCCCTCCTCGCCGGCGATCGTGCCGCCGCCACCCGGGAGAGAGACCATGCCCCGCCTCATTTCGTCGATCCTTGCTGCATCTTCATCCCTGCTCTTGTGCGCCAGCGCCTGCTCGAGCAGCTCGAACTCCAACCCCGTCCCCGTCGACTCGGGCGCGACGGCCCCCGATGCAAGCGGTGCATGCTCGGTGACGAGCTTCCCCTACTCTGGACCGCAGACGCCGGACGTCTCCGCCGCGTGCGGGTCCTGCATCGAGAGCTCGTGCTGCTCCGAGCTCACGACCTGCGCCGGGGACCCGAGCTGCGCGGCGCTCGCCAAGTGCGTCGCAGCCTGCCCGGCTTACTACAGCTCCTGCTCGACAGGGTGCGAGGCGGCCCAAGCGAGCGGGACCATGAGCGGCGAGGCGCTGACGACCTGCGAGACGACCAAGTGCAGTGTGCAGTGCCAGAACCTCTCGTGTCTCGGCTCGGTCCACCTGCCCGGTGCCCCCCCGACGGTGACGTTCACCTTCTCGCCCCAGGACTACCCGAGCAACGCCCCCCTCACCGACGCCACGGTGAGGGTCTGCGGCGCCACGGACGTGGACTGCGCGAAGCCGGTCGCGACGTACAGCACCGGGTCGTCCGGCAGCGTGAAGGTCACGGCGCCGGCGAACAGGGCGGGGGTCGACGGCTACCTCGAGGTCAGCTCCTCTACGTCGGTGACCACGCTGGTCTACCTCGAATTCGTGCAGGGACTCGCCGCCCTCGAGGCGCCTGCGAGTTCGCCCATCCTGTCCACGGCGACCTGGGGAGCTCTGAACGCGGCGGTCGGCATCACTCCCGATCCGAAGAGCGGATACTTGGCGTTCGAGACCACGGACTGCGGTGGGTTCGCCCTGTCCGGCGCGACCGTGTCGGTCAGCACGGCCACGTCCGCCACCGGGAGCGCGTTCCTCGTCGGCGGCGTCCCCTCGACAACGGCGACCATGACCGATCCGAGCGGGATCGGGTCTCTCGTCAACATTCCGCAAGGTCCGGCGACGCTCACGGGGAAGCTCGGCGGGATGATCTTTTCGTCCCAGGATCTGCTCTTCCGCGCGGGGGCCATCACGTCGACCAACGTCCCGCCGACGATGTAGAGGCGTGGAGGAGGTCGAGCAAGCGATGGGAAGGAACGGAAGAAGTCGCCCGCCGCGACCCCATGCCCGACTGGCTCGGCTACCGTGCGGGAAGAGGGCGTTGCCGTCGGGCTCGCCGTGCGCGATGCTTGCTCACCTCCGCCGTGCTTTCTGGCCGCGCCGAAACCCACGATCCGTCCATTCCTTCGTCGCCGGAGCCGCTCGTCGGGGAGGTCGTCGCTGACCGGTTCGTGATCGAGGGAGTCGCCGGTCGCGGCGGGATGGGCGTCGTGTACCGCGCGCGCGATCTGCGTGGCGACGCGCCGGTGGCGCTCAAGCTCCTGGCGCTCGGCGGCGAGGAGAACGTCGCGCGCTTTCGACGCGAAGCCCGCCTGCTCGCCGCGCTCCAGCATCCCTGCATCGTGAGGCACGTCGACGAGGGGCTGACGGCGAGGGGCGACTTCTACCTCGCGATGGAGTGGCTCGACGGCCACCCGCTGTCGACGTACAGCGCCTCGGAGGACCAAGTGGGCTCCGACGCGCGCCCGGGCGCGAGTCCCGGTGGACCGCGCGTCGGCATCGCGGACGCCGTCGCGCTCGTGCGCCGCGTGTCCGAGGCCCTCGCGGTCGCCCACTCCTCTGGCGTCATCCATCGCGACGTGAAGCCCGCCAACGTGTTCCTTCGGGGTGGAAGGCTCGAACACGTCGTGCTCCTCGACTTCGGCCTGGCGCGCCCGACGACGGGCGGGTCGCTGCTCACCCGGACCGGTGCGGTGATCGGCACGCCGGCGTACATGTCCCCGGAGCAGGCCGCAGGTCAGGTCGATGTCGACGCGCGCGCCGATGTCTTCTCGCTGGGCTGCATCCTCTACGAGCTCGTAACCGGCGTGTCCCCCTTCCGCGCCGACACCTTCGTCGCGACGCTCGCACGCGTGCTGCTCGAGGATCCACCGCTGCTTCGGGCGCTTGCGCCGACGGCCGACGAGGCGCTCGAGAGCCTCGTCGCGCGGATGCTGTCGAAGACGCCGGCCGACCGTCCAGGCGACGCCGCGGAGGTCGCGGAGGCGCTGGGCGCCTTGCCCGAGGGCGCGGAGGGACGCACGCCCGCGGCATCGCCGACGCTCGGCGAGGCTGAGCGCAGGGTGGTATCGGTCGCGCTGGTCCGCGGCGCCATGCACGGGACGGCAAAGGCGCTCTCCGCGCGCTTTCTCGCACGGATCGTCGATCTCGCTCCGGACCTGCTTCTCGCGACATTCTCCGGCGGGAGCGCCGCCGACCAGGCCGAGCGCGCCGTTTCCTTCGCGTCTTCGATCGCCGCGACTCCGCATTCGCCGCGCGTCGCCGTCACGACGGGGATGACGGATCTTCGTGTGGCGGGCGCTGGCGGCGCGCGCCAGGCGGTCGCGTCGATCGGTGACGCCGTGGCCCGGGCCGTCGCCCGCCTGAACGAAGGCGGCGACCTGCTCGACATCCAGGTCGACGAGGTCACCGAGCGGCTGATGAGCTCGCGCCACGCTCCCGGGCGCCATCCCCCTCGGCTGGTGGGTCGGGCCCGCGAGCTCGCGCTCCTCACGGCGATGTACGAGGAGTGCGTCGCGGAGCCCATCGCGCGCGTTGCGCTGGTGCTGGCGCCGGCGGGGATGGGGAAGTCGCACCTGCTCGCGGAGCTGGAGACGAGGCTCGCAAGGAGCGATTCGCCACCGACGGTCCTGCACGCGCCATCCGCGGCCATCACCGAGGGCTCGTCCTTCGCAGCGCTGGCCGTGGCTATCCGGGGCGCGGCTGCAATCTCATCGGAGGACCATCAGACCCGCGCCGTCGAGAAGCTCGCGACGTACGCGCGGGCGATTGCCCCCGCCGAGGACGCCGGACGACTGGCACAGTTCCTCGGCGAGGTCGCCGGAGCCCCCTTTCCGGCCGACGATGGGGCCGCGCTCCTCGCCGCCCGCCACGATCGGGGGCTTCGTGGCGACCAGATGCGGCGCGCGGTGGAAGACTGGCTTGGCTTCGCGTGCAAGGACGGACCGGTCTTGCTCGTGCTCGAGGACCTGCACTGGGGCGACGCGCCGACCGTCCAGGCGATCGACGCCGCCCTGCGACGGCTCGCGCGGAGGCCCTTCATGGTCGTCGCACTCGCACGGCCGGAGGTGCGGCGGGCGTTTCCGGGCCTGTGGAGCGAGCGCGCGGTGACCGAGGTTGCGCTCGGCCCCCTTGCGCCGAGCGCTGCCGCGGCGCTCGTGCGCGCGCGCCTCGGCAGCGAGGCCGAGGGCGAGCTCGTGGACGCACTCCTGGCGAGTGCCGATGGTCACCCCTTCCTGCTTGATGAGCTGGCGCGCGCTGCAGGCGAGGGTCGCACCGAGTGGGCGAGGCACGAGACCGCGATCGCAGTGGCGCACGGCACGCTCGATCGCGTGGAGCCGGATGGTCGCCGCGTCCTTCGAGCCGCGAGCGTCTTCGGCGGCGCGTTTGGCGGCGAAGGCGTGGCCGAGCTCCTGGGCGGTGCCGAGGGCGTCCGGTCGTGGCTCGACGAGCTCGAGCGACGAGAGCTGCTGCGGCGCGCGTCCGACGAGCGCGCGGTCAACGCGTACGTCTTCCGCCACGACCTCCTGCGCGAAGCGGCATACGCGACGCTGACCGAAGAAGATCGAAGGCTGGCGCACGAGCTGGCCGGGCGGCACCTGGAGGCGACCGGTCACGACGACGCGATCGCGCTGGCGCGGCACTTCGAGCGAGGGAACGTGCTCGAGCGCGCCGTCCACTGGTACCGGCGATCCGCGGAGCTTGCGCTCGAGGGCAACGACGTCGAGGCGGTCGTCGAGCGCACGCGCGTCGCGATCGAGGCTGGGGCCACCGGCGAGGAGCTCGGTCGCGTGCACCTCCTGCGCGCCGAGGCGCACATGTGGCGGGGCGACAACCAAGCCGCCAAGGAGCACGCTCGCTGGGCGATGGGCCTCCTGCAGCCGGGTAGCAGGGAGTGGTTTCGCGCTGCGTCCGAGGCCGCTGCGGCTGCCGGCAAGCTCCGTCGCCAGGAGCTGCTGCTGCCGATCGTCGACGACCTGCTCGCCGTCGATCCGACGCTGGAGCTGGACGCCGCGCGCATCGCGTGGGCGAGGACCGCCTTGCAGCTCTCGAACTTCGCCCTCTTCGAGCGCGCGGACGCGCTGCTCGAGCGCATCGAGGCAGCAGGCGGCGCTGCGGCGGCGACGCCGCTTGCTGCAGGGTACATACACTCGGCGATCGCGTACCGGGGAGAGGAGGTCGCGCGCGTACGCCACGGCGAGCGGGCCGTCCTCGCCTTCGAGGCTGCGGGCCACGCGCGCAATGCTTGCCTCGAGAGCCTCACCGTGGGTCATGGCTTGCTCGAGCTGGGTGCGTTCGGTCGGTGGCTTCCGCGCCTCACGATCGCGAAGGCGACCGCGGAGCGACTGGGGCTCCGCCAGCCGGCGGCGCTGGCGACGATGCAGCTCGCCGGCGTCCACCTCGGCATCGGCGAGCTGGAAAAGGCGGCGCGATTCGGCGAGGAGGCGCGCGCGACGTTCCTCGGCCTCCACAACCCGTTCCTCGCCGCCGTGAGCGCCTCGTATCTCGGCAACATCGCCTTCGCGAGCGGCGATCTCCAGGCGGCCGAGGCCCACCTGCGGGGCGCGCTCGCCGCGTGCGTGGAGGTCTTCTGGCAGCGTGCGTACGTCGAGGCGACGCTGGCGCGAGCCCTGGCGGCCGTCGGCCGTACCGGCGAGGCCCTGGCCACGGCACGCGCAGCGCAGGACAGCCTTCAGAAGGGCGGCGCACGCACGACGTTCAAGGGCGTCGTTCGGCTCGCGATCTCCCAGGTCCTTTACGCGGCGGGCCTCCTCGATGAAGCCCGCGCGGCGCTGCGGGAGGCGCGCGACCAGCTGCTCGCGCGGGCCGCTGTGCTCGACGACGAGCTGCGCGCGGGCTTCCTCTCGGCGATCCCCGAACACCCGGAGACGCTGGAGTGGGCCGCGCGCTGGCTCGACCGTGGCATCAATACTGCGCCCAGATTCCAGTGTCGGTCATGAGCTTGACCTCCGGCGTCCCGGTGACGCCCGCCTTGCGCATCGCGTCCCGGGTGTCGTCGCCTGCGAGGAGCGCGCGGAGCTTGTCGGGTGACTCCGCTTGCAGGTAGACGTGCACCCGCAGTGGACGGTCGATCGATCGGCACACGCCGTGTCCGACGATAGAGGCGCGGCGTCGCGCCTCGGCGTGCCCATCGAACCCGGCCATCCAGCGCTCGAAGTTCTCGACTTCGTGGGTGAGGAGGACAGAGGCGTATTGCCCGCCGCGCGCCGTCCGGTCCTCAACCACGGCGACCATCTCGTTCTGAACGACCGTGATGCCCTGCGATGCGAGGCGTGTGACGAGCTCCGGAGCGAGGAGGAAGCTCGTGGCGCGCTGGCGATCGCCGACGATGAAGAAGGTGCACACGAGGTTGGGATCGTCGGCGCCGCGATCGTGGTGGTGGCCGAGGATGCCGTTGTCCTTGCGGAGCTGTGCGGTGGCGTCGAACTTGGGGAGCCAGGCGTCGAAGTCGGCGACGCGGACGATGCTGAGGGCCGCCGTGGGAAACGAGCTTTTGGACATGAGAGTCTCTCCTTTGATCCCCTGACCGGGGCTCGCGGTCGTTTGGCTCGAGAAAAGTGAACGCGGCTCGTGGATCGTCGGTTCTTGCTACAAGGCTGGGCGTCTTCGGTACCATCCAGCCGATGACTTCGTTGCTCCGCTCGCACTGGGAGGAGGGCCGCGCGGCGTGGCCGACGGTCGACCTTGGCGAGCGCGAGCTCGAGGCGCACCTGGCAACGCTCGGCGTCCTCGATCGTCTCGACCGCATCGACGCCGGAGGGGTCTTCTTGGCGTGCGCCTGCGCGCGGGCCATGCCCGCGGCGCTGGAAGCGTTCGAGCGCGCTGTACTGTCGCAGGTGCCCTTGTTTCTGGCGAGGTTCGATGGCGGCAGCGACCTCGCCGACGAGGTGTCCCAGCGCCTTCGCGAGCGCCTGCTCGTCGCGTCGGGTGAGAGACCGCGGATCGCGACGTACACCGGCGAGGGACCGCTCGGCGCGTGGGTGCGCGTCGCCGCCGTGCGTACCGCGCTGGACCTGCTGGACAAGAAGGACCGTCGGCTCGTGCAAGACTCGGACGCCGGGAAGCGCGCGGCCGATCCCGCGACACCGGAGGGCGCGCTCGTGTCGCAGGATCAGCAGCGCGTCTTCCAGGACGTGCTCGAGGAAGCAGTGTCTGCGCTGCCAAAGGAGCAGCGAAGGGCGCTGCGGATGCACTTCGCCGACGGGCTGACGGGAGAGGAGATAGGCGACCGGCTGGGGATCAGCCGCGCCACGGTCACTCGCTGGTTGTCGGCGGCCCGCGCGTTCCTCGAGCGCGAGACACGGCGACTTCTGCAGCACCGTCTACGGATCTCGTCGAAGGAGGCGGAGAGCCTGATCGCGGGGGCGCGCAGCCTGGTGGATCTGCGTCTGAGCCACCTGCTGAGCACCCGAGCGGGCGACTAATTCGGTCTGGCACCCGGCGAACGTGACCCGAACGGAGGGATCGACACTCGGTCTTTCATGTTCAGATTGAACGTCTCGTCGTACACCGCCTCGGACGTGCCCTCGAACGCGCGAATCTTCCGCCGGAGGCGCTGGCCGAATCGAGGGAGGCTTCGAGGAGGCGCGGCGTTGGACGACGTAGCACTCCTGTCGCGTCAAGCGTGGGCTCAAGAGCCCCGGACGAGGTTACAGACCGCGCCCTATCGGCAGTTTGTCGGGATCTTTCGCCCGTCAGGCCGAAACCGCGAACAAAGGTGGTCGCCTCTGATGCCTGTTCACGGCACGCAGCCGCCCTCGCTCGGGATGTAGGCCGTGGCCGCGGGACACCGGCAGAAGAGGCCCGTCGTCCGGTCGGCGTCGTCGTCCGTCCAGGATCCGCGTGTGGCGTCGCACAGGGCCTCGTTCGGGCCCACGGTGGTCACGGCGGTGAGGATGGACGCAGCACCTTGATCCTCGTGCACGACGTGGAGTCGCCGGTCGTACGCCACCACGCTCGCGACCCAGGCGGTCGCTCCGCTCGCAGGACGCAGCGTGAACACGAAGGGTAGCGCGACGGTCGCGGGCGCCTCGACTGCTCCCGACTCGAGGGTGGGGGAGCCCACGATCGCCGCTTCGTAGCTGCCGTCGCGTGCGAGCTTCAGCCACTCGATCGCGCCAGGCGAGGCGGTGGCGTTGTCGTAGTCGCCCGTGAACGCCGTGGCGAGGAACGCACGGCTCGAACGAGAGATCATGGGACCGCACATAGCGAACCTTGTGCACCGGCGTCTATCAAGAAGTGTAGGCGGTCCTCCTACAGTGCCGGCGGCCGCGGCCACTCGACGACGCTGGCGCAGTACCCGCCGATGCACTCCCCGTCACCGAGCCGATGCCGACCGAAGCCCTGCAGCAGGCCGTGGCCAGGACGCTGGGCGTCAAGCTCCGGGGTTCACGGCCGCGAACATCGGCTCCGATGGAAAGCCACGCACAACGCTCACGACTATTCCGTCTCCTCCGTCCCCACCTCGGTACTGCCGCTACCGATCGCCGCGCTCCGAAGCAGGTCGAACCACGGTTTTCGAAGCTCATTTTGCGCGGCGCTCGCCGGGCTCGGGCGGCGCGTGCGGCCTTGAAGTGACGGGACACCTCAGGCAACATGGGCCGATGAAAGCTCTCTCGGTCGCGCTTCTCTGCACGCTTTCGCTCGTCGTTCTCGCCGCGGCCTGCGGCGGCTCTCCCGCTCCGGCGTCCACGACGCCCGGGTCAGCTTCGCCCGATCCCGCAGCGCCCGGCGATGCAGGCGGCGGCCCGGCGACGAGAGCCCGCGGCAGAGCCGCGGGCTGACGACGGCCGCCCAGTCCTCCGCATGGTGGACCGCTGTGGCCGCCTGACGAGTCCGACGGTCCATCGGTCTGCCGCGCGGGCGTCGCAGCTCGCCGGCCTCCGAGCCTTCGCTGTCCTGGGCCAAATCAGACCGCGATTACAGCGTGACTGAACGAGCCTTTCGCTAGGCTGTCCACATTTTCAGTGGTTCCGCCTGTCCCAAAACCAGAAGGCGATTGGGCGACTGCGCCCGCGTGCGACGAGCGTTCGGTCGACCGGCGCAGTTGCTCAATCGTCACCTTGGGCGGAGCGGGTGCGCGGCAGCGACGGGGCGTTTCCGGACGGCGTCCGGGGGGGCGCTATGGGAAAGAAGGGCGTGTGGGGTTGGCCCGAGAACGCGAGCTGACCTTTCGCAGGCACGTGA
>Ga0302279_10005396_pt1 | contig 14337 bp, 14 predicted proteins | sample III_Bog_N3_3_FD_194541 | JGI IMG/M metagenome (GOLD analysis project Ga0302279, IMG submission 194541) | Peat permafrost microbial communities from Stordalen Mire near Abisko, Sweden - III_Bog_N3_3 | ecosystem: Environmental > Terrestrial > Soil > Wetlands > Peat | place: Sweden: Abisko...
CGCGGGCAGCGGGCCCACGGCGGACAGCGGGCTGGGAGGCAGCACGGGCGCCACGGTTCGCGACTGCAGGGTGCCGTCGTGGAGCCGGGGGGCGAGCGGCTCGATGGGACCGGGGAAGGGGGTCGGAATCGGGACCGGCCGCGAGGCCCCGTCGTGAGCGCTCGGCGCAGCGGCGGGGCTGGGCGCGGTGGGGACGACACCCAGCGGGCGCAGGCCGGGAGGGACCGACTCCAGGTCGGAGGGCAGCTCGTCGGCGATGGGCACGGGCGACGCGGCGGCGGCGGCAGGCTGCGACGGGGAGGGCCCGCTGCCCGCCTCGATGCGGACGACGAAGTCCCCGATGTAGATCTTGTCGCCCTCGCGAACGATGGTCGCCTGGGCGATCTTGCGGCCGTTGACGTACGTGCCGTTGGTGCTCTTGAGGTCGGTGACGATGAAGCGGCCGTCCCGGTAGAGGAGCCGGGCGTGGCGCTTGGAGACGTTGCCCTTCGGCAACATCAGGTCGTTGCCCTGGACGCGGCCGACGTTGATCTCGGTCCGGTCGAACGTCTCGCGCCGCTCGGCCCCGCCCTTCTCGCTGATGATGACCGAGAACATCGCCACAGTTCGCGCCTTGACCCGCCCCGGGATTTGGGGGCCGCCCCCTCGTGACCGGCAGCGTCACCGGAGCGCAGCTGTCGCCCCGCGCAGAGCAATAAGATGAAGGCGGAAGCCCTGTCAACGAGATGGGGACGATCGCGGCCGCGGCGGGCGAGCGCGACGCGGGGGGGGCGGAGCCCGAGGCGGGGTCTCAGACGCGAGCGCGCGGGCCGGGCAGGGGATCGCTGGGGCGGCGGCGGTCTTTCACCTCGCCGGCGACCAGGCTGAGGAGCTCGCCGGCCACCGCCATCACGTCCTCCTCGAGCAGCCCGCCCTGCCGCAGCTCCCGGTAGATGGTCTTGGCGAGGATGCGCAGCGCTCGCGGGTCGTGCGACGCCTGGCCGAGCTCGACGAGGGGAAGGTCGGGGGTCGCGGAGGTTTGAGCGAGGAGGGAGAAGGGCGCCATTGCCAGACTTTCAAGCAATGCCCATGCCGTTTTTGCCATGTCGGCTTTTCGGCGTTTCCAGGGGGAAGTCGGCGTCGTCGGCGTGTACGGGATTACGCACTCGATCGATCTGCGTACTCGGTTACGCACCGGCGCAAGCCTCGTCGCCCCGGTCGAGTCATCGCGGCAAATGCCCGGATTGCGTACGGTTTGTTACACTTTTCGCGGCTTGACCTGCCCTCCGTCGGGCTACTACCTTGGCGCCGCTCGGATCGGGGCACGTTCAGAAATTCCAGGGATGTCGAGCTGCGCAAGGGGAGGCGACGCAAAAGGCGGCCGGCCTGTCTACCGATTCTGCAAGGCGCATCGACCCCTGGAGCTCCGGGTATCGACGAGTCCCGGAAGTGGAGGAAACATGGCAGTCGGCAAGGTCAAGTGGTTCAACGACGAGAAGGGCTGGGGCTTCATCAAGCAGGAGACAGGCCCTGACGTCTTCGTTCACTACTCGCAGATCAGCGGGGAGGGGCGGCGCCGCCTCTTCGAGGACGAGACGGTCGAGTTCGAGATCACGGAGGGCCCCAAGGGCCTCCAGGCCGTGAACGTCATCCGCCTCCAGAGCAGCAGCGCGCCCAACTGACGCCTGCCGGAGACGCCCGAGCCTCCGGTCTCTCGACTGCCCTCCGCTCTCACCCGAGGGGGATTTTGACCTCGCGGAACTCCTCCGTGGCGGGGTCGATGCGGTGCGACTCGATCGCGCGCACGGCCCCGTCGTCCCCGATCTCGTAGACGTTGAAGCCCGCCATGCGCTCGTCGCTCTCGTGGAGGAGCGAAGCGCTGGTGGCGCCGACCGCGTCGAGCCGCCCGCGCTCGGTGGCCAGGTGACGGTGGATGCGCCGGTGCAGGTGGCCGTGGAGCACCAGGCCGCGCGGGACCTTGCCCAGGATCCGCGCCTCTTCGGCGGCGTCGGTGAGCCCTTCGAGCATGCGCTTGGCGGTCGACGAGGCGTTGTGGATGGGGTGGTGCTGGAGGATGACCACGGTCCGATCCCGCACCTCGGGGTGGGCGAGGATCCGCTCCAGCGCGGCGAGCTGGCCGCGCCCCAGCGACCCCGAAGCGATCAGCGGCGGCCGCGGGAGCGCCGTCGAGAGGCCGATGATCGCGGTCGGGCCGCGGAGGTGGACGTAGGGGAAGACCTCCCCCGGGGGCGTGAGGTCCGGCAGGTCCGAGCGCAGGTACCCGGCGAAGGTGCGCGCGAAGCGCTGGCTGCGGTGCGAGCCGGCCGTGTACGTGTCGTGGTTGCCCGGGACCATGCTGACCCGCTCGGCGGGGAGGCCCAGATCCTCGGCGAGGAAGGTGCGCACCAGCTCGAACTCGTTCTCCAGCGCCAGGTTGGAGACGTCGCCGGTGATCACCACCTGATCGATGCCGAGCTGGCGGATGGCACGCGCCGCCGCCCGCACGGCGAAGGCCTTGTGCACCGAGCGCCGGTGGAAGCGCAGGTTCAGATACCCGGTGAGGCGCTTGTTGAAGAGCCGGAACGGCACCGCTCCCTCGAGCGAGAGCAGGTGCAAGTCGGAGAGATGGGCGATCCTCACAGCCGCCCAGTATGGGCCTGCCGGTGAGGCGGGCAACCGGCCTTTTCTCCGCGAGGGCTCTACCCGCCGTCTCGCGCGCAGCGGAAGCCGAGCCAGGGGGCGCGCTCGCCGGGGCCCTCCTTCTCGCGCGCCGCGCCCCGCAGCCAGGCGCTCCCGTGCGGGTAGCCCCCGCCGCGCACCACCCGCCGGTCGCCCATGTCGGGGCCCTTGGGGTTGACCGCGTCGGCGCGGGGGTACTCGGGGGCGAACCAGTCGGCGACCCACTCCTCGGCGTTGCCGGCCAGATCCTCGATGCCCTCGGGTGTGCGGCCGTCGGGGAAGGAGCCCACCGGGGCCAGCTCGAGGAACCCGTCGCGGCCGTCGAGCTCGTCCACTGCGAAGGCTCCGTGGTTGGACAGGAACGGGTTGTACACGTTCCCCCAGGGAAAGCGCCGCCCGGGGACCCCCTTCGCCGGGTCCCCCAGGCCGCGCGCGGCCCGCTCCCACTCGGCCTCGGTCGGCAGCCGCCCGCCCGCCCACGCACAGAAGCGCCGCGCGTCGTTCCAGCTCACCAGGACCACCGGCAGCTCGGGGCGATCGAAGCGCTCCGCGCCCTCCGCGTAGGGGGGGGCCACGCACACCCCCGCGGCGACGCAGGGGCGGTAGCGGGCCACGGTCACCTCGCGCCGGTCGAACCAGTAGTCCGAGAGGTAGACCGCGTGCGCCGCCTGCTCGGCCGCGAACCACTCGTCCCGGCAGTCCGCCTGGCGGGCCTCGAGCTGGCAGAGCGTGCGCGCGGTAGTGAACTCCTCGTCGGACGATCCCATGACGAAGACGCCCGCCCGCAGCAGCACCTGATCGCCTGCCGGGGCGCGCAGGACGACGACTCCATCGCCGGTCGCCCCCTCCGTGCCCAGCTTGGCGGCCGCCGGCCCGGGGTGGCCCGAGGGGCGGGGAGGGCTGTCGCCCCTCGCCACGGGGATCGCGTGGAGGCCTGCCGCGCAGCAGACGACGGCGACGGCGAAGGATGCGGGCAGGCGCATGGAGCTGCCGAGAGGTAGCACGACCGGGAGCAGACGCGCGAGCGTGGCCAGGTGCGCCGCGGTACCAAGCCAACGCACACAACCACTCTCCGCGTCCCCCCGCCGGGCGCCCGGAGATCCAGAAAGGTCGTCGCGATCCGGGTGCCAGCTCACCGGAGAGTGCCTATTTGTCGGCGCCCCCACGATAAGAATGCGTGCCTCGGGCTTAAGAAGCGCCATGGTCGCCCCGTAGTCCCCCATGCCGGTCGGGGAACGCACTACGCCACTCCGGGAGTCGACGGGCCGGCGGCGACAGCTGCCGCTCTCGGGCAAACCATGTTTCGGGTAGGAAGGCTATTTCGATGGCGATGAGCAACGTGGCGCCGGCGCCCTGGGGCCGCCCGCTGGGCAGCATGATGGACAAAGACGGACTGAGCGAGATCGAGGTGCGCAAGCGGCGTATTCTCAAGCGCACCCCGATGGCCTCGGCCGCCACGCCCGCGTCCCAGCAAGCGCTGGTGGACGCGGGCGCCATCCAGCGCGTCGGCAAGGGCCGGCCGCTCGTCTGCCAGGGCGAGCAGGCGGCCACCATCGCCATGATCGGCATGGGCCGCCTCCGCCTCACCCGCGCCCTCTCGGACGCGCGCACCCTCTCCATCGGCTACCGCGGGACGGGCGACCTCGTCGGCGAGGCCGCGCTCGGCGGAGCCTCTGCTTACCGCGAGACCGCCGTCGCCACCGAGGACGTGGAGGCGCTCCTCGTCCCGGTCGCCACCGTGCGCGCCCTCGTCGCCGCGGACCACGCCTTTGGCTGCGGGCTGCTCGCGGTGCTCGTCGATCGCCACGGGGACACCGAGGATCGGCTGGCATCCATGCTCTTCCGCAACGTCGAGGCGCGGCTCGCCGAGTTCCTGGTCAAGGCCGCCTCTCGCTGGGGGATCCCGGAGCCGCGCGGCGTGCTCATCGCGGCGCCGTTCACCCACCAGGAGATGGCCAACATGATCGGATCCACCCGGGAGACGGTCACGCTCACCCTGGGTGACCTGCGGAAGAAGGGCGTGATCGAGATCGACCGGCGGCGCATCGTGGTGCTCGACAGGGATGCTTTGAAGGCGAAGATCTGAACCGCTGCCGGGAATTCGACGCAAAGGCGCCGGAGAGACGATGCTGTCGTCTCGGGTGTCTTTGCGGGTCTCTCGGACCAATCCTGAGCCCGACCCCTTTGAGGGTCACGGAAGGGCATCCACGGCAGCGGACCCGTGGAGCACCAGGATGGTGATCTCCGGCGGCACCCCGAAGCGGACCGGAAGGATGCTCGTGCCGACCCCGGGTGTGACGAAGAGGTGCCGTCCCGCCTCCACGACGTGTCCGATGGCGTAGCGCTGTCCATGGCGCGAGGGCACCACCAGCCGACCGACCAGCGGTAGCGCGACCTGACCCCCGTGCGTGTGACCGGCGACCGTGAGCGTCACGCGCCCAGGGATCTCCGGAAAGACGTCGGGCTCGTGGGTGAACGCGATCACCGGTCCCGCGCCGGCCCTGGCGAGCGTGCCGCCCACGTCCTGGGCGCGGGTCGTCAGGTCTGCGAGGCCAGCGATCCAGAGCGGTTGACCGCGATCGTGGAGCTCGAGCACCTCGTTCTCCAGCACGCGGAGGCCTGCTGCGGCGAAGGCTCGGGTGACCCTGTCCCCGTCGAACCACCAATCGTGATTACCCATGACCGCGTACACACCGAGGCGCGCGTGGAGCCCGCCCAGCGTCTGCGCGATCCGCTCGGGCGCGACGAAGCTCGCGCCGGGCTCGCCGCCGACGATGTAGTCGCCGAGGAGGAGGACGAGATCCGGTGCCGCGCCGTTGGTCTCGGCGACCACCTGGGCGAGCTTGTCCTCGCCGACGAACGGCGCGCCCACGTGGAGGTCGGAGATGAGCGCGACCTTCATCCCGTCGAGCGGCCGTGGCCACCCGGGCAGCGCGAGCGGCACTTCCCGCACGACGAGCCGGTTGGGCTCGATCACGAAGGCCCAGAGCAGCAAGCAGAGGATCACCCCGAGCGCGGCGCGGCCGGCGCGACGACCCGTCCGGCTGACGATGGCGTCGGGGCGCAGGCGCCGCGCCAGGGCGAGATCCGTCGGCGAGGCTCAGCCCCCCAGCAGGATCTGCGTCGGATGCTCGCAGAGCTGCCGCAGTGCCCGCAGGAACGTCGCGCCCACGGCCCCGTCCACCACGCGGTGGTCGCACGACAGCGTCATCGCGAGCCTGCGCCCGGGCACCACGGCCTCGCCCTTCACCACGGGCTCGCGCCGCACCTGCCCGACCGCGAGGATGGCGCCCTCCGGCGGGTTGATGACGGCGGCGAACGAGTCGATGCCGTACATCCCCAGGTTGGAGATGGAGAACGTGCCGTTGGCCATCTCCTCCGGCTTGAGCTTCTTGGCCTTGGCGCGTCCCGCCAGATCGCGCACCTCGGCGGCGATCTCGAGCACGCCCTTGGTGTCGGCGTCGCGCACCACCGGAGTCACCAGGCCCTCGGCGACGGCGACCGCCACCGAGATGTCGACGCGGCGGTGCACGAGGATGGCGTCCGCCGTGAACTGAGCGTTGCACTCCGGCACCCGCACCAGCGCGATGGCGCAGGCCTTGGTGAGGAGATCGTTGAACGAGACCTTGGCCGCGGGCTGTCCGGCGGGCGCCGCCGAGGCGAGGTCGGCGTTGATCTGCTCGCGGAGGTGGTGGAGCGGATCGGCGTCGATGTCGATGGTCAGGTAGAAGTGCGGGACCGTCTGCTTCGACTCGGTGAGGCGGCGTGCGATGGCCTTGCGCATCATCGAGAGGGGGCGCACCTCGGGGGCCTCGAGGCCGGCGGGGGCGACCGGCGCCTTCGCCGCGGGCGCGCTCGGGGCTGCGCTGGTGGCGGGCGCGGCGACGAGGCCGTCCAGATCGCGCGCGATGATGCGGCCGTTGGGGCCCGATCCGGCGACGCCGGCGAGGCTGAGGTCGCGGTCGCGGGCGAGCTTGCGGACGTAGGGAGAGGCCTTGACCCGCCCGGTGGGGGAGGGGGTCGGGGCGGCGGCGACCGGGGCCGGCGGCGCAGCGACGGGAGCGGCAGCCGTGGCGACCGGGGCCGGTGGGGCAACGACCGGGGCCGGCGGCGCAGCGACCGGAGGAGCTGCCGGCGCAGCGGCCGGAGCGGCAGGCTCCGCGACCGGCGCGGCCCCTGAAAGCCCAGGGGGGGTTGGGGGGGGCCTTTGGCCCCCACCCAACGCACTGATGTCCTCGCCCGGGTTGCCCAGGATGGCGACGGGCTGCCCGAGCTTCACCACGGCGCCGGCGGGCGAGAGGATCTTGAGGAGCGTGCCCTTGTCGAAGGAGCGGTACTCCATGGTCGCCTTGTCGGTCTCGACCTCGGCGAGGAGATCGTCGACGCCGACGGCGTCGCCCTCCTTCTTGTGCCACACGCTGATCTGTCCCTCCTCCATGGTGGGGGACAGCTTCGGCATCTCCAGGACCTTGGCCATGTCGGTTCGCCTCTAGCGCTGCGGCTAACGTTGATAGGTGACGGCGCGGACCTTCTCGAGGATCCGCGCGGCGCCCGGGATCACGTGCTGCTCGAGCTTCGCGTTGTACGGCATCGGAAAATCGAGCGTCATGGCGCGGAGCACGGGCGCGTCGAGGTCGTCGAAGGCGAGGCGCTGGATGCGGTCGGCGATCTCGGCGCCGACGCCGCCGTAGGGCCAGCCCTCGCCGGTGACGACGGCGCGGTGGGTCTTCTGGACGCTCTTGATGATCGTCTCCTCGTCGAGGGGGCGGAGCGAGCGGACGTCGATGACCTCGGCCTCGATGCCCTCGGCGGCGAGGACCTTGGCGGCGTCGAGCGCGGCGTGGACGAGGCGGCTCCAGGCGACGATGGTGACGTCCTTGCCCTCGCGCACCACGCTGGCCAGGCCCATGGGGACGAGGAGCTCGGGGTCGTCGGAGACCTCGCCCTTGATGTTGTAGAGCGTCTCGCTCTCCATGAAGAGCACCGGGTTGTCGTCGCGGATGGCGGTCTTGAGCAGGCCCTTGGCGTCGGCGGGCGTGGCGGGGGCGAGCACCTTGAGGCCCGGGATGTGCGCGTAGAAGTGCTCCATCGCGTGCGAGTGCTGCGAGCCGACCTGCTTTGCCGAGCCGTTGGGGGCGCGGAAGACGATGGGCACGGTGAGCTGCCCGCCCGACATCTGCCGGAGCTTGGCCGCGTTGTTGAGGATCTGATCGAAGGCGACGGCCGAGAAGTTGAAGGTCATGAACTCGACGATGGGTCGGAGCCCCACCATCGCCGCGCCGATCGAGACGCCGCTGAAGCCGCTTTCGGTGATGGGGGTGTCGATCACCCGCCGCTCGCCGAAGCGCTCCAGCATGCCCTCGGACACCTTGTAGGCGCCCTGGTAGTGGCCGACCTCTTCGCCGATGAGGAAGACGCGCGAGTCGCGCTCCATCTCCTCGACCATCGCGGCCTTCACCGCCTCGCGGTAGCGCAGCACCGTCATCGCGCGAAAGCTCCCTTGTAGGTGGTCTCTTCGAGCAGCTCGGGGCCGGGCTCCGGGCTCTCCTCGGCGAAGCGGACCGCGTCCGCGATCACCACCTCGACCTCGGCGTCCACCTTCTCCACGTCGGCCCCGAGCCCAGCGCCCACCAGCTCGCTGCGGGAGCGGAGGAGGGCGTCGCGCTGCTTGTGCTCCTCGAGCTCCTCGGGCGTGCGGTACTTGCCGGGGTCGCTCATCGAGTGGCCGCGGAAGCGGTAGGTGCGCACCTCGACCAGGGTGGGCTCGCTCTCGTGGCGGGCGCGGGCCACCGCCTCGGCGATGCGGTCCCTGACCTGGAAGACGTGGTCGACGACGAAGCGGTCGCGCGCCATCCCGTAGCCCAGGGCCTTCTGCGAGACGTCCTCCACGCTCATGGTGCGCGAGAGGGGCGTGCCCATCGAGTACTCGTTGTTCTCGCAGACGAAGACGATCGGCAGCTTCCACAGCGCGGCCAGGCTCATCGCCTCGTGGAAGTCCCCGATGCTCACCGAGCCGTCGCCGAAGAAGACGATGCTGACGCGCCCGTCGCCCCGGTACTTGGACGCGAAGGCAGTGCCGGCCGCGACGGGGATGTGCCCGCCGATGATGCCGTAGCCGCCGAGCATGTTGTGCTCGACGTCGAAGAAGTGCATCGAGCCGCCGAGGCCCTTGGAGCACCCGGTCACCTTGCCGAAGAGCTCGGCCATCGCGGCGCGCGGGCTCATGCCGCGCGCCAGGGCCATGCCGTGGTCCCGGTAGGTGGTGAGCAGGTAGTCGTCGGGGGCGAGCGCCGCGACGGCGCCCACGGCGACGGGCTCCTGCCCGATGTAGAGGTGGAGGAAGCCACCGATCTTGCCCTGCGAGTACGCGCGCGCGGCCTCCTCCTCGAAGCGGCGGATGGTGACCATCTGCCGGTAGAGGTCGAGGTGCTGCGCGGAGCTCGGGGGATGCGTCTCGTGGGGGGTCGTCATCGCGAGGTGCCGACCCCAGTCCTGCCACAGTCCGCGCGGGGCGCACAGAGCGAACGGAGGGCCCGGGCTGTAGCGTCGAGCTACACAGCGGGGGTTTCCTCCCCCGGAGGCTGATGGCTTGGTCCCAAGCGGACCGGCCGCCACCGGAACGAGCGGTGACAGTGTAGATTGCTCGCCATGCGCTACCGCCAGCTGGGTGTGACCGGCACCCAAGTCTCCGTGCTCTGCCTCGGTGCCATGACCTTCGGCGAGGCCGACGAGAAGTCGATGATGCACAAGGTCTCGGCCGACGAGAAGGAGAGCTTCGCGATGCTCGATCGCGCGCTCGAGGCCGGGATCAACTTCGTCGACACCGCCGACGTGTACGGACAGGACGGCCTCTCCGAGCGCGTGCTGGGCGCCTGGCTCGCCGCGCGCAAGACGCGGGAGCGGGTGGTGGTCGCGACCAAGGGGCGCTTTCGCATGGCCCCCGGCCCGAACGGCACGGGCGTCTCGCGGATGAGGATCCTGCGAGCCATCGACGCCAGCCTGACGCGCCTGGGCACCGACCGGATCGACCTCTACCAGATCCACATGCAGGACCTGCGGACGCCCGAGGAGGAGCTGGTGCGCGCGCTCGACGACGCGGTGCGCGCGGGCAAGATCGTCTACTTCGGCGCCTCGAACTACACGGCCTACCGGCTCATGGAGTCGCTCTGGGTCGCGGACAAGCGCGGGCTCGATCGGTTCGTCACCCTCCAGGCGCAGTACAACCTGGCGGCGCGCGATCTCGAGCGCGAGCACCTGCCGCTCTGCAGCCGCTTCGGTCTGGGCGTGCTGCCGTGGTCGCCGCTCCAGGGCGGCCTCCTGTCGGGCAAGTACCGGCGCGGCCAGGCGGCGCCCGAGGGGACGCGGCTGGCGCAGTGGAAGGAGCGCTACCGGGCCTTCGACACCGAGCGCAACTGGACGATCGTCGAGGCGCTGGTGGCCGTCGCCGCCGAGCTCGGCAAGACCCCGAGCCAGGTCGCCCTCGCGTGGCTCCTGGGGCGGCCCGCCGTCTCGTCGGTGATCTTCGGGGCTCGCACCGTCGGCCAGCTCGACGACAACCTCGGCGCCGCCGACCTGGAGCTGCCGGCCGAGGCCTCGGCCCGCCTCGACGCCGCGAGCGCGCCGGTGCTGGGCTACCCGTACGACTTCATCAAGAACATCGACGGCGCCTGGTGACCGCCGCCGTGGCGCGGCCTCAGTAGGTCGCGCCCCCGTGGAGCGCGCATCGGGTCCGCTGCGGCGCGTCCGCCCGCAGGCCCACGCGATCACAGACCGAGCAAACGCAGAGCCGGGCGTCGTACTCCTCGCGGTGGGAGAGGGCGTCGGCGGCGAACAGGCTGAGGACTATGTCACTGAGCCGATCGCTGTCCCGGGGCGCCGCCTGCCAGGTCGACCCGCGATCGCCGGACACGCGGACCACCCGCCCGGCGAAGATGGCCGCGGTCAGGAAGCGATCGTCCGCGGGCTTCGCCAGCAGGCCACTCAGCGTCACGGCGACCCGCACGCGCGCGGCCCCGACGATGCGGTCGAGCCTGACCTCCATGGCCGCCGCCCAGGGGCTCGGGCCGGTGGCCAGCGTCACGGTGCCCGTGCCCGGCTCCTGGACGTTGGTCGGCAGCGGCATCAACCCCGGGCCAACCAGCGACGCGTCGAGCCAGGCGGTCAGCTCGGCGTGCCGAAAGGATCCGCCGGAGCCGCCGTTCATGAACGCCAGCCCGGCGCCCAGGGAGCGGCGAACACCGGTTCGCGATCCGGGGGGGAGATCTGCGAAGCCGTCGTGGTCGGCTGCCATCGTGTGCCTCACTCTCACGAGGCGGCACCTAGCAACCGCCGCACCAGCGCCCCTCGGCGCCGGGGAGGCGTGGAAATGAGCGGGAGGCGCGGGGCGAGCTGCGGGGTCGTCCCCTCACGTTGCGGCCCGCGCGCCTCGTGAGGGCGCCGCAGCTCAGCGGGCGCGGACGTGGTGCGCGGCGAGGACGCCGGCGACCGCGCAGGTCAGTCGCTTGCCGGTGGGGATGTGGAGGAACTCGTTGGGGCCGTGCGCGTTGGATTGGGGCCCCAGCACTCCCGTGATGAGGAACTGCGCGGCCGGGAACTTCTCCCCGAGCATGCCCATGAAGGGGATGGTGCCGCCCTCGCCCATGCTCATCGCGGGCTTGCCGAAGAAGGCGCGCGAGGCCGCGTCGCTGGCGGCCTCGAGCCAGGGCGCGAGCGGGGGCGCGTCCCAGCCGGCGCTGCCCTGTCCGCAGGAGAAGACCACGCGGGCGCCGTAGGGCGGATCCTGCTCGAGCGCGGCCTTGAGCGCGCGCGCTGCGGCGGCGGGATCGCAGCGGGGGGGGATGCGCATGGAGAGCTTCACCGCGGTGTGGGGGCGGAGCACGTTGCCCGCGGCGGCGAGCGGGGGCATGCCGTCGACGCCGGTGATCGAGAGGGCGGGGCGCCAGGTGCGGTTGAGGATCAGCTCGACGACGTCGGTGCCCACCGGGCCCGCGCCGGGCGACCAGGGGAGGCTGTCCACCACCTCGCCGCGGAGCGCCTCGGCAGCGGCCTCGACCTGGGCGCGACGCTGGTCCGGGATCGCCACGTGGAGCGCGTCGACGAGGACGCGGCCGGTCTCCTCGTCCTCGATGCGGGAGAGGACGCGGCGCAGCACGCGGAAGCTGGACGGGACGATGCCGCTGGCGCTGCCGGAGTGCACGCCCTCGGTGAGCACGTCGACGCGGAGGGTCCCGCCGATCACGCCGCGCAGCGAGGTCGTGGACCACATCTGCTCGTAGTTGCCGCAGCCCGAGTCGAGGCAGACCACCAGGGTGGGGGATCCGATGCGCGCCGCGAGCGCCTCGATGTAGGCGGGGAGATCGGGGCTGCCGCTCTCCTCGCCGGCCTCGATGAGGACCACCGCGCGGGCGTGGGGGACGCCCTGCTCGTGGAGCAGGCGCAGCGCCGCCAGCGAGGCGAAGGCCGAGTAGCCGTCGTCCGCGCCGCCGCGGCCGTAGAGCTTGTCGCCCTCGCGCACCGGCTTCCAGGGCGAGAGCCCCTCGCGCCAGCCCGTCATCTCGGGCTGCTTGTCGAGGTGGCCGTAGAGGAGGACCGTGTCGGGCGCGCCGCCGTCGGGCGCGGGGCTGCCCGGGATCTCCATGAGGATCACCGGGGCGCGCTCCGGAAGCCGGTGGACCTCGACGACGAGGCCCGGGATGGGCTGCTTCCGGCACCACGCTTCGACCAGCGAGACGGCGCGCTCCATGTGCCCATGCTCGCGCCACGCGGAGTCGAACGCCTGGGACTCGTTGGGGATGGCGATGTACTCGGCGAGCGCGGGGAGGATCTCGCCCTCCCAGACGCGCTCGGAGAAGGCCAGGGCTCGGTCGGCGTTCAAGGTGATGGCGGTGCTCATGATTGCAGCGGCGGGTCATATCGGCGCCCGGGGCGGCCTGCAAGCCGCCTCGGCACGACGCGTGCTGGCGGCTCGCCCAACCATGCCCCGCCGCTCCCCCCCCTTCCGCGCCATCGCGCTCTTTTTCGCAGCTTTTCTCGCCCCGAGCGCCGCCCGGGCCCAGCCGCAGCCGCCGCCCCCCGCGGCACCGCCGCCCGCCCTCGCCCCGCCCCTGGCTCAGCCTGTGCCGCCGCCGGTGCTCGACGTGCCCCCTCCCGCCGCCGTCGCCCCCCTCGCTCCTCCGCCGGCCCCCGCGCCCCTCCCGGCTCGCCCCCTGCCTCCTCCTCCGGCTCCGGATTGGGGACCGCCCCCGGCCTCTCCGCCTCCTGCCCCGATCGACGGCGTCAGCGTCAAGGGCCTCCCCCTCAGCCAGCGCGGCGGCATCGTCGCCGACGTGGCCGCGCTCCGCCTCAGCGCCCCCGCGAACAGCGGTGGCGGCCAGAGCAACGCGACCCCGCTCGCCACCATCGATCTCGCCGTCCACGTGCCCGTGCTCGACCACACCTTCGTCGACGGCAACGTGCCCATCGCGCTCGGCGCCGTGGGCAACCCGATGGTGGGGATGCACCACGTCTTCCGCGTCGCCGACGCGTGGTGGATCAACCTCGGGGGGGCCTTCGGTTTCCCGGTCATCAGCAACGCTTCGTTCCTCCCCTTCGCGCAGACCAAGGCGTTCTGGGACACCCAGAGCTTCCTGGTCGAGACGGTGCCCTTCGCCATCCGCTTCGGCGTGGAGGGCCACACTGGCCTCCTCGAGTTCCGCGCCCAGCTCGATCCGGTCTTCGGCAAGAACCTCGCCGACGCGCCCCAGGCCAACAGCTTCCAGCCAGGCGGGATCGATTTCGTCGGGCTCCAGCACGCCATCGAGCTCCAGATCGGCCACGCCATCGGCGGCGGCCTCCGCTACCAGGGCGTGGTGAGCAACCTGGACTTCAACCTCAACAACCGGGAGCTGGGCAGCGGGGTCTCGGTCGCGACCGATCACTACCAGGGTGCGCTCGAGCCCTTCTTCCGGTTCTACCACGACCCGATCTTCTTCCGCCTCGGCCTGCTCCTGCCCCTCGACGCGCCGCTGGGCACGCCGTTCAGCACGAGCTGGGGCGCGCGGGCCACGGTGGGGTTCAACCTCGACTGAGCTCGTCGGCGAGCCCGAGCTGCCGTCACATCAGCTTGAACGTGAGGGTGAACGCGCCGCTGGTGTTGTTGTAGCTGTCCGCGGCCACGTAGTACGTCGTGCCGGGCTTGACGCTCAGGGACACCGACTGCGCGCCGGAGGTGCTCTGGGCGTGGCAGGCGACCTCGTCCGCCACGCTCCCGGGGCAGCTGGTGCGGAGGTGGAGCAGCCCGTCGGTGTAGGTCGTGGTGAGCGTCACCGTCAGCGTGCCGGCGGCGCTCGGCTGGACGGCGTAGATCAGGTCCGGCCCCGGGTGGGCGCCCGAGAAGCAGTTGCCGATCATCGGGTCGCCGGTGAACTTGTCGGTCGCACCGGACGTGTTCCCCATGACCGTGACCGGCGCTCCCAGGGCGACGGCGACCGGCTCCCCCGGGCAGGTGTCGGGGTCGGCTGTCCCGCTGCTGGACGAGCTGCTGGTCGTGGACGAGCTGCTGCTGGACGAGCTGCTGGTCGTGGACGAGCTGCTGCTCGCGGTCGTGGACGAGCTGCTGCTCGCGGTCGTGGATGAGCTGCTGCTCGCGGTCGTGGACGAGGCACCGCTCGTCGTCGCGGCGCTGCTGCTGGCCTGCGCCCC
>Ga0302279_10005402_pt1 | contig 14323 bp, 12 predicted proteins | sample III_Bog_N3_3_FD_194541 | JGI IMG/M metagenome (GOLD analysis project Ga0302279, IMG submission 194541) | Peat permafrost microbial communities from Stordalen Mire near Abisko, Sweden - III_Bog_N3_3 | ecosystem: Environmental > Terrestrial > Soil > Wetlands > Peat | place: Sweden: Abisko...
GCGTGACGATCGCGAGGCGCATACGCTACGCGTCCTCCGCGTCGCGCCGGGCCACGTGCTCGGCGCGCGCGACGCTGCGCTCGTCGTCCCGGCGCGTTTCGAGCGCGGCGACCCGTTCGGTGAGCGTCTGCACGAGTGCGAGCAGTTCGCGCTGCGAGCGGATCAACGCAGCGTTGGCTTCGTGCTGATCGCGAAAGAGGAGGGCCATGACGCGCAGTGCGGCGTTCTGCAGAAATCGCGACGACGATACGAGCGGGATGCGCACGCCGGCAGGCCATTCCGTGCGCGCTTGCGAGCGCGCTTCGGCGGCGTCGAGATGGGCCTCGATCGCGCGCGCGTGCACGGTCGCGGCCAAACGTGCGAGACGCTCGTCGCCGGCGCCGGCTGCGGGATCGCGCGCGAGTTCGGCGTCGATGCGGCGCTCGAGATCGTCGACGTCGACGCGCGGATTGCCCGAGCGCATCAGGCCGCCTCCGGCACGGGACCGGCGTCGCCCCGCGCCGCGAGCACTTCAACCACGCCGATCGCCAACAGCAGCGCCCAGAACACGCCGACTTTCGGGAAAAACCACAGATAGTCGAAGACCTGGTGCAGCGCCAGCGCGACGTTGGCCGCGAACACGCCGATCACCAGCGGCCGGCGCGAATACGAGCGGGCGAAGGTCGCAAACACGGTCCACAGCAGCCCGATGGTCGCGGCGAAGCCGGCCAGCCCCGTTTCGCTCAGGGCTTGCAGATACAGGCTGTTGGCGTGCGTGCGGACGTCGGGGTGGCCGACCATACCCAGATCGAGTTCGAAGTTTCCGGCGCCGATGCCCACTAGCGGCGACATCCGCCAGAGTTCGAGCGCGGCGGCCCACAGGAGCGCCCGGGTCCCGAGGCGGTCGGGCTGCGGCACTTCAGCCAGCGAGAAAAAGCGCGCTTCCAGGCCGATCGCGAGGCCCAACGTCACCAGCACGGCGCCCAGTAGCAAGGCGCCGAGCGCGAAGCGCGTCCCGACCCGCCGCCCCGGACGCGTGACGAACAGCACGACCGCCGCCGCGACCAGCGCCGCCACGATCCCCGACCGCGAGAGCGTCGCGGCCTCCGTCGCGGCCGCGAGCACGACGGCCCCGACAAGCCACGGATTGCGGTCGGTCAGCATCCGCGCGAACAGCACCGGCAACAGCAGATTCAACCAGCCCGCGAACTGATTGGGGCCTTCGAGCGAGCCCGCGACACGCGGCACGCTCTGGCCGTGGACGAACACGCCCGAGGGCGCGCCGAAACCCAACTGAAACGCGGCTTCGCCCGCTTCGACGAACGCCACGGCGATCAGCGCGATCCAGATCGGGCGATCGTCGGGATCGGCGGCGAAGCCGACGGCGGCGGCGGCGAACACCACGGCGTATTCGATCCACTTGAGCAATTCGCGCGCGACCGCGTCGTGATGCGCGGCGTAAACGTTCGAGAGCGCGATTGCGGCCAGCACCGCGCCGAAGGCGATCAGCAGCGCGCGAACCGGCCGCTCGGCGAGCACGCGCAGCGGCGCGCGTTGCAGCACGAGCGCGATGACGAAGCCCGCGAGCGCCGCTTTCGAGAGCGTGATCGACGTGCCCAAGACATAGCGCGCCTCGGCGAAGGGCGCGCAGACGATCAACGCGCCGATCCCGAGCGCGGGCCGCCGGTACGTCAGCACGCCGGCGGCGACGGCCACGGCCAGAAACAACGCCGCGTGCAGCGGTTCCAGGGCATATTGCGGCGGCGCAAAGACCGGCGGGTACACGTACCCGGGCTGCCAGCGGATCATCCGATCAGCGTGCGCGAGCGGCGGCGCAGGACGATGTCGAGCGCGAGTTCCAGTTCTTCGCTATCGAGAATGCGAGCCAAGCCGAGAAACACCACGCCGCCCAGCAGCAAGTGTTCGATCAAGTTCACCGCGCGCGCCAAGAACATCGGATCGGGCGGCGTGCGATACGTTTGCACGAGTGCGAGCGCGACCGCCATCGCGACGCTGCAGCCCGTCACCTTGAGCGCGGCGAACACGATCCCGCGCAGGTCGAACCCGCCGAGCAGCCGCCACGCGACCGTCGCGAGCGCCACCGTCTGCAGCGACTGGCTGACGGCGTTGGCAAGCAACAGCCCACGCGCGCCCAAACTCGGCAGCCAGACGATCGAGAGCACGACGTTGAGCACGACCGTCGCGACCGCGATCGCGATCGTCGGCCCGATGGCCTCGGAGGCGAACAGATAGCGCGTGAGGATGACGTTGGCGGCGAGCGCGACGAGACCGATCGCCGCATACGGCAGCAAGGTCGCGCACAGCACCGTCGCTTCGGGTGTGAACGCGCCGCGCTCGAAGAGCGTCTGCACGATCGGGCCGGCCAGCATGCACAACCCGAACGCCGAGGGCACCGTCAGAAAGAGCACGATCTTGAGACCGATCGCGATGCTGCGTCGCATCGCCGCGCGATTCTTGCTCGCGAATTGACTTGCGAACACCGGAAAGATCACGGTAGCGATCGCGGTGACGAAGATCTGCTGCGGAAAGCCGACCAGCTTCACCGCGTAGTTCATCCCGGCGATCGACCCCACGCTCAGCCCCGAGGCGAAATAGCGATCGAAGAGCAGCGCGAGTTGGCCCGCGGCCGAGCCGATCGCGATCGGGCCGAGCACGGCGAGCAAGCGCTTCAAGCCGGGGTGCGTCCAGTCGATCGCCGGCCGGAAGCGATGCAGCGCGAAGAACGGCGGCAACTGGACGAGCAGTTGCGCGAACGCGCCGGCGATCGTGCCGAACACGAGCGCCCCGATGCCGTAGCGGTGGAACGCGAAGACGACGAAGCCGATCGTGCACAGATTCGCGACGACGCCCTGCAGCGCGGTCGCCGCGAAGCGATGATAGGCGTTTAGGATCGCGGCGACGATGCCGCTCAGGCTCGTGGCCACCACGGTCGGCATCAGCCAGCGCGTGATCGCGATCGCTTCGTCGAGGCGCGGCCCGGTGAAGCGCGCGAATACCGGCACGTAGAGCGGCGCGAGCCAGGCGCCGAGTGCGGCCGCGAGCGTTAGGGTGCCGGCGACGATGAGGATGAGCGTGCTCGCGAGGCGCCAGGCGTCGTCTTCGCGATCGGTCGTGAAGTAATCGGAGAAGATCGGCACGAGCGCGGTGACCAGCGCGCCGTTGAAGACGCCGAAGAGGATCGTCGGCACCACCGCCGCCGCGAGGAAGGCGTCCATGTCGCCGGTCGCGCCGAAATAGCGCGCGTTGAGGACTTCGCGGCCGAAACCGAGCAGGCTCGAGGCGAGCGTCGCCGCCATGACGATCATCGTCGAGAGGGCGACGCGGCGCGGCGAGCGGCTCGCCGCGACGACGCTCAGCCGCGGCTGCATCGACCTAGTGCGCGCCGACTCCGCGTATGACGGCCGGGATCGTTTGCGCGATAATCGCGAAATCGCCGAGCGGGGTCCACGTGTCGATGTACGCGTTATCGAGCACCATCCACTGCTCGAACGAGAGCTCGCAGCGGCCGGCGATCTGCCAAAGGCAGGTCACCCCGGGCTTCACGGTCAGACGGCGCATGGCTCGTTCGTCGTAGTGAGCGACCTCTTCGGGCAGCGGCGGCCGCGGCCCGACGATCGCCATATCGCCCCGCAGGACGTTGATGAAATTCGGCAATTCATCGACGCTGGTGCGGCGCAGCAGGGCGCCCAGCGGATGTAGCCGCGGGTCGCGGCGGACCTTGAACACGGGGCCGTCGGCCTCGTTGAGGTGACGGACTTCGTGGCGGCGCTCGTGGGCGTCGCGGACCATGCTGCGCAGTTTGTACATCGTGAACGTGCGGCCGTCGCGGCCGACGCGCACCTGGCGGAAGATCGGGTCGTCGCCGGTCACCAGCACGATCCCGGCCATCGCCAGCAGCAAGACGGGCGCGGTGACGGCGAGTCCGAGCGCCGCGACGCCGATATCGATCGCCCGCTTCGCGGGACCGTACCAGGCCGGGATCCGGCGCTGGGCGAGGTAGGGCCGCGGAAGCGTCGCGGCCGCTTCGTAGCGGGTCTCGACGACGCTCACGGCCGGCGACCGTCGAGGATCGCGGCCATCCGCTCGCCCACCCGGCTCATGCCCTCGACCACGCCGATATCCGCGCCGGCCGCCGTTCCGTACTCCAGAAACGGGACGTATTCGCGCGTGTGGTCGCTGCCGGGCGCCGTCGGATCGCAGCCGTGATCGGCCGTGAAGAGGAGACCATCTCCGGGCCGTATGCGCTCTAGGATTGCCGGGATCATCCCGTCGAGCCGCTCGAGGGCGTCGGCGTAGCCGCGGACGTCACGCCGATGGCCGTACTTCGAATCGAAGTCGTTGAGGTTCACGAACACGAGGCCGTGCTCGAGGCGGTCGGCGATGTGCAGCGCCTGCTGCACGCCCTCGGCGTTGTCGGCGACGCGAATCGAATCGGCGATGCCGTGACCGCAGTAGATGTCGCAGATCTTCCCGACCGCGTGGATCGGCACGCCGTCGGCGGCCAACCGGTCGAGGATCGAGGGCGGCGGCTCGACCGCGTAGTCGCGCCGGTTGGGTGTGCGGGCGTAGCTGCCGGGCGTGCCGGTGAACGGCCGGGCGATCACGCGGTTGACCTCGTGCGGCGGTACGAGCATCGCGCGCGCCTTCTCGCACCAGTCGTAGAGCGTCGCCAGCGGAACGGTGTCTTCGTGGCAGGCGACTTGGAAGACCGAATCGGCCGAGGTATAGAGGATCGGGCGGCCGGTCCGCTGATGTTCGGCGCCCAGCTCGGCGATGATTTCGGTCCCGGAGGCCGGGACGTTCCCGAGCGGCGGCTTCCCGCAAATCCCGGTGAACGCATCGACGACGTCGGCCGGAAAGCCCTCGGGGTAGGTCGGGAACGGAACTTCGGTCACGATGCCGGCCATCTCCCAATGCCCGGTGATCGTGTCTTTGCCCCGCGACTTTTCTCGCAGCCGCCCAACCGCGCCGGCGGGATGGTCGACCGGCGCCACGCCGCGGATCGTCGTCGTGCGGCCGAGGCCGAGGCGTTCGAAATTCGGCATATGCAAGCCGCCGACGCGCTCGGCCACGTTGCCGATCGTGTTCGCCCGCGGCGCATCGCCGAAAGTCGCTGCGTCCGGAAGCGCGCCGACGCCGGCAGAGTCCAGGACGAACGCGAGCACTCTGGGCATGATCGAAAAATCCGGTTCTGCCCTCGGTGGGGCGTCCCTCCGTCGTAATGGTTAGCGTAAGGTGAAGGTGATGCGGAGCGCACGCGCGTCGCCGCGTTGCGCGGTGGCGGGGATGCCGAAGGCGATCACGTCGAGCAGCGCCCGGTACGTGCCGGCGGCCGCGGGTAGCGCGATCGTGCCGAGCGCCGTCCCCGTTTCGCCCGCGCGCGGCGCGCCGTCGACGTAGAGCAGTCCCGTGCGCACGAGTTCGCCGCGCGCGTTAACGATGCGCACGCGCACCTGCGCTTCGCCGTTGTAGACCGCGGTCGGATAGCCGTACCAGGGCGATGTGCCGGTGTTGCGCACGGAGGCGGTGAGGTCGACGCTCGTGCCGGGCGCCGCAGCGATCGGCGCGCCGCCGGGCCCCGTGACGGCGAGCACGTCGCCCGCGAAGCCCGCGGCGTACGCCGCGCCGCGCGTCGGGTAGTCGGGGATGATGTGATAATACGTGCCGCGCACGTTGCGTTCGATCTGGCTATCGCGCAGTTGCCACACGCGCGAGGGCCGGCGCGCGATATCGATCGGCACGCCATTCCAGCGCGCGCCGGCGGCGCCGCCCCACGCGCCTACGGCCTGCACCGCGACCGAATATGCCGCCACGAGCGCGAACACGACCGTGCCGGCGGCCAACGCGCGCGGCGCGGGCGGTATGACGTAGACCAAGAGCAGCGCGGCGACGCCCATCGTATCGGTGAGGAAACGCGGACCGTAACACGCGCCGGCTTCCCAGATCAACGTGCACGCGTAATTGACGGTCAGCGCGACGCAGGCCAGTGCCATCAGCAGCATGAGACGCGCCTCGGAGCCGCCGGCGCGCGCCGCGCGGAACGCGCCGACGGCCGAGAAGACGACGAGCGGCGTGAAGACGAGCAGTCCGCGGCTCGGGCTCGCGAGCAGGCCGGTGAACGCGACGGCGATATCGGGCAAGGCGAAATCGTACGCCGGCAGATTCACCGCGTAGCCGCCGCTGAGCACGTGGAAGACGGCGAGGTTCCAGACGATGCCCGGCGCGACGGCGACGGCCGACGCGATCCAGAACGGGAGGCTCGCGCGGCGAAAGGTCGCGAGCGCGTACGCACCGCCGGCCACGCCCACGACGAGCGCCGTCGGGCGGATGACGGGCAAGAAACCGGCGCACGCGCCGGCGAGCACGAGCCAACCGGCACGCCCGCGACCCGGCGCCGCGCGCGCGGCCCGCAGCAAGGCGTAGATCGCACCGAGCGTGACGAGGCCCACGGATCCGTGCTGCCAGAGGCCTTGCGAGCTCGTCATCCAGGTGTCGGTGCCGAACGCGAACAGCGCCGCGGCGATCCCCGCCTGCAGCGGCGTCCCCAGCAGTAGCGCGCACAAATAGAGCAACACGACCGAAAGCGCGGCGACCGTCGCCGCGACGCGCTTTTCATCGCGCATGCGGCGCAACTCGAAGTGTGCCGAAGCGATCTCGCCGGGCGGATCGAGCGCGTACATCGCGGCGTAGAGCGGATAGGTGAGCAGCGCGGTGCCGATCGGGAACACCGGGCTGAGGTGGCCATCGGGCGCCTCGACGAGCGCGTAGCCGCCGCCCAACGCGTCGAAATAGCCGTGCCGAAAACGGTCGAAATCGAGCGTGTGATGCTCGAGGAGGTTGTAGGCGAACAGCGTGCTCGGCACCGTATCGTACGAGCTGATGGTCTCGCCGTTCGCCATGTAGATCGTCAGCGCCGCGACGAAAATGGCGAGGCATGCGCACAGCCGCCGCATAGCGGCTCGGGGTTCGGTCCAGCGCAGGACTATGCCTGTGCCGGCGGAAGGCCGACGGCGAACATGCGAGCGTTTCTCGGCCTGTTCGCCGGCCTGCTCGTCGCGTTCGCCTTCACCGGCATCGCGTCGGCGGATCCGACGAGGAGCATCGAACTTCGAGCCGACGTCGTCGACTATTACAGCGACCGTTTTGTCGTGACCGCCGACGGCCACGTTCGCGCGCAGCTCAGCGACGGAACGGTCGTGAGCGGCGACACGTTTTCGATGGACCTCAAGCAGAACCGCTACCTGATCGCGGGCGGCGTGCATCTCGACGGGCCGCACGTGCACGAGACCGGCGCGGCGTTCGCCGGCTTCGCCGATCTCGATCGCAATTATCTGTTGACGGCCGACCCCGTGCCCGACCGCTGGACGTACTTCGGGCTCGACTTCGCGACCCCGCACAAGGGCCGCCAGCAGCCCGGCGACGCCTTCAACTTCGCCGACGTCGCCGGCTTGCGTCCGTACGTCATCGCCGACCGCGCGACGATTTTTCTGCGCAACAACCTCGTCTTTCCGGCGGGCGCGCGACTCAATCAATACGGCGTCTATATTCCGACGCCGGGCTACGTGATCACGTTCTCGGCCAATCCGAATTTTTACCAGAACGGCTTCCAGGGCGCGGTCTTCGATATCGCGGAGCCGTTCGCGGCCTCGTCGAACTCGCTCTCCGCCGCGCACCTGCGCTACGACCAGACGCGCGGCTTCTATACGGCCTTCGACGAGCATCTGGTTCACAACGCCGACTACGCGGTGTTCTCGATCGATCCGGTGACGCAGAACGACCGCCAGACCAACTTGATCCTCTACAAGCGGGTCTCGCCGGCGCTCGAGGTCCGCACGTTCACGCAACTCGAGACGCTCTCGCAGGGCTTCGCGCAGCCGCAAGACGCGAGCGCCTTTACCAACGTGGTCGTCAACGCCCGGGCCGGGCGCTACGCGCTCTCGCTCGACGCGAACCAGTACTACGATTACTTGCTCGCACCGCCGCCGGGCGCGTTCGCGACGCCGGGCGAAAACGGGTACGGGCATCCGGTCGACGTGACGCTCAACGTGCAGAGCTTCCAAGACGAGTTCCGCCTCTTCCGCTACCTCGGCGTGCCGTTGAAGTTCCAGTATCGCGGCGGCTACGGCTACAACTACGACGGCCTCGGTCTACTGACGACCGAAGGCACGACCTTCGGCAACGTGCTCTATACGACGATCTGGAAATCGTACTTGGGGCTGACCGCGTTCACCAACCCCGTGCATCTGACCAAACTCACGTCGCTCTCGGCCAAGGCCGATAAGTTCGAGGAATGGTACTCGCTGCCGCACCACACCGTAACGACGGACGTTTCGGCGACGCTTGCGCGCACGCCGCCGAGCGCGAAGCTGCCCGCATTTCTGGTGACGTATGACGTGCTCAACATCGGCGACTTCTACGGCGCGGCGCAACTCCAGGCGTACGTGCCCACGGCGGATACCGTGACGAACCAGTTCGGCACGTTCACCGGCCTTGCGGCGTTTGACGGCTTCGCGACCTCGCGCAGCGTCTCGGGGTCGATAGTCTACGCGCCCGTGCCGGGTTTCACGCTCAACCTCACGGTGCAACACTTCGACGTCACGCCGCGGCCGGTGCCGGGCCTCGGCGGGAGCGCACCGTGGCAGGTGACCGCCGACGTGCGCGTGCGCTTGAACAAGCTCGTCCAAGTCGACCTGACGCGTTCGTACTTCTTCAACTTCGCCAACATGACGTGGTCGCCGCAATTCGGGATTCAATTCTCGCCATGATCAAACGCCTTGCCGTCCTGCTTCTTGCCCTCGCGTTCGCGATCGCGCCGGCGCGCGCGCAGACACCGCCTGCGGCTCCTTCGCCACCGCCGGCACTGGAGCAGTACACCGGACAGTTGCTGGATTTCCGCAACAACTACGCCTATTTCACGACCGGCGATGCGTTCGCGGTCGTCGACGCGCCGCGCGTCGTGGATTTCGCCACCGGCGTGCCGACGACGGTCAATCCGGGTCCGCGAATCTACGCCCGCGTCACCTTCGATCCGGCGACGAAGAAAATCATCGAGTTCGCGATCAGCAAGACGCGCATCCCGGTGCCGCGCGAGATCCGCTTCGCCGGCGGTTTTGCCGTAGCGGCCTCGACGCCGGTGCCGGCGTCCGAACTGCAGGGCGGCACGGCGCTCAGCGGGCGGCAGGTGACGGTCGAGTTCGAAGTCTCGGTCCCGCCGACCACGAGCTTCACCGATAGCATCTACCTCGCGTCCGACTACAGCGACTGGAACCCGACCGCGATCAAGCTCGATCGCGTCGACGCTTACCGTTATCGCGCGCAGCGAACGTTCGCATCGGGCACGAAGTTCGCGTACCGCGTGACGCGCGGAACCTGGAATTCGGTCGAGCGCGGCGAGGACGGGCTCGACGCGCCGCCGCACCAATTCTTCGTGCGCGAGGTCGACGTGCTGGCCGCGCGCGTCACCGTCTACCACTGGTCGGATGAATCCGCGCAGAACGCGGGCGCGAACCCCAACGCGCTGCCGACACCGTACAATCCGAGCCCCTTCGGCGGCGGCCCCGGCGGCATCCGCGTCCCGCAAGTCCCAACCCCCGCCCCAATCGTCCACCACTAGCGCCCCCCCAAGCGCACACGCCCCCTGTCATCCCGAGCGTAGCGCGTAGGCGCGGAGTCGAGGGACCGCGACCGAGCTCCGCGATTGCAGCGCGCCACCAAGCTCGACGATAGCGGCGGTCCCCCAAGCTCGGCGATCGTGGCTGTCCCTCGACTCCGCGCTGACGCGCTACGCTCGGGATGACAGGTGGGGGCGATTGCAACACGCGCGGGGCGCGTGCTCGCTTACAACACGCGGTGGCGCGTACGCTTTCAACAAAAGGAGCGGATCTCCGCAGGAGAGCCGCTCCTACCTTTCGCGGCAATGGGAGCCCACCGTTTCAGCGGATCGGTTAGCGCAGCGTTTCAGCGGATCGGTTAGCCCACCGTTTCAGCGGATCGGTTAGCGCAGCGTTTCAGCGCAGCGTTTCAGCGCAGCGCTTTTACTTCTGCGATGAAGGCTTTGCGGTTGAAGGCGTTTGCGTAGGGGATGAAGCGGTCGGTTACGATGGCTTCGACGGGGGGTGCTGAGGGTGAGAGGCCGTTGTCGTTGAGGAAGCGGCTGTAGACGCCGATGCCGCGCAGCGACATCGCGCCGATGCGCGGGTTCGAGGGGTCGGCGGCAGGCAGATCGTCTTGGGTGAGGCGGAGGGACTGCTCTTCGTTTGCGATCGCTGCCGGCGTAACCGCGAAGCCTGCGCCGGCGACGTAGTAGCGCGCGGCGACGTGCGGGTTCTCGCGGATCAGCAGCGCGGCTTTCACGAGCGCGCGGCAGTAGCGGCGCAGTTGATCGCTCTTCGCCGCGATCACGGCAGGCGGGGCCGCAAAGCCGTACGTGCCGATGTCCTTGAGGATCGGGTTGCGGAAAAAGCGGAACGCGCGCTTGCCCTCGACGCCCTGCATCACGAGTGCAGCGGCGGGGAAGGCTTCGCCCGCGACGCGGTTGCTTGCGAGCGCGGCGAACGCTTGCGCGCCGGTGCCGACCGGGACGAACCCGTAGTCGCCCTTTTTGAGACCGGCGCCGGCGAGCATCGCCGCAACGCCGACTTCGGCCGCACTGCCGGGCGTGAGTTCGCCGATGTCGCGGCCTTTGAAATCGGCGAGGTCGTGGATCGGCCCGTCGGCGAGCACACCGAGCGCGTAGACGTACTGCGGATCGGTGCCGAAGAAGTACTGCAGGCGCAGCCCCTTGTCGTAGCCCTGCAGCACCGGCTCGACGCTCATCGAGGCGATATCGGCCTTGCCCGAGGCAACGAGTTGCGCGGTCGACGCGGCCGCGGAGATGTACTGCTTCTGCACGATCAGGTGCTCGGCTTTGAAGAAGCCCGCGCCCTCGGCGACGTGATCGAGCACCTCGTAGAACCCGGCCGGACTCGACGCACCGATGACGGTCAGCGTGTCGTCGGCGCGGGCCGGGCCCGCGAGCGCCGCCGCGAGCGCGACGGCGAGCGCGACCGGCCGGAAGCTATTTCGCAACGATGTGGTTGCGCAGCACGCCGATCGCGGGCGAGCGCGCTTCGATGACGTCGCCGACGTGCAGGAACAGCTCGGGCGCGAACACGCCGTCGATCACTTCGCTCGAATCCATCGCGGTGCCGCGGGCGGTGCCGCCCGAGATGATGTCGCCGGGATAGAACGTCAGATCGCGCGAGAGAAACTCGAGCGACTCGTCGTACTTGAAGATCATGTCTTTGGTGTTGAAGCTCTGGCGCTGTTGGCCGTTGACGTACGTTTCGATCGGCGTGTTGTTGATGTCGATGTTCTCGCCGACGACGATACACGGTCCGACGCCGTAGCTGGCGTCGAAATTCTTATCGAGCTTGTACTGTTGCGCGCCGCGGCGAAAGCCGTCGCGCACGCTGTAATCCTGGAACAGCGTGACTCCCCAGACGTAATCGGCCAACTCCCCGGCCTTGATATCCTTGCCGCGCTTGCCGATCACGATCGCGAGTTCGCTCTCAAAATCGAGCAGCTTGGTGCGATCCGGATAGGGCAGGTTGCCCTCGGGGCCGGCCGCGTCGCGCGCGATTTTCCAGAAGCCGTAATTGCCGCGCTCGCGGATCTCGGCGAGCATCTTCTCGTATGCGGGCAGCGCGCTCGCCTCCTGGCCTTCGGTCGCGTTGGCGTTCGCGTCGACGCCGTAGGTGTGGTCGGCAAAGTTGCCGCTGATGCAGGCGACCCGCGCCCCGTAGACCTGCGGAGCGTGGAGCACGACCGACGCGGCATCGAAGACGACGCCGTCGATCGCCTTCGGCCCCGCCAAGCGCAGGTCGGCGAGCAGCGCCGCGGCCGCGCCGGTTGCGCGTGGGCCGGCTTCGATGAACGCCCGCAAATCCGAGGGCAATGCGGTCCCGGCCACATCGCGCCGGTACTGAGCGGCGCGCGCGAGGTCGACGACGAAGCCGTCGAGGAGCGCGCCGACGCGGCGTTCGGGTCCAAACACGACGATCTTCATAGTGCCTACCTACGGCGGGAGCGAAAGATTCTTCCTTTTCGGCAACGGACGGCGGTCCTGGGCGCGTGCGTATTGAGCGTGCTCTGTTCGCGCGCGGCGAGCGCCGCACCGGAAGCGCGCCTCGAAGGCGGGAGGCTGTTCTTCTATTCGGATTCGCTCGGCATCGCGGCGCGCGACGGCGCGCGCTTCGTGCTGGCCAACGGGACGCGCGTGTCGGGGACCGCGGCCTACGTCGATTTGCGCAACGATCGCGCGGTCGTCGCCGGCAACGCACAAGCGACGCGCGGCGGCGGAACGCTGCATGGGGATGCGATCGCCTTCGACCTCGATGGCCGCCGCGTCGACGTGCTGAGCACCACGACGGGTATCGGACGCGCCGACGCCGCGTTCGCGGGCACGCAGCCGGCACCCGGCGACGGCGACCTGTTCGCGTTTCCCGACGTGCCCGACGGCCGGGCGTATATCCGAGCGCGCCGCGCCGAGATCGTCGCGCGTACGAGCGTCCGTTTCCGGCCGGCGGCGTTTCCCACGTCGGCGGGCGCGCCGCCGGTACCGATGTATCTCTATACGTTTGCGGCGCGCAACGGCTACGCGGCGACCGCGCTGGCGCCGGGTGCGTTCGATCAGCCCTATGGCTTGTACTCGACCCCGAACGCGCTGACGGAATTGCACTTGCGCTACCTCAACGGCGTGGGGCCGTCGGTGGGCCTGGGCGAGAACCTGATCGACAACAACGACGGCTACATCGCAGGCGGCGTCGAGACGCCGCTGCACGCGCGCATCGCCGAGGGCCTCAACGGCTATCGTCCGCTCGGCCCCGCGGGCAGTGTGTCGCTGGTCGCATCGAGCAACAACGGGCTGCACGAAGCGCAGCTCGGTTTCACACAGGCGGTCGGTTCGCTGGTGAGCCGGTTGAACTACGGCATCACCAACAGCGGCTACTCGAGCGCGCTGCTCTCGCTCCGCACGCGCGATCAGGCGCTCGGTGGCGGTATCACCGGCCACACCAGCGTCAGCTTCGGCTTCCAGGCGCAGGACGGCGGGCTGCTGCCGCTCGCGCCGAGCCCGGCGCTGGAATCCACGGTGTGGCAGCACGGCATCGACATCTTCCTCGCCTCACCGCTCGTGCACGGGCCGCTGAAGACGACGCTCTCGGCAACGGCCGACGGCTCGCGTACGGACTACTCGTATCCGCAGCATTACAACGCGCTCGAAACCGTCGTCAGCGGCTCGCGCAAACTCGATCGCACGCTCACGCTGTTCTTCGGCTACGACGCGCGCTGGTCGGCCGATATTTTTCCCAACCAGCAGACGCGGTTTTATCCGCCGGCCGCGACGCCGTACGGCTACGCGGGCTACGGCACCATGCGGCTGGCGAACGCCGACGTGCAGTACGTCGCGGGGCCGTACTCGTCGGTGCGCGTGTCGTATCGCCGCGCCGACGATTTTCCGCAGGCGAACTTCCTCGCCGGCCGGCCGCCGAACGAAGTACGCGCCGATCTGCGGCTGCGGCCGGCGTCGAACATCGGCCTGGCGTTCGGGCGCTCCTACGACTTCGGCTGGAACGGCGCGCGCTGGGTACCGGGCTGGAACGTGTCGGTGTTCCAATGATCGCCGCCGTCGTTGCGGCCGCGGCCGTGCTGACGTATCGTGTCGTGCCGCTCGCGTGCACGCCCGCGGGGATTGCGATCGCGGGCGGCGGCGTGCTGCGCGTTGCGGCGGACGCGACGTGCGCGGGCGTGACGCCGGGCCGCGCGATCGCGGTGACGGTCGACGCCGGCGGCCGCGCGACCGTGCATCCGCTCGATGCCGGTGCGCATCCCGCGAGCGAGCTGCCGGCCACGGCGTTCGCGTTCGCGGCAGCGACGCCGGCGGCGGGCGAGGGCGCCGAGGTGACGATCACGATCGTGGTCCGCGTGCCGGCGTCGACCGCGACGGGGAGCGACATCTACCTCGCGACCGAGCGCAGCGGCTACAACCCCTCGGAGATACGGATGGATCAGCTCGACGCGCGGCGCTACCGGCTGCAGTTGCCGCTACGCGTCGGCGCGCGGCTGGCCTTCCGCGTGACGCGCGGAAGTTCGACGACGATCGAACGCGACGCCAAGGGCCGCCTGCCACCCCCGCACATCGCCACCGGTCAGACCGGCGCGACCTACGAGATCGTCGTCGCCGCCTGGAGCGACGACACCTAAGACGCGCCCGAGCGTATCAGCGCGCCCCCTGTCATCCCGAGCGTAGCGCCGCAGCGCGGAGTCGAGGGACAGCGACCATGCT
>Ga0302279_10005406_pt1 | contig 14304 bp, 15 predicted proteins | sample III_Bog_N3_3_FD_194541 | JGI IMG/M metagenome (GOLD analysis project Ga0302279, IMG submission 194541) | Peat permafrost microbial communities from Stordalen Mire near Abisko, Sweden - III_Bog_N3_3 | ecosystem: Environmental > Terrestrial > Soil > Wetlands > Peat | place: Sweden: Abisko...
GTGACCGTCGATGCCGCCCTGGTCGTTAATCATCCGGAAATAAGCCGCTTCCGACCGCCCGTTCGCGCCATAGGACGCCGCCGGTCCGCTATAGGGGTTGGTATTGCCGATCTTGATCTCCCGCCCCGCTTGCGCTCTGGCGCGAGACGTGCCTCCGGCCGCACCCGCCGCGAGACCCGCGGCGATCAGACTGCGTCTGCCGATCATGTGCCATCCTCCCGTTGTTGTTGACCGATTGGCCCCCGGGGACACGCAGCACGTTCGCATCGGCCCCAAGGAACCGGCCATGGGACTGTGGCGCGCCAGGCAAGCAACGGTCAATCGCGATGTGTTCCCGGCCGGGCCTTGTGCCGGGGCCGGACAATCTGCGACAACGGCGCGCTCACCCCCAGCCAGCGAGACCGGTATGACGACCGCTCCCGACACCAAGGTCCGCATGGCCGAACTCACCGGCGCCGAGGCGCGCGCGCTGTATCCGTCGAACCCGGTTGTGCTGCTGCCGATGGGCAGCCACGAGGACCAGGGGCCGCACGCCCCGATGGGCGATTTCCTGTCCGCCGACGCCATGGCCGGACGCATCGCCCGACGCGCCGAACAGAGCGGGGTGCGAACTGTGGTGGCGCCGGTGCTGCCGTTCGGCGGCGCCGACTATTTCGGCTCCAGTCCCGGCGGCATCTGCCTGACCCAATCCACCTTGCGCGCGGTCCTCAGCGACATGCTGGGCTGCCTGGTCCGCCATGGCCTGACCCGCCTGATCGTCATCAACGGCCACGGCGGCAATGTGCAGGCGATCCACGACGCCACCCAGCCCTTCTGGACCCAGCGCCAGATCCTGATCCCCAGCTTCTATTTGTGGCGGGTCGGTTACGGCCTGCTGCCCGGCATCGTCGGGGAGGCGAAAGCGAAGCTCGCCGCCGGCCACGGCGCCGATCCGCTGACCAGCGTCGCGATGCACTTGTTTCCCGACCTGGTACGCCCCGACCTGATCCCCGACCCCGAACCGCTGCAACAGATCATGGGGATGCCCGCCACGGCCTTCGGCGTCGCGCGCTTCGAAGGCGCGGAGATCGCGGTGCCCGTCGAGTATCACGAAATCGCGCCCCTCGGCGTACGCGCGGGCGACGCGCGCTTGTGTTCTCCCGAAACCGGCGCCGCCCTCGTCGAGCAACTGACCGATCTCGGCGGCCGTTTCGTGGCGCATTACGCACGACATAACCCGGCGGTGGGGTAGTCGAAGACAGTCCACCCGTCACGGGCGAGGCGTACCGTCGATCCCGATTGCTAGGGCTGGTCCGGCGTGCCGTCGAGCGGCGCCTGCTGTACCTGCGCCGGCGCCGCCGACCCGTCCGTCGCCAGCCAGTCGTGCAGATTGTCGTTCACATGCAGTTCCAGTTCCACGTTCATGTCGTCCATCATCGACTTCGTCATGTCGTAGAGTGTCTCCCGGATGTCGCCGACCTTGCCGCTGTGCTGCGCCGTGGTGGTCGCCTCGGCGAAGCCGGCCAGGCTGTTGTCGGGACCATAGACCTCCAGCCGCACCTTCATCGTGCCGGTGATCGTGTCGCCCTGGCGGTTCAGCGAGGCGTCCTGGATGATGAACAAGGCCCGCCCGGTGACGCCGTACGGCTTGATCCGGTCCGCGGCCATGGCGCGCAACGCATCGGCCGGCGGAGCGGGGTCCAACTGCGTCACGTCCGGCGAGACCCCGGTGGATTGGTAGGGCTGCTCGATCACGACATTGGCGACGTTCAGGCGTATCGGCCGCAGGTACGTGTAGCGCAAGGTCGGAAAATCGGTCCGCGGTTCCTCGGCGCAGGCGGCGAACAGCAGCGGCAGCAACAGGGCTGTGCGTCGGCTGAGGCGTCGGTCGGGCATCAGGTCAGGCTCCGGTCAACTGGGCGTGATGGTCGCGCCGCGCACGCCGGCGCGCGGGAAGTGGAAGTCGTAATTGCAGAATTCGCAGGTCATGACGATGTCGCCATCGACCACCATGTGATCGAGGTCGTCCGGCGGAAAGCCCTCCAGGATATTGGCCAGGCGGGCGCGCGAGCACCGGCAGCCGAACGACAGGGCTCGGGCGCGATCGACTGCGACGCCCTCGGTGTGGAACAGCCGGTAGAGCAGGCGTTCGGGGGCCAGGTCGTCGTCGAGCAGTTCCGCATCGGTCACCGTCGCGGCCAGGATGCTGGCGGCGGACCAGCTTTCATCCTGCGCGGCGGTGTCGAGGTCCGGGTCGATGCCGCCGGCGCCGGCGATTTTCTCCAGGATCAGCGCGCTGGCCCGCCAGCCGGCGGTGGTGTGTTCGCAGGCGAGGTGGACCTGGCAGCGCAGTTGCTCGCTGGTTTCGAAGTAGTGCAGCGCCATTTCCGCCAGATTGCCGCCCTGGATGGTCACGATGCCCTGGTGGCGGTTCTGGTCCGGACCCTGGTCCACGGTGAAGGCCAGGTAGCCCTTGCCCAGCAGTTCGTCCACGCCGGGCGCGCGTGTCTCGGCCAGCAAGGCGGCGAGCCGGTCGGGGTCGGTGCGGGCGTGGCCGCGCAACGCGCCGGTGTCGGTGCAGTCGGCCAGCAGCATCGTGACAGGGCCGTCGCCTTTCGCCTGCAGGCTGAACGATCCGCGGAATTTCAGCGCGGTGGACAGGCCGGCGGCAAGTGCCAAGGCCTGACCGGCCAGCTTTGTGACCACCGGGTGGGTGTCGTGGCGGGTCAGCAACGCGTCGGCCAGCGGGCCAAGCCGCACCAGGCGGCCGCGGACGGGTCGGTTGGGGAGGAAGAAGGGGACGACGCCGCGCGGCACGACAAGGTCGGGCACCGGCGGACGTTCGCTGTCGAGGAAGGCGGGTGTGTCGGACATTGAGGGAAGATAGGCGCGCGCGCGGCTTCCGGCTACCGTCCCCGGTATGGATGATGCGATCCGTCTTGGCGCGCTGGAGGCGGCGGATGCGCCGGCGGTGGCGGCGCTGGTGCGGGCGGCCTTTGCCGCGCAGTCGGTGGCGACCGATCCGCCGGCCTCGGCTTTGCGGCTGACGGCGGGGGATGTGGTGGACCATCTGCGCGGCGGCGGGGGCGGGGCGGTGGTTCGGGCGGGGGAGCGGATCGTCGGGTCGGTGATGTGGTCGGCGCGGGACGGCGGGCTGTATGTCGCGCGTGTCGCCGTCGACCCGGCGTTTCGCCGGCGCGGGGTGGCGCGTCGGTTGTTGGCCGCAGCGGAGGCGGCGGCTCTGGGGCTTGGGTTGCCGCGGCTGCATCTGGGGACGCGGCTGGTGCTCGCAGATAACCGGGCGCTGTTTGCGTCGTGCGGGTTTGCGGAGGTGGCGCGGCACGCGCATCCGGGGTTTGCGGTGGCGACCTGGGTGGAGATGGAGAAGCGGGTTGGATGAGGGGGGCTGGTGCGGTGGTTACGACCAATGCATCAGACCAAGGCGATTGATCCGATTGGACTTTTCTGATGCAGATTTCTGATGCGAAAGGTGGGCTTTGGAGTCCAGCGAAAGGTAAGTTTCTGGACGATTTTTTCAGCCCGTGAAAACAAGGGCTTGCGAATCCGGTAAGTCAGTCCGATAAGGGGCGCATGAAATACGGCTACGCCCGCGTCAGCACCGAAGACCAGAATCCGGCCATGCAGCTCGCCGCCCTGAAGAAGGCCGGATGCAAGACCGTGTTCAAGGACGAGGTGACGGGTGCGCACGTCAACCGCCCGGCCCTCGCCCGTTGCCTGAAAGCCTTGGCGACAGGCGATACGCTGATTGTGTGGAAGCTCGACCGGCTGGGCCGCAGCTTGCGCGACCTTATCCACATGCTGGACGACTTCAAGCAGCGAGGCGTCAAGTTCCTGTCACTGACCGAGGCCATCGACACCGAGACGCCCACAGGCCGCGCCATGTGGCAGATGATTGGAGTGCTGGCCGAGTTGGAGCGGTCGTTGATCGCCGAGCGCACCCGCGCCGGAGTCAAAGCCGCGCAGCGCCGGGGCGTGAAATTCGGGCGCAAGGTGAAGTTGACACCAGACCGGTTGGCACATGCGCGGAAGCTGATCGAGCAAGGCACCAGGCCGACCGATGCCGCCAAGATCATCGGCATAGGTCGCACGACGCTCTACGACGCTTTGCAGCGCGAGGCGGCGTAATGCCACTCCGGATTGAACCCGATATCAACTATCGAAGACTGGGACACGGTTGACGATGATGGTTTCCGCGACGGGGCCGTGATGCGACCGGAACGCAATGGCACTATCCCTCGATTGTAAGGGATACAAAAAAGGAAAACAGATGGACGCGGAACAGTTCGAGAAAGCCCTTCGCCTACAACGAATATTCATGCCGGAATTTATGCGGCGAAGACAGGCGGCATACGTGAATCAGACGGGCAAGGAACCACAGCCCGGAGCAATAGCGCGCTTCGCACACTATACGTCGGCTGGCGTGGCGATGAGTATTATTGCGGAAAAGCGCATGTGGATGAGAAATACTAATTGTATGTCTGATTATAGCGAAATCCAGCACGGCTATAGAGAGCTTCTTAAGTCCTTCGATACAAAAAACCCAGACCGCCAGAGGTTCTTGGATGCAATCGAGAACTGTTCACCCGGTGCAGCGACGCAAGCGATTAGTCTTTTCGACCAGTGGTTCCAGGACACCAGTTTGAACACTTATATCACATCGATATCAGAACATATGGTATCGAAGGATGATAGATCAGAAGACCAGTATGGTCGCCTTTCCATGTGGCGAGCTTTTGGTGGAGCCTCCGCGCGTGTCGCAATTGTCTTTAAGATTCCCTATCAGACAGGTGTTGCGGAGGCCTTGAAGGTTTTGTTCAGTCCCGTTTCCTATCTGACCGAGGAGGAAATTCAAACAGTGTTCCGGGAGGTTGTGGAGAACGTGAACAGAAAGCAGGACTTTCTGCGGACTGTCAGCCAACAGGAACTTGTAGCAAACATTTTTCTAATGTTGATCGCATCGGTTACATGCTTGAAGCATCGAGGATTCCACGAAGAGAGAGAATGGCGTGTGGTTTATGCCCCGATGCGTTCGCCATCTCCATTTATTGTGCCGATCATGAGAGAGGTGGCGGGGGTTCCCCAACCGATTTATCTGCTTCCGCTGGATAAGTCAGTCTCCCCCATTCTCAAAGAAATTGATTTTCCGAATATGTTTGACCGGTTGATAATTGGCCCAAGCCCCTACCCACGGCCAATGTATTTAGCATTTGTTGATGCTCTTACGCGGGCCGGAGTTCATGATGCAGGGCAGTATGTAATTAAGTCGAACATTCCGATCAGGGCCTGAAGGGTGACGATGCCGTGCGGTGCCCCACTTAACATAAAGCGCCTTCTGCGGCACACCTGTCCTGTCCCGAAATAACGCGCGGAAACCTCACACCGTTCGAAATCGATTACCCGCAAACCGCGGATCGCACTTGCGCCACCCAATACCCCACTCGACAGGACCCCTCAGAACACCAGCCGAGCCCCCACCACCACCAGTGTCACCGCCAGGATCGGCCGCAGCACAAAGTCGGGAATCTTCGCCGACAGATAGCTGCCCAGCATGATCCCCGGCACCGACCCGCACAGCAGCGACACCAGCAGCGGCCAGTCCACCGAACCCAGCCACCAGTGCCCCACCCCGGCCACCAAAGTCAGCGGCACCGCGTGCGCGATATCCGACCCCACGATCCGCACGGTCGGCAGCTTCGGATACAGCAGCAGCAGCGCCGTCACCCCCAAAGCCCCCGCCCCCACCGAGGAGATCGTCACCAGCACCCCCAGCACCGCCCCGGTCAGCACCGTCGCGCGCGCGGTATCGGCCGGTGTCAGATCGCCCAGCCGCCCGCCCAGCAGGGCCAGGAAGCGCTCCCGGAATATCAGGCTGAGCGACGTCAGCAGCAGCGTCACTCCCAGCACGGTGGAAATTACCCCCGCTGCGGTGCGCCCCCCGATGTCGAACCGCGAAATCACCAGCAGCGTCGCAACCGTCGCCGGCACGCTTCCCATCGCAAGCCGGCCGACGATCCGCCAGACCACCGTGTGGTTCAGCCCATGCACCAATGTGCCAACCGTCTTGGTCGCCGAGGCATACAGCAAATCGGTCCCCACCGCGGTGGCGGGATGGATGCCGAACAGCAGCACCAGGATCGGCGTCATCAGCGACCCGCCGCCCATGCCGGTTTGTCCGACGAGCAGCCCGACAAAGAAGCCGGACAGCGCGAACAGCGGGTCAACGTGCGGGGTCACGACCGGGCCGGTTCAACCATGCATTCAGCCTACCGGAACAGCAGACCGGAGTCAGCATCAGGATCGATACGATCCATTAATATCAATGTAGCCGTGCGTCAGATCGCAGGTCCACACCGTCGCCTGGCCACGACCCAGACCCAGGTCGATGGCGATCGCGACCTCCTTGCCCTTCATGTGGGCGACCACCGGGGCCTCGTCATAGCCGGGGACCACGCCGCCCTCGCGCGCCATCCACACCCCGCCGACGCCGATCGACAGCTTGTCGCGATCGGCTGGCTCGCCGGCCTTGCCCACCGCCATCACGATGCGGCCCCAGTTGGCGTCCTCACCGGCGATCGCGGTCTTCACCAGCGGCGAGTTGGCCACCGTCATCGCGATCCGCTTGGCCGATTTCGCCGTAACCGCGCCGGAGACATCGATGCGGACCAGCTTTTGCGCGCCCTCGCCGTCGCGGATCACCTGCAAGGCCAGATCCAGCAGCACCTCGTTCAGCGCTCGGGCAAAATCCGCCAGGAAACGGTTGCGCGCGGCGTTGCCGTCGGGCGGTGGCACGCGGCGGTGCTTGGCCTGGCCGGTGGCGATCAGCAGCACGGTGTCGGACGTGGAGGTGTCGGAATCGACCGTCGTGCAGTTGAAGCTGCCGGCCACGCCTTTCCCCAGCAGGGTCTGCAGCGCATCGGCGGGGATTTTCGCGTCGGTGAAGATGAAGCACAGCATCGTCGCCATATCGGGTGCGATCATGCCGCTGCCCTTGGCGATGCCGGTGATCCGCACCGGCGCGTCACCCAGTTGCGCGACCCGGGTTGACGCCTTGGGAAAGGTATCGGTGGTCATGATGCCGCGGGCGGCGGCTTCCCAGTTGTCCTCGCGCAGTCCGGCGTGCAGGTCCGGCAGCGCGGCGATCAGCTTTTCGTACGGCAGCACCTCGCCGATCACGCCGGTGGAGGCGACGAACACCTGCTTCGCCGAACTGCCGACCAGCTTGCCCGCCGCGGCGGCGGTGGCGGCACAGGCGTCGTGGCCCGCCTTCCCCGTAAAAACATTCGCATTCCCCGCATTCACCACCACCGCTCGGGCGCGACCGCCTTTCAGGGCGGCCCGGCACCAGTCGACCGGCGCGCCGGGGCATTTGTTCGACGTGAAGACACCGGCGGCGGTGCTGCCGGCGGGCACCTCGATCATCACCAGATCGGTGCGACCCTGGTAACGGATGCCCGCCGCCGTGGCGCCCAGTCGGACGCCGGCCAGCGGCGGAAGCTCCGGCAACGCCACGGCGAGCGGCGAGACAGCACTGGTCATCGTTTCCTACCCCTGATTAGAAAGGCGGCTCAGGCCGGCGGCTTACTTCCCGGCGGGCGGTTCCGCCAGATCCGTGGCGCGAGGCACTGAACCGTCCATGTTGAATTTCTCCACCGTCAGGCCGGCGCGCGCCTGCGCCACCGCTTTCTGCACGTTCTCCTGGATCATTTGCTGCCGCAGTTCGTCGCGCGCCTGTTCATAGGGGGCGGGTGGCGCCTGGCGGCGCTCGATCGTCTGGATGACGTGCCAGCCGAACTGCGAGTGCACCGGGTCCGCTGACGTCTCCCCGTCCTTCAAGGCGAAGGCGGCGGCGGCGAATTCCGGCACCATCTCGTCCTTCTTGAAAAAGCCCAGGTCGCCGCCCTGGTCCTTCGCGCCGGGATCGGTGCTGTATTCTTTGGACAGCGCCGCGAAGTCCCCGCCCTTCTTGAGCGCTGCGATCACTTTCCTGGCAGTTGCTTCGTCGGCCACGAGGATATGGCGGGCGTGAACCTCGAGCTCGCCGGACTTGCCGGCCAGGTCCTGGTCGTAGCGGGCGCGGACGGCTTCGTCAGTGACCAGCGGGCCGATGACCTTGTGCAGCAGGGCGGTTTCCAGGGCCCTGTCGGAGGCCTCCTGCACCTGGTGCTGCACCGCCGGATCCTTGTCGAGGCCGGTCTTGCGCGCCTCCGCCACCAGGGCCTGGCCGTCGATCAACTGGTCGAGCAGCATGGGGTACAAAGTCTGCGGCGGCATCCCGCGGGCGTTCGGCGGCAAGGTCGCGGCGGCATCCCGCAGGTCGCTGAGATGGATCGGCTGGCCGTTCACCTTGGCCACCACCGGATCGTCGGCGCCGGCCTGGAGTCCCTGTGCGCCGGCACCGCCCATCAGCAGCGGCAGCGCGACCGCGCTGACGGCAAACAGACGGGCCGCAGCCCTGACAAACGTCACTGCAGAAGGAACCATTGCAACCTCTGATGGAAAACCGGCACGGTTATGGCTCAGCCGGGTCCTGGTAACAAGCCGGGGGGCAGTCAGACCGGCGCGATCCGCTCCCAGTAGAGTTCGCGCTGCTCGATCCCGGCCCCGTAGGCGCGCAACGGCGGACGCAGCACCATCAGCCCGTCCTCGAAGCGCACGTCGCGCACCTGGTCGGAGCCGATGCGGGCGGGGTCGGAGGCGGCGTCCACCCGCGTGACCAGTTGCGTGCCGTCAAAGGTGTAGTTGCCGCAATACGAGCTGTATTCGCGCTTTTCGCCGGTCGGCAGGTCCCGGCGGCTGTCGCACAGCACCGCCATCATACGCCCGTCCGCCGACAGCACGACCCGGCCCATGCCCTGGCCGGCGTAAGGCGGTGGCAGGTCGCGTCCGTCCGCGTCGCGGGCGATGGCGCGCACCAGGCGCCAGGTGCCGGTCACTGTTGGCATTGCTTGGAATCCTCTCCCCGGCGGCCCGAACCGCTTATGTTGGCATTGGACGTCAAACTGGGGCGGCTGCCAAGCCTGTGCTTAGGGCGTCAGCGACCCGATCACGCCGCCCGCTCCCGCAACGCCTTCTGGCCACGCCGCAACGCATCGGCGATCGTTTCCGCCGGCATCGCTCCGGAAAACAAGCCATACCCATCCAGGAAGAACGACGGCACCCCGCTCACCCCCGCCTCCCGAGCGGCCTGGTCGCCCGCGCGCATTTCGTGTGCGGCGAGGTCGCCGGCCAGGAACGTCTCCACATCGGCCCGCGCCAGCCCGGCCTCGACCGCGCAATCCGCCAGCACCGCATTGTCCCCGATATCCCGCCCCTCCACGAAGTAAGCGCGAAACACCGCCTCCATCGCCGTGTCCTGCACCCCGGCCTGCCCGGCGTGCCAGATCAGCCGGTGCGCCTGGATCGTATTGGGCGTCCGCGTCATCAGATCGGTGCGGAACGCCAGCCCCACCGCCGCCGCCGCTTCGGTGATCCGAACGTCCAATGCGGTCGCCTTCGCCGCGCCACCAAACTTCCAGGCGCGATACGCCATCCGGTCGCGCCCCTCGGCCGGCATGTCGGGATTGAGCTGGAACGGGTTCCAATGCACCGAAAACCGCAGCCCCTCCGGCGCCAGCATCGCCAGCGCCCGCTCCAGTTGCCGCTTGCCGATATAGCACCACGGGCAGATCGCGTCGGAGACGATGTCGATCCGCGTCCCCACCGCCGGCGTCGTCCGGAAGGAAACCGGTGCCGCCGCGTCAACATCGCAGCCATCCGGTCCGCAAACGTCGCCTGCCCGCATCGTGTCGTCCATGACCTGACCCTTTCGCTGCACGCCGTCTTGTTACCGGTTCGGCTGGCCTGGATCGCCGGCGCGTGATCCCGGTTTCAATCGTCACCGGCTTCCGCGGTTCTGGCAAGGCCACCCTGATCCCGCCTTCGCGCGCACGGCCGTCATCGTGAACGAGCTGGACGAAACTGGTCTGGACCACGCGCTGATTGCCAGCAGCGGCGAGACCCCCTCTGCCGCGCCGAGCGCCGCCACCGGGCCGAGATCCGGCTCGACCTGCGTCAGGCCGCGATGGCCGAGCGGCTGATGCTCACCGCACGATCGGCCTCACCGGCGCGCAACGGCGGACGCAGCGCCGTCTGCCAGGCCTCCGCCCCTTTTATCCTGGCCGCGGCCCGCCACATGAACCTGCGGTAATGTCTGGTCTGTGCCGCTCCCGCCGCGCGTTGACCCGGCCCGAGTGCAGGACTAATCACCCGCAGCGGCCGGTCGCCGATCGGGTCCGGCAGAAGGAGCACGCCGTGAGAGACGTACGCGATGCGCTTTATGTGGCGCGGAACACGGACGGCCAGGTGATCCGCCGCCCGATGTCGCCGCATTTGCAGGTCTGGCGGTGGCCCATCGCCATGGCGGTGTCGATCTGCCATCGCGTGACCGGCGTGGGCCTGAGCATCGGCACCCTGCTGCTGACCTGGTGGCTGATCGCCGCGGCGACCTCCGACAGCGCCTTCGCCACCGTCCAGTGGTTCCTGGGATCGCCCATCGGGCTGCTCGCGCTGTTGGGCTGGACCCTGTCGCTGACCCTGCATTTTTGCAGCGGTATCCGCCATTTGGCCTGGGACGCGGGCTGGGGTTACGAACCCCGCGCCTACCGGCTGACCTCGGTGATCGTGTTCGCCTGCGGCATCGGCGGCGCGGCGCTGATCTTCGGCATTGGCCTTTCGGTGTGGTGAGGAACCGCCATGTCTGACTCCCGTCACACACCCCGGATCGAAATGCTGCGTTCGCCGCTGGGCCGGGCGCGCGGCCTGGGTTCGGCCCATTCCGGCGCGGTCGCCTGGTGGGGCCATACCCTCAGCTCGCTGGCGCTGGTGCCGCTGACCCTGTGGTTCGTCTGCGGCATGACCCGCCTGATCGGCAGCAGCCGCCACGATGTCACGGACTGGCTCTACCGGCCGGTGCCGCTGGTGCTGATGTTGATGCTGGTGTTGGCGACGTTCTATCACATGCGCCACGGGCTCGAAACGGTGGTGGAGGACTATGTCCACCAGCCCATCGTGCGCCTCGGTGCGCTGCTGGCGATCAAGGCGGTGACCCTGACCCTGGGGCTGGCCTGCATCGTCTCTGTCCTGCGGATCGGCCTGCTGTAGGCCGCGGAGAGTCCGATGAACGCGATCACCATGCCGTCCTCGCGCGCCTACAACATCATCGATCACACCTACGACGTGGTGGTGGTGGGCGCCGGCGGATCGGGGCTGCGCGCCGCCTTCGGCATGGGGGCGGCGGGTCTGAAAACCGCCTGCATCACCAAGGTGTTCCCGACCCGCAGCCACACGGTGGCGGCGCAGGGCGGCATTGGCGCCGCACTGGGCAATATCGGCGACGACAACTGGCGCTGGCACATGTACGACACCGTCAAAGGATCGGACTGGCTGGGCGACCAGGACGCGATCGAATACATGTGCCGCGAGGCCATCCCCGCGGTTTACGAGCTGGAACATTTCGGCGTGCCCTTCAGCCGCACCGAGGATGGCAAGATCTACCAGCGCCCCTTCGGCGGCCACATGACCGACTACGGCAACGGCGTCCCGGCGATGCGGGCCTGCGCCGCCGCCGACCGCACCGGCCACGCCATCCTGCACACGTTATATCAGCAGGCGCTGAAACACGACGCCGAGTTCTTCATCGAGTATTTCGCGCTCGATCTGATCATGGACCAGGAGGGCGTCTGCCGCGGCGTCATGGCCTGGAACCTGGAAGACGGCTCGATCCATCGGTTCCGGGCCCAGACCGTGGTGCTGGCGACCGGCGGGTATGGGCGGACGTTCCTGTCCTGCACCTCGGCCCACACCTGCACCGGCGACGGCGCCGGGATGGTGCTGCGCGCCGGCCTGCCCTGCCAGGACATGGAGTTCGTGCAGTTCCACCCCACCGGCATCTTCCCGGCCGGCTGCCTGATCACCGAGGGCGCGCGCGGCGAGGGCGGCTACCTGACGAACAGCGAGGGCGAGCGCTTCATGGAGCGCTATGCCCCGTCCGCCAAGGACCTGGCCAGCCGCGACGTGGTCTCGCGTTCGATGACGATCGAGATCAACGAAGGGCGCGGCTGCGGGCCGAACAAGGACTACATCATGCTCCATCTGGAGCATCTGGGCGCGGAACTGCTGGCGCAGCGGCTGCCGGGGATTTCGGAAACGGCGAAGGTGTTCGCCGGGGTCGATGTGACCAAGGGGCCGATTCCGGTGCTGCCGACCGTGCACTACAACATGGGCGGCGTGCCAACCAACGTGCACACCGAGGTGCTGCGGCCGACCCGGGACGATCCGGATGCCGTGGTGCCCGGCCTGATGGCGGTGGGTGAGGCGGCCTGCGTGTCGGTGCATGGTGCCAACCGGCTGGGCACCAACTCGCTGCTGGATCTTGTGGTGTTCGGACGCGCCGCGGCGCATCGCGCGGCCGAGACCGTGACCGCGGGCGCCGGGCAGCCGGCCTTGCCGCCCAAGGCGGGCGAGGCCTCGCTGGAGCGGTTCGACAAAGCCCGTCATGCCAAAGGCGGCACCAAAGTGGCCGACCTGCGGCTGGACATGCAGCGCACCATGCAGGCGCACGCGGCGGTGTTCCGCAACAGCAAAACCCTGGCGCGCGGTGTGGCGGAGATGCAGCGGGTGTGGCAGGGCATGGAGGACATGTCGGTCACCGACCGCAGCCTGATCTGGAACAGCGACCTGATGGAGGCTTTGGAACTCCAGAACCTGATGGGCAACGCGATGGTCACCATGGTCGGCGCTGAGGCCCGTCACGAAAGCCGCGGCGCGCATGCGCACGACGACTTCCCGGATCGTGACGATCACGAATGGATGAAGCACACCCTGGCCTGGTGCGATGACCGGGGTGCGGTGCATCTGGATTACCGGCCGGTGAAAATGCAGACCTTGACGAACGAAGTGTCGGTGTTCCCGCCGAAGAAGCGCGTGTACTAGCGGATCGGAAAACAGAAGATGGTCGAATTCCGCCTCCCCGCCAACAGCCGTATCGGCAAGGGCCGGACCTATCCCGCGCCGTCCGGCGCGAAACGCGTGCGCGACTTCCGGATCTACCGCTGGAACCCCGACGACGGGCAGAACCCGCGCACCGACACCTATCAGATCGATCTCGACGCCTGCGGCCCGATGGTGCTGGACGCGCTGATCAAGATCAAGAACGAGGTCGATCCGACCCTGACCTTCCGCCGGTCCTGCCGGGAAGGCATCTGCGGCTCCTGCGCGATGAACATCGACGGCAGCAACACGCTGGCCTGCCTGAAGCCGATCGAGGACGTGAAGGGCGCCGTCCGCATCACGCCGCTGCCGCATATGCCCGTGGTGAAGGACCTGGTGCCCGACCTGTCGCAGATCTACGCGCAGTACCGGTCGGTGGAGCCGTGGCTGCAGGCCGACAGCCCCGCGCCGCCCGACGCCGAACGGCTGCAAAGCCCGGAAGAGCGGGAGAAGCTGGATGGTCTGTGGGAGTGCATTCTGTGCTTCTGCTGCTCCACGAGCTGCCCGAGCTATTGGTGGAATGGGGATCGGTATCTGGGGCCGGCGGTGTTGTTGCAGGCCTATCGCTGGATTGCCGATACGCGTGACGAGGCGACCGGGGCTCGGCTGGATGCGCTGGAGGACCCGTTCAAGCTGTACCGCTGCCACACGATCATGAACTGCACCGATACCTGCCCGAAAGGGTTGAACCCGGCGAAGGCGATCGGCGCGATCAAGCAGTTGATGGTCGAGCGGGTGGTGTAGCGGGTGGTTGGGCCGCCCCTCCCGAATAGGCATTTTAGTCCGCCACACTTGGGGAGGTGCGGGTTTCTGATTCTGCCAGAAGGCCGTGTGGACAGGCCAGGGGTCGGACGGCAGGATACTGCTGGCGCTGACAAGAACCAGAGTATGCCTGATGCCTGACCTTTTCGTGTCCTGCGCTCATTGCGACGGCACGATCGTCCATCAGGTTATCGATGCCATGAGGCGCGACGGCAGACCCGTATGGCCACGCGGAAAACTGGTCAGGCCCAGCCGAAGGTGATTGTCGATTTGCGTTTTGTTCAGAGGCGAGGCCGTTGCAGAAGGAGCAATTATCGTCATGACGTCAATTACCCTAACGCCAGTCATCGAACAGCGCCTCTCAAACAGCGCCAGGCGCAAGGGCGTTTCCGAAGAGGAATTGCTCCGCGCATTGATCGAGGACGGTCTGGACGATCTTGACGACGTTCAGATGGCCGCCGAACGCCTCGATAGGCCTTTGCCGCCCCTGACCAGCGCCCAGGCGCGCCAGGCTCT
>Ga0302279_10005408_pt1 | contig 14292 bp, 8 predicted proteins | sample III_Bog_N3_3_FD_194541 | JGI IMG/M metagenome (GOLD analysis project Ga0302279, IMG submission 194541) | Peat permafrost microbial communities from Stordalen Mire near Abisko, Sweden - III_Bog_N3_3 | ecosystem: Environmental > Terrestrial > Soil > Wetlands > Peat | place: Sweden: Abisko...
CATGGTTTTAACTCCTCCGGGGGGAAATAGCCGTGCGGTGCCATTAGGCTGCCCCGAAGATGAAAACCCGATCACAGCAGGTTGAAAAAACCGTGAACGCCCCGCCCGTCCGCTCCATCTGCACCATTTCGGGGGCAGCAATTGAAGACCCTGCTCAGCAGTCCTCATACAAAAATCGAGACTGTCATCCTGAACGAAGTGAAGGATCTGCGGTTGCTTTTTTCGCGGCTGGCCTTGGTCTCTAACCACGCTGCACGTGCCCCCCGCTCCCTCGTCCGCCGTGGCGGAGCGACCGGGAATATCGATGCCGCACGCGGAGAGACCCGCCAGCGACGGCGTGCTTAGAATTAGGAATTGCGCCTGCTCAAAATGCGACGGCGTGCGGTGCCTGCTACGCCCACCATGCCGGTGGCGAGTAGGAGGAGGGTTGAGGGCTCCGGAACGGGAGTATCGGGAGTCAAATCACCACCCAACTCGAAGTAAAAATTTTCGTCAGACTCGCCGGTGTACAGCGTGGTATAGTCCCCGCCGCATGGGATCAGAGATATTGTGCAAAGAGGCCCGCCGGTGTAGCCTACCAGCGAACTCACCGGCAGCGTGAGATAGAAGGACGTGCCCGCGTTATCGACGCCCGCAGAGGTGGGCGTGGCCGTTCCACTTATTTCGCTGTAGTATTCGGGGGTGGAAGAGTAGGGGTCAGACCCCTGATTAACGGAAGAGATCGGGCCAGCGAAGTGATAATTTATGAGGACGTGGCCCAGGTCGGGTATCCACACGTCTTTGATCTCGATGTTTTCGGATACAATCGCGCCGGTAACAGTGTTGATGGTTACGGTTCCGGACTCGAGCCCAAGGGAGCCGTAAGGAGTCTCAATGGTTGCGTTGGTGAGGTCGAAGACAGTAATCGGGCCAGCGTGGGCGGCTGAAGGCACCCACAGCGCGAGACCCAGAGAAAGTGCGGCGGCGATATAGCGCATTTGGAACCTCACTCTTAGCGCGATCTTTAACGGAACCAATATATCTCGGAAATAGGGAGATAGGGAAACAGTGGTTCACTCCAATACCTAATTCTTCCGCAAAGTGGCCGGGCAGCCCCGCCCCGCGCCCGCTGCGGCGGAGCGACCGGGAATATCGATACGGCGGCCGTGGCTGCATCAAGACTGCTGACGCCGTCCAAACGCAAAACAGCCCACCTTTCCAGATGGGCTGTTTCGTGACCGAAAAGATGGAGCCGACAAGCGGGATCGAACCGCTGACCTGCTGATTACGAATCAGCTGCTCTACCAACTGAGCTACGTCGGCCTGCTCCTCTTCTGATTGTATCGTTGCTCCGGCTCAAGGTAAAGTTAAGCGCGCAAATCCCCGCCCATCCCCTCGTCCGCCCTCCGCCCGCCTCCAGAGTCAAGCCCTCCCCGCCAGCGGGTATGATGGTAGGGCCAGAAGTGCGGGGCCGGCGAGCCGCATTCCAAAGCCAGTACGCCGCCCCTCAAGAATACGATTACCAGCCGCCACCCGCGGCCCAGCGCCGCTCCCACGCGGCACATCACTTCAATCACGGAGAAGCACATGAGAAAGCTCGTTCTATCCCTGCTGTTGGCCGGCGCCGCCATGGGAGCGGTCCCACTGCGCGCCCAGGTCAAGATGACACGCGACCAGATGCTCTTCTACACCGCCGACTGGAAGGGCGATCGCTTCCCTGACGGCCGCCCCAAGGTGCCCGATTCGCTCCTCACCCGCGCCGTCGACATCTCCATTGAAGACATCTGGGACTTCCTCCGCAAGCGCGGCTACGACAACCAGTTCGAATCCGGCTGGCAGGCGCTGCATATTGAAAAGCCCTTCGCCGGCCGCGCTCTCACCGCGCAATACATGCCCACCCGGCCCGACATGGCCAAAGCCATTGCCGCAGAGGGTAAAGCGGAGGGTCGCGTCGCCGGCACCAACATGTGGCCCATCGCCGAGCTCGAGACAGGCGACATCTACGTGGCCGACGGCATGGGAAAAATCGTTGACGGCACGCTCATCGGCTCCAACCTCGGCAACGGCATCGCCGCCCGCTCCCACGTAGGCTTCATCTTCGACGGCGGCATTCGCGACCAGGAGGAGAACCGCGAGATTCCCAACTTCAACGGCTTCTATCGCGGCTATGACCCCTCCATCTGGGCGGAGATGGAGCTCACCGCCATCAACGCGCCCATCCGCATCGGCCGCGCCGTCGTGCTCCCCGGCGACCTGGTGCTGGCCAAGACCGAGGGCGTGCTCTTCATCCCCGCCGCGCTCGCTGAGCAAGCCATCAGCACCGCCGAGTTCACCGGCCTCACCGACGACTACAACTTCGAGCTCAACCGCCAGGGCCACAACGGCGCGCAGTTTGAGGGTGGATGGAACGCAGCCAAGTACACCGCCTTCGGCAAGTGGATCGACGCGCACCCGGAGAAGCTCAAGATGCCGCGCGCCGAGTTTGACGCCATGCTGGCCAACGCCAAGGCCCACCCCGAAGAGTAGTTCAACACAGCGCCGCAACCTGTCCTCAAGGAGAGTCGACGAATGAATTCACCCGCGGCAATCGCCCCTCCGGCGACCAGACCCGGCCACGGTTTCCCCATCCGCTATCTGCTCGTCTTCTGGCTGCTCGTGCTCAGCGCCGTTGCGTTCCTTGACCGCGTCAACATGGGCATCGCCGGCGTGCAGATTGGCCGCGACTTCAACGTCGACCACGCCCACCTCGGCTGGGTCTTCAGCGCGTTTCTCGTCGGCTACGCCTCCTGCCAGATTCCGGGCGGAATCCTCGCCCGCCGCTTCGGCCCGCGCCGTATGCTGGCCCTCAGCTTCTCCTGGTGGGCTCTGTTCATCATCCTCACCGCCCTTGCGCCCTCCGGCGTGCGCGGCGCTCTGCTGCTGCTGGTGCTCGTCCGCTTCTCGCTCGGAGCAGGCGAGGCCGTCATCTACCCGGCTGCGAGCCAGTTTGTCGAGCGCTGGTTTCCCGTCAATGAGCGCGGCATGGCCAACGGCATCATCTTCGGCGGCGTGGGCCTCGGCTCGGGCCTCACCCCGCCCTTGCTTGCCGCCGTCATCCTGCACTATGGCTGGCGCGCCTCATTCTGGCTCTGCGCTCTCATCGGCATCGCCGCTGGCGCAGTCTGGTACCTCGTCGCCCGCGACACCCCGGAGCAGCACCCCATGGTGAGCACAATGGAGCTCCAACATATCGTCGCCGGCCGCGGCCCGCGGAGCAATGCAGCCCGCACAGCCGGCGCGCCATGGCGAAGCATCTTCTCCAGCAAGGAGGTTCTGGCCCTTGTCCTGAGCTACTTCACCTATGGCTACGTCGCCTGGATATTCTTCAGCTGGTTCTACATCTACCTGGCCGAGGTCCGCGGACTCAACCTCAAAACCAGCGCTGTTTACACCATGCTCCCTTTTCTCGCCATGACCGCCGGCTGCCTGATCGGCGGCGCTGCCAGCGACTGGCTCGGCCGCCGCTATCGGGCCCGCGTCGGTCGTAGTTATCTCCCCGCGTTTGCGCTCGGCTGCACGGCGATTCTTCTCCTCGTCGGCTCTCGCGCCTCCAATGCTCTGGTGGCCGCGGCCGTACTCGCCTGCGGAGCCGGCACGCTCTACTTATCGCAGAGCTGCTTTTTTTCGGTCGCTGCCGATATCGCCGGAGAACACGCCGGCGTGGTGGCCGGCACCATCAACACCGGCGGCCAGCTCGGCGGCGCCGTCACAGCGTCACTCACGCCGCTCATCGCCGCGCATTTTGGATGGGAAGCGTCGTTTCTCACCGCCGCTCTGCTTGCGGGAGTGGGCGCGCTGGCGTGGCTGTTGGTCAATCCGGAGGCGCGGCTTGGCTCCGCCGGAACTTCCGCACCTGCCACGCGCTGATTGCCGCGCTATAGCTGTTCTCCAATTGCTGTACACCGAAAGCACGATGATAAGTGGCTTTTTCCTCAAGAAAAAGCCACCTTGCACGGAGCTAAATAGAGCACATGAATGGGAGAACTGCTCTAGGAGCTTGTTGAAATAGTCCTGGGTGTCCCGGCCTTTGAAGGGTACGGGCTTCAGCCTGAAGGGTACGGGCTTCAGCCCGTACATCAAGTTCTGCCTTTTCAGCAGCGGGCTTTAGCCCCCGAGGGAACCGAAAGCCAATTCGAGCTGTCCCAATCGCTTTTTCAACAAGTTCCTAGACTTTGCGGAACTCGATCCGCGCCTTGCTCAGCGGAACGCCGATGACCTCTATCCGGCGCAGATCGCGTGTGCCCAGACCCTCGTCTTCGGCCAGCCTCAGCATGTTGTCGCAGCCTTCAAACGGAGGCATGCCGCGGTCGGCCATCGGGTCAAAGCCCATCATCGCCGCGCACACCGCATCGGTCGCAACAGGGTTCTTGCCGGCAATCAACACCCCGGAGTTCACCGCGCGCAGTTTCATGCCCCACGGCCCTTCACCGCCCGCCACTGTTTGAATGCCGTCAATAATGCTCAGATGAATCGGTCGCGCTGCCACCAGATCCGTGGTGACCCGCGGAACGCGGTGGCCCGGATCGCGCGATGATGTCGGGTCCAGCTCCGAGAGCGCGCTCTTTGACGGTTGCCGATCGCCCGCATGCAGCATGCCGCGCGCCCCGCCGGCCAGCACGCTCGGCTCGTCAATGCCCGCGTTGGTGCCGTAAATCGTCGTCGGCGTTATCCCGAACAGGTTCTTCATCGCGCCCGTAATGCCCGCCGTCGTATGCTCCTTCAGCTTGGCCAGCGACACGAACACATCGCAGTCGCGATACGCGGGATTCACGTCGTACGCCTTGAACAGCAGCCCGCCGCCCGGAACATACATGCGCGTGTATTTGCCGTCGGCCCCCGGATAATTCGTGTTGATCAACTGCACGTTCCTGGCCGCGCCGGTAAAGTCCGCCGGATTCCATCCCGCATTGGTGAAGAACTCGGCCATCGAATGGATAGCGGTGCCCGTCGGGCTCTCCAGCAGGTTGATGCGCCGCGCCCCGGCCTTGCCCAGCAGGTGTACTGTCGCCGCCACCACCTGCGGATGCACCCAGTAAGTCTGCCCCAGCGACATGCCTTTGTAACGCAGCGTCGCGTCGCCGGTCACGTTGATCTTCATCGAGACCGTCTTGCCGCTCACCAGCCTGTGCAGCCCGCCCAGCTGGTCAAACATCGTGTTGAGCGTGGTCACAATCTCCGCGCCATAGGTCGAGCACTGCGCCACCGCAACCGGCGCTGTGGGCGCAGGGGAAGCCCATAGTTTTGCCGGCGCCAGCCCCAGCCCCGCCGCCGCGGCGCCCAGGCCCTGAATAAACTCTCTGCGTCCAAGGTTCGTGTGCATCGTGCCCGCCTTTCCTCATATGAACTTGTTGAAAAAGTCTTGGGCGTACCAGTCTTTTGAAAGGTACGGGCTTTAGCTCGTACACCAGGATCTGCACTTTCAGCGGCGGGCTTCAGCCCCCGAGGGAATGCAATGCCGAATCGAACCGCGCCAATCGCCTTTCAACGAGTTCCGGAACCAATATGGCTCGAATTGTACCCCCAAGCGGCGGGACTGGCGCGCTGCATTCGCAAAATTTCAGCGCGATTTCTACCGTTCTGACGCCCACTCACTTCCCACCCGCCGGCGGGGCCGCCGCCAGCAGGGTCAGGTAACCATCCACCAGCAGCCCTTCATAGCCGCGCGGGCTGCCGTCCCAACCCTTCCAGTCGTAGCTGTTGCCGTCCGCGCCGCGGCCCTGAAAGCCCCCCGCCTCAAACGACTTCAGCATGGGATACAGAATCGCGTCCGCCTCTTTGTTGCGCCCCAGGTCGCGCAGCGCCTGGATCGTGAAGTACGCGTAGCAGGCCGTCGCCCCACCGTTTTCGTAATACTGGAACCCACCTGATCCATCGTCTTTGTCGGAGCCGCCGGAGCCCTGCGAACGCACCGTGTAGTCCTCGCGCCGTATCGGAATCAGGTTCCCCGGCAACCCGTACTCAAAGTGGTCGTAGCCCACGTCCTTCATCTTCGCGAGCAGCTTGTCCCATATCCGGTTGCCTTGCTCGGGAGTAACTACGCCATACGTCACCGCTACGCCACTCACAAAAAGAAAGTAGTAGTCGTGCAGCTTCCCGTCGGCGCTCTTCCACCCGGCCAGCACGCCGGTCGCGGGATTATAAAACGTCTTGTAGTAGACCGCCTTCAGCATCTCCGCGCGATGCGTGTACAAGCGCGCGTCTTCCGCGTGTCCGGCCTCGCGCGCCAACTCGGCCATGTCGTTGAACGCCTTGTACGCCAACGCATTCGAATAGGCGTCCTTGTGCCCGAATCCGACCGTGTCCCACCAGTTCGATGGGTGCTGCCCGGCCCCCTGCTGACTCTTCCAATCCTCTGTCCAGCTTTCGACAGCCCAGTTCTTTGTCCACGTGCCTGCGTTGCCGCTCTCCGGGTACTCCATCAGCCCATCGCCGTCGTGGTCAAACTCAATCATCTTGTCTGCCCACGTCTTCACCACGGAGTAGTTCCGCTTCAGCCACTCCTTGTCGTGGCTCGCGCCCACGTAGTCGGCCGTCGCCATCACCAGCGACGGGTACGTGTCCAGCGTCTCGTCCACCAGCGTCCTGTCGTCGTCGTAGAACTTGATCCCGTAGCCCTTCATGCCGCCGATATAGCGGTCCAGCGATTGCCGCACAATGTCGTTCGCGCTCAGCCCATCCGCCAGCGCAGGCATGCGCGCCGCCATCATCGAGTACTCAAACAGCGTGAACGCCACCGCATCGCTCGCCGCGTTGTTCGCCAGCACCCTGCGCCGTGGGCTGATTTGCAGAATGTTCAGAAAGTCGCGCCGATAGCCGTCATAGCGCGGATCGTTGTCGGTTTTCGGATCGTGCGGATAGATCGCCGTCACATCCAACCGGTACTCGAGTTCATGCTGCTGCTTGCTGGCCGCCGGAAAGCTCACGCGCACAAAGTTGTCGCCGTCGCGCGTGGCATCATAGCCCAGCGCCTGCCGCTCTGTGGTCGTGGTGATGCGCAAGGTGCCATGATCGGGAAAGTGCAACAGCGCCGGTAGCCGCATCTGCCCCTGGTCGTTCAGCAGCCCCAGCAGCGTCGCATGCGTCACGATCGGGTCAAAGCTCAGCACCAGCGGCTCCGGCCGGTTCGTCGCCGAATACGACGAGCGGATCACCATGCCGCGCTCATTGAAGGTGAAGCTCCACGCCGGCGCGCCCTCTGCGCCCGGCACGCGATATTCAATCGCATCCCCGTTCCGCGTAGCCGTGTAGTGCGCGGTGCCGGTCAGAGGCAGCATCGCATTCACGCTCAGCTTGCCCTTGCCCAGCGAGTCGACGGAAAGCATCGTGAAGTTCGGCTGGTCCGCAGCCATCGTCACCGACAGAAACCCCGAGCCGTAGTGCAGGTCCTGCGCGCCCGCGCTCCATGCCAGCGCCATCAAAGCAAGCGCGAGCATGAAGCGCGGCGCAACTGCGTGGATGGTCCCTGCCGCTTCTCCGGTCGGTGCTGTTCGTTCAATCTCCCTGCAATCCATAGCGCTCCGATCCATCAGTCCCATCCGATCAATCCCACCACGTCTCGCCCGGAGCCAGGTGCCCGCGCAGGTATTCCAGGTTCGGCTCCACCCCCAGGCCCGGCTTGTCGGGAATCAGAATGCGCCCGTCCTTCACCAGCGGTCCGTCGTGGATCACAATCTCTTCCCAGCCCTTCACCGGGTCGCCCACCATGTGGCCCCAGGGCAACTCGGCCGACTTGCCATTCAACCGCCCCACGGAAAACTCGTGCCCCTTGAAGTCCCGCATCGCCGCCGCCGCATGAGCCGATGCAACCGCGCCCAGAGGCCCCGACGCATTGTGCGAGGTGACCGGCATGTCGAACACCTCCGCCAGGTCGGCAATCTTCTTGGCCTGCAGCAGTCCGCCCGCCTTGGGAATATCGATCTGCGCAATGTGGCAGCCCTGGTGAACAATGAACGGCATGAACCCGCGCACCGTGTAGAGATTCTCGCCCGTCAAAATCGGAATCGGCGACTCCTCCGTCAGCTTTACCCACGAGTCGCAGTAGTCCGGCGCCAGCGCGTCCTCCAGCCACATCGGCCGCATCGGCGCAACCGCCCGCGCCAGGTTCAGCGCATCGTTCCAGTCCAGCTCCCAGTGCGTGTGCACGGCGATGCCGAAGTCCGGTCCCAGCGCGTCGCGCACGTTCTGGAATCCCCGCGCGTTCAGGTCCAGGTCCTCGTTCGTCAGTTGCCGGTTGTAGCCGCGCGCATTGTCAAAGGTCGTGTCGTAGAGATTTTCCTTCGGATAGCCCCTGCGCAGAATGTCCGTCTTCACCGCGGTAATGCCGAACGGATGCTCCTTCACGATCGCCGCCCACTCGCGGCAGTTCGCCGGGTCAAGAAAGTTCTCCGGGCTGTTGGTGTTGTAAATGCGCACGCCGGTGCGATATTGCCCGCCCAGCAGCTTGCACACCGGCTGGCCCAGCAACCGCCCCGCCAGGTCCCACAGCGCAATCTCCACGCCGCTGATCGCCGTCACCGTCACCCCGGCAATCGCGCCCGCGCCGCCCGTGCGGATGATCATCTTGTTATAGAGCGGCTCAATATCGAACGGGTCCGCGCCCACAATGCAATCGCGCAGATAGCCCAGCATCACATCCTTGATGCCGAAGCCCCAGTAGGCCTCGCCGTACCCGCTCACGCCGGCATCCGTATCGATCCGCACAATCGTGTTGCCGCCCGGCCGCCCCATGACAACGGCCTTCAGATCGGTGATCTTGACTTTCTTCTTGAGCGGCTCGGCCATGGCCGTAAAGCTGCCCAGCACGGCTGTCGCGGGAACCATGGCCGCCAGCCCTTGCAGCAGATTGCGTCTTTTCATGAATGCACCTCAATGAAAAATTTGGCGTGATGTGAATCAAGTCGTACGCGCCGGACGTCACGCTTCGTTCCATCGGGGCAAACCTCGCCCCGGGCAACGCTACCACAGCCACGCGTAGATGGCGATGGTGGCCACGCCCAGCGCCGCCCAGTGCAGCCGCCAGTCCGACAGCCCTTCAAACGGAGTGCTGCGCGCCTGCCAGTCCACCGTCAGCCCCCGGGTCTGTTCCGCCGCCGGGGCCTTGGTCATGTACGAAACCGCAAACAGCACCGCAACCGTGACCATCGTGCCCCACAGCCCGCGGTAGCTGTAGTTCTGCGTCAGGCTAAGGTGCAACCACGGAAACAACGTGATCCCCCGCGCGCCCAGCAGTTGATCGGCCACAAAAATCGAAGCCAGCGCCGTCCCCGCCAGCGCCGACGCCACCGCGCCCTGGAACGTCATCCGCTTGCTCATGATGCCGAAGAAGATCGCCGGCGTCACCGGCATCACCAGGTAGATCGACACCGCCTGCAAATATTTGTACAGTCCGTCCGGCGTCGTGTAGATCAGGTACGCCGCAGCCACCGCCAGCGGCATCGCCACCACAATCGCCAGCCGTCCCATCGTCACCTGCAGCCTCTCTGAAGCCTTCTTGCTGAAGTGCAGCAGAAAGTCCCGCACAATCAGCGTTGAGATCGAGTTCATCACCGACAGCGACGAGCCGATCAGCGCGCAGATCAGCGCCGCCAGCACCAGCCCGCGCACCCCCACCGGAAGCAGCTCGCTCAGCAGCGTGATGAACGTTGTCTTCGGATCGCGTCCCGGATAGAGCGCCGCCGCAATCACGCCCGGCAGCGCAAAAATGAAGATCGGGCTCAGCTTCAGCAGCGTGGCAAACATGGCGCCCCACCGCGCCTCGCGCAGGTTTTTTGCGCCCAGCACCCGCTGCACGTTCACCTGGTCCATGCCCCAGTAGAAGACGCCACCGTAAAGCGAGGCCAGAATGATGCCGATGAACGGATAGTTCGGATCGGTGTAGCCCTTGGCCACGTGCATCGCCATCGGCATCTTCGTCATCAGCGCATGCCAGCCACCCACCTTTGTCAGGCCCACAATCAGCATCAGGCTGCATCCCAGAATCATGATCGCCGTCTGGATCGAGTCTGTATACGCAACCGCCGTGAACCCGCCAATAATGGTGATCACCGCCACGCCCGCGCCCATCAGCAGCACCATCGGCATCACGCCCCAACCCAGCAGGCTGTGCAGCACCAGCGCCCCCGCATACAGGTGAAACGCCAGCTTGGTCATGATGCAGATCACCAGCATCAGCCCGGAAAAAAACACCCGCGCCGTCCGGTTGTAGCGCAGCTCCAGGAACTCGGGAATGGTGTAAACCCGCGCCTTGATGTAATAGGGAAACAAGAGAGCGCAGGCCACGCCCAGGCAGATCGCGGTCGTGAGCTCCACCGCGCCGGCCGAAAGCCCGTAGCGGTACGAGTCGCCCGACAGCCCCACCAGGTGCTCGGCCCCAATGTTGGTCGCAAACAGCGACGCGCCCACCAGCGGCCAGCCCAGCTTCCGCCCGGCTAGAAAAAACTGGGAACTCGATTCGCTCACGCCCTTGCGGATGGCAATAATCAGTCCGGTGGCGATGCTGGCGACGACGGCGATACAACAGATAACAAGATCAAGCGGGGTGAGAGACATGGACAAGGCGCCTTGGTCTTCTTTCCGTGCAAAAGGATGGATAAAGCCCTGGTATTGACCTCAATGGGGCGACGGCGCCGCTCCCTGGGAAAACGTTTGCGTCAGTGATGCAGAAATCCTGGAAGATTCTACGCTTTTGCAAGCAGGAAAGAAGCGCAAATTGGAAATCAGGACCCGCCTTGGTGTAGAGTATACATGCTGAGCGCCCAAGCGCTTAGGCCGTTCCCCGTTCTGCTTGCTTCATGATCATCCCAAGGCCTGCGACCAACCAGAAGAGTTCGGCAAGCAGGCCTTGTCGTCCCTTACCCCCATATCAGGAATCATTCATGAATCGTTCGAAACTCGGCGCTTTCACCGGAAGCCGATGGGCGGGAAGGGGGACGACCGTGGCATTGGCGGCTCTGAGCCTGGGATGGTGCTCGGCTCCCCTCGGCGTGGTGCGCGCTGCAGCCGCGCCGCAAGGCCAGCAGCCCGGCCAGACCCAGAATCAGGATTGGGCCGCCTACGGTGGCCACTCCGCGCAGGACCACTATTCCAGCCTCGCCCAGATCAACCGCGAAAACGTCAAAAACCTGAAAGTCGCATGGACCTACGACACCGGTGAGGTGGGCAGCATGGAAACCACCCCGGTCATCGTGGGCCATGTGCTGTATACCTATACGCCCTCGCTCAAGGTCGTCGCCCTTGACGCCGTCACCGGCAAGCTCCTCTGGACCTTCGACTCCGGCGCCCGCGAGCCCGACGCCAGCCGCGGCGTCTCCTACTGGACCGACGGCAAGGAAAGCCGCCTCTTCGCCGGCATGCGCAACCTGCTCTACTGCCTTGACCCGGCCACCGGCAAACCCATCCAGACCTTCGGCGAGGGCGGCTTCATCGACCTCCGCAAAGGCCTCCGCGGCGACTACCGCCTTCAGTCCATCGGCCTCACCAGCCCCGGCGCCATTTATAAAGACGTCATCATCGTCGGCGGACGCGATCCCGAGGCCCCGCCTGCGCCTCCCGGCGACATCCGCGCCTTTGACGTCCACACCGGCGCCTTGCGCTGGCGCTTCCAAACCATCCCCCACCCCGGCGACACCGGTTCCGACACCTGGCCCAAAGACGCCTGGAAGACCGCCGGCGCGGCCAACAACTGGTCCGGCATGGCCGTCGATGAAAAGCGCGGCATCGTCTACGCTCCCACCGGCTCGGCCGTCTACGACTTCTTCGGCGGCGACCGCGCCGGCGACGACCTCTTCGCCGACTCCATGCTCGCCCTCGACGCCGCTACCGGCAAACTCCTCTGGTACTACCAGGGCGTCCATCACGACATCTGGGATCGCGACTTCCCCTCGCCGCCCACCCTCGTCACCGTCAAGCGCGACGGCAAAAGCGTCGACGCCGTAGCCCAGACAACCAAGCAGGGCTGGATGTTCCTCTTCGACCGCACAACCGGCAAGCCCCTCTTTCCCGTCGAGGAGCGCAAGGTCCCGCAGAGCACCGTCCCCGGCGAGCACACCTCGCCCACCCAGCCCATTCCCGTCCTCCCCGCGCCCTTCACCCGCCAGGAAGTCACCGAGGCCACCCTCACCAATCGCACCCCCGAGGCGCACGCCGCCGCCCTCCGGCAGTTCCGCACCTTCGCCGGCGGCCAGCAGTTCACCCCCGGCGTCCTCAACAAGCCCACGCTCATCTTTCCCGGCGTCGGCGGCGGCGCGGAGTGGGGCGGCTCCGCCGTCGATCCCAATACCGGCGTCATCTACATCAACGCCAACCAGGTGGCCTTCACCACCACCCTCGTCAAAAACGATCCCAACGCCGGCCTCGGCCTCAAGACCTACCAGACCCAGTGCGCCGTCTGCCACGGCGTCGACCGCGCCGGCGCGCCGCCCGCTTACCCTTCCATTGCGGATGTCTATTCCCACCACACCGCCGCGGAGATCGCCGACATCATCCACCAGGGCCGCGGCAGAATGTCTTCCTTCCCCGGCATCCAGGGCGCCACGCTCGACGCCCTGCTCGAATACCTGCGCTCCGGCAAGGACGCAGGCCAGGCCGCAGCCAGCGATGTAGCCGTCACCGGCGCCCCGGCCAAGCCCGCGCCCGCTCTCGACGATGAAGACGAAGCCCCGGCCAACGATCCCGCCTTTACCGCCGGCTCCAATGTCTACGCCGACAAATGCTCCGCCTGTCACGGCGATCAGCGCGAAGGCCAACCCCCGGCTTTCCCGGCGCTCGTCGGCGTCGGCCTCCGCCTCAACGCCGACCAGGTCGCCGCCATCATTCATAACGGCCGCGGCAAAATGCCGGCCTTTCCGTCGCTCAAAGACCAGCAGCTCGACAACCTGCTCCACTTTCTTCGCGTCAATCCGCAAACCGCGGCCGCTCAAGACGCCCAGCCCGAGATGCCCTACAGCATCACCGGCTACACCCGCTTCGACGACAACGAGGGCTATCCCGCCGTCGCTCCGCCCTGGGGCACTCTCAGCGCCATCGATCTCAACACCGGAAAGTATCTCTGGAAGTTGCCCTTCGGCGAGTATCCCGAGCTGGCCGCCAAAGGTATCAAAGATACCGGCACTGAAAATTACGGCGGCCCCATCGTAACCGCCGGCGGCCTCGTAGTCATCGCCGCCACCGACTTTGACCGCAAGATACGCGCCTTCAACAGCCGCACCGGAGAGCTGTTGTGGGAGGGCAAGCTGCCCTTCTCCGGCGTCGCCACCCCAGCCACCTACATGGTCGATGGCAAGCAATACATCGTCATCGCCACCTGCGGAGCAAGAGATCCCAAATCCCCGCCCGGCGCCGTCTACGTCGCCTTCGCCCTTCCCTAGCTTCTCCATCCGCAGGATGGACCGTCATTGACTAACGCAAGAGAAATTAACTGCAACACAGAGGAACCCATGAGCACGAATGCTGCAAAGAAAACCAAACTCGCCGGAGTCTTCGCTCCCACCGTCACCGCCTTCAACAGCGATGCCTCTCTCAGCGTCGCGGGCACCCGCGCCTTTGTGCGTTTCCTGCTCGATAACGGCGTCCACGGCCTTACCCCCCTCGGCAGCGCCGGTGAGCCGGTAGCCCTCAGCACCGCTGAGCGCATGCAGGCCCTCGAAGCCATCGTTGAGGAGACCAACGGCGCCGTCCCCATCTACGCCGGCACCAGCGACTACTCCACCGCCACCACCATCGAGCTCAGCCTCCATGCCCGCTCCATCGGCTGCGACGGCCTCATGCTCATGGCCCCCTATCTCCTCCGTCCGCCCAAGCAGGACGTGCTCAATCACCTCCGCCGCGTCCACGACAAGGTCGGCCTGCCCATCATGGTCTACAACGTGCCCGTGCTCACAGGCGTCGAAATCACCCCGGAAGAAATCCAGATGCTCGCCGCCGAGGGCGTCGTTAACTCGGTCAAGTGGTCGCATCTTGAAATCTCCCGCATCCAGGACACGCGCCTGCTCTGCGGCCCCGACTTTGCCATCTTCGCCGGCATCGACATCACCGCCTTCTCCGCCCTCGCCCTCGGCGCCGACGGCTGGATCGGCGGCATGCCCATGATCGCCCCCGCCCTCGCCGTCAAGCTCTGCCAGTTGCTCAGCGTCGACAAGAATCTCGATGAAGCCCGCGCCCTCTGGCTCCGCCTGCTGCCCATCATCCGCGTCGAATACCGCGCCATGGGCACCGCCGAGGCCAGCCCCCACTGGCTCTCCGTCTGCCGTGAGAGCGCCACCCTGCGCGGCATCCCCA
>Ga0302279_10005412_pt1 | contig 14279 bp, 12 predicted proteins | sample III_Bog_N3_3_FD_194541 | JGI IMG/M metagenome (GOLD analysis project Ga0302279, IMG submission 194541) | Peat permafrost microbial communities from Stordalen Mire near Abisko, Sweden - III_Bog_N3_3 | ecosystem: Environmental > Terrestrial > Soil > Wetlands > Peat | place: Sweden: Abisko...
CTGTTTCTGGACGTGAACGCGGCCAGGCAGACGTACTCTGCCAAGCTGCAGACGCAACGCGATCAAGGACCGGCTCTCGCGGTCCTGGTGGCCCTCTACCGGGCCTTCGTCCTCGTCACCTTCGCCAAGAAGCCGGACATCTTGGCGGATTTCGGGCTGACGGGTCCCAAGCCGAAGGCAGTGCCGACCGCGAAGGAGAAGGTCGAAGCGGTCGATCTCCGGGCGGCGACACGGGTGCTTCGGCACACGATGGGCAAGAAGCAGCGGGAGGGCATCAAGGCCACCTCGCCGCAGCCCACGACGACGAGCGCTCCTGGGCCGGTCGCGGCACAGGCGGGCTCGCCACACGTCGCGCCGGCAGCGGCCAGCGCGACGGTGACGAGCGGCTCTCCGCAGAACGGCGGCGTTCGCGGACCGGTGGAGCCGTAGCGGGTAGGTAGCGACGCGCCGAGGTACGAGGGCGACAGGCGCGTCGGACGGGAAGGGGAACGGGGAGGATCGCGCGGTTGGCGGTCCTCCCCGTTTTCTTTTTGTCGCGTAGTCCGGCGACGGTAGGCGTCGGGGTGCAGGGGAGCGGGAGCGGGGGGCGGGAGCGGGAGCGGGAGCGGGAGCGGGAGCTACGGTCCGCGAACGTCTAGCGAAGCCAGAGCACCGCGAGGTCTAGCTCGATCGCGTCGAAGGGGGGCGCGCGCACCACCTCCGCGTCCGCGTACGTCCCCACGAGCCGGTACGTCTCGCCGTCGAGCATGAGCACCTCGAGCAGACGGTCGATCGGGTCGACGAGCCACACGTGTTTCACGCGCTCGCGGGCGTACACCGGCAGCTTCGCGCGTCGGTCGTGACGACGCGTGCTCGGCGAGAGCACCTCGCACACCCAGTCGGGGGCCAGGGTGAAGAACGGGGCGTCCGGCAGGACCGGCATCGTGTCGCGCCGCCAGCCGGCGAGGTCGGGCACGAGAATGTCGGGCTCGGGTCCGAGGTGAAGCTCCGGCTCGTCCAGGAGGATCCAGCCGCCCGGGCCCCCCTTGCCACGCTTGAAAGGGGGACCGAGCTCTTCGCCCAGCGTCGTCGCCGCCTGCGCATGGGGCGACGCAGGGCGCGGATGGGTCGACAAGACGCCGTCGATGACCTCGGCGACCATGTGCGCCGGGGCAAGGAGGACATCCTCGTACGAGGCGCGCTTGCGGGCCGGATCTCCCATGACCGCTGCAGTATAGCGCACGCTCCTCGCCGGACGCCCTGCAGCGGGCTCGGCTGCCGCTCGCGTCTCCCCCGCTCACGCACCCGCTCCGCGCGACCGCACACGCTCCCGGTACCGCTTTCCGGCAACGGCACGGGCGGCGAGAACGGTCAGCGTCGGCTGCAGGGAGGATTCGGAAGGCCGAAGCGGGAGCGGGAGCGGCCTCCCTCGCGCGGCCACGTGGCTCCGCCCCCAAATCGACAGGGTGCCCGAAAATAAACCGGCACCTTTTCAACCGCTCAACCGACTTAGTCAGTGAAGCCGCCGGAGACCGAGCACGGCGCCCGGTCAGGTGGCTTCGCTCCACACATCGAGGTGAAGACATGCCTGGAAACAAGACGACAGCACTCTCCCGCGCCCAATCGTTGGCCGCGGGCACCAGCAAACACCTGAACGGCACATCGGTGACGTTCGGCGGTGTTACGTACACGTTCGCAGCACTGACGGCGCTCCTTCAGAGCTACATCACGCTGTTCCTGGACGTGAACGCGGCCAGGCAGACCTACTCTGCCAAGCTGCAGGCGCAACGCGATCAGGGGCCGGCACTCGCGGTCCTGGTGGCCCTTTACCGGGCCTTCATCCTCGTCACCTTCGCCAAGAAGCCGGATATCTTGGCGGATTTCGGGCTGACGGGTCCCAAGCCGAAGACGGTGCCGACCGCGAAGGAGAAGGTCGAAGCGGTCGACCTCCGGGCGGCGACACGGGTGCTTCGGCACACGATGGGCAAGAAGCAGCGGGAGGGCATCAAGGCCACCTCGCCGCAGCCCACGACGGCGAGCGCTCCTGGGCCGGTGGCGGCACAGGCGAGCTCGCAACACGTCGCGCCGGCAGGGGCCAGCGCGACGGCGACGGGCGGCTCTCCGCAGAACGGCGGCGTTCGCGGACCAGTGGAGCCGTAGCGGGTAGGTAGCGACGCGCCGAGGTACGAGGGCGACACGCGCGTCGGACGGGAAGGGGAACGGGGAGGATCGCGCGGTCGGCGGTCCTCCCCGTTTTCTTTTTGTCGCGCTGCCTGGGGGCGGCGGGTGTCAGGGGAAGGGGGAGCGGGAGCGGGAGCGGGAGCGGGAGCGGGGGCGGCCAGCGGGAGCGGCCAGCGGGAGCATTGTTCTAGCCCACGAGGAGTCCGGCGTTTGCCAGGAGGTCGACCGCGCCGCGCACGAGGCCCTCGAGCTCGCGCGGACCTACCGGCGCGGGCGAGGAGGGGCCGCGGGCGAGCGCCGCCTTTGCCTCGACGGCCAGGTCCGCGATGGTGCGCGTCCCGTCGAGCCGGCCGAGGAGGTACGTGACGATGGGCTCCTCGAGCCGCACCTCGTGGTGCCAGCGGTTCGTGATCGAGCCGCCGTTCGCCGCGTGCCAGCGGGCGACGGGGCAGGCCTCCGGCCGCTCTCCGGGGCTCGTCGTCATGGGAGGCTCGAACGCGTGCAGATCGAGCCCGTCCGACGCGAGCCAGAGATCGAAGAGCTCTCGCACGAGCGTCGCGCGGAGCTCGGTCGGCGCGCGGCCCGGCATGGCGCGCCCCACCGCCGCGACGAGCTCCGAGAACGGCAACGAACGAGGCGCGATCCGTCCGAGCTCGCGCAGCGCAACCTGGACAGCCGGCTCGCTCACCTGCACGGTGACGCTCGGCCCCGCGAAGAGCTCCGCTCTGCCGCCCGTGTCCCGCATGCGGCTCGCGACGCGGAGCGACTCGAGCGCCGACGGCGCGAGGTCCCGGGGGGTGCTCCACCCGACGGGCGCGCGAACGAGGAGCGCGCGGCGAAACGACGTGCAGCGCACGAAGTCCGTGAGCTGCTCGCCCGCGCTCACGGTCATGCGGCGCGCCTCCGCCGCCACGGGGTCCGGCAAGAGCTCGAGCGCGGTAGCCTGCAGGATGGCGTCGCCGAGGTAGGAGAGGCCCGCGAGCTCGGCCTCGCCGAGGAAGGTGGTCACGGTCTCCGGGTGATGCTCGGCCGCGAGGTACTCGTGAACGAGGTAGGCGCGGTCGGTCTCCTCGAGCCGCCGGCTCACGCCTCGCAGCCGCTCGCGGTACGGCTCGAGCTCGGGCGACACATGGCAAACGAGCCACGCGAGCGCGTCGCGCGCGTGCTCGGGGCCGCCGTCCCTCGGCAAGGACGACGCACAGAAGCGCAGCCAGTCCCGGGCGGCGAGGCGCTCGTACCACCCGGGCAAGGTGTTGAAGCTGACGTACGCGATCCCCTTCGGTGCCAGCGCCCGCGCTGCGGTGCGCAGCATCGCGCGCCGCGTCTCCACGGGCACCCACGAGTAGACGCCGTGGCACAGGACGAAGTCGTACTCCGCGGGACCTGGCGGCGTGTCCTCGACCCCGGCTACCTCGAAGCTGACGTTGGTGAGGCCCGACGCGCTGGCGATGCGCTTCGCCTCGTCGATCTGCCGCTCCGAACGGTCGATGCCCACGAAGCTCGCCCCGGGCATGCCCGCCGCCATCGGCAAGAGGTTGCCGCCCCGTCCGCAGCCGAGCTCGAGCACGCGCCCGCGCTCGAGGGCGCCCGTGTCCCATCCCTTGAGGCGCCCGACGACGACGAGGCGGTCGGGGTGGGCCTCGGCGTAGGCGTGATCCGTATAGGGGACGAGATCGTAGGGGTCGTCGGTCGGCACGCGCCTCAGACTACCCGGCCCATGTCCCCTACGGTGCGATCCGATGCAGGACGTCGACGAGCTCGGCGACGGTGAACGGCTTCGGCAGGACCTCGTCCGCGGCTGCGGCGGCCGCGTCCTCGCCGAAGGCGCTGAGCACCACGACGGGGATCCCCGCGAGCTCTGGATCCTCGAGCTGCGCGTTGCGAAAGTCCCAGCCGTTCATCACCGGCATCATGAGGTCGAGCAGGATGACGGCAGGGCGCACGCCACCTCGCAGCTGTTCGAGCGCATGAGCCCCGTTGGAGGCTCCCGAGGACACGTACCCGGCCTCCTCGACGAGCTGCTCGAGGCCTTCGCGGATCGCCTCGTCGTCCTCGACGATGAGGATATGTCGCTTGCGGGGCCCCATGCGTCCTCGAACCTTCCCACCAAAGCTTGGATCGACACACGCGCCAGTTCCACGCCAACCGTGCATGAGGTCGTTTCCGAAGCCAGGCCGGGGGTGGTAAGCAGAGCGCCGATGAACGCCTCGGCACGCACGGCCCTGAAAGTGCTCGGCGCGGTGTACCTCGCCGGCGTGTGGCTCGACGGCGTGGGCAGCAACCTCCCCGGAAAGATCCTGCCGAGGACGGCCGAGTACTTCATGCAGATCGCGGCGCTCTTTCCGCGCGCCGAGGTCGCGTCGATCGACTACCGGGCCCAGGGCTGGGTGTGCCAGGACCGGCGGTGGGAGGAGCTCGATACGCGCCCCTACTTCCCCATCGATCCGGACAACAAGGAGAACCGCTTCGAGCGCGTGCTGCACTTCTTCCACGAGCACCGCGGTCCGTCGCGGGGGGATGGGCGCGCGCGCCCCGAGGACGTCACGCTGCGCGCGCTCGATGCGTACCTGGTCGGCGCGCACAACGACGGCAAGCGGGACGACGGAATCCCCCGGGACCGCATGCTCGGAGGCACGCGGTTCTTGAGCCTGCGCATCCCCTTGCCCAGGCCGGGCGACCGGCTCGAGCGCGTCGTCCGTCACCCGCTCGAGGACTACCCCGAGAAGCAGCGGGCGTACTGGTATCACACGCCCCACGCGAAGATCGAAGCCCACTGCGGCTACCACGCGGGGGAGGTCGAGCTCGAATGAGCGCGTTCGATCGCCTCTCGACGTGGATCGACGAGCCGCAACCGGTGCTCCGCCTGGCGCTCGTACGGATCCTGGCGCCCCTCGCGATCCTCGGCTTCATGTCCGCGCGCCTGGTCCACGCCGACGAGTGGATCGGGGACGCGGGCTTCCGCGTGCCCGATCTGGGAGGAGACTGGCGGCAGCCCATCTTCATCCCGGCCCTGCCGTCGAACGTCGCCTGGGCTCTTGCGGCGTTGATGATCGTCTCCGGGCTGGCCTGCGCGGCGGGGTGGAAGACACGGGGAAGCGGCCTCGTCTTCGCGGCGACGCTCGCGTTCGTCGCGGTCTCCGATCGGCTCGCCGCGTTCACGGTGAGCAAGCTGTCCCCCTTCGTCATGCTGGCCGTGGCGCTGGGACCCTCGGGAACGCGCCTCGGGGTCGACGCGTGGAGAAAGCAACGGGCGGGGGGCAAGCGCCCTTTGAAGGTCGAGGTCGCGGGGAGCCTGCGGTTTCTGCAGCTGCTCCTCGTCACGATCTACAGCGCGTCGGGCATCGCCAAGGTCCACGGGGACTGGCTGAAGGAGCCGCTCGTCCTCTGGACGCAGCTGCACGACAGCTACCAGACACCTTTCACCTTCGCGCTCGCTTCGGCGCTGCCCGCGTGGGCGTGGACGCTGTTTCAGGGGCTCACGCTCGCCTTCGAGCTGGGGGCGCCCCTGTGGTTCGTGCTGCCGAGGACGCGCGTGCCGGCGCTCTGCTTCGGTCTCGGCATGCACGCGATGATCGGGCTCATGTTCGGCCCCGTGGTGTGGTTTGCGCTCCTCATGATGATCCTCCTCGCCGCGACCTTCCTGCCCGACGCGGGGCTCGCCCCCCTCGAGCGCCTCGCGGACCGCCTCGAGGAGCGGCGGCCCGCCGAGGCCAGGTGAAGTGAGAACGGCCCGCACTATCGTGCTGGGCGAGGCGACCTCCCCAGAAGCGCTAGAGGGCCGCGCTCGGTGTCCACGTCGTACCATCCGGGAGCGGGAGCGCGCCGCTCGTGAGCAGATCCGGCGGGACGCGGACGGGCGACGGAAGCGGCGGGATGGCGACGCCGGAGCAGCTCGCCGCGATCGTGTTCGACATCTCGACCTGGCTCATGCTCGGCAGCGACGCGATGCTGCTGTTCCAGCCCGGCTCCGTCCCGAGAGGGTACGCGTACCCGGTCGCGCAGAAGGTGTTGCCCGTGACGATCGGGGTCCCGGTGACGTTCGAGAAGATGGCCCCCGAGCCCCAGCGCCGGACGAAGTTGTTCCTGACGGTCGGCGTCGTGCCCATGACCTCCATGGCGTCCCACTGCGAGGCGTCGTTGCTGTTCACCGTGGGCAGGCCGTCGTCGAGGATGATGTTGCCGTCGAGCACGACATTCACCGCGCCCACGCCTCCTCCGTTCGTGCCTCCGGTCGCGATCGACAGGCCGATGCCGCTGCTCGCGCCGCCGGCCTTCGAGTAGAAGACGTTCTCGCAGACGAGGAGCCCGTTGGGTCCGTTCTGGGCCTCCACGAGGGCGACGCCGCCGATGCCGGCGCCGAAGTTCCAGCGCGCCGTGGTGTTGCCGCCGCCGAAGAACAGGAGGTGCATCCCGTCGCCGCTCACGTTCTCGAAGATGTTCGCTTCGAGGACGGCGTTCTGGATGTTGTAGAGGAAGATCGCGCCGTCAGCTCCGATGTTGGAGAACCAGTTGCCGACGATGTGGAGGTTCTGGGCGAGCGTCGAGTTTCCGTAGAGGCACTCGGCGTCTGCGTGGTCGAAGTGGAGGTTCTCTACCGTGACCCCGTCGGCGTTGGCGAGGTTGAAGATCCCGTTGCCCTGGCCGTTGGGCGCCCCGTTTCCCGTGATGATGGAGACGCCGCCGGGCTCGCCCTCGAGCGTGCAGTGGGACGGGACGTCGATGCTCTCGCCCAGGGAGTAAGTTCCGGCCGAGAAGAGCACCGCGCCGCCGCTGCAGCCGGTGACCGCAGCCGCCACATCGTCGCCCGGATGGAGAATCTTGGTGTTGGCGGTGGTGGGGGTCGGGCCACCGGGGGTCGGCAACGAAGCGCCTCCGCAGCCTGTTGCCGGTGGGGCGGGGGCGGCGTCGTCGGTCGTGGCCGCGGAGTCCGATCCGGCGTCGGAGGTTGGGGGCGACGAGCTGTCCGCCGCAGGGGCCGCGTCGCCACCCGCGGCGTCGCACGTGCTCGCGACGCCGGAGGGCTGCGGCGTTCCTCCGCAGCCCGGAGCGCCGCCCGTCGCTGCTTGCACGGCGATGGCGCCTGACGCCGTGCTGCCCGCCGAGTCGGTCGCCGTCAGCTCGTACCAGTAGACCCAGCTCGGCTGGACATCCTTGTCGGCGTACGTCGAGCTTCCGGCCGGCAGCATCGCGAGGAGCTCGTAACCGTCGGAGCCGCAGTACGACTTCCGCTGCAGGGAGAACGCGACACCCGCCTGCGGGGTCCACGAGAGGTCGATCTCCCCGGCGGCCTCCGCGGTCGACCCGAACCCCGCAACGGCGGCGCAGGGCGAACCCGACCGCACCCCGCCGTCTGCGTCGGCGTCGGAGGTGATTCCGGATGCGCCATCGGGGGCGTGCTGCGCGGGCCCTGCGTCAGCCTCCGGAGAGGCGCCGCCCTCCGTGGCGGGGAGCGCGCCGCAGCCGAGCAACGGAAGGAGCAACACGGCGAGCACGGTGTGGCATCGGGATGTCTGCATGGTGAGCCTCCACCGGGTCTCTCAGCAACGGCCGTGCCCCCAGCACGCTCGCCGATTTCTCGAGGGATCGTTCGAAGAGGTGAGCAAGCGAGAGCAACATCTTGCTCACTTGCTCACCCGCCGTTCTGCTCACCCGCAGGTCCGGGCAACTGCGTCTCTGGTATCGTCAGGGAGCGATGCGCAAGGCTTCACGTCGACGCTTGCACGCGGTGGGGGTGCTCGGGGCTCTCCTGGCCGCCCTCGGCATGCTGGCCGGCGGCCTCGCGTGCACGGTGCCGGACCTGGACGAGGCGGGGAAGCAGTGCACGGACCGCTGCCCGGGCGGCCTGCCGTGCGTGAACGGCACCTGCGGCGGGACCGCGGACGGCAGCACTGATGCGCCGACCGGCGAGGTGGACGGGGAGCCGGACGCAGCGTGCACTTCGGCGCCGTCGGTGATCGAGCTCGGAGCAGTCTCCGTGCCGACCAACGAGATCGACCTCGCGTTCACGAAGGGGCCGCCGTACACGATTCAAAGGAAGAACACCAACGGCGTGGACGAGGCCGGCGCCTTCACCACCATCGCCCAGGATCTGCCGCCGGGCACCGCCACGTACGAGGACCGCGGCCAGTCGCCAGGGGCCGAGCAGACCAGCGACGCCGGCCTGAATGCTAGGTGGCGCTACACCTACCAGCTCGTCGTGCTGACGTGCGACGGAGGCGTCGACCCTCGCTTCACCGATCTCACGGTCTCCGTCGAGACATGGGCCGATGCGGGGGTACCGCCGGCGGATGGCAGCGCAACCGACGAGACCGAGGAGACGGCCCACTAGAGCGCGGCCAGCGGGGGCGGATTTCGCGGTACCATCCCATGCGATGCAGGGAGGTACGCCGCAGCGGGTAGGACGCTACGAGATCCTCGGGCGCCTCGCGAGCGGCGGGATGGCCGAGGTCCTCCTCGGACGGCTGCAAGGGCCCCACGGCTTCGAGCGCCCGGTCGTCATCAAGCGGATCCTGCCCCACCTCGCGGTCGAGAGCGGCGTCGTCGAGATGTTCCTCGACGAGGCGCGCCTCATCGCGAACCTGCGCCACCCGAACCTGATCCACGTCCTCGAGCTGGGTCGGGAGGGCGACGATCTCTTCATCGCGATGGAGTTCCTCGAAGGCGAGAGCGTCGCGGGGCTCTCCAGGCGCCTCGCCGCCCACGACGAGCTTCTCGACTTCGACCTCGCCGCCCACGTCATCGCCGAGGCCTGCGCGGGCCTGCACGCGGCGCACGAGGCGACCTCGACGGACGGGCGCCGCCTCGAGATCGTCCACCGGGACATCTCGCCGGAGAACCTGTTCATCACGTACGGCGGAGCCGTTCACGTCATCGACTTCGGCATCGCGACGACCAAGGACCGCATCAGCCGGACGGAAGCGGGCCGGGTGCGGGGAAAGTTCGGCTACCTGTCGCCGGAGCAGCTCCGGAGCAAGCCGCTCGACCGCCGCGTCGACATCTTCGCCATCGGGGTGACGCTTCTCGAGCTGGCGGCCGGCCGTCGCGTCTACCGGCGCCCGAGCCACGCGGAGACGATGATGGCCATCCTCGAGGACCCCACGCCTAGGCTGTCGGAGTTTCGGTCGGGCTCGCCCGAAGAGCTCGATGCGATCTGCGCGCGCGCCATGCAGAAGAGCCCGCACGATCGCTTCCAGACGGCCTCTTCGATGCGCAAGGATCTGCTCTCGTTCGTGAGGAAGCGGACCGACGCCGACCTCACGGAGTCACTGGCGGCGCTCATGCGGCGTCTCTTCGCCGATCGCGTGGCGGAGAAGGCGGAGCTCTTGCGGCGCGTCGGCCAGGGTGTTCCGGTGGAGAGCCTTCCGCCCGCGGAGGTCGACCTCGAGGTCGACCCGTACGCGGCGACGATGCTCGATCCGCGCGAGCTCGCGACCACGAAGCTCGCGCAGGCCGTGTCGGTGACGGGAAAGGCGCCGCGGGGGGCAGGGCGACTCCTCTGGCCGGTCCTCGGGGTCGCGGGGGCCATCGCCACCGGCTTCGTGGCCGTGCATCTCTGGTCGGCACCCGTGGTTGCTCCGGTGGATGGCTCCAGCACGCCGGTGCCGCTCGCTGCCACGGAGAGCGCACCCGAGCCGGCTCTCCCATCGCCGTCCGCCACGCAGCGAACCTCGGCGGACGTGGCGCTGCCGGGCGATGCGGGTCCGCGCCCCGGCGCCGCCGTTGGCCGTGCAGCCGCTACGAAGCCTGCGCGCCCGGCAAGTGGGCGGCCGGGCGCGACCCCGGCTCCGCCTCCGACCGTGTGGTAGCCTCGAGAGGTCACCATGCCCCGCATCCCCGGAAGCGATCGGCGGGCCGCGTCGGAGGTTCTAGAGCGGCAGCGCGAGTGGGCGGTCGACGGCGAGACGGACGCCGCCGATGCGTCGGTGGCTCTTCCCGGCGGCGGGGACGCCCCCGAGATGTTCCTCGTGGCACGGCAGGGGGACCGACTCTCCGTGGTCGACCTCGTCGACCCCGGAGAATGGATCGTGGGCCGAGCCGCCGACGTCGCCATCCCCGTCGACGATCGCCAGGTATCGCGAAGCCACGCCAGGGTGCGCCTCGTGAACGATACGCTCACGGTGGAGGACCTCGGGAGTCGCAACGGTACGCGCATCAACGGTCACACGCTCGCTCGCACCACGCAGCGTATGGCCGTTGGGGACGTCATCGAGGTCGGGCCCTGCCAGATCCTCGTGGGCGCTCGCAACGGCCGAGCCAGCGAGGCTCGCTCGGTCATGGGAGACGGCGCGACGTCGACCGAGGTGGTGGTGGCCGATCCCGAGATGGCGAAGCTCTACGCGGACCTCCGCAAGGTGGCGCGGATGCCCACCACGGTGCTCATCCTCGGGGAGACGGGCAGCGGCAAGGACGTGCTCGCCCAGCGACTGCACGCGTCGAGCCCGCGGGCGACCAGGCCGTTCGTGCGCATCAACTGCGCAGGGATGCCGGAGTCCTTGCTGGAGAGCGAGCTCTTTGGCCACGAGCGGGGCGCCTTCACCGGGGCCGACAGACGGCGGGTCGGTTACTTCGAAGCGGCGGCCGGCGGCACGATCTTCCTCGACGAGGTCGGGGAGCTCTCGGCGAGCGCTCAGGTTCGGCTCCTGCACGTGCTCGAGAACAAGACCGTGACGCGGCTCGGCGGCACGACTCCCATCCCCATCGACGCGCGCGTGGTTTGCGCGACGCACCGCGACCTCAAGGCGATGGTCGGCGACGGAGGCTTTCGCGCCGACCTGTACTACCGGATGAGCCCCTTCGTCCTTCGCGTGCCTCCGTTGCGCGAGCGGGCCGCCGAGGTACCGCTCTTCTGCACCACGTTCCTGCGACGGCTCGCCGATCAGGTAGGCTCGAGCGCCCCCGCGATAGCGCCGGACGCGATGGCGATGCTGGTCGCGTACTCGTGGCCGGGGAACGTCCGCGAGCTGCGCAACTCGATCGAGCACGCGTTCGTCATGGCGGAGGGGGCGACGCTTCGCAGGGAGCACTTTCTCCCGGAGATGCAGGGGCAGGTGTCTCCCGCTTCGCGCGCGGCGCCCCCCGTGGCCCTCCGTGAACGCCGGGCCGACGCCGAGAGGCAGGCGATCGAAGAGGCGCTCGCGGCGGAAGGGGGTAACCAGACGAGAGCCGCCGTCCGGCTGGGAATGCCCCGGCGGACGCTCGTTCACAAGCTGACGCAGTACCGGCGTCAGGGCGACGCGGGGGCACCAGGGCGAGGCGGTGAGCACGATGAGGACTGAGGCGCGCGCCGTCGTCGCCGCGCTCGCCCTCGCATGGGTCCTCCGTCCCGGCACGGCGGCTGCGGAGTGCGTACGCGGGGCGGCCGCGACGTCCTACGCCGATGCCCAGCGCGCCTTCGAGGCCAGACGCTACGACGAGAGCATCGAGCTCCTCCGTCACGCCTACGGATGTGACCCCAACCCCGTCTACCTCGCCAACATCGCCCGGGCGAACGAGGAGGCGAACCGTCCGAAGGACGCCGTGAGCGCGTGGCGCGAGTACCTCGTCGTCGCCACCGACAAGCGGGAACGCAAGGAGACGGAGGGGCGCATCTCGGTCCTCACCAAGGTCATCGCGGACCTCGACCGCGCCGAGAGCGAAAGGATCGCGGCCGAGGAGGCGAGGCGACGGGCGGAGACGCTCGCGCACGTTGCGCCGCACCCCAGCGCCTCCCCGGCGCCGGAGCACCACGTGTCGACGGGCGCGTGGATCACCTCGTCGGTGGGGGTCGCGGGCCTTGCAGCGGGCGCCATGTTGGGAATTCTCTCGAGCACCAAGCACGAGTCCGCCGTGAGCGAGCCCAGCGTCGTCTTGGCGGAGACGTTGCAGAGTCAAGCGCACGGCTTCGCCACGGCGGCCAACCTGTCGTTCGCCGCAGGTGGAGCGCTGGCCCTCGGTGGGGCCGTATGGATCGCGCTGAACCTGACCGGGCATCCGGGGGAGGACTCCACCGGGCCGAGCCTCGCCGTGGGACCGCGCGGCGCGTGGTTGCGGGGGCGCTTCTAGGCGCGTGGACGGGCCGCCGTAGAATCTTCCGATGGTGCGCCGTGACGAAGACGAGCGAGGAGCCGCGCAAGCGGTGACGAGCCTGTCTCCTAGCTGCGCTTCTCCTACGGGTGAAAGTCCCGTCCCGGCAAGCGTCGGAGCACCGGGTAGCAGACCCCAGTCGTCCGGGAGAGATCCCTCCGACCGAGCGGGGTGTCGAAAGGGTCCACGGACCGAGCGAGCACGCGGGCCGCAACATGAAGTGAAGCTTGCAGCCTCGTCAGATTTACAATCCGGGAGCCGAGCCGCTCATTTCACGGCGAAGGCAACATCGGCGGCGCTTGATCCGAAGCGCGTCGTCGAGCCCGGCGGGGTAGGGAGCGCAGCACGCGTGCAAGGAGCAGTGCGGAACACGGGAGGCCCGTCTGCGTCGCCCTCGTCGGGGCAAGGCGCGTCGTATAAGCCAGAGGCGAAGTCGGCCGCTGCGCAGCGGGAGTCCGAGGGGGCCACGGTACCGAAGAGGGAGGCGCGAGCCTCGCGAACGAACGTCGCGAAGAATAACGCGGCGGGAGGGAAAGGCCCTTGGGGTGGTCGTGTCGGTGGCGGAGGTAAGCGCGAGGGCATGACCGGGGCGACTCGGTCCAACCACCCCTGCGGGCCAACACCCGCGGACAAAGTGCAACAACTCCAAGACCGGCTGGGTGACGCTGCCAAGCGGCATCCGGAGCGTCGTTTCCACGCGTTGTATGACCGCATCGCGAGGCGTGACGTCCTCGCGCAAGCGTGGAAGCGGGTGAGGCGGAACAAGGGAGCCGCTGGCGTCGATGCTCAGACGCTCGCGTCTCTCGAGGAGTACGGCGTGGAGCGCTTCCTCGAAGGGCTACGCGTCGTCCTGCTAGCAGGCGAATACCGGCCGGCAGCGGTGCTGCGCCGGTACATTCCGAAGGCCGATGGGAAGAAGCGGTCGCTTGGGATTCCGACGGTACGGGACCGGGTGGTCCAGATGGCGGCGAAGCTGGTGTTGGAGCCGATCTTCGAGGCGGACTTTCGCGCCTCGTCGTACGGCTTTCGGCCGAAGCGGAGCGCGACGATGGCCCTGGAGACGCTGAGGAAGCTCGGCGTGAAGGGGTACAACCACGTGCTCGACGCCGACATACGGGACTACTTCGGGAGCATCGACCACGACAAGCTGATGAAGCTGGTGGCTCGGCGCGTCTCGGATCGAAGGGTGCTCAAGCTGCTGAGGCAGTGGCTCGCGGCAGGTGTGATGGAAGACGGGTTGATGACCAACCCCACCAGCGGGACGCCGCAGGGTGGCGTCATCTCGCCTCTGCTGTCCAACATCTACCTGTCCGTGCTCGACGCCGTGTGGGCGAAGCGGTGCGCGCATCTTGGCGTGCTGGTTCGCTACGCGGACGACTTCGTCGTGATGTGCCGGACGAGGCGTGACGTCGACGAAGCCCAGAGACGCGTGCAGCACGTGATGGAGCGTCTTGGTCTCGAGCTGCACCCGGAAAAGACGAGGAAGGTGGATCTCTCCTGGGGCAAGGAGGGTTTCGACTTTCTCGGCTGCCACCTGCACAAGCGCCTGAGCGGTCCGATCTGGGAGAGGGAAGGCCGCAAGGTCTACTTCCTCCAGCGCTGGCCGTCCGTGCGCGCGATGAAGCAGGTGAGGCAGCGCGTGAAGGAGCTGACCCCAAGATCTCGCTGCCACGCGGACCTGCGCGACATTGTCGCGCGGCTCAACCCCGTGTTGCGCGGCTGGGGCGAGTACTTTCGCACCGGGAACGCCGACGTGAAGTTCAACCAACTCGACGGGTACGTCTGGCAGCGAATGAGATCCCTGCGTGTGAAGCGCGCGGGCTCGAAGCTGCACGCCGGCCTCGCCGAGAAGTGGACCGGCGACTACTTCGTCAACGGCTTTGGACTGCATCGCTTGCGTGGGACCGTCCGCTATCCGGAGGCTGCGTAATGCGGCGTCACGAGAGACTACCGGTAAGCCGTGTGCGGGAAATCCGCATGCACGGTTTGAACGGGGGTCCTGTCCTCTCGCCGATGAGCCTTGCTCTCCAGGAATGAAAGGACAGGATCTACCAATG
>Ga0302279_10005415_pt1 | contig 14275 bp, 18 predicted proteins | sample III_Bog_N3_3_FD_194541 | JGI IMG/M metagenome (GOLD analysis project Ga0302279, IMG submission 194541) | Peat permafrost microbial communities from Stordalen Mire near Abisko, Sweden - III_Bog_N3_3 | ecosystem: Environmental > Terrestrial > Soil > Wetlands > Peat | place: Sweden: Abisko...
AGCGCTCGACCGGATCCGCTGGCGTGAACTTGGTCGCGAGGCGGATGAATGCCTCACCGCCATGACGCCGGATGAAGTCATCCGGCCCCTGATCCCGCTCGTCCTCGATGTAGGCCGCCGCATCCAGCCCCATGCGGCTGTCGGGAGGTAGCTCCACGAGGTACACGTGGGCTCCGGCCTTCCCGAGGATGTGCGCGAGACGAGCTTCACCACGAGCGACGCCCGTCGTCCGCACCCTGAAGGCGTCGAATGCGATGAAGACCAACCTGCCCGTCCAGGCGACGTTGCGGAGCCTGGGGTGAAGCTCCAGAGCGCCTTCCTCTCGCTTCGCCCCCGTGTCGTGAGCCCCTGCCTCGACGCCCCCGAGCCCGATGCACGCCAAACCACGCTCCGTCAGGCAGAGCGCCTTTATCGGCCCCTCCGCGAAATACAGGTGCTGGTTGGTGTCGGTCTGCCAGTCCTGAGGCATCCGCGACGGCGGGAAGTATGGCTCGACTTCGGTTCCGGCTGGCATCGTGAACTTGGACAGCTCGTAGCCGTCGCGGACGATGTTCCCCGCTTCCTCCTGCGGCTCGACTTGCGTCCTGCGACGGCGCAGTCGCCATAGCTTGCCGCCGTACGTGATGAAGAGCCCGCCGATGATGGGCCGCGCCGTTTTCTTGTTCCACTCGTCCGGCACGTTCTTGAGGCCGCACTCGCGGGCATAGTCCAGCGAGACCCCGTGATCGCGAAGGTACGTGCGGCAGAACTCGTCGGACCCGACATCCGACTTGTCCGTCGGCTCCTGGGCGAGCTTCTTCTCGGGCTCGACCGTCTTCTCCGGTGTAGACTCTTGATTGCTCGACACGTTCACGTCTCCGAAACCGACCCCTTCTGCGCGCCCTGGAAAAGCACTCGCGGTTGGGGTCGTTGCATGTCCGCCGTGGTAGGGCGGGCGTCTCCTTTGATGTGGGTCCTACATGTGGCTACCGAGTCGATCCGAAGGTCTTGTTGATCGCCGCTGCGACGACCTCCTCGACGTTGTTCGTGTCGGTCACGTCGTCGAGGTCGTCGAACCACACCTGCGCCCAACCGGAGCAGCCCTCTGGCTGGACAAGGGCGTAGGCGCCATCGCAGAGCACGACGTAGTAGGACTTGCCGTCACGAAGCGTGACGGTGGCGTGGACAGCGGGGGACGTGATGCAGATCATGGGGTCGTGGATGGGGACGTTCGCGGTGTTCACGGGGCTGCCTCCTGGTCATCATCGATGAGCCCGTCGAGAGCCCCAGCGGGGACCGACTTACCACTGCGTTGTGCCTCGGCTGCCAGCAGGCCCGACAGGCTGCGATGCCACTTGATCGACGTCGGATCGACGCGCTTGGCTTCCGCGCGTGGTTGGGCGAGGGTCGCTCGTCGGTGCTCGGTGTCGCGCTCGGGGCTGGGACGTGCAGCTCGGACACGGACTGGAGCCGAGAGAGCCTCGTCGCTTCCTCCAGCGCCCCACCGTCGGAGTAACTCCGTGATGACGCGGTCCCAGGTCATCCCTTCCTTGCGTCGCCGAGCGTCCGCCCCAGCATGAACGTCGCTGAGAATCTGGAGCAGCATCCGGGTCGTGCCAGCCTTCGTCGGAGACGGCACGACTTACTCCCCCTCGGCGACGTCGGAGTTAGTCCCATGTCCCGCGCGGGGGTCGGCCGCGGGACCAGTGATCTCACCGAACGGGAGAGTCCGGGCCGTAGCGCTCCGGCGACTGGGCGGCTGGACCTCCCCGTCCGCGAGCCGGACCTCCTCGACGACGATCTGGCCGTTGACCCTCACGGTGCCCCCCTCGTCGATGCTTGCCTGCGGCTTCGCGCGGTCGATGTTGACGACCGTCACTTGCTCGACCGTCGCCGCAGGTGACGCACGGAGAATACGGTCTCGTGTCTGACGGGCGACGACCAGCTCGAAGCTCTCGTGTTCGGACTTGTCCCATCGCCCGTGAATCCCATCGAGGAGACCGATCTCCCGAAGGCTGAGCAGCCTCAACTCCCTGGGGCGGTTCTTGGCCCAGATCGGGTTCCGAACGCAGACCTCGTGTTCGTCGCCGCCCGACCCCTCCGGGTTCGCGTCACCTCTGTTGGCGACCGCATCCACGATGGCCTGGTAGGTCTCCGGCGGGGCTACGACGGTCGCCATGATCAGGTACTCGCTGCTCATGCTTGCTCCTTCGACGGAGACGGGGTCTGGCTCAGGCCCCGGAGGCGGGCTCGGGCTGCGTCGACACGGGCACCACCGCCTCCGTCGGGGGCCGGTCGCGACGATGTGAATCTGCTGCCCGGCGCAGCCTGCCCGTCACCTTCGATGGGCATCCAGTCCGCCAGGGGAATCCCGAGTCTTTCGGCGACGGCGATCAGCGTGGACAACCGAGGGTCGCTGCCACCCACCGCCAGCAGACGAACGGTGTTCGCCTCCAGGTCGGTTTCTCGGGCCAAGGCCGCAGCGGAGCTGATCGCCAGACGAGCCTGAAGCGTGATGCGCGCGGGTACGACCATGCGGAACCTCTTGAAGAGGAGACGCCAGGTCGTACCGGCAACGGTGTAACGCACGACCCCCATCAGGTGGGGAGAGGCCATCAGGGAGCCGAGGACGGCTGTGACAGCACCTACGCGCTACACCCAACATATGCTCATATCGGTGTTGGGGACGCAAGGCGTATTGCGTGTTCGCCGCAGGTATGCGTCGTCCTCCACGTCCGAGCATTATCGAGCAAGCTGCGGTCCCCGCCTGGGCTTATCGTTCGCGCGGCAGTGCAAGTTGACCCCCCGCCTTCAACGATAAGTCCGGCTGGCGGATCTACTTGTTGAAGGTCACGGTGTAGAGGCTCCCCGTGTCCACCACCGAGAACGACCCCTTCACCCGAGTTGTTGAACTCGCACCCCGACGTGATCTCCCGGAAAGTGAGCGTGAGCGACTCGGAGTTCCCAGGTGTGGTCGGGGCAGGCCACGAGTGATCCGGCCCAAGCCCGACCTGGACGACCCGTACCTCACCCAGCTCCACGACCTTCGAGTCGAGGCTGAGGCCGGAGACCCCATCCTGGCCGCCTGCCGTGATCACGACGAGAAGACCGAGCGCGTCGTCGAACACAGCTTGATGGGGATCGCGAGGGAGGCCGCTGCGCTCCGGTTCGAGCGCGAGGCTGCGGAGAAACGCGGGGCCGATGTCTCGCAGCTTTGCTCAAGACGGATCTCGGCTCTCTCAACTCTTGCGTCGTTGATCGTCGAACGTGCTCGCGTCGGCGGTGAGCGCGACCTCGATGTGCGCGACCCCCGCCTGCTGAGGATCGTGGACCTCTTCCACGAGCAGATCCGCGAGGTCGCTATCGAGGTCATGGACGACGAGCGGGCCAAGGTCTTCCTGACGGCGTACCGGGCGAAGACGGTCGGCTGGCAGGACAGGATCGATCCTCCTCGTGCCCCACCGGAGAAGTGACGACCCCCGGCGCGGTGACCGTCTTCACCGTCGTCTCGTTGATCCACTGCATGTCAGCGACGTAGATCCTGGGTGCGCCCCACCCGAGACGACGTCGTCACCATCTGGGTCGCCTCGGGCAAACCTTCCGAACTCGTCCGCCTGGCGGCACGGGCCGCGTTCCTGGGTCACGAACTCGATCTCCAGATCGAGCACACCCGCACGGGTTGCTACTGCGTGACCGTCACCGAGCTGCGCGGGGAGCTGGTCGTCTCCGAACTCGCGTTGGCCGTGGACTTTCGGGAGATCCAGGAGCCGCAGCGGCTCGGGGTCTTGTTGCTCTGGACGAGGACCATCATCCTCGATTCCGACCGCTGGCGTCGTCGTCATGAGGTCGCTGTTGCGGTGGCCATCCGAGAGGCACGAGCCCGTGTTGGCATCCCGGACGGGTGATGACCGGGCTCGACACCCTCGCGCGGGGGTTGCCGAGGACGTCGACGGGGCGGCTCAGCTACACCTGTCTCTGCTTGCGAGCGATTGGGTCTCCCCACCAGCTTGGGTTCTCCGACGTGGGATCGAGCATCCCAAGCAACTCTTGATAGACCATGTTGACGAACGCGATCCGCGTGTGCCACTTCGCCTCTGGGTCAGCAGTATGGAAGCGGACGACCCGTATCGGGTTGATGATGATCCCTGGCTTCGCGTCCCAGCCGGGAAGGGCGTCACTGACCTTCTCCCAGAGGACAATCGGGACTGTTCCCTTCGACGTCTCCAGCCGGATTCGCGTCCGAGGATGCCGTAGATCTACGATGCGAAATGCTGGCCGGATCGTCGGATCTCCCGCAACTCTTCGGCTTACTTCGGCGGTTACTCGATCCGAAAGAGCGTTGTCCCAGATTCGCGCCTGCATAGCTCGGCCAGCTGGGTCGTGGCGACGTGGATCGTCGACTCCTGCGTACCGTAGATCGATTGCTGCCTGGTCGAGTTCCTTGGCCCCGCCGGTGCGGCCTTGAACAAGGAGACGCCGATAGGCTGCGTCGATTTCGCCCTGCATCTCCCGCAACACCTCGGTCTCAACCATTTCCCGTGTCCGGGGCTCCGATTCGCAAGAGGCACAGCCGCCTATCGTTCGGAACTGGGTGCCGAGGCAGCGTGGACACCTCATGGGATCGAGGCGCTCGACCTCATGTACGGTTAGCTGATGACGGAGCGGCTCGGGCAAGTACCTGACCGCCTCCGCCGTGTCGATGATCCACGAGGTTCGCGTCGTACGGTCATGCGGGCGGTAAGTACGTTCGTCCGCTCCTTCGCCAAGATCCGCCAGGACCACTTTCGACGCCGTGACCGTGACGCGCACACGGCGACCCAGAAAGTTGTCGATTTCGCCCTGACCCCCCATGAGCGCCCCTTCGCCCGTGCGTGCCTTGGGGATCGCGACGCTCTTCGTGCGACCTGGCTTCCCTCCATGAAGAATCTCGTGAACTTCGGCGAAGAGCTTCGCTCGGGCGGCGACCACGGCCGGATGTTCCGCGACCTGATCCGGCGCGAGAGTGTCCTCCTTGAGGTGGGCCGTCAGCTCGCGGCGGTACTTTGCTACGAGGTCTGCGGCGGGTCGCCTGGCGATCTTGGCCGCCGAGACCGCTTCGCGTAGCAGCTCCGGGGAGACGGGGTCGAAGAAGATCCGCTGGCGGTCACGGACGGCACGGGCCGTCAGGCCGTCGTAGCCATCGTGGTGCAGCTCGCGGATGCGGTTCACGACCAGCTCTGGTGTCTCGCCAACTTCCTTCCGTTCGGAAGGAAGTTCGCGGTCTGCCCGGCTTCCCTGCCGGTCACCCCCCAGGGCCTCGATGACCGCCCTCTCCAGCTCGGCCTTCCGTCGTTCGTCGTACCGGCGGGCGAGCCCGGCGGCGAGGTTCGAGTGAACGATCAGTTCGATCTCCTCAGCGTAGCCCAGTTCGTCGATGACCTCGACCGCGACGAAGGACAAGCCCAGAGCCATCGCAGCTCGCCGGAGCCTCCGACCGTCGAGGACGGTGTCCGCAGGCGTGATGCAGCCAGCTCCCGTGACAAGGATGGGCCGGTACTGCCGCCCGGCGAGGGACTCCCGCAACTCCTCGTTCTCTTCCTCGCTGCCGAGCCCAGGCACGAGCCGACGTAGGAGAGGATGCTCGTCAAGGGCGCGGGGGTCGCGCTCCTCCCGGCGACCGACGGGCAGCTTGAAGGCGACGGCCTCGGCCTTCTTCGCGGTCTTGGGGTTGGTCGTCTTCGACACCGCCAGCATTACAGCGCCAATTGAACCGTCCTGCGAGCCCGTCCTCTGCGGCGGTCAGCGGGGACCGCAAGTCCTCCTCGGGGCATCTCTGGGAGACAGCCCGACGGCTCACAACCGAACGGTTGCGGCTCAGGAAGATCGCCCTCCTGGCGCAGCCATATTCTCAGCGTCGCGGAGCCCGTCCGAGGAGACCCTTTCGGATCACGGAGACCCGCCCGAAAATGTCCGACTTGACAATCCTACCAGACAGGACATAGTGCAGCATGGTCGCGTAGACGATGCCGCACGAGCTTCCGTTACCCGAGCCGTGGGCCAGCAAGGGCTGGAAGGCGAAGATCTTCGATCTTGAGGGGCCGGAGGAGCCCCACCTTACCGTCCGGTTTCGCGCTCTCAAGTGGCGGATCAGCCTCCGCTCAGGAGCCTTCCTGGACCGAGAGCCACCGGGCCGCGATGTACCTCCAGCGGTCGTGTCCCACGTACATGACAACCTGCCGGCTCTCGTAATCGCGTGGGACCAGATGTTCCCGAAGAACCGCGTGCTCTCTCCCGAACCCGAACCTGAAGGGGTCGCCGGGAAGTCCAGGACGAAGGAGAGCAAGAAGCGCCGCCAGAAGTAGACGAACCCAAGGCAGTCTCAGGAAGTCCTACCCATGAACGACCCCGTAATTCTCCTCGCCCACCGTCAAGACATCGACGCTCCCCTCCGAGGCCTCCACGCCACCGTTGTCGGGACGCGGGATGCGGTTCATGTCGCATGTTCCAAGCACCGGCATGGAGCTGTCTGGATCGCGCCGCGAGCCAACCTGTTCGGCCTCTTCCTGGGCGGCCCGTCGGTGCGAACGAAGGACCAGCGACTCCTCGTGCTGGAGGGGCTACGCGAGCAGCAGTACGCCTTCTTGCGGACGATGTTCCGCGTGATCGTTCCGATGGACCAGGAGGTCAGGCGTCTTCCTCGTGAGGAGCTTCTTGAGGTGGTCGCGATGCCGAACCGGGACGAACTGTTCATCGCTGGGGCGGTGGATGTGGGGGACGGAGTCGTGACGCTCTATCGGGGGAACCTGGAGCCGTTGGTCGTCCCTCTCGACTGGTTCAAAGCTTCGGGTACCGGCGTTCGCCCCGATCCTGCGGACTTCGAGGTCACGGATTTCGGGCACGCGGTTCGGTTCGGAGACTACGAGGCTTCGACTCACGCCATCCTGTACGCCCATGACCCAAAGTATCGAACGCGGGCCAAGGCGCGTCTGCTGGAGCAGGACAAGTCGTTCGGGGGAGCGCTCCGACGGCTACGGATTCTCAAGAGGCTCTCCCTCTCGGAGTTCCCCGGCGTCACGGAAAAGGAAGTGGCCCGGATCGAGAAGGGGGCGGTGAAGAAGCCGCACGCGGACACGATGGCCATCCTCGCGAAGCGCCTCGGAGTGAAGCCGGAGGAGATCTCGACCTACTGACCGTCATCCTCCGCGCATCACCCGGTCGGACGAGGAAGGAGCACCTCCCGCCCCCTCGGTCCGCGTGACGGGCCGACGATCCCCCGCCGCACCATCTCCGTGATGATCTGCGCGGCCATCTTGCGTCCGATCCCGTACTTGCGTTGGAGCCACGCCAGTGAACATCGCCGGCAGTGCCTCACGAGCACGACGGCGTTCTCGTAGACGCGGTCGGGCTCGAACTCCACGGCCCCCTCGGTCAGCTCGGTGATACTCCGCTCAGGGGTCTTCATGACCTACTCCGCCGCCACCGGGGCCTTTGCGGCGAGAGCCCGGCACAGGGTCGCGTAGCCGACCCCCAGCTCCTTCGCGACGGCCCGCAGACTCTGGCCTCCCCCTCGAAGCTCGCGAGCCCGGTCGAGATCGACCCGCCTCCGAGGCCGTCCGATCTTCGCCCCCCGCCTCCGAGCTGCCGCGAGCCCGGCCTTCGTCCGGGAGATCAGACGTTCGCGCTCGCATTCCGAGACCCACGAAAAGATGGCCAGGAGGAGGTTGCGCACAGGGCCGCCCGTGTCGAGCCAGGTCTCCCGGACGCTCACGACCTGGACGCCGAGACGGTCCAACTCCAGCACGTCCTGGAGGTTGCCGACCATCGACCGACCGAAGCGGTCGATGGCCCAGATGACGAGCGCCTTGAACTTCCCACGCCTCGCGTCGTTGAGCATCTGCTCGAAGACGGGCCGGTGCTTCGCAGCGGACGCCTGCTCCTCGTAGACCTGCACGACCTCGAAGCCTCGGGCTCGTGCGAGCTGCTCGACTTCGGGGCGCTGGCAGTCGGTCGTCTGGCTGCCGTCCGACTTGCTGACGCGGAGGTAGATCGCTGCGCGGACGGTCATGATCCGATAGGCCCGAGGCGGTTCTGGATCAACGACCCCGAGCCGAGATCGGCTGGCCATGCGGTACGAAACGACGTAGCTCAGGACCGCGATGGACGCCTTCTGGCAGATCATCGAGACGGCGAACTCCGAGGCTGCTGCCGCACGGATCGAACCGGCAGAGAGCCTCTGCCAGAGCTTGATGAAGCTCACCTCGAAGGAGGTCGTCGCCTTCGACCGCGTCTTCGCGAAGTTCGTCGATGATGCCTGCCGATGGGATCTGTGGGCCGCCGGCTACATCATCGCGAAGGGGTTCGACCGCGACGGCTTCCTGGACTTCCGCGCCGGCCTCGTAGCTCTCGGACGGGCGGTCTACCACGCGGCGCTGGGTGACCCGAGAACCCTCGCGCACGTCGCGGGGATCGACATCGACACGTTCGACGGTCGGGTGCTTCTCGCGGTCCCGACGGCGTACAAGAACGTGACGGGGAAGCCGATGCCTCCCGACCGGGCGTCGCAGCCGAAGAAGCTCACGGGGAAGGGGCTGCGCGTCACCGATCTCTCGGTGAAGTTCCCCGAGCTGGCCACGAAGTTCGGGTTCCGGCTCAGGGGGAGCCAGCCCGACCGACGACCTCCTCCCGGCTGGGCGTGCGAGAAGTTCAACGAGCACGGCGAGCAGACGGTCTGCGACGACTGCCTGAAGAAGTTCCGGGCGCAGGGGAGCAAGACCCAGCATTGGGACATGCCCCCGAGGACGAAGTTCGGCCAGGGTTGGTTCAGCGTCGGGGCCGTTCACTGGTTCGACGCGACGGACGACGCGGTCTTCCCCGCACGGGACGGGAGCAGGGTTCTGGCTCGGGCCGTCTGCGGAGGCATCTGCGATGTCACGTTGAACTGGGCTCCTCGGGCGGGGCGGGAGTGTGAGAAGTGCCTGCGTGCCCTGAAGAAGGCGGGGAGGCTGGCGTCCAGGGAGACGAAGAAGGCCTTGAGCGCCGGGGGGCTTACCGCCTCCGAGCCGCTGACGAACGCGATCCAAAACCGCCTCCCTGGCGGGCCTCGGAAGCACCTCGATTCGTAGGGCCTCCGGGAGCGGATCTCGTGGCCCGAATCCGGTCGGTTGTGGGCCGAACGTGGAGGAGGATGGCTCGTGGCTCCTCGCCGCCGTAGCCTCAAGGCGATGGCCTGCGCCTTCTGTGGCTTCCCGGCCAAGATCTCCCCGGCACCGGGGCTCTTCGTCTGCTTGGCGTGCTGCGCCAGGATCTTCGGGTTGCTCCGCTTCGTCCCGACGACGGCCCTCGCGGACATCTGGACGTTCGCCGACAGCTCCGGGTCTTCGGGGACGACGCAGACGGTGATCCCAAAGGACGGCTTCGACGAGCAGGTCGGAAAGAAGGCGTCGGTCGTCACCACCGAGGAGGACGAGCTGTCGAACGCCCAAGCCCACCTCGATCTTGCGACGGCCTACGTCGAGATGGGCCTGCTTCTTGATGCAGCTCGGGAGGCTGGGTGGTTGCTGGGGACGGCGCTGTCGAAGCCAGACTTCGTGACGGGCGCGATCCGCCTCCTTCTGACGCCGCCCCTGCTGAAGGAGGGGGGGCTCGCGGCGTTGACCTTCCGTATCCGGGCGCAGAACGTCAGACTGAACTGACCCGACAGGTGATGGGTGCCCCAGAGCCGAGTTCGACGGGGCTCGCGGCCCCAGCGGCATCGAGACCCTCGTCCTCTTGGGGTCGTCACTAGCGGCGTCGTCCCCCCGTCAGTGGGTGCGGAACGTGTTCCACTTCGAGGTCTTGAGCGCCAGGGCCGCGTAGACCTCGAAGAGGTGGAGTTCGACCGGGCAGTCGATGGTCACGGTCGCGACCTTGAGCTTGCGGAGGAAGTCTCGCTTGCTCTCGAAAAGCTTCTTGAACGTCACGTCACCCATTGCTGCATCGCGCGTGTGCTTGTGGGGAGCGTCCTCCTTGGCCATCCGGTACGCGAGGCTCGCGTCGAAATGGGTCCGCCCGGTGACGTGCTGCCGTAGGCGAGCAAAGACCCCCCTGGAGATGCCGACGTAGATCGGCTGCGGGTCGACGAGGACGTAGCAGCCCGAGAAGTCCTCTTCGAGCCCGTGCTTCGCTAGCAGGGAGCGAACGCCTTCGCCCCGCTTGGAGAAGTCGGCCATCGAGAGGGGCCTGGTCATCGCGGCCTTCAGCTCCTTCATGTGAGCGGGCAGCACCTCGCTGGCGAGGCCTGGGAAGTCGTGCCGGCAACCGTCGATGGTCATCTCGCAAGGCTACGCGACGCTCGCGGGGTCAGGCGACCGTGTCGACCGACCTCGTGTACCTTTCCCTCCGTGATCCTCGCGGTCCGCGTGAACGACGACCTCGTCCTCGACGCGGGCACGACCGAGCCCGTCGGGAACGAACTCGTCATAAACCCGCCGAAGGTCACGCTCTTCGGCCAGGTGCTCGCGTACCTCCAGCGGAAGCCGGACCCACCGCCCGACGCTGCGGGCACCTTCGCCGACCACGAGGGGGCCGCCGCAGCGTCCATCTGCCTGCGGTGGGGCTCCTACTTCGCGGTCCTCGCCGACCGCGACAAGCCGATCTGGTCCGAGACCCGTTCGCCGGGGACGAGCAGGATCAGCGACTCGGAGATGGCCAGGATCAACGTCGAGGCGTCGGCAGGGCTGGCCGAGTGGGTCGACCTCGCCCGTGAGGAGCCCGGCATCTACGAGAAGCTCGTCCTCCGAGCCCTCGCGTACCTATCCATGCCGAAGTGGAAGGAGAAGCCGACGGGGACCGACTTCGCGATGCTCGCGCTCCCCCAGGTCAGGGAGCAGATGCTTCGGGAAGTCCCCGAGGATCGGCTGGCCAAGGTCAGGGCCGACGCGGAGGGCCACGCGACGAGGGTCTTCTCGAACGCGCTCGTCAACTCGGCCTGGAGGAACGGCCCCGTCGAGAAGGTCCACGCGGGCGTGTCGAAGGCCTACCCGCTCGACAGGCGGAGGATCTCGGTCGCTGAGGAGCGCTCCCTCATGGGCTCGGCCATCGACCGTCTCACCGTCGGTATGGAGATCGTCCGGCAGCTCGCGGAGGAACGGCCTCCGCGTCCGTGGGCCGAACAGGTCGTCCCCTACGGGCTCGCGGAGAGGATGCTCATCACGCCCTCGGGCTGGAGCCTCACGGAGGAGTCGCGGGAGGTGAGGCTGCCGAGGCGGTGAGGATTGTCGGCCTGGTCTTTGTTGCCCGCGCGGGGCTCGGCACCTCTCTGCCTCGCCTACGGCTGAGAAGGAGCGCGAGGGTCAGCAGATCGCGGTAGTCTTGCCGGCATGGCCCGCAGACCTGCTCCACCCTCGGTTGGGCTCCCGACCCTCGACCCCCGCACGGCGCATGAGAAGCTGAGCAAACAGCTCGAACTCGGGGAGCACCTGGCGACGACGGGTGCTGCGGACGAGGGCGCCTACCTTACGTGGGTCGCGGAGACGAATCACTGGGTCGAACAGAGCTTCGGCGAGAACTCGGCCAAGGCGCAGGACTTCGATGGTGCGGGGGCCATGGGCTTCGTGCTCACGTCCGGCATGGACGACACCCAGATTCGACGCGACGGTCTAACGTCCAAGCTCAACCGGCTACGCGCGTTCACGAGCGTGCTGAAGCAGACAGCGGACCTTGCGGAGATGGGCGTCCCGAACGCCAGTGCTATGGGAAGGCAACCGACCACGACGGGATCGAAGAAGGTCTTCGTGGTTCACGGTCACGACGACGGTGCCAAGCAAGCCGTCGCGAGGTACTTGGAGAAGCTCGAACTCACGCCCGTGATTCTCCACGAGCAGCCAAGCGGCGGGCGGACCATCATCGAGAAGTTCGAGGCCTACGCTGACGTGGCCTTCGCCGTCGTTCTGCTGACGCCCGACGACCAAGGCGGCCCGGTGGCGACTCCGTTCGAGAAGCAGTCGTTGCGCGCTCGGCAGAACGTGATCCTGGAGCTGGGCTACTTCCTGGGCCGCCTCGGGCGAGAGCGAGTATGCGGGCTCTACAAGGAGGGGACCGAGATCCCGTCCGACTTTCAGGGCGTCGTGTTCGTCTCGATGGATGGCGCAGGGGCCTGGAGACTGGTCCTGGGTCGCGAGTTGAAGCAGGTCATCCCCGGCGTAGATCTGAACAAGGCGTTCTGACGCCCGCAGGTCGTGTCCGCGCAGAGACATCGTCCGAGCGTCACGGGGTTATCACTCGCGGTTCCGTCGCGCGAAGCCGCTGCACGACGGGCAGGATCTGCCCGAGTGAGCGCTTCGCTTGTTGAAGCGTCGCAGGCAGCCCTTCGTGGAGAAGACCGTTCCGAAGCTTGGTCGAGTCTCCTATGACGGCTAACTCCGCTGGCAGGAGGAGCCCACGGTCATCGGCAGCGCGCACGAGCTGCACGAGGCCAACTCGTCCAGACGTCTGTCCGAGGACGCGCCGTAGCTCTGCCTCAAGGGCGGATATGGCTGCAATGATTGCCGCCTTGTACTCACGTGCTCGCAGCAGCCGCTCGGGCTCGTCCAGCAGCTTCACACCAAGCTGGGCGGCCAGGGCGGCAAGCGTGCGGTCCAGAGACTGGATGAACGTGTCGAAGTTTCCACCCGCCACACTTGGTCGAATGAGAAACTGATGTTGGGCAAGATCGGCGGGAACGCTTGCTATTGCGTCACTCACGAGAACAACCCGTCGATCTCCGGGCCGAGTCGCCAGCGCATATCCTGCCTCGATCAGCGCGTTCGGCGAGGTTACGTCAACGACAACCACGTCTGCTTTCTCGATCAACGCTGCAACCTTCGCGAACAGGTTCTCGCCGGGACTTATGACCTCGTCAGCCGTGGCAGGCGCGAACCCATGCTTCTCAGCGACGGGGAAAGCATGCTCGCGGTACAGTGCTTGAGCCGAGGAAGGCACGGCAAAGAGACAGAGTCTGCTCGCTGCCCCCGTGGGCAACGACAACTCCGCCCCGATCTCCTCGCTCGTCGCGGTGCTCTCGGCGACAAGCTGCCCGCTCCAGAGCTTCGATAGCTGCTCGAACAGGTCCGTCAGCGTGGCCCCCAGGTCCGCCATTCGACCAGGCAACTCGATGACGCTAACGCCACGACGTTCATATCGGGCGATGTCGTAGTGGGTTGCTTCAGCGACCAGAGCGAATGCGGGTCGCCGAAGCCTCCCAAGCCGGTCTCCAAGTACCTGCCAGATCTGACGAAAGTCGGGATCGTCGAAGCTGTAGCCGATGAACAACGGCGTCCTGCCGATCAGGAGGCTCGCCAGATACGTTGCAAGGAGGGGGTTGTTTACAAGAAAGGCGTCGTAGTCTTCCTCGGTTGCGACCATTCGGTTCGGATGATGAACGTCGCCGTGCAACTTGAGCAGGGTCACCGCGTTCTTGGGGGCAGACACGGACAGTTGATCTTCGTCGAGGATTGGACGGCAGTAACGCGTGCCGCTGTACGCCGCCTCCAGGAGAAAATCGAAGTTGGTGGTGCAAACCACGTCGAACGGCAGCTTGCAGAACGCAGAGTGCGCGGCGCCCGGCGTCGCTTCGTTGATCAGAAGAAGATCGGTGAGACGCTCGGTCAGCTTCCCGCGTTTGTGCGTGTGTGCGTAGGTGGAGATCGCATCGAGCGCCGTTCGGAACTTGTAGCCTTCCAGCTCGGTCGCAATCGCCTCCCCCAGTTCGTCCCAAAGCAGCGGCTTCTTGCCCGGCGGGCAATTTGCGTTCTTTGAGAAGCCGGCACCGATGATGGGTAGGCACCGCCCGCGAACAATGTCGTCAAGGAGCGGCTTGGGGAAGTGCTTCAGGAGGTTCGTCACGTCGGCACCGAACGGCTTGCAAGAGGATGTGTCGCGTCGTCGCCGCTCTCGCTCACCCCACCGCGTCCTTGATCGCCTTCACGGGCCTCGCCCTCACGGACTTGCTCGCGGGCTTCGCCGCGAAGGTCTGCTCCAGCTTGGTGAAGGGGTTGATGCCCTTCCGTGCCGGCTTCGCGGGCTTCTTCACGACGACGAACTTCGCGAACCCGTGGAGCACGAACGTCCCGGTCTTCTTTAGCTCCCGGTGACCCGTGGCCACGAGAGCCTCGACGACCTCCTTCACGTGCTTCTTCGATAGCTCCTCGCCGATGGCCTCGGAGACGGCGGTGAGGATCTCGCTCTTCGAGAGGGGCTTCGTCTTCTTGGGGGTCGTCGCGGGCTTCGCCATGATCGTCGGGCTCCTTGTGAGGGCGGAGATGAGAACGCCACGGGAGGGGGAGGTCAACGACGAACCGAG
>Ga0302279_10005417_pt1 | contig 14270 bp, 12 predicted proteins | sample III_Bog_N3_3_FD_194541 | JGI IMG/M metagenome (GOLD analysis project Ga0302279, IMG submission 194541) | Peat permafrost microbial communities from Stordalen Mire near Abisko, Sweden - III_Bog_N3_3 | ecosystem: Environmental > Terrestrial > Soil > Wetlands > Peat | place: Sweden: Abisko...
ATCCCGAGCGCGGCGGCCCGTTTCCCGTGATCATCTTCTACATGGACGCGCCCGCGATCCGCGAGGAGCTGCGCGACATGGCGCGCCGGCTCGGCACGTCAGGCTATTACGTGATGCTGCCGAACCTGTATTACCGCTCCGGCGTGATGGAGCTCGGGCCAATACCGCCGGACCCGGAGGCGCCCGAGCGCAAGCGGATGTTCGGATTCATGAACTCGATCAACATTCCGCTGATCATGGAAGATACCGCTGCCTTGCTCGCCTATGCCGACAAACAGCCGGCCGCGCGCGCGGACATCGTCGGCACCGTCGGCTACTGCATGAGCGGGCGCTACGCGATCAACGCCGCCACGCATTTTGCGGACCGGGTCAAGGCCGCCGCATCGATCTACGGAACGCATCTGGCCACCGACCAGCCGGACAGTCCCCATCTGGCCGGCCAGAAGACAAAGGCCGAGCTGTATTTCGGCTGCGCCGAAACCGATATCTACGCGCCGGCGGAAATCATCGAGCAGGTGAAACAGGGCATCAAGGAAACCGGCGCCCATGCCGAGGTCGAGGTCTATCCCGGCACCCATCACGGTTTTGCGTTTCCGAAACGGCCGATCTATCACCGCGACGCGGCCGAGCGGCACTGGGAACGGCTGCTGGCGCTGTACCGTCGCAACCTCTCCAACTAGACCGCTGGCCGAATGCCCCTCCTCACCATCACCTTCCCGGTGTTCGATCCGATCGCGATTGCGATCGGGCCGATTGCGATCCGCTGGTACGCGCTGGCCTATATCGGCGGCATCGTGCTGGGCTGGATCTACGGGCGCTCGCTGATCCGCAACGATCGGCTATGGGGCGGACCGGCGCCGATTTCGCTGCCGCAGATGGACGATTTCATCCTCTGGGTCACGCTCGGGATCATCCTCGGCGGGCGGACCGGCTATGTGTTGTTCTACAATCTGCCGTTCTTCGTCGCGCATCCGGCCGAGATCTTCGAACTCTGGAAGGGCGGCATGTCGTTTCATGGCGGCTTCCTCGGCTGCGTCGCCGCCGTGATCCTGTTCTGCCGCGGGCAAAACATCCCGATCCTGTCGCTCGGCGACATCACCACCGCGGTCGGGCCGATCGGGCTGTTCCTCGGGCGGCTCGCCAATTTCATCAACAGCGAATTGTGGGGCCGGCCGGCCGACGCCAGTGTGCCCTGGGCAATGGTGTTTCCCAATGGCGGCCCGCTGCCGCGCCATCCCAGCCAGCTGTACGAGGCCGGGCTCGAGGGCATTCTTCTGTTCACCATCCTGGCGGTGATGATCCGCTTCGGCGCCCTGAAGCGGCCGGGGCTGATCCTGGGCAGCTTCATCGCACTTTACGGCCTCGCCCGCATCACCGGCGAATTCTTCCGGGAGCCCGACCCGCAGCTCGGATTTCTGTGGGGCGGCCTCACCATGGGCATGCTGCTGTCGGTGCCTATGGTCATTGCCGGAGCGATCATTATTGTGATGGCCCGGCGCCGCAAATCGCAGACCCCCATCCAGCATCCCGCCGAAAGCAGGCCGTGACCGAATTTTCGCCGCTGCAGTCCGAGATCAAGAAGCTAATCAAGGCGTCCGGGCCGATGCCGGTCTGGCGCTACATGGAGCTGTGCCTGACGCACCCGAAATTCGGCTATTACGTCTCGCGCGATCCGCTGGGGCGCGAGGGCGATTTCACCACCGCCCCCGAAGTCAGCCAGATGTTCGGCGAATTGCTCGGATTGTGGGCCGCCTCGGTGTGGAAGGCGATCGGTTCGCCGCCCTTGTTGCGGTTGATCGAACTAGGGCCCGGCCGCGGCACCATGATGGCGGATGCGCTGCGCGCGCTGCGGGTGCTGCCGCCGCTCTATCAGGCGCTCAGCGTCCATCTTGTCGAGATCAATCCGGTGCTGCGCGACAAGCAGAAGGCGACGCTGTCGGGCGTACGCAATGTCGCCTGGCATGACAGCATCGACGATATCCCCGACGGCCCGGCGATCATCTTCGCCAACGAATATTTCGACGTATTGCCGATCCACCAGGTGGTGAGGCGGGAGACCGGCTGGCACGAGCGCACCGTCGAAATCGACGCCGGCGGCAAACTGGTGTTCGGCGCCTCCGCCGAGCCGGTGCCGCGCTTCGAAGTGCTGCTGCCGTCCTTGGTGCGCGCAGCTCCTGTCGGCGCCGTGTTCGAGTGGCGCCCCGACGCCGAGATCATGAAAATCGCCAGCCGGGTGCGCGACCAGGACGGCGCGGCGCTGATCATCGACTACGGCCACGTCCGCAGCGACGCCGGCGATACCTTCCAGGCCATCGCCCGCCACAGCTTCACCGATCCACTGAAGAGCCCCGGCCAGGCCGACGTCACGGCCCATGTCGATTTTCAGGCGCTGGCGCGCGCCGCCGACGACCTCGGCGCGCGTGTCCATGGCCCGGTGACGCAGGGCGAGTTCCTGCAGCGGCTCGGCATCGAAACCCGCGCGTTGACCCTGATGGCGAAGGCCAGCCACGAGGTTTCCGAGGACATTTCCGGCGCGCTGAAGCGCCTGATCGGCGGCGGCCGCGGCGGCATGGGCTCGCTGTTCAAGGTGCTCGCGGTCTCCGAGCCGCATCTCACTTCGCTGGCCGGTTTCAGCGAGGACAGACCGGCGGCCGAGGCCGAGCGGCCATGAACCTCGCCTCCCCGCTGCTGTCGGCCATTCCCGGCCTGCGCCACGCGTTCTTCACCCGCGACGGCGGCGTCTCGGACGGCATCTACGAAAGCCTCAATGGCGGCCTCGGCTCGCGCGACGATCCCGCTCGCGTCGCGGAAAACCGCCGCCGCATGGCCGAACGGATGGGCGTTGCGCCCGAGCATTTTCTCAGCGTGCACCAGACCCATTCGCCCGATGTCATGGTGGCGTCGGGCCCCTGGCAGGGGCCGTCGCGGCCACTCGCCGACGCCATCGTCACACGGACCGAGGGGCTTTCGATCGGCGCCACCGCCGCCGACTGCGGACCGATCCTGCTGGCCGATCCACGCGCGCGCGTGATTGGTGCGGCGCATGCGGGGTGGAAGGGCGCGCTGACCGGCGTCCTGGAATCCACCGTCGACGCCATGGAAAAACTCGGCGCCGAACGCAGCGGCATCGTCGCTGCGATCGGCCCCCTGATCCGCCAGCATTCCTACGAAGTCGGCGACGAATTCGTCGAGCGGTTCGTCGAAGCCGACGCGGAGAACGCGTTGTTCTTCATTCCCGGCGAACGCGCCGGCCATGCGATGTTCGATCTTGCCGGCTTGATCCGGATGCGGCTGGAAAACGCCGGGGTCCTGATGATCGACGACCTCGGCGTCGACACCTATTCCGACGAGCGCTTCTTCAGCTACCGCCGCTCGGTGCATCGGAAAGAGCCGGACTACGGCCGCCACGTCCACGCCATCGCGCTGGAACCCGGGTAGTTGGCGATCGCGAGCCCGGCGTTGCGGCGCCGGTAAAGCATCAAAACTTGTAGCTGATCCCGCCGCGCACGATGTCGCTTCGCAGCCTGGTCGTAAAGCTCATGGTCGCGGTGTTGGCGTTTCCGGTCGTGACCAAACCGGACGCTGAAGTCGAGCCGAGGTCGACGTGAAGATATTCGACGCTCACGATCCAGTTTCGCGTGAGTGCATAATCCGCGCCCGCGCCCGCAGCCCAGCCGGCTTTGGCCTGGCTCGCGGTGTTCGCCTCGCCTTCGTTGCCGGCACCGAAACCGGAATGGCCCAAATAGGTATTGGCAAAGTGGACGTCGGCGAACGCTGCGCCGCCGGTTGCATAGAACAGCGCCCGGTCCGCTGCGAAGCCGACCCGCCCGCGGACCGTGGCAAGCCAGCTGGTGGACAAGGTAGTATTGAAAGTCGCGAAATTGACGGTCGCTGGCGGCAGGATGATATCGAAGGGATTGCCGGTTGTCGTCACGGCCTTGTTCAATCGCCAAGAGGAAATATCCCCCTCCACGCCCAGGACGAAGGAGGCCCACTGCTGGTTGTAGCCGAGTTTTCCGCCAAAGATCACGCTTGATCCGGAGACGCCTGTTGAACCAATGGCGTTCAGGGCGGGAATCTGCGCCGGATTGTATAGTGCGTTGCCGCCGTTGACCGTCGTGAGGTTGACGTCGGCCTTGCTCCAGGCACCGCCCACCGTCCCGCCGGCATAGAATCCGGTCCAGTCGTAAAGTGATGCGACGATCGGCGCCTTGAATGCAAAGTCCGCGCCGTAGGCCACGTTGCCAAATGCGACCATGACCGCAGCCGTGGTGAACAGCTTTTTCAAAAAAGATCTCCAGCAAACATCGAAAATCGGCATGCGTCGGAGACGCCCGATCGGGACCTTCGTGATACTAGCCGGGAGCATCCTAGTCGCGTGTGCCCGATCTACGACAGCGCCGAAAAAACGAGCGTGAGGTCAAAGGGATGTGCCTCATCCGTTCCGCTTTTGGTCATCATGGCGACGCCGCCCTAGACCTTAATGCATTTTAACGATATCGCTCTGACGCGATGAGGGACACGTCAGCAATTTTATTTCGCGCGATCCGGACCGCGCCGCGCGCCGCGATCGCCGCGCTGCTGCTGGCGGCCGGCTGCGGGCTCGGCGGCTGCGCCGGCGGCGGCGCGGCGAGCGATTCCTTCGCGATGGCCTCGACCAGCGCGGGCCCCACCGTCGCCTTCGAATCGATCGACGGCCCGCCGCCGCAGGTGTTCGACCGCATGGTGGGCGTGCTGGACAGCGAGTCCAAGCTTCGCAGCCTGTCGATCGTGTCCCGCGAGGGCACCGCCTCCTATCGGGTGCGCAGCTATCTCTCCGCCCAGGTCAATCACGGCCGAACCGTGATCGCCTGGGTCTGGGACGTCTACGACCGCGACCAGCAGCGGAGCTTGCGGCTTTCCGGCGAGGAGCCGGCCGGCAAGGCCGGGCGCGACCCCTGGGCCGCGGCCGACGACCTGGTGTTGCGCAAGATCGCGCAATCCGGCTTGAGCGGCCTCAGCGCCATGATCAACGGAACCGGGCCCACGACACCGGCGCCGAGCCAACGCGGCCCCGCAGTGGCGAGCATGGAAGCGCCTTCGCCCGTCTCCGGCGAATTCGAGGTCGGCGCGCTTGGCTATACCACCCGTTAACGACCAGGACCGGTCTTCCCGCGGACACTGATTTTGCGCAGGAAAACCCGATTCCACGGGTTGCCAGCGGCGCCTCCTCCTTGATATCACCTCGCTCGTCGAAACGCGCCGGTTCTGTAGGTATTGTGATATGCTGAACATTGTCTCCAGCAAGGCGCGGGGAGAAGCCTCGATGTCGGCCAAGAACGGCTCGATCAAGCTCGTCGCCGGCAACTCCAATCCTGCCCTGGCGCAGGAAATCGCCAAGGCGCTCGACCTGCAGCTCACCAAGGCCGTGGTCCGACGTTTCGCCGACATGGAGATCTTCGTCGAGATCCAGGAAAACGTCCGCGGCTCGGACGTCTACATCATCCAGTCGACGTCGTTTCCGGCCAACGACCACCTGATGGAATTGCTGATCATCACCGACGCGCTGCGCCGGGCCTCGGCGCGCCGCATCACCGCGGTGGTTCCCTATTTCGGCTACGCCAGGCAGGATCGCAAATCCGGCTCGCGTACGCCGATCTCGGCCAAGCTGGTGGCCAACCTGATCACCCATGCCGGTGCCGACCGCGTCATGACGGTCGACCTGCACGCCCTCCAGATCCAGGGCTTCTTCGACATTCCGACCGACAACCTCTTCGCCTCGCCGGTGATGGTGCGCGATATCCGCGAACGCTTCGACCTCGCCAACGTCATGGTGGTGTCGCCTGACGTCGGCGGCGTGGTGCGCGCGCGCGGATTGGCAAAACGCATCAACACGCCGCTGGCCATCATCGACAAGCGCCGCGAGCGCGCCGGCGAATCCGAAGTGATGAATGTGATCGGCGATTGCGCCGGCTTTACCTGCATCCTGGTCGACGACATCGTCGATTCCGGCGGCACGCTGGTCAACGCCGCCGATGCGCTGCTCGCCAACGGCGCCAGGGACGTCTACGCCTATATCAGCCACGGCGTGCTGTCCGGGGGGGCTGCCGCCCGCATCATCGGTTCCAAGCTGAAGGAACTGGTCATCACTGACTCGATCCTTCCGACCGAAGCGGTGCACAAGGCGCACAACATCCGCACCCTATCGATCGCCCCCTTGATCGCCGAGGCCATCGCCCGCACCGCCTCGGAAGAATCGGTGTCGAGTCTGTTCGACTGAGGGCAAAGCCCTTCCCGCTTCTCCGTGAACCAACTGCCGTCGTCGCCGCGCACGCGCCTGTTGATTTAGAGAGGAAGCGCAGATAGCGTTGCCGCAAGGATAATCCTGCCGACATTTCGACCTGGGGCGACGAATATTCGCTCGCGTTGAAGTGCTGCCAATCGGGCTCCGGCAAGGATCGGCCAACGGCGTGTACCGCGCCTTGTCGGTGCAGGAATACGGCGCGTATAGATGTTTGTGAGGAGCCTTCACGCAGTTGCAGCTACGATTCTCCTGATGGTTCTTGCGGGCCCGTCGATTGCCCTCGCTGACACCATTGAGGCTGCGTTGGTGCGGTCGTATCAGAACAATCCGCAGCTCAACGCGCAGCGGGCCCTGGTGCGTTCCACCGACGAGAGCGTGTCGCAGGCGCTTTCCGGCTATCGTCCGAAGGTCGCGGTCACCGCGAGCGGCGGCGAGCAATATACCGACACCAACACCACATCGGCCGGCCAGCCGACCAGCATCCTGCGAAGAGAATACCACGGCATCAACGCGCCGCGCAGCGCCGGCCTCACGGTGACGCAGACGCTTTTCAACGGCCAGCAGACCGCCAACAAGACCCGCGCCGCGGAGAGCCAGGTTTCCGGTGCCCGCGAAGCGCTGCGATTGCTCGAGCAGACCGTGCTGCTGTCGGGCGCCACCATCTACATGGATGATCTGCGCGACGCCGCCATCGTCGAGGTTCAACGCAGCAACGTCCGCGTTCTCGAACAGACGCTGAAGCAGACCCGGGACCGGTTCGGCGTCGGCCAGGTGACGCGCACCGACGTCGCGCAGTCGGAGGCCCAGCTCGCCGCCGGCCAGACCCAGCTGTTGGCCGCCGAGGCGACCTTGACCACCACCGAGGCGAATTTCCGCCGCATCATCGGCAGCGAGCCGCAGGCGCTCGCGCCGGGATCGCCGGTCGATCGTTTCCTGCCGGGATCGCTGCGCGCCGCGGTCGATCTCAGCCTGATCGAAAATCCGAACGTTACCGCCGCGATGTTCGGCATCGACGTCAATTATCTCCAGGTCAAGGTCAACGAAGGCGCGCTGCTGCCCACCGTCAGCCTGCAGGCTTCGGTGCAGCAATCCTATGAATCGACGCTGACGACCTTCCGCTCGTTCGGCGCGTCCGCGGCCGCGCAGCTTTCGGTCCCGGTCTTTCAGGGCGGCGCCGAATATTCGCTGATCCGCCAGTCGAAGGAAAACCTGGCGCAGCAGCGTCTGGTGCTCGAACAGACCCGCGACCAGACCCGCGCCAACACGGTCACCGCATGGGGCCAGTTGGTGGCTGGCAAGGCGCAGGTGGCTTCCGCCCAGGCGCAGGTCGATGCGTCGGAAATCGCGCTCACCGGCGTTCGCCGCGAGGCCACCGTCGGACAGCGGACCACGCTCGACGTGCTGAACGCGCAGCAGGCGCTGGTCAATGCGCGCGTGGCGCTGGTCACCGCGCAGCACGACCGCGTCGTCGCGTCCTACGCCGTGTTGAACGCGGTGGGGCGGCTGTCGCCGCAGGTGCTGAACCTGCCGACCAGCGTCTACGATCCGAGCGTGCACTACCACCAGGTCCGCGACAGCTGGGTCGGCGTCCGCACGCCTGACGGCCGCTAGCATCGCGGTTCGCCGGAAAATGCCTGGCGCAGGGCCGACAGCCGGTCGAGCGCGGCTGGCGATAGCGGGCCTTTTTCGACCGCGGCGAGGGCGTCCTCGAACTGTTGCGGCGTCGCCATGCCGACCAGGATGGTGCCCATCGCCGGGTGCGACAGCGCAAACCGCGTGGCGGCTTCGGTCAGGCTGGCCGCGAACCCCTCCTCCACCAGCGCCATCAGACGGCGCGCGCGATCGACATCGGCATCGTAACTCAAGGCTGAACCGATCGGCTCGGGCGCCGGACCCGCGATCGGGTGACGCTCGATCGAGCCCGACAATGCGCCGCCGGCCAGCACGCGGATGCCGACGACGCCCGTGCCGGCGGCAACGGTGTGATCGAACATTCGCTCATAATCCTGCGCCGGATAGTTTTCCGGCAATGCCCCGGCGGCGGACGGATTGAGCATGTTGTAGACGATCTGGGCGCTGTCGAAGGCGCCCGCGTCGATCACCTGGTTCAGCGCCGCCGTGTCGCCGACCGCCGTCATCCCGAGAAAGCGAATCTTTCCCTGCTGACGCAGGCGCTCGAACGCCGGCACCACGTCGTCGAGCACCTGCCGGACGCTCAGCGCCGTTCCGCCGCCTGTCCCGGTGATCGGATTGTGCAGGTGAAAGATGTCGACCCGCTCGAGGCCCAGCCGCGCCAGACTGCCTTCCAGCGACGCCGTCACGACATCCGCCATGCGGCCGAACTCGCCGGGCGGCACCCGCACCTTGGTGCCGACCACCACGTCGGCGGGTTTCAGCTTTTGCAACACGCGACCGAGGTTCTTTTCCGATTCGCCATTGCCATACTGCGCCGCGGTGTCGAAATAGTTCACGCCAGCCGCGATCGCGCGTGCGATGACGCGCTCCTGCTCGGCGGGATCGCCGCGCACCATGAATCCACCCACGGCGCCGCAGCCGAAGCCCAGCACCGAGAGCTGCATTCCCGTCCGCCCGAAGACCCGCAATTGCATCGCGCTCACCGCTTCCGCATGGTCATGGGCATGCCGCCCTGCGGCCGCAGCGTGATCCGCTGCACCGGCCGCACCACATGGCCGGCGGCGAGATCGAACCGGAACACGCTGACCAGATGCGCCAGCACGATGATCGCTTCCTGCAGCGCAAACCCCATGCCGATGCACACGCGCGGTCCGGCGCCGAAGGGAATGTAGGCGAAGCGGTCGATGCGGTCGCGATTGGCGCCGAGGAAACGGTTCGGATCGAACTCGTCGGGACGCTCCCACAGGGTCCGGTGACGGTGCAGCAGGAACGGGGAAACCGTCACCAGCGTGCCGGCGCGAATGTGCTTGCCGCCGATCTCGTCGGCGTTGATCGAGGTGCGGGTCAGGATCGCCGCCGGCGGATAGAGCCGCAACGCCTCCTCCAGCACCGCCTTCGTCACTGGCATGCGGTCGGCCAGCGTATCGATCGGTCCGGCGCTGAGTTGGGCATCGCTCTCGGCCTCGACACGGGCGCGCCAGTCCGACGCTTGCGACAACAGGTAGAATGTCCAGGTCAGCGCGTTGGCCGTGGTCTCGTGGCCCGCGCCGATGAAGGTGACGATGTTGGCGCGCAGATCCTCTTCCGGCATGCCGCGGCCGGTCTCGGGGTCCTGCGCCTCCAGGAGCAGCGTCAGCAGGTCGCGCGGCGCCGAGCCGCCGTCGGCGATCAGCTTGCGGCGGGCGCCGACGATGTCCTCGACCGCGTTGCCGAACCATTCCAGCGTGGCCCGCCCCTTGCGCCGTCCGAACCGGGGCAGGAATTGCGACAGTCCCATCAGGTCGAACAGGTCGACCCTGCCGATGGTGTCGAAATAGCGCGTCACCGCCTGCTGGAACTCGCCGGCATTGCGGCCGAGGCCGGACGAGAACAGCGTGTGCTCGAGGATTTCCAGCGTCAGGCGCGCCATCTCGTGCGACATGTCGATGCCTTGGTCGATGCCTTGGCTTTCAAGCGCGCTCAGCCGCTCGACACCGGCGCGCGTCGCCTCCGCCATGGCGTCGGCGAACGCGGTGACCTGGCGCGGGGTAAACAGCGACGCCAGCGAGCGGCGCTGCGCGCGCCACTCCTCGCCATCGGCTGTCAGCAGGCCGTTGCCGAGGCCCGGCCGCAGCACCCGCAGTTGCAGATCGTCCTTGCGGTAGTTCGCGACATTGTCGAGGAAGACGCGGCGCACGCCGGCGGGGTCGCTGACCACCGCGCGGTGTCCGAAAATGGTCCTGCCGACCATGACCGGCCGCTCGTAATGCGCCCTGGTCCAGATCTCGATCGGATTGCGGCGCAAGGCCGCGATCCGGCCGAGCACACCCAGCGGCTTTTCCCGGGGCAGCGGCGCGGGCGGTCGAAAGGCAATGGCGTCAGCGTTCACCGGTCATTCTCCCGCGGCATCCGATAGCTGAAGATCATATCGGACCAGGCCGCCCCTGGCGCAAGCTCGTTGAGCGGAATCGGTCCATCAAGCCGGGAGCCAGACCGGATTGCTCCAGGCGCGGCGGCGCTGCTCATCGATGACAACGGCACGCACGTAACCTCCCCTGAATTTTCCGGTCGGCAAGCGGACGCGCTCCTGTGCCGGCGCCATCACCTGTTCGGCGCGGGATCCGCGCCCCAGCAGCATGACGGCTGCCGCCTTCGAGCAGGAGACCTCGATTTCGTCGCGGTCCACGCGCAGGTCGTGAATCAGCGGACCCTGGCTGGAGTAGAAATGGCCGGCCTTGAGGGCCGCGAGCAGCAATTCAGGCTCGTTGCGCTCGGCCTTCACCATCACCCATCCGCCCAGCGCATCGTCGCAGTGAAAATGCGCATCGTCGTTGGCGCATCCGGTCAGACGCCTTCCCTGCGCGAGCAACTGGTCGAGCAGGTACCAGCCGTCGCCGCGGTCGGTGCGAACCGCGCTGGTATGGTTGTAGATTTCGACGGCGTGCGCGCATGCGATGGTGTCGGCATCCGCAACCGTCAGGGCGTACCACGCCGGATGGGCGATCGCGATGAAGGCGCCGGCATCGGCGCAGCGCTGCGCCAGCGCCGGCCCTGATTCGTCCTTCCCCGTCGGCGCGAAGTCGGGTGGAAGACCCACCGAGAGAATGTGCCAGAGTTCGCCAAGGCTGGTCTTCGGTGCGTGAACCTCGGCGCCCAGAAGGGTGGTGAACGAATTGGTCCGATAGCCGCGCGTGTCGACGATGGGAAAGTTGTATTTCGCCAGGAAGTGGTCGGTGAGCGCGAGAAAATCGTAGCCGGCGTCGCGATAGACGGCACACACGCTTTCGGGGTCTCGCGCCCCATCGGACCGGTTCGAATGGGTATGCAGGTTGCCCTTGAAGAAACGCCCTGGAACCGAGAAGGCGGTCATACGAAAAGTCCTTCGTTTCTGTGTCAGCTGACGCCTGCGACGTTACCGATCCAATGTGACCGGCGAAAGTTTCGAGCCGCGGAAGGGACGCCGGAGGGAACGAAAAGTGCGCGCAAAACGGCCGGGCGTTCCGGCCGGTCAGGAGGTCGCGCTACGCCGCACCCGTCATGGCATAGGTCACGCCATAGGCGATCAATACGCCCCCGATCAGCGACCACTTGATGCGTTCCATCAGGGTGAAGCCCTCGAAACTGGGCACCACACACAGGACACCGCTTGACGTCAGCATCCCGAAAAAGACACCCAGCGTGGTAGGCCACATATCGCGCTGCCCTCTTGCCTGCAGCCTGCTCCGCGAAGATCCTCGCCCTGAAATGTGCCCGCCGATCGGTTCAGGAAATACATGCCGGTGCAGGCTGGGCAGGTCGGGATCTCGCAGGGTCGTGCCGATGAATCAAAAAGAGCCTGAAGCAAAATCGTCAGCGGAAAGTTAATTGCGATCCGGGGCGGACCCGTCTGCCGGGTACAGGACCGTTAAGATTAGGTTGCTTTGCCCAAAACGCCCTCGCAATGGCGGCCGCTGACGGTTCCTGAAATCGTCATTGCGAGCGAAGCGAAGCAATCCATGCCGCAACGCAAAGAAAGGTGGATTGCTTCGTCGCTTCGCTCCTCGCAATGACGGCAAGATATGACTTCGCGATCTCGCGGCCTGAAATGCCCGAGGTTTGGCCTGTTCGTTCCGCCCTCTTGATCAGAGGGCGCGGGGATGCCGGGCGCCCGATGCGCCCGATAGCCGCGTGTGCAATGGGTGCGGTAGATCGCAACACACGCGTTAGTCAGGTCACACCGGAAAACACCCGGCACTCCCCGCGCAATGGTTTACGGCTTATACCGCGCTCTCCCCGGTGACCGGGCTTCCTTGCCACCGTCATTGATGGAATCGCTTCCACCAACTTGATGCCAGCGTCGGGGCATCAGGACCACACGGTTTTGCCGTCCGCCTCAAGCGCATTCGTCAAAGCGCCATCCGCGTCCCGCCCCACGTCCGTGACGATCGCGAGCGCCCCTCTGAAGAGGAGCGGGACGGCGAGGGTTCTACTCTGATTTGGATCTTCTGAAAATCAGAATATTTTTGCAAAAGGGGCTGGACAGAAAAAAGTGATTTGCCCGTCGGGTCGGGTAAAATGGGTGGAGCGACGTGTCCGCCGTAGCTGCGCGAGCGTAGGCGGAAGCGAAACTCATCCTACATGCTGCGCCAACATCGTATTGCCGTCAGGAGCTCTGGGCCTGTAGCCCGGATGGAGCGAAGCGCAATCCGGGATTCCGATATCGGCAAACCCCGGATTTCGCTTCGCTCCATCCGGGCTACCCTGACTTCCCCCGCTGCCCCCTTCGCCGCTCCAGCGTGATCTCCGCCAGGATCGACATCGCGATTTCTTCCGGGGTGATGGCGCCGAGGTCGAGGCCGGCGGGGGCCTTGACGCGGTCGAGCGCGCCAGCGTCGATGCCTTCGCCGATCAGTTTTTCGCGCAAACTCGCCATCTTGCGGCGGCTGCCGACGAAGGCGTGATAGGCGGCCTCGGTGGCGACCGCCGCGCGCAATGCCGCCTCGTCGCCCTTGCCCTGCGTCGACACCACGACGAAGCGTTTTGCCGCGTGGAGATTGCCGAGCGCATAGCCGTCGACCAGCATGTCGGCGTCGGGGCTGCCGGCGAGATCAGCCTTGGGGGCCGCGACCGTGACGTGATAGCCGAGCTGGCGCGCCTGCGCGGCCAGCGACAGCGCCACCGGGCTGCCGCCGAGAATGACCAGCGAGGGATGCGGCAGCACCGGTTCGACGAACACGTCCATGGTGCCCTTGCTCGGGCACATGTTGGAGGCAAAGCGCACGCCGTCGCGATTCTCGCCGGGCCTGACGCCGAGTTCGGCCAGCAGGTTTTCCGGTTGCACCGACACCATGCGCGGCTCGCCGTCGGCGAGCGCCTCGCGCGCCGCTTTCAGCACCGCGCCGCGTGCGCAGCCGCCGCCGATCCAGCCCGCCACGATTGACCCGTCGGGTCGGATGATCGCCTTGGCGCCGGCCTTCGCCGCGGTGACCGACACCGTGCGCACGACGGTCGCCAGCACGAACGCCTCCTCGGCGGCTTTCATCTGTGCCACCAGATCCATCACTTCGACATGCTTGGTCATCGGCGGCTTTCCTTCACTCATAACTTCGCCAGATAGGGTTCCAGCTCGGTCAGGCTCTTCAGCGTATTGGCGGGCGCGTAGAGATCGACATGGGGAAGCGCGGCCTTGATGCCGGCGGCCTCGGGCGTATAGCCCGGCCACGCCAGCATCGGATTGAGCCAGACGATGCGGCGGCAGCGTCTGGCCAAGGCCGCCATCTCGCGGCCGAGCAGCGCGGCGTCGCCGGTCTCGTAGCCGTCCGACACGATCATCACGCAGGTGCGCGAATGGATCACCCGCGCGGCGTGCCAGCGATTGAAGGTCTGCAGGCTTTCGCCGATTTTGGTGCCGCCGCCGGCGCCCTGCGCCATGATCGAGAGCCGGTCCAGCGCGCGGCCGGCATCCCTTTCCTTCATCGCGTCGGAGACGTGTGCCAGGCGGGTGTGAAACAAAAACGCCTCGGCCTCTCGGAATTCGTCCAGCACCCCGTGGATGAATCGCAGGAAGACGCCGGTATACATGCTCATCGAGCCGGAGGCGTCGAGCAGCACGACGAGACGCAGCGGCTTTGCCTTGCGGCGGCGCCTGACGAGGTCGATCGGCACGCCGCCATGGCTGATATTGCCGTGGATGGTGCGCCTGAGATCGAGCCGGTAGCCGCGCCGCCGCGCGAGATCACGCCGGGTCAGCCGGGTGCGCATGGTCTTTGCCAGCCGCGCCGCGGCGTCGTGGGCCTGCGCGACCTGGTCGGGGTCGGCCAGTTTGCGGAAATCGATTTCAGAAAGATTATCGGCGCGCGAGGCGCCTTCCATGCGGCCTTCGCCGGCGCGATCC
>Ga0302279_10005419_pt1 | contig 14266 bp, 12 predicted proteins | sample III_Bog_N3_3_FD_194541 | JGI IMG/M metagenome (GOLD analysis project Ga0302279, IMG submission 194541) | Peat permafrost microbial communities from Stordalen Mire near Abisko, Sweden - III_Bog_N3_3 | ecosystem: Environmental > Terrestrial > Soil > Wetlands > Peat | place: Sweden: Abisko...
CACACCGGCGATGCCAATTAAACCGATGTTTGCATCGCAGCCGCCCGCCATCTTCGGTTCATTCAGGCACTGACGCCACTCCAACCATCGGGAGATGAGCTCATGAAAAAGATTCTCGCCGGCGTGGCGTTTGCCGGGCTGATGGCTGCACCGGTCATGGCCGATACCCCGGCAAGCGAGCGGCCACCCGCCCCGGAGGTTGATCGGGGGGCACGCCAGGCAATCCGGAGCCGACGAACGGACTTTCCAATTGCCGACGCAGGGTCAATCCACGCCCGATCCGGATCCGGCGAAAACGTGGCCGAACGATACGGCACCCGATTTCTGGCCCGGCTACCACGGCGATCCCGACTGAAGCCGGCATGACGGCGGTTCTTCGATTGAGGATGGCGCTTTGACCATCAATGGGAACGACCCATGTTATTGCGCCAACTCAACAATCCCGGCGGCGCGGTTTTGTCATTAAATTTTCGAGAGGACGTGGGAACCTGAAGCCGCCGCGGCGCATTCATTGGATCGGCGGCAGCGGGTTTTTTCATGGCAATGAAGCGGCGGGACTTCCTGGCCGGCACCGCGATCCTGGTGCTAAGCACGATGAAAGGCCGCGCCACCATCATCTCCGGCGGCCTGCCATGGACGCCGGACGCCGGTAGCCCTCCGCTTCCGGTCCGGCCGGGCCCCTGGCATTATTTCACGGCAGACGAAGGCCGCGCCGTCGAGGCGTTGGCCGATCGCATCATTCCACCGGATGGACAAACCCCCGGCGGCAGGGATGCCGGCTGCGCCGTCTTCATCGACCGCCAGCTGGCCGGCCCTTACGGCCGCGCCGAAGGTCATTACACCAGACCGCCCTTCATGTCCGGCACCAAACAGCAGGGCCCGCAATCGCCCGACGCGCCGGCGGCGACCTATCGCAAGGCGCTGGCCGCGCTCGATCGCTATTGCCAGTCGAACTACCAGGACAAGCGGTTCGCCGATCTGTCGGAGGCGCAGCAGGACGAACTGCTCAAGAGCATCGAGGACGGCAGGACAAAACTCGAAGGCGTCGACGGCCAGTCCTTCTTTGCCACTGTCATCAAGGACGCGCAGGAGGGTTTTTTCGCCGATCCGCTCTATGGCGGCAACCGCGACATGGTGGGATGGAAAATGATCGGCTATCCCGGCGCGCGCTACAACTATCTCGACTGGGTCGAGCGCCACAACGAACGCTTTCCGCTGCCGCCGGTGAGCCTGATCGGCCGCGCCGACTGGTCCCCGAAAACCTGAACCAGGAAGCCGCGATGGCCCGCAAGCTGCCGAAAAAGGACGTCGTCATCATCGGCCTGGGCTGGACCGGATCGATCATGGCCAACGAGCTCACCGACGAGGGTCTCGACGTCATCGCGATTGAGCGCGGCCCCTGGCGCGACGCGCCGACCCAGTTCCCGACCAATTATGTGCAGGACGAGTTGCGCTACCGGATTCGTCACGAACTGTTCCTGCGCCCCGACCAGAACACCTTCACCTTCCGCAACAGGATGGACCAGACCGCGCTGCCGATCCGCGACTGGGGCTCGTTCATGCCGCCGAACGGCGTCGGCGGCGGCGGCGTGCACTGGAATGCAGAAACCTGGCGCTTCCTGCCGACCGATTTCGTGCTGCGGACTCACCTCACCGAGCGCTACGGCGCAGCGTTTCTTCCTGCCGACATGACGATCCAGGATTTCGGCGTCACCTATGACGATCTCGAGCCGCATTACGACACGTTCGAATATCTCTGCGGCACCTCCGGCACCGCCGGCAATTTGCGCGGCCAGATCCAGGACGGCGGCAACCCGTTCGAGGGACCGCGTTCGCGGCCGTACCCGACGCCGGCGCAGAAGCAGCCGTTCAGCCACACCCTGTTCGCCAGGGCCGCGCGCGATCTCGGCTACAAGCCGTTTCCGCAGCCGTCCGGCAACCTGTCGCAGGCCTACAGGAATCCGCTGGGGTTGCAGATGGGTCCCTGCACCTATTGCGGGTTCTGCGAGTGGTTCGGCTGCGGCAATTATTCCAAGGCCAGTCCGCAAACCACGATCCTGCCGCATCTGATCCGCAAGTCCAATTTCACTGCGCGCGACAATTCGGAAGTGGTGCGGATCAACCTCGATCGCTCCGGCAAGCAGGCTACCGGCGTCACTTTCGTCGATACCGGCGGGGTGGAATGGGAGCAGCCGGCCGACCTCGTGATCCTGTCGGCCTACACGATGTTCAATGTGCAGATGCTGCTGCATTCCAGGATCGGTACGCCCTACGACCCCGTCGCCAACAAGGGCGTGATCGGCCGCAACTTCACCCACCAGACCATATCGAGCGTCAACGGCTTCTTCGACAACAAGAAGTTCAATTTCAACCCCTTCATCGCCTCGGGCTCGATCGGCATGTGCATCGACGAGTTCAACGGCGACAATTTCGATCACGGCCCGCTCGGCTTTGTCGGCGGCGGCTATATGGGCCAGGTACAGACCGGCGGCCGGCCGATCCAGACCACACACGTCCCGCCGGGCACGCCGAAATGGGGCGCACAATGGAAGAACGCGGTGCGCGACAATTATCTTTCGACCGTGACGCCGGGCACCGGCGTGCATGGCAGCTTCTACAGCTACCGCGACGTCTATCTGGATCTCGATCCCACCTACAAGGACCGCTTCGGCCGTCCGATGATGCGGATGACGATCGATTTTCACGACAACGAGCTGAAGCAGAACGCCTATCTGACTGACAAGTTCGCCGAGATCATCCGCGCCATGGGCGCGCACACGCTCGACAAGCAATACCGCAAGGGGCCGTACGACGCGACCGACTATCAGACCACGCACCTGAATGGCGGCGTGATCATGGGGACCGATCCAAATACCAGTGCCGTCAACCGCTACCTGCAGAGCTGGGACGTCTCCAACCTGTTCGTCACCGGCGCCAGCGCGTTTCCGCAAAACGCCGGCTACAATCCGACCGGTACCGTGGCGGCGCTGGCGTTCTGGGCGGCAACCGCGATCCGCGGCCAGTACCTGAAAAATCCGGGGCCGCTGATCCATGCGTAGCGCGGCAAGGCTTCCGATTATAATCGGCACGATGGCGGCATGGCTGGCCGGTGCAGGCACGGGGCGCGCCGCCGAACCGGACGGCCAGGCCTTCGAGCGGATCGAGCGCGGCCATTATCTCACCACGGTGGCCGACTGCTTTGCCTGTCACACCGTGCTGAAGGTGGGCAAACCCTTTGCCGGCGGCCGTCCGATCGAGACCCCGTTCGGGATCATCACCTCCTCGAACATCACGCCCGACAACGAAACCGGGATCGGCGCCTGGAGCGACCAGCAGTTCGACGACGCCGTGCGCCGGGGCGTGCGGCCCGACGGCAGCCGGCTCTACCCGGCGATGCCCTATCCCGCCTACACCAAGATGACGCGCGACGACGTGCTGGCGATCCGGGCCTATCTGTCAACCGTCGAGCCGGTGCATCAGCCGGTCAAGGCCGACACGCTGCCGTTTCCGTTCAATATCCGCCTGGCGATGCGGGCCTGGGATGCGCTGTATTTTGCGGAAGGCGAATTCAAGCCCGACAGCGGCCAATCCGCGGCGTGGAATCGCGGCGCCTATCTGGTGCAGGGCCCCGGGCATTGCACGGCCTGCCACACCCCGAAATCCCTGCTCGGCGGCGACAAGACCAGCGACAATCTGCGCGGCTTCAACCTGCAGGGCTGGTTTGCGCCCGACATCACCGGCGACACCGGCCAGGGGCTCGGCCAGTGGAGCGAGGCCGATATCACCGGTTATCTCAAGAGCGGCCACAACCGGATCACGGCGGCGACCGGACCGATGGCGGAGGAAGTGGTCAATTCCACCTCTCACTATGACGACGACGATCTGCGTGCCATTGCCATTTATCTGAAGTCGCTGCCTGGATCCGAAGCTTCGGCACCAACGGCGCCGGAGACCTCGGCGATGCACGCGGGCGAGGCGATCTACCGCGATCAATGCTCGGCCTGTCATGGCCTCGACGGCAAGGGCGTGGCGATGCTGTTTCCGTCGCTGGCGCAGTCCTCGCTGGCCCATGCCGGTGATCCCGCCAGCGCCATCCGCCTGGTGCTGCGCGGCGGTCGCAGCGTGGCCACCGACACCGAGCCGACCGCGCCGGGCATGCCGTCATTCGGCTGGCAGCTCGACGACGCGCAAGTCGCCGCGGTGCTGACCTATGTCCGCAACGCCTGGAACACCGCGGCCGCGCCGGTCAGCCCCGCTGCGGTCGCCAAGGCGCGGGAGCAACTCGGCACCCGGTCGGATTAGGGCGGCAGAAGCGGCCAGGCTCGGCGGCTGCAGTTGGACGTCGGATGCTCGAAGGATCAATGCCGGTAGTTCAGCGAGCGCTCGCCGTCAGCGCGTTCCATGCCGCAAGAGAGTCCATGTAGTCCCTCCAATGCGCGATTTTCCGATCTTTAATCCTCATGATCGAGGCGAAGCGATTGTCATACTTCACCCCGGTCGCCAGGATGATCCCATGGACTTCATACTCGATGACGACGACAGCGCCGTCGTCCGTCCTGTGGGTGATCAGCTCGTCTGCGGCCTGGAGCCTGATGTTGTCGCGGTAGCCCGCGAACCGAGCCATCAGCTCGGCTCGTCCCTTGACGATGCGTGGCCAGCCAGGGAAGTCGTAGAGCACCTCGTAGACCACTTCTTCGGAGATGATATCGAAGAAGTGCTCGCCATCGACCAGTTCGCCCAGCGCTGCTCGGACCAGGTCGAAGTAAGGCTTGACGCCCTCATAGGCGTCGTAATTCGAAGCCGGCATCCTGTGCTCTCAACGCGTTTCGCGATGTTAGTTATGAAAGAAAAGCCGGCTATATGCTGGCAGTTGATATCCGGGAAGATGATCTAACTCGCCGTTTCCGTTTTTCGGGACTCAAAATTATTTTGCCGACGCCAGTTGAACGACATGGAGAAGCACTTTGCTGCCGGGCGAGCGGTCTGTAAAGCCCGCCGCGGACCTCAACAGGCTTTCCGGCTGATGAGACCTTTTTTCGATCGATCGAGCAACACGCTTCTTGACGACGATCGTCGAAAGGCGCCGGCCCGCACTTCTGGTTTGGCCTCATGTCTAAAACCATATTTTCAGTTGTATAATTCCCCGCTTCTATTTATGATATCTTCTCGCCTGATGGCTGGCTCCCCGGAACGATCGGCGTCGCCGATTTACCTGGATTGATCGATGAAGACTGCCGAAGCTGGCGATCTGCACCAAAGCCGGGACCCGCGGATCTTCGCTGCAAGATTCTTTTAGACCGCGGCGATCCGGATTGACCTTCGGCTCGAAATTCATTCCCGACCGCACCGCGAATGGCCAAGTGACGGGCCCGGCAATTTCAGCGGCGCCGGGGCGAATGCATTGCAACGGTTCGCAAGTCGGCTCTACCGCGACAGGTGAATGCGATGTCAAAAGCAACATGGGCAGAGAGCATCGAAAATGCATCCGAGGGGCAGCAGCACACCCTGGGGTTCGGCCCCTTCTCTGTTCACCTCGGACACCTCACCACCATCCTCGAATCCCTTATAAGGACGCCGAAGTCCACCACCGTGCCTGCTCCGTGGCCCGTCGCCCAGGCGCCTGGCTGGCTGACGCATCGGCTTGACGCCGACTGGTCACTGACGGCGTGGTGCGCGGTCGGCGGCGAATGGATCTTTGCACCGCCTGCATCGGGAAAGCGTCGTATCGCGCATATTTCGCCGGCGATTGACGACCAACGGCGACTTAGCATCGTCAAGCGGCTTAATGACCCTATTCAGCTCATCGCTGCGGGAGAGGCTTTCGCGTTCTGCGAAGAGCTTTTTATTATCCCGGATGAGTCATTCGTGATGAACTCGTACAGGTATCATGTCCCGGATAGAGAGCCGCTGGAAGTGTTCCTGGGATATCGCGGCCACCCGCGCCAGTATCCCGAAGTCATTACACCCGGAGTCTACCGCGCGCACAACGCGCCCGACGAAGAGTCAGCGCGCCGCTATCGGCGGAAGGCCCGCATTGCGTCCAATCTGGTCAAGCAGGCGGTGTTTGAACAGCATGATATCGTCCTAAGCAACGTGCAGGCGCGAGGTGTCCTGCAACATTACGGGATCATCGGAGCCACCGACGTGCTGGACCTGACCTATCACGTCGATGTCGCAAAGTGGTTTGCACTCAATGTCTGGGACCAGGAGAGCCGACGCTACCGCCCCAAGACCTTCGTGGAGCATGACGATCCCGACAGAGCCTTCGATGAGCACTCGCTGGTCTATACCGTGGTCGTAAGGGCAATCGGGACGCAGGTGGAAAAAGATCTGGCCGCGGAGCTTGCCAAATTCGCAAAGCTCACTTTCGCTGCACGTAACGGGGGCGAACTCCCGAAGGAAGCCCTCGTTACCCTGCCTCCGAGAAATCTCTCTCCACTATGGTCTTCGCGGGCTGACCGGCAATCAGGCTTTGGCTTGTTGGGAGTCGGGCCTCGGGACGAGGACGCCTGGGGCAGCGTCCTCGCCATTCATGAACACGCATTTCACCCAACCTTCTCGCCGGCAGGCTGGGATCGAATCGGAGGCGCGACGTTCTCGTTTGGCGGGACCAGCCATCGGTGGGACGAAGACAGTTCGCCGCTAAGCAACTATGCGTTGCCGACAGACGATGAATGCATCCAGTGGATCCGGACAAACGCAGCCGACCTTGAACGCCGCCTCAATCTCTGAGACTGTGCTGACGCATCAGCAATCAGCCGGAAGCTGAAATATCGGTTTGCAGCTCCGGCAGAGGTCGCCGCCATGCTGACCTATAACCGCAACGCCATGGAAAACCGCGCCGCGCCGGTCGGCCCAAATGCCGTCGCAAAGGCGCGGTAGCAACTGGGCACGCGGTCGGATTGAATCGAGACTCCGGAGCGGCAGCATGGGGACCGGGCCTGGCTCCGCTTGGCCGTTCTATTAATTTCTGAAAAGAGGCTTTGCCGCGCTGGAGTGTTTCGCATGCCACGTCTGGTCCGCTTGCTTGCGAGGAATGCCCTGATCGGGTTTGCGATCGCGCCCCTGGCGGTCACCGCGCTCGTCGTCTTCGACGTCGCCGGCATCGGCTCATTGACCGCCGGCGCGGAACAGGGCTGGCTGATTCGCGGGATTCTGACCTTCCTGATGGGCCTGACATTTGCCAGCGCCCAGATGGGCTTTGCGGTGATGCTGCTGCCCTACGACCAGGACGAGCCGCCATCCGGCGGGCGACCCGCTGACCGCCATCGCATCGATCCGGAGCGGGATCGGATGGCCCTGCAGCTTCCGCTCAATCGATGAGATCTCGGCGCGGAGGGCGCGTGACGCACGGCCCCCGTATCAGTCGGCGCCAAGCCGAATTTCGGTCGTTCCAGGCGCGACATGGTCGGCATGGCTCGAATAGATGACAATTCGACCGGCCAGTCGCGCGAGCACCCGCTTCAGGATCCGCGCCGCCTGGTCGAAGTCCAGGTGCTCCACCGGCTCGTCGAGCAGCACCAGCGGCGCATCGCTGAGCAGCGCACGGGCCAGGTTCAGCCGCTGGGCTTCGCCGAGCGACAACATGTCCTGACTGACCCAGCTGTCGAGACCGTCGGCGAAGCGGCCGTCGAGTTCGACGGCGACGAGCGTCCGCCAGCATTCGGCTTCGGATGCGCCAGGCGCGAAGAGATTCTCGCGAACGGTGTCGGAGAGGATCGCGGCGTCGTGCAGACAGAGATGCGCCAGCGCACGGCGGCAGGTGCCGAGCAGCACCACCCCGTCACCGATGAACTGACCGCTGTTGTCGGCGCCTATCCAACCGGCAATCTGCTTGAGCAAGGTGGTCTTTCCCGCGCCGCTGGCGCCGATCAGCGCCGCCGGCTGGCCGGCGCGGAAGCTCAGGTCGAGCGCATCGCCGACGCGGCGGCCATCGGGCGCCTGCCGCGGAACATTCCGGAGGGTCAGGCTTTGCAGGCCGGCGGGCGAAACGAGCGGTGCCGTCTGCCTGGCCGGGGTCGCAGACCAGTCCTTGAGGCTGTCGCGGGCGGCCCGCTCGCGCACGCTTCCGAGTACCATGCGCGAGACATTCTGCGCGGTCTCTCCCAAGGCGAGCCAGCCGAAGCCGAGGAAGGCCGGAACCAGCAGCGCGCCGCCGCGGTCTCCGCCGTGCCAGGCCGCCGCGAGCACGCCGAGCGCCGCCAGCGGACCAACAAGCCCGGCGAACATGTCGAGCACGGCCAGACGGTGACGCTGGGCAAGGCGCCCGGCTTGCGCAGCGCCAAAATAAGCAAAGGCGAGACCGAAGATTCCGGCGTGGGCTCGCTCGGCCTGCAGCGGGATGATCGAGGCCAGGGCTGCGCCCAGCAGCCGGCCTGCGCTTCGCTGCGCCGATCTCACCGCCGCCCATTGCCGGTGCAGACCCGGCATCAGGCGGCGCATCGTCGCCGCCATCGCGATCGACATGAGGGCGATCGGCACCAGGGCCAGCGGCGTCAGGCACGCCGTCGCCACGGCCAGCGCGGCGATCCCGGCGACCATAACGGCGGCCGGCATGCCGACACGCAGGCGTGCGTAGTCGACGTCCTCGACGTCCTCCATATAGTCGGACAGCCGGTCCTGATTGCCGAGCTGCCAGCCCGTGGCGCGCGCGCCTGGCGCCTGCGCCATCGCCAGCAACAGCTGCGCGCGGCGTTTCACCTGGTCGAGCAGCGCGGCGCGGTGCCCGACAACACGCTCGCCATATTTGCCGAGCGTCCTGCTCAGTGCAAACAGCCGCACGAAGGCGGCCGGGGTATGGAAATTGAAGGCCAAGGCGGCCGGTCCGAGGCCCGCCAGCGCAACCGCGCCCAGCAACCAGACCGATGTGCCGGTAAGCAGGATGGCGGAAGCCGAGGCTGCGACCGAAAGTCCGATCGCAAGCCGCCACGGCGACCTCGCGGGCGCAGAAGCCGGCGCATCGGTGGTGACGGGTATGGCTGACAGCAGGCTCATGCAGCCACCTGGAATTGCGCGCGCAGCACGTCGTGCCTGTCGGCGGCTTCGATCAACCGCTCGTCATGGGTGACAACGATGACCAGACGCCGCTGCGCCAGTTCGGCCAGCACCTGTCTTACCAGCGCCGCGGTGCGCGGATCGAGCTTGGCCGTCGGCTCGTCTGCGAGCACCACGCCGCCGGAAAGCAGAATGCGGGCGATGCCGATGCGCATCCGCTGTCCGCCAGAGAGGTTGTCTCCGCCCTCTGCGATGCGGGCTTCCAGCCCGCCGGGCAGCAGCCGTTCGTCGAGCAGGCCGACACGGCGCGCCGCCTGCTGCAATTCGGCGCGCTCCCGGCCCGGGCGATTCCAACCGATCGCGTCGGCCAGAGTGCCCGCCGGCACGTAGATGTCCGTCGCTATCCAGTCGCAGCCCCCGGCGATCACCTGCGGCAGCGGTTCGAAACCGGACGACGTCGCCTCGATCCCGGCCAGCCTGCGAAGCAGGGTCGATTTTCCCGAGCCGCTTGGCCCTGAAATGACGACCAGTCCTGCCGGGGGAAGGCCAGCCGCGTCAAACGCGCCGGCAATCACGAACGGCTTGTCCTCGATGTTCCCGGCATCGGCGGACGCCGCGCCGCCATCGTGGAAAAACCAGTCCAGTTCCTTGGCGGCCGCCTGCCCTTCGGCCTTGACGTGATACTGCTCGGCATAGCGGCGGAACGGGGCGAAGAACTCGGCGGCGACAGTAAGCGTGAACAGGCTCTGCCAGAGCTCGAGACCGGAAAATCCGGGGATATGTGCCAGGCCGAGATGGCCAAGGCCGAGCAACACGGCGAGCATGGCGATGGCCAGAGCGGAGAAAAAGTCGATGATGCCGGCGTTGATGAATGCCATCTTGAGCACGTTCATCGTGCTGTCCGCATAGATGCCCATGCGCCGTTCGATCTTGCTGTGCTCGCGCGCGGCGGCGTGATTGGCCAGGATGGTCGGCAACGTCCTGATACGGTCAGAAAACTGCGCCGCGAGGCGGCCGAAGGCCTTTTCCTGCAGCTCTGCCTTGCTGCGGATGACGCTTCCCAGCAGTGCAAAGAACACGATCATGACCGGAATGGAGACAAGCAGCAGGGCCGCGGCCTGCCACGACACCGCCGCGACCGCCGCCGCCGCGAGCAACGGGCCGAAGCCCAGCATGGACTTCGCCACGCTGTGGCTGATGACAAGGCTGGCAAGCGCGTCGGGGTAACGCTGCAAGCCCGCCACCAGGGCGCCGGCGGGTTTGGTCCGGGTACGCGCGGGGGATTTTAGCGCCAGCGCCTCTTGCAGTGCGCTGCGCAGCCGGTTGGCGACAACATCCTCGGCGCGCGCCGCACCGAGATCGGCGAAAAGGCCGGCAAGGCTTGACCCAGCGAGGCCGGCAAGCGCGCAGGCTAGCGCAGCCATGTCGAAAGTCGCGTCTTCGATCAGCCGCCCGGCGAACACCGCCAGCGATCCCGAAAAACCGATCCGGAGAAGCGCGCGGCAGACCTGCCAGCCCAGCGTCGCGCGCATGTCCCCACTGCCGAAACTGCGGGCGAGTGCCAGCGTCTCGCCGTGCCGAACCGGAGTTTCCGCGCGCGGTGCCCCGTTTGATGCGGCCGTCAGTGCCGCTGTTGCCTTGTTCGAGATTTGCATGAACGCTTTCTGCATCTATCCCGGCGGGCGCCGCTTGATCCACGTCAATCGACATCGCCGCGCATCGGCTAGAGAACGCAAAACCCGGAAAGGCGCGTTTCATGACCAATCCTCTGCTCGTCGAGCTTTCGCGGCTGCAATTCGCGCTGACCGCGATGTACCATTTCCTGTTCGTGCCGCTGACGCTTGGGCTTTCGGTGCTCGTGGCCATGATGGAGACCGTTTATGTGATGACGGGCCGCACGATCTGGCGCGACATGACCCGGTTCTGGGGCCTGCTGTTCGGCATCAACTTCGTGCTTGGCGTCGCCACCGGCATCACCATGGAGTTCGAGTTCGGAATGAACTGGGCCTTCTACTCGCATTATGTCGGTGACATTTTCGGCGCTCCGTTGGCGATCGAAGGACTGATGGCGTTTTTCCTGGAAGCGACTTTTGTCGGCCTGTTCTTCTTCGGCTGGGACCGCCTGTCCCCGCGCGCCCATCTCGCCGTCACCTGGATGGTGGCGCTCGGCAGCAACCTGTCGGCGCTGTGGATCCTGATCGCCAATGGCTGGATGCAGAATCCGGTCGGCGCGGCCTTCAATCCCGACACCATGCGCATGGAAGTCATCGATTTCGTCGCTGTCCTGTTCAATCCGACCGCGCAGGCCAAGTTCGTGCACACCGTTTCCGCCGGCTATGTCTGCGGCGCCGCCTTCGTGCTCGGTATTTCCTCCTTCTACATCCTGCGCGGCCGCCATATCGAGCTTGCAAAACGGTCCTTCGTGATCGCCGCGGCCTTCGGCGTCGCTGCCACCCTGTCGGTCATCGTGCTCGGCGACGAAAGCGGCTACACCATTACCGACAACCAGAAAATGAAGCTCGCCGCGATGGAGGCGATGTGGCAGACCGAACCGGCTCCTGCCGCGTTCACCGCCATCGGCATTCCGGACATGCAGGCGCATGCGACGCGCTACGCCATCCAGATCCCCTGGGTAATGGGCTTGATCGGCACCCGTTCGATAGACGAGCAAATCCCCGGCATCTTCGATCTCGTCAAGAAGGCCGAGGCGAACATCCGCAACGGGCTGGTGGCGTATGACGCCCTGCAGAAGCTCAAGAAGAATCACGCCGACGCGCAGGCGCGCGCCGCATTCGACGCCGCCCAGGGGGATCTCGGCTATGCCCTGTTGCTGAAGCAATATGTCGAAGACCCGCGGCAGGCCACGCCGGCGCAGATCCACGATGCGGCGTGGTCGACGGTGCCAAGCGTGCCCTCGATCTTCTTCGCCTTCCGCTTCATGGTGCTGTTCGGCTTTGTGCTGCTTGCGGTGTTCGTGATCGCGCTGTGGCATACCATGCGGGAGAAGGAAGCGCCGCGCTGGCTGTTCCGGCTGGCGCTTTTCGCCTTCCCGCTGCCCTGGCTGGCCGCGGAGCTTGGCTGGTTCGTCGCCGAGTTCGGACGCCAGCCCTGGATCATCGACGGCGTGCTGCCGACTTTCCTGGCGACCTCGGAACTCGGCGTCTACAATCTGATCCTGACCATCGTCGGCTTCACCGCGGTCTATGGCGTGCTCGCCGTGATCGAATGCAGCCTGATGCTGCAGGCGATCAGGAAGGGCCCCGATGCGGTGGACGACATGGGCTCTTTCAGCCAAGTCACCACGACAATCGGCATCGGCGCTGTCAAGGCGGCCGAATGATCCTCGCACATCAGGTCAAGGAATGAGATCATGATCCAGCTTATCTTTGAATACACCACGCTGCGCCTGATCTGGTGGGTGCTGCTGGGCGTCCTGCTGATCGGCTTTGCCGTCACCGACGGCTTCGATATGGGAGTGGGAGCGCTTCTGCCGTTCGTCGCGAAGACCGATACCGAGCGGCGCGTCGCCATCAATACCGTCGGCCCGGTCTGGGAAGGCAACCAGGTCTGGTTCATTCTGGGCGGCGGGGCGATCTTCGCGGCCTGGCCGGCACTGTACGCCCTGAGCTTTTCAGGCTTCTATCTGGCGATGTTCCTGGTGTTGTTCGCGCTGATCCTGCGTCCGGTCGGCTTCAAATATCGCTCCAAGCGCGAGAGCATCGCGTGGCGCCGCAACTGGGACTGGGCGCTGTTCGTCGGCGGCGCGGTTCCGGCCCTGATCTTCGGGGTCGCGGTTGGCAACGCGCTCGAGGGCGTGCCCTTCCATTTCACCGACGACCTGCGGCCGATCTATGAAGGCAACCTGTTCGGCCTGCTCAATCCGCTGGCGCTCTACTGCGGACTGGTGTCGCTTTCGATGCTGGTGATGCATGGCGCGGCATGGCTCGCCTTCAAGGCCGAAGGCCCGGTGGCCGATCGCGCCGCGGCATTCGGTGCAAGAGCGGCGCTGGTCACCGCCGTCCTGTTCGCGGGCGGTGGCGTCCTGATCTGGCTCGGCGCGTTCGGCGGCTATCAGGTGACGAGCCCGATCGTGTGGGATGGCCCCTCCAATCCGCTCGGAAAGGCGGCGGCCGTCGATTCGGCCGCCTGGCTGAAGAATTTCCGCGCCACGCCGTGGCTGGCGGCCGTGCCGCTGCTCGGCATCGTCGCGCCGCTGCTTGCCGCCGCAGGCTTCGGCGCGCGCCGGGCAGGCCTGACCCTGCTCGCCTCCAAGCTCGGGATCGCCTGCATCATCGCCACTGTCGGCCTGTCGATGTTTCCGGTCATCCTGCCGTCGAGTACCAACCCGAACGATTCGCTTACCGTGTTCGACGCCTCGTCGAGCCAGGCTACCCTTCGCAACATGCTGATCGCCACCGTGATCCTGCTGCCGATCGTGCTGGCCTACACGGCCTGGGTCTACAAGGTGCTGTGGGGCAAGGTCAGCCCGGCCATGATCGCGAAGGCCGGCTCGTCGGTTTACTGAGCAGCGAAAAGCGGAGACAAACGATGTGGTACTTTGCCTGGATCCTCGGCCTCGGACTTGCGGCGACCGTCGGCATCTTGAACGCGCTCTGGTACGAACTTCGCACGGTTCGTGAAAGGGACGCGGTCAGCACGCCTGCCCTGCCGACGCCTTGATTCGGCCGGCGAGCGTCGCGCGAGCCGGCTGACGGACATTTCAAAGTGGAAATAAAGATTGAAAACGAAACAGAACCGGTGACTCCGGCGCCCGCGAGGCGACGGCGATAGACATCCACCGGCCGATCGGGTTCAATCGCGCCCGAACCGCGTCCCGGGAGCAGCCGATGAACAAGCTGGTGTTTGCGATTCTCCTGATCGCCTCACCCGCCTGGGCGCAGGTCAAACCGGCGCCCAGAAACGTTGCAGCCCGGGCCGACCCCTGTGCGCCGATCGGCCAGACCGCGGATCACAAGCTGGTCTATTCGCTGAAGTGCGATAATTTGCCGGCCCCGCCGACACCGCTGCCGCCGCCACCGGAGACTGAAGCCGCGCCGCCGCCGGAACCGGAAGTGCATCGCAGCGGCCTGTTCGGCATTTCGTCCTCGCCGTCCGGATCGTCGGTCACACCGGTCGCGCCCGCCGGTCACTGAGGTCGGTGCGCTGACCCAACCGCCATGACACGGCGCGATGCCGCCGCCGGTGGCCCCAGCTCGCCCTAGTGACAAGATGGAGAGATCTTCACCGGAACCGGCTGCCGTCTAATCCTGTT
>Ga0302279_10005425_pt1 | contig 14252 bp, 13 predicted proteins | sample III_Bog_N3_3_FD_194541 | JGI IMG/M metagenome (GOLD analysis project Ga0302279, IMG submission 194541) | Peat permafrost microbial communities from Stordalen Mire near Abisko, Sweden - III_Bog_N3_3 | ecosystem: Environmental > Terrestrial > Soil > Wetlands > Peat | place: Sweden: Abisko...
GCGTGATGAAGCCGGAGAATCGCCGCACTCTCTTCCGCGCTCACCGCGCGATGTCGTTCCATCATGACGGCACCTCACGGCGCTCGCGAGAGACAAGGAACTCGTGGACGACGGCGACGGCGTTCGCCGCCTCGCTCACTTGGCCGGACGCGGCCCGACAGCACGCGCCCGCAGCTCGCGCAGCGCACGACCGCGACGCGCCTGGGTAACTTCGGATCACTGGATTCATCGGAAGGGATCTCCTCGGTGCGCGCCGCCTCCACCGCGGAGGACGACGGCGACGAAGGCATCGGCGCGGGGGACCACGTGCTCGTGCCGGCATACAGCTTCGTGGCGACGCCACTCGCCGTGCTTCACGCCGGCGCGATCCCGCTCTTCGTCGACGTCGACGAAGCGACGGGCCTGATGGACGCGCGCGCCGCCGAAGAGGCCATCACGCCGCGCACTCGCGCAATGATGCCCGTTCACGTGCATGGCTGCGCGCTGGAGCTGGGGCCGTTGCTCGATCTCGCCGAGCGCCGTCGCCTGAAGTTGATCGAGGACGCGGCACAAGCGCACGGCGCCACTTGGAATGGCCGCCCCGTGGGGGCCATCGGGCACGTCGGCGGCTTCTCGCTGCAGTCGAGCAAGAACCTGGGCATCGGTGAGGGGGGCGTGCTCGTCACGAACGACGACGCGCTCGCCGAGGAAGCGAACCGGGTGCGCAATTTCGGGCAGGACGTCGCGCTGGCCGATCGCGACGCGTTCGACCCCGAGCGCCCGCTCGACGCGGCTCGGTCGCTCGAGTCGGGCCGGCTCGGATGGATGTACCGGGGCAACGAGCTCGCGGCGGCGCTCGCCCGCACAGCGCTCGCGGCGCTTCCGGAGCGCACGCTGGCGTGCCGTGAAAACGCCGAGCGTTTGACGGCGGCGCTCTCGATGCTCCCGGGCGTGCTGCCGCCGAGCGTTCCGCACGGCTCGACGTCCGTACACCACAAGTTCCGCGTGCGGCTCGATCCGCAGGCTGCGGGGGTCGACGTCTCGCCGCGCGTGCTGCGCGACGCGATGATGCGCGCGCTTCGCGCCGAGGGGCTCGAGGTCGTTCTGTGGCAGACGGCGCCGCTGCCGGCGCAGCGCGTGTTCCAGACGCGCGAAGGCTTCGGCGAGGGGTGGCCCTGGAGCACTGATCGCGAGACGGACTTCGCAGCGCTCTACGATCCGGCGCGCTTCGAGCGCACGCGGCGGCTCCTCGACGGGTCGCTCCTCCTCTTCTCCCAGTCCCATCCACTCATCGCCCAGACGCTCGAGGTCGTGGATCGGTACGCCGACGCCTTCGCGCGCGTCTGGCGCGAGCGCCACGCGATCGCCCAGCAGGCGAAGCGCGAGGGCCTCGACGCGCGATGAGCGGGCGCGGCCGCTTCCTGCGGCTCGCAGCGCTCGCCGCGGGGATCGCCCTCGTCGCGTGGTTGGTTCACGACGCTGGGACGCAGAGCGTCCTCGCGGTGATGGATCGCGCGATACGCTGGCTGCCGGTGATCGTGCTCCTCGAGGCGGTCATCCTCGTGACCGACTTCTGGGCGTCGCGCGCGCTCGTGGGTGGCGCGAGGACACGCGTGGCCCCAGCGCTTTGGTTGCGCGCGACCACGCTGGCGTACGCCTCATCGATCCTTCTCCCAGCAGGACGCGCGGCGGGCGAAGCGACGCGCGCAGCGACGCTCTCGCCAGCGTTGGGGTGGGGGCACGCCTCCGCGGTGTGCACGCGCTTGCAAGCGGCCGTGCTGTTCGCCAACGCGATCGCTTCGACGACCATCGCGCTCACGATCGCGACGCTCGGCCCCCCCGCAGCGCGCGTCCTGCCGTGGGCGCTCCTGGGCAACGCGCTCGTCTGCGCGCTCATCGGCACGGCGCTCGTCCTCTTGCTGCGGGATGCACGGTTTCAGGCGTGGCTGCGGCGACGCTTTCCGCGCTTCGTTCGATCGCACGCACCCGAACCGTTCACGCCCGAGCGGGCCCCCCTCGGCCTCGCGGTCATCCTCGCGCTCTTCCAACACGTCGCGCAGACGACGCAATACGGCGTGGTGGCGCACGCCGTCGGAGGCGCGGTCAGCTCGCGCGTCGCGATGGCGGCGCAAGGGATTCACCTCGTCGGCGCAGCGGCCGGTGACGCCGTCCCCAACCAGATGGGCGCGACCGAAGGGGCCTATCGCCTCTTCTCGAGCGCGCTCGGAATGGACGCGCCGCAGGCGCTGTCGATCGCGCTGGTGGTTCGCGTCGCGCAGCTCGCCGTCGCGCTCGGGTGTCTCCTCGTCGGCGTCGTCGCCTCGAGTCAGCGGCGCGCGGCTGCGGAGCCCCGATGAAGCGGTGCGAGCCGGCCGACCAGATCGGCGTGAAGAGACATGTGCGCCGCCGCGAGCACGTCGCCGCTCAGGTGCTCGACGACGCCGTCGGTGCGCGTGACGACGCCGCCCGCTTCGCGCACCAAGAGCGCGCCGGCCGCGACGTCCCAGGCCGCGAGCCCCGTCTCGAAGAACGCCTCGAAGCGCCCGGCGGCGACGTACGCCAAGTCGAGCGCGGCCGATCCGAGCCGCCGGATTCCGGCAACGTCGCGCATGATCGACGCGAGCGCCTCGAGGTACGGCGGGTGATCGCCTCGCGCGTGGTGGGGGATCCCCGTCCCGATGACGCTGTGATCGAGCCTGTGCTCCGACGACACCCGAAGCCGTCGCTCGCCGAGCCACGCGCCGTGATCGCGCTCCGCCCAGAACACCTCACCGGTCGCCGCATCGACGACCGTGCCGGCGACGATGACTCCATCGACCTCCCGCGCGACGGATACCGCGAAGTGAGGGATGCCGTGGACGAAGTTCGTCGTGCCGTCGAGCGGGTCCACGATGAACCTCGGCGCGCCGCGCGCCGCTGCGCGGTCGTCCCCCTCTTCGAGCGTGAGCCCGTGCTCGGGAAAGGCCGCGGAGAGATCCGCGCGCAAGATCGCTTGCGCGCGGAGGTCGGCGTTCGAGACGAAGTCGCTCGCCGCTTTCTCGCGCACGTCGAGCGACTCGGGGCGCGCAAAGTCCGCGCGCAGGCTCTCGGCGGCGCGCAGCGCGGCGCGGATCATCGTCTCGACCTCGGTGGAGCGAGCGGTCATTGCGCCGCTCATAGCACGCGGCATGGCTGAAGGACGCTCAGCGCGTGGACCGGCGCCGCGCGCGATGGCGCGATGGGGCGCGCGCTCGCTCGTCGCATCGACGGTGAGCCTGAGCACCCTCGCGCACGCCGAGCCCCCGGTGGTGACCCCTGTCGTGCCGGTCGAGAAGCTCGACCCCAGTCGCTACGAGCTCGCCGGCTTCCCCATCGTCGGCGGTAGCAGCGACATCGGCCTTCAGTTCGGCGGCGCGGTGACGTTCACGCGCTTCCAGGACGAAGTCTTCCCTTACTTCTGGAACATCGATCTCCTCCTCTCGGCCAGCGCCAAGGACGACTCGAACGGACTGCGCCTCGTTCAGCAGAGCCACGTGCTGCGCCTGGATGCGCCGGACCTGCTCCACAATCGTGTGCGCCTCGATACACGCGCCAGTTTTCTCCGCACGATCAACACCGGCTATTACGGAATCGGAAATGCGTCCCAAGCGACTCTCCCCCCTGGGCAAACGAGCCTGGGTCGGCGCTTCCAATACTTGCAACAAGAGGGGCGCGTGCGCGCCATCGCGCGCGTACATACCGGCACCATGGTCGACATCGCCTTTGGTGCGAACCTCCGCTACGAATCGCCCGAGATCTACGCCGGCTCGAAGCTCGCGGAGGACGCAGCACTACGCAACGCCGACGGCTCTGCATCCGTCGTCGGTACCGAGACCACGGCGCTCGGCGGCCTAGCCGCCGGCTTCATGCTCGACACGCGCGACAGCGAGTTCGTGACGAGGCAGGGGATCTTCTACCAAGTCGGCGTGGGCGGCACGATCGGGTCGACACAATCGATCTCCTATGGCGAGGCGTCGGCCGTGCTGTCTCACTACGCGCCGCTGGGAGGGCCGTTCATCTTCGCGTCGCGCGTCGTCGCTTCGTTCCAGTTCGGCCGGGTCCCGTTCTACGACCAGCAACAAGCCGGTGTCTTCGAGCCCTTCTACGTCCTGGGGAGCGAGTGGGGTGTGCGTGGCGTGCCGCAAGGGCGTTACGCCGGCCCGATCAAGGTCATCACCAACGTCGAGATTCGATCGACACCGTTCCCGCGCTTTCGTTTCTTGGGGCAGCGCCTGCGACTCGGGACGACGACGTTCTTCGACGCGGGGCGTACGTGGGGCGGATACTTCATCGATCCGGCGCGCGACGGAACGAAGCTCGGCTTGAAGTACGGCGTCGGAGGCGGCCTCTTCTTGCAGTGGGGCGAAGCCGCGATCTTCCGCGTCGAGGCGGCTTACTCCCCCGACGCCGAGTCGGAGAACCCCGGGTTTCCGATCGGGATCTACGTCTCCGACGGGTTGATGTTTTGAGCGCGCATCCCGCCAACCTGGTGTCCCCGCCTCGCAGCCGGGTGACGGCCGAGGAGCTCCACGAGGAGGTGGGGGAATACTTCTCGCTGGGCCTTCGCATCCGGCCGGGCGACACCATCCTCGACGTTGGAGCCAACATCGGGGCCTTCGCCGCGCGCGTCGCGGCCACGTGCGACGGCGACCTCCGCATCCTGGCCTTCGAGCCATCGCCCGAGACGTTCGAAGCCCTCACGGTGAACTTCGAGCGGAACGCCTTGCTGCGAAAAACCCGACACCGGCTCTTCCACCTCGGTCTCTCTTCCACGGACGACGCAGGCCAGACGCTTCGCTTCTACGACTTTGCCCGGTTCCCCACGAACAGCACGTTTCATCTCTCCGAGAAGCGGCGCGAGTTCGAGATCTTCTTCGAAGACCGCGGACGGCGCATGTCAGCGAGCATCGAGAAGCACCTCGGGCCTGTCCTGGGGCGCGGCATGGGTGGCGTCGTCGAGCGGGTCGCGGCGTCGTTGCCGAAGGGGTCGCTCGGTTGGTGGTTCGCGCGCCAGATCATGGGTCTGCGCGAGCACTCGGTGCCGGTCGACACGCTCGCGCACGTGCTCTCCGAGGAGCGCGTCGATCGCATCGACGTGCTCAAGATCGACGTCGAGGGGCCCGAGCTCGAGATCCTCGGTGGCCTCGACGAGCTCACCTGGGCGAAGGTCCAACAGGTCGTACTGGAGACCCACGACCGCGACGGCCGGCTGGCGAAAATCCTGGCTCTGTTTCGCGCCCACGACCTCGGCGAGATCCAGATGGCCTCCCAGAAGACGACCGACAATGGGCTGGAGAGCCTGCTCGTGTACGCGCGACGACCGGGCCTCGGCGCGGCGAAGCCGCTCGTGTAGCGCGGAGGTGTCGCGCGCCTCATGCGGCGGTCGGGTAGCCCCGGGTCGTTGCCTTCCCGGGGCCCCCACGGATCCGGACATGCAGGTTTCCCGCATCCGGCTCTTCAGGACACGGCTTTCGCTACGCGGGGCGCGCGACGGCCGTCGTCAGCAGCGGGTAGCGCTGCAGTAGACGGCTCATCGCGTCCCAGGAGAGGCCACGCTGCGAGCGTCGGCGCAACCACCGCCACCACTCGAGAACGGCCAGGTATTGCAGCGACGCGCACCGCGCCCGATTGCCTTTTCGGCCGTAATAGCCGTAGTGGCCTCGTAGCTTCTGGTTGAGCGCGTGCTGCTGCATTCCGAGTGGCTCATGTCGATGCGACTTGCACCACTGCGAGATGCTGCGGAGCGCCCGTCGGAAGCGGTCTGCGGCCGTTCGCATCTTGACCACCCACTTACCCGTCATCGGGCTCCTGGCCCAGTGGATGGTGAAGCCGAGGAAGTCGAAGGTGCCCGGCTCGTCGGACCCGTCATCGCCGCCGCGCATCAGCGGCATCCGGTCCGGTCGCTTGAAGGCGACCATGCGCGTCTTGTCCGGATGCAGCGTCAAGCCGTACTTGCCGAATCGCTCCGGCAGCACGGCCATCACGCGGCGCGCGTCCTCCTCGTACTCGAACAGCATCACGGCGTCGTCCGCGTAGCGCACCAGTTGCGCGCGCCCTCGCAGGCGCCCGCGTACGTCCTGGTGAAACCACACGTCGAGCACCTCGTGCAGGAAGATGTTCGCGAGGATGGGAGATACGACCCCGCCCTGCGGACTGCCCGCTTCCGAGCGCGTCACCGCGCCGTCTTCGAGCACCCCTGCGTTCAGCCACTTCCCGATCAAACGTTGCACCACTCCGTCGCGTATCCGGCCACGCAGCACCTCGCGCAGTCGCTCGTGATCGATCGAGTCGAAGTACTTTCGTATGTCGATCTCGATGATCCATCCGCCGGCCATCTTGCTCGCCTCTCGATGCAGTACGTCCAGCGCCTGCTGCGCTGAGCGTCGTGGCCGGAAGCCGTACGAGCAGTCCAAAAACTCCTGCTCGTAGACGGCCTCCAGCAGCATCGCAACCGCGCGTTGCAACACCTTGTCCTCGAAGGTCGGGATGCCCAAGGGGCGCATCTCGCCGTTGTCTTTCGGGATGTACGCGCGTCGCACGGCAGGCGCCCGGTACGTGCCGGACTTCGCGCGTTCGAGTAGCGACCGGAGGTTGTCCTCCAGATGCGCCGCGTACTCGTCAGCAGTCTGTCCGTCCACGCCCGTCGCGCCGTCCTTGCGCGTGCGGCGGTGTGCCTCGCGCAGCCAGTCAAGGTCGATGTGATGGGCCAGCGTCGTGAGCGGCTGATCACGAAGTTGTCGCGCCAGCGTCGCTATCCGTTCGAGTCTCGTTGAGATGGGCATCGAGCCCGATGTCTCGACCATCGTTCCCTCTCGCGGTTGCCATGTCCCGGCGCGCCCTCTGCTCGGCGGGGTCCCTTCGGCTCGGTTCCCCCGCTTCCTCGCTCCATCGGCGCGCTCCGACTCCTCGTCGCCCATCCCGCCGCGCTTCGTTGCCTTCGCTTGGCGGTACCTGCCGCAATTCAGCGGCCGGAGACGACGAGGTCTCCCAAGTTCCTCGGTGACCCCCATGCGCACGTGCCCCGGTTCTTCGACCCCGGCGGAACCTCGGGAGCAGGACCTCCGGGACCGGCAGTCCCTACGTGTCGCTCCTCCGGTGTTGCCTTCCGGGCTTACTGTCTCGTCGGCTTCCACGACATCGATATTTCGGGGCCCGATTCCGCGGCCCGCGCGCTCGCTGTCTACGCTTCGTGGTCACGGTCGCCCGTGTGCTTCTCGACGACCACGCAAGACTCGCTTCCGGCTGGCGGTCCTGCCTTGGCCGGGCGGGATTCCACCCGCAGGGTCACGCAACCAGGTTTCAGATCATGTCGGGTCTACATGGCTTCCTCCTGGTCGAGGCTTCTCTTGGCGCACAGTAAGAAATCGTAGCGCTCTCCGGGATCAGAGGGCCGGCTACGCGCGATCCCCGTAACGTGACGGGCGGTTCGTTACAACCTGGCGACCATATTGAGCATTTTCAAGGCACCGCGCGCGGCGACTACGCGCAGATCAACGCGCTCGTGAATCGTGGCGACTTCGGGGTCTCTCTCTGCGCGAGCGATCCGAGCGTCCGCGCCCCAAGATTCTCGATCTCGTGCCAAGTGGCGGCCGGGGATTCGTTCGATTGGATCGAAGTCCTCGGTCAGAAACGCGGTCGGGTGATGCTCCACGTCGTCGCCGACGTGCTCGCGTACGAGGGGGATGGGAGCGCGGTGCGCTACCAGGCCAAGAGCTACGGCCCCGCGTCGCCGGTGGCGTTGCCGGCTCAATTCGCGACGGCGCTGCTCGCGCGAATCAACGACGTGCGAAAGACGGCGAAGCTGGCTCCGCTCGTACTCGCGCCGAAGCAGAGCGCCGAAAACGAGCGGTTGGCCGGGACGCTGCTCGACGCGGCCCTCGGCGAGGACGACGACTCGGCGGACAAGGCGGCCATCGGGCTGATGGCGGGCTGGGACGTCGAGGGGGGAACGATCAAGGATGGACACTTTTTCCTCGGCGCCGTGGCCCCCACGCACGACGCGACGACGTGGCTCGGGTACGCCCTCGAGCGCCCTCTCGGCCGGATGTCGCTTCTCGACGCGGACGCGCGCGTCATCGCGATCGGGCCGGCTGTCCTCGAGGGGGCGTCGGGGCTCGGCGCGGTCGTGACGACGTACGCGCTCTTCGACTCGGCGGACGATCACGCGGCCGACGCGACGCTCTTCTTCCACCGCATCTCCGAAGCGCGCGAAGCGCTCGGCCTCCCGTCGCCGCGCCGAATCGCCGCGCCCAACGCGATGAAGAAGGAGACTGCGCGGGTCCTTCGCGACGAGACGACGCCGCAGGGGGCGCTCCACGCGATGCTCGAAGTGGCGTCATGGGAGACCGGCATGAAGACTTACGGATACCTCCTCGAGACGAATCGTCTCGGCGCAGTCGACATCCCCGATGTCTTCTTGAAGGCGGGGCCCCTGTCGATTGCGGTCACCGTCACGCACCACCGAGCGCCCGGCGCCGCGTGGGGGCAGTACGTCGTGTTCACCATGATGCAGGGGAGCGCTCCGACGCCGTCTACCGACGCGAACGGGGCGGGCGAAGCGCGGAGCGTGGCGACGTCCCGGTCGACGTCGTCGGAGCGGTGATGGCGCGCGTGGGCCATGTGCGCGCCATCTGAAAGTTCGGGGCTCGAATCATGACAACGTGCAGTCGGTGCGGTGGGCACACCGCGTGCCCGCTTCGTCACGATCTCACGGGGCTCGACAAGGGCTCGCTGCGATCGACGCCACGCGAAACGAGTCGTGTTGCCCGCCCATTCGTGACTTTGTCCGCCACCCAAATCGTCCGATACCCGCAGCGTGCGACCCCCTGTTTCACCCAGCGTCGCAGGATCTCGTTGGTGGACTGCCGCGACAACGCCGCCGCCTCGGCGAGCTCCGCCTGGCTCACGCGCAAGAGCACGCCGCGCCCCTCGACCTCGGCGCGCGTGGACCTTGCGAAGGCGCCTATGGCGAGCGCGAGTCGCTCCTCGGCCGACTGGTGCCGCGCGGATTGGAGTTGAGCGAGCGCGTCGCCGAGCCTGCGGGCGACTTCGCTCAAGAGCGCGGTCGCGAAGCCCGGCACCTGCTCGACGAGAGCGTGATACGCGGCCGGCCCGATCACGAGGAGGTCGGTCTTGCCTCGGCTACGAGCCTCGAACGTCGAGCCCTGCCGCGTCACGAACGCGGACCACCCGAAAAGCGTCGGCGCCCCGACGAGCTCGATCGCCGACTCCGCGCCGCTGGCGGTCGCGAAGACGAGGCTCATTTCGCCGTCGACGACGCCGTAGAACGCGTCGAGGGTGTCCCCCTCGGCGAACACGCGCTCTCCCGCGCGCAGGCGCCGCACCACGAGGGTGGACAGCGGAGCCCATCCACGGAACGAGAAGCCCGGCACCATGGGGCCGAGAACCCGCATCGCCGCGTCAGCCAAATTCGTCACGAGCGCTCCCGGTTGGCGGAACTGTCGGCTGGGTGACAGTCGCGGTCAACCGCATGGCGCACACTCCCCCCAATGAGCCCGATGAACGCTCCCCCGGACCTCGCGCGCCTCGCCGAGGGCTTCGACGTGTTCGGCCGAACGCACTGCGGCCAAGAGCCCGTCTACGCCGCGCTCTGCGCGATGCTCGCCCGAGAGCCCGAACGGCTCCGCGTCCTCGAGCGTGCCGATCCGACGCAGCGCCGACCGAACCTGCTCTTGGCTGCGGTGCATCTCCTCGCCGTGCGCGAGCGTACATCGCCCTTCGCGGAATACTTCCGCTCCGCTGGCGGGATGCGCGACGTCGACCACCAGTTCGAGGGGCACGCCCGCATGTTCATGGACGGGCGGGCGGAGGCCATCGAAGCGCTCTGCGCGACGCGAACCACGCAGACGAACGAAATTGGTCGATGTGCCGTCTTGTGGCCCGCGCTGCTCGAGGGCCTCAGGCGGACGGGAGCAGGCGAGTGCGCCCTCTACGATTTCGGCGCGAGCGCGGGGCTCAACCTGGGCGTGGACACCTACGGCATCGACTACGACGACGTCCGAGTCCGACCGGCGGCCGAGCCGCGCATCGCGTGCAAGCTCGAGGGGTCCGGACGGTTCGAGTCGAGCGGTAACGTGCACGTCGTCGAGCGGCTCGGCGTCGACGTCGCGCCGGTGGATCTGCGCGATCCAGACGCGCGCGCGTGGCTCCTCGCGTGCGTGTGGCCACACGACGTCGTGCGCCACGCCAGGCTCGAGCGCGCGATCGACGTCGCGCTCCAGCACGGCTTCCGTGTCGAGCCCGCACGCGACGGCCTCGAGCTCCTCGAGGAGCGCATCGCTGCGTTGCCCAAGGGGGTCACTCCGGTCGTCTTCCAAACGTGGGTGCTCAATTACATCCCGGCGGACGAGCGCCGCACGACCATCGCACGCCTGCGCGACCTCGCGCACGACGGGCGTGCGATCTGGATATCGGGCGAAGGGGACGAGGTGGCGCTCGACGCGAGCCTGCCCGCGTGCCCCCCGTCCGAAACGCAATGGGTGCTCACCTCGGCCGAGGGGTCGAGCGTCGTCGCCCACTCGCATCCGCACGGGGCGTGGCTTCGCTGGACGGCGTGACGTCACCGCCGCCGAGGAGACGGTCGACGAACGCGGAGAGCTCGTCGCGGGCCGGGATCTCGCCCGGCGCCTCGAGGCGAAGGTGCACGAGGCCGACATAGACGGCGTACGCGAGCAGCGCGCTTCGCTCGGCCTCCCGCCGCGACTGGCCGAGCCCGACGTAGCACGACTCGAGGTACTCGAGCCGCCGGCGGGTGACGCGCGCCAACGTCTCGCGAACCAGGGGGTGCGTGGCGTTCGCGAGCGCGATGTGAATGCGGTCGGACTGACCACCGCCGAGCACCCGGCCGACGAGGCGGGCGAGGCGCTCGCGTGGGTCGCGCACCCCCTCGACCCCGCCGATGACGTCGTCGGTGTACCCCTTCTCCCAATGGGCGAGCGCCGCCGCGAGCAGGGCCTCGCGATCGGCGAAGTGCCAGTAGAAGCTCCCCTTGGTCACGCCGAGGCGTCGCGCGAGCGGCTCGACGGCGACCCCGGCGAGGCCCGACTCGGCCATCGCGTCGAGGGCGGCACCCTCCCAATCCTCCTTCGAGAGGCGGGTTTCGGTTGTTGCAATCTTTCGTACGGCCACGGGCGAACTTCTAGCCATACGGCACCGTATTGACAAGATCGTTCGTCGGACCATACTTGGGCGTACGGAGGCTGTCCTCATGCAACCCATCCGAAACGTCCACGCTCGGCGCGTCGCGGCACCCATCGAGCGCGTCCGCCCCTGGGTCGAATCGTGCTGGAGCGGGGGGGATCGCGACTGCTTCCCTCGCGACGTCATTCGCAATTGGCGAAAGAACCCCCCCGGCACCGATCCGCTCGCCCTCATCCCCGGTCAGACGCTGCTCGGACACGGCCCCTTTCGCTTTCGCCTGCGCGCGTGGGATGGCGCGATCTGGCGGGTCGACGTCGTCGGCCGACCCGCGGGGTGGCACGGCTTCGATCTCGAGCCCGATGGCGACGGTTGCCGCGTGACGCACACCCTCGAGCTCGTGGGCTCGCTCTCGACGCGCGTGCGCTGGGCGCCCTTCGAGGCCATCCACGATTGGGCCGTCGAGGCGCTCTTCGACCGTTTGGAGCTGGCGCTCCGCACAGGCGCCGTCCCCGAGCGGACCCCGCGGCCGATGCCGCCCGCGGTTGCTCTTGCGATCCCGATGGCCACCGCCGCGCTCCGCCTCGCGCGGCGGCTCCATCGAGGGGGTGTCGCGGCGGAGCGTTGACCCCGTGTAACCTTTTCGGCCCCTGCGTCGTGCTCTTTCCGGAGGCGACGGATGATCCCCAAATACAGCGACGTTCTCGTGGTCGGCGGCGGCATGGGCGGGCTCGCGGTAGCGGCGCTGGTGTCCCGCAGCGGGCTCGGCGTGCACGTCCTCGAGCGGGCAACGACGCTCGGCGGGCGCGCGGCGACCCACGAGCGACAGGGTTTTCTCTTCAACGAAGGGGCGCACGCGCTCTACCGCGGCGGTGCCGCGGCGCGCGTGCTCGGCACCCTCGGTGTGGCGGTCGCGGGTCGAAGGCCGCCGGCGCGAGGTCTCATGGTGCGGGGCGGGCGCGCGTACGCGATGCCGTCGACGCTCGGGGCGATGCTCACGACGGGGCTCGTCGGCGCCGCGGGCAAGCTAGAAGGCGCCCGCGTGTTTGCGCGCCTCGGCGGGCTCGATCTCGAGGCGCTCGCGGGCGAGCGATGGAGCGACTGGCTCGCGTCGCAAGTCACCGACGCGCCGATGCGCGCCGCGCTCGACGCCTTCGCGCGGGTCGCGACCTACGCGAACGCGCCGCGGGACGTGAGCGCAGGGGCGACGCTCGCGCAGCTCCGCCTCGCGCAAAATCCAGGCGTCGCGTACCTCGATCGCGGGTGGCAACCGCTCGTCGACGGCGTGGCGGCGGTCGCGCGAGCGCGGGGCGTGGCGATCACCACGGGCGCGCGCGTGGCGCACGCGGAGCCGACCCCGAACGGCTGGCGCGTGGCGACGACGGCGGGCGACGTCGTTCACACGCGCGTGCTCGTACTGGCGACGGGCCCTGCCACCGCCGCAGCCGTCGTGGAGGGCGAGCCGCTCGCGTCGTGGGCGGCGCGCGCGGTGCCGGCGCGCACAGCGTGCCTCGACGTGGCGCTCTCGCGGTTGCCGAATGCGCGCGCCACCTTCGCGCTCGGCGTCGACGCGCCGACGTACCTGTCGGTCCACTCGCGCACGGCGCGCCTGGCCCCGGACGGCGCGCCGCTCGTGTCGACGATGAAATACCTTCCCCCGGGCGAAGCGCCCGACGCCGCGCGCGACCGCGCCGAGCTCGAGTCGCTGCTCGATCTGCTCCAGCCCGGGTGGCGCGACGTGGTCGTCGAGCGCCGCTTCCTCCCGTCGATGGTGGCATCGAACGCGATTGTCCTGGCCGACGGTGGGGGGTTCGCAGGGCGCCCGACACCACGCGTGCCGAGCGTCGAGGGGCTTTACGTGGTGGGCGATTGGGTCGGCGGCGAAGGGATGCTCCTCGACGCGTCGCTCGCGAGCGCCGAGCGCGCGGCGAGCGACATCGCGGCGACGGCCGGGGTGGCGCGCGTGGCCTGACGGCGCGACGATGGAGCCTCGAATGACGCGCGACCTCGAAGAGCACCGCCGCACGCTCTGGTCGATCGCGTATCGAATGACCGGCAGCGCGTCGGACGCCGACGACGTCGTCCAGGACACGTTCGAGCGCGCCACGTCGCGCCCGCCCGAGCGCGTCGACGAGCCGATTCGCCCGTGGCTCGTGACGGTCGCCGTCAACCTCGCGCGCGACGCGCTCCGCCGCCGAAAGCGGCGCGCCTACGTCGGCCCGTGGCTCCCGTCCCCCGTCGAGGACACGGCCCTCGACGACGCCGCCCCATCGCCGCACGCCCGCTACGAGCTTCGCCAGTCGGCGTCGTTCGCGTTCCTCCTCGCGCTCGAAGCGCTCACCCCGTCGCAACGCGCGGTGCTCGTGCTCCGCGACGTCCTCGACTACTCGGTGCGCGAGGCGGCCGCCGCGCTCGGATTGTCGGAGATCAACGTGAAGGTCATCCACCATCGCGCGCGCCGCACGATGGCCGCCTACGACCGCACCGCGGCGCCCCTCGACGCACGGCTCGAGGCCGCCACGCGCGCCGCCCTCGAGCGGTTCCTATCGGCGCTGCTCACCGGCGACGTCGCCGCGGCCGCCGCGTGCGTGGCCGACGACGCGCGCCTCGTCAGCGATGGGGGAGGGGAGTTTCACGCGGCGCGCCGCCCGGTCGTCGGCGCGGATCGCATCGCGCGCTTCTTCGCGGGCCTTCAACGAAAGCTCGGCGCCGACGTTCGCTTCGCCGTTCGGACGATGAACGGCCTGCCCGCGGTCGTCGCCGAGTACGTCGCGCCGCGCGCGGACTGGGGGCCGCGCTTCGTCCTGCGGTGCGACGTCGACGCGCGAGGCGCGATCTGCGACGTGCACATCGTGGTCGCGAGCGAGAAGCTCGTGGGGGTTGGGGCGATTTGAGAGCCTGGTTACCAGCGTCTCGCTGTTCTCGAGCAGCGAGGGGGTTACGTCTGCGCGCGCCCCCGCCTGGAAAACAGGCTCTGATATGAAACGACCCGTCAAGTCTTGCCGTGACGTTCTCCCTCTCTCTTCGGTCGTGTGCGAGCGAGCAGGCAGCGGTCGAGCGAGCGAAGCCGACGATAGATCAGTCTGATATTCGAGGAT
>Ga0302279_10005427_pt1 | contig 14252 bp, 13 predicted proteins | sample III_Bog_N3_3_FD_194541 | JGI IMG/M metagenome (GOLD analysis project Ga0302279, IMG submission 194541) | Peat permafrost microbial communities from Stordalen Mire near Abisko, Sweden - III_Bog_N3_3 | ecosystem: Environmental > Terrestrial > Soil > Wetlands > Peat | place: Sweden: Abisko...
CTCCGTGCTCCGGAGCCGTAGGTCAGAGGTTCGAATCCTCTGTGGCGCGCCATCTGGAAGGCCGTAAATCCTGCCGGCGTTGATGCGCGCCCGCGAGGTCCTGGAGTTCCCGGTCGATCCGGCGCAGGGCGCGCTCCCCACCCAGCATTGGAACGCTGCCGGCTTTGCCGACACCGACCCCGTCGCCGACAACTCGACCCCGGATGGCCGCCAGAAGGACCGCCGCTGCCAGCTCATCGTCCTGCCGAGCGTCGAGGAGATGCTCGACCTCAAGACGATCACGCAGCAGTCACCGCCCACCCCGCAGCCTAATTGAGGCATCGTTTGCCCGCTCACTTCGGCGTGATCGCCTGGGGGTCCTGGCCACATCCGTAATCGCGTCGCCCCGGCGGGCCGACCGCATCTTCCGCCGCCTCGTCCTGGTCCAGGAGCCGGAAGCGGTCGTCCAGAAGCGCGACCGCGTCCTGTCCGAAAACTCGAACAAGTCCGGAGAGTCGCCGAGAAGCTGCATGCGTAGACGCTTCGACGCCCTTCGCTACTTCTCAGCACCGCTGTCGAGCCGCCGCAAGAGGTCGTCCAGGGCGAGCTTCAGGTCAGGTACCTTGACCAGGGCTACGTCGCAGACGATGTCGAGGTCGACGCCGAAGTAATCGTGGATCAACACGTCACGCATCCCAGCGATCTCGCGCCACCGGACGTCCGGTGCTTGAGCGCGGAGCGCACCGGAGACACGCTTCGCGGCCTCGCCAAGAACCTCGAGGTTTCGAACGACCGCGTCCACGGTCTTACGGTCAGCGCGCAGAGTGGCAGCGTCGCTTCTGGCGGTGTATTCGATCACGCGCGCGCAGGCTTCGACCATGTCGGCCACGTAGGTGGCTTCGTCACGCGACACGCCGAGCCTCGGCCTCGATGCGTGCCTTCAAGCGTGGCTTGAGCGATCCCCGAGTGACCAGATCGACCTTCATGCCGAGGCTGTCTTCGAGGAACAGCTTCAGGCCCATGTACCCATCGAACGTCGCGCTCCCGACGAAGTCGACGAGCACGTCGAGGTCGCTCGCTTCGGACGCATCACCGCGCGCCACGGAGCCGAAGACCGCGAGGTCGCGAACACCGAAGCGGGCGCGTGCCTCGGGCATCAGCTCGGCGAGTCGGGCGAAGGTAACGTCGCGATCCACAGCCTTCAGCATACGGCTTTCGGAGCTCGCACGCGACAGGGCGGGAAGAGGGCAAGCTGCGCTCCTGAAAGGCTCAACGCCGTTGAGCCCTTTCCCCGTCCTGTCCGAAAACCGTGCGGCGAGTCCGCGCATCCACGCGCAGTGTTCCGCTTGCGGGCTCCCCGGCGTGGGGACCCGCAGCCGGTGCGTCGTTGAGGGAGCTCGCGTCCCCTGCTGACGCGGGCTCGGTCGGGCGCGGGGTAACGGCGGGGTAACGCCTGAGCTGCTGCCGGGGTAACGGCGGGGCAACAGTTCGTTGCCCCAACGACCGCCGGTTCTTCGGACCGCAGGTCAGGGCCTGGGGCAACAAGACCGCCGGTCCGTTGCAGAAGCGCACGTCGTTAATGGCTTTTTCCGTGGGAGATCGTCCGCGATCCTCGACGAAAACGGGCGACACGATCTCGATCAGATCGACGGCTCCGTTACCCCCAAGAGAGGCTTCCGGAGCCGTAGGTCAGAGGTTCGAATCCTCTGTGGCGCGCTGAACGCCCCTCATCGCGCGGCGATACCGGCGCGCTGCCGGCGTCGGCGCCCGGTCCACCACGACGCGTTCCGCCAGCACGCAGCTGAGCGGGGTCGCCATTTCTGCTCCGCAAACGTCGCGCTCATCCAAGATCGACTCCCTCTGCGGCGGGTCGGGACGCGTGGTCGTGCTGTACGCAGCACGATCTGCGCGCACGCCGCGGCATCAGAGGCGGCGTCGTGGTGATCGAGCGAGAGTCCGAGCCGCTTCGCAACGACAGCGAGTCCCGTCGGGTAGATGCCGAGCGCCCGCCGGGCCATCCGAACGGTGCACTCGAACCGCAATCCATCCGGCGTGATCCCCGACCGAGCACAGCACGCGCGGAGCACGCCCTCGTCGAACGGCGCGTTGTGGGCCGCCACGAAGTCGACCCCGCGACACATCCCCGCGATGACGTGCCACACGTCCGCGAACCTCCCGGCCGTCGCCACGTGCCTCCACGCGATGCCGTGGAGGTAAGTGAACTCGAACCGTCGCGTCCACGGGCGAATGAGCCGGTACTCGCGCCTCACGATGCGCCCTTGCTCGACGCGCACGAGGCCAACGGCACATGCGCTGTCCGGGTCGCGGTTGGCAGTCTCGAAGTCGATCGCGGTGAACGTCGTCCTCTGTTGCATGAGGACGAGGCTGCGCGACGCCTCGGGGCGAACCGCTCGTGCGCTTGGGCGGCACTGAACAGGCGCTATCCGCCTTCTTCTACGATGCGGCAGAAGAGATTCACGAGCTTCATCTGAGGAACGGTTCTCACGCGGGTCCCCGCGAGCTCCGGACACCCCACGAGAATCGCGAGGCTCTGCGCGCGGGAGAGCGCCACGTTCAGCCGATTCGGACTGAACAAGAACTCGATCCCTCGCGGCGACGCGTCCCCCGAGCTCGCGCACATCGACACGATCACCACAGGCGCCTCCTGCCCCTGAAACTTGTCGACCGATCCAACCCGCACATTCGGCAGCGCGGCTCTCAGCGCGCGCACCTGCGCGTTGTACGGCGCAACGACGAGCAGATCGTTCTCGTCGAGCGCGCTCGATCGCTTCGCCCGCTCGCCGCTCGTCCCGGTGAGCTCCCGACCGCGCAGCTCCCGAACGATCGCCACGATCGTCTCGACCTCCTCCTCGCTCGCCTGCCCGTTCCCCTCGTGCACCACCGGCACGAACACGATCCCCGCCTCCTTGCCCACGAGCCCGGCGACGCCAGCCCCTCTCCTCACGATCCGACTCGCCGCGCTGCTCTCCGCGTGGAGCTTGTCGTCGTAGACCGCGCCCGAAATGAAGCGACACAGATCGGGATGAAGCCTCCACGTGGTTCCGAGGAAGATCCCCAGCGACGCGGGGATGGTGCGGTGGTCCCGGAGCAGGTACTCGAGCGCCGACTGCCCGCTCTCGCCCGGATGCGAACCCTGGATCGGTTGGCCGAGCTGCATCTGATCTCCGAGCAGAACGAGGCTTCGCCCAGCGGGGGCCATGCCGACGAGATTGGCGACGGAGACCTGGCCGGCCTCGTCCACGAAGAGAGTGTCGAACCGCCCTGCGGCGCTCGGATCGGCGAACGCCCACGCGGTGCCACCGACGATCTGCGGCGCGTCGGGCGCGTCGAAGTCCACGTCCGTCATGCTCTTCGCCCCACGCACGAGACCTTTGGCGACGAGCTCGTCGTCTGCGTCTCGGTTGATCTTCGTGATGCGAAGCTTGGGGATGCCGGGTAGCGCCTTCTTCTGGACCTCCTCGATGAGCTTCTGGATCGCCTTGTGACTGTTCGATGAGATGCCGACGCGACGACCACGCGAGGCGAGCTTCACGATCGCGGCCGCCGCCGTGCGCGTCTTGCCTGCCCCCGGTGGCCCCTGCACGGCGATCGCGCTGTCGTTCAAGGCCGCGATGACCGAGGTTACAGTGACCTCGTCCGGCGTACCGCCGAGGAGCGGACTGCCGAAGGTCACGCCCGTCACGCGCGGCGGCGCTCGGCGGAGAAAGGTGTCGAGCGCCGGCGGGAGCCGGCCTGTCTGCTCCCACGTCTGCGCGACCGTCGCGATCGATGCCGCGATCTTCTTCGCGTCGACGTACTCGCTCGGGATGAGCGAGAGGAGGGGAGGCGGCTCGGGTTGCTTCCTCCCGAGCTTGATCTGCAGCACACCTGCGTCGCCGTCGAAGCGCTCGATGGTGGTCGGGACGAGCCCCTCGGTGATGAAGCACTTGCTCCCCTCGCCGAGCTTCGTGTCCTGGTTGGGGTCGAAGCGGTACTCGTAGAGCAAGGACTGCTTGATCGGGATCTTCGGAGTGTCTGTCCGCTCGACCGCGCCCAGGCAGTCGCCGTCCTCGACGAGCAGCGCGTGGCTCTTGTCCCGGCGATCGAACATCTTCCACCAGACGGGATTGGCCTCGCGCCGGTGGAACCCAACGAGGTGGGCGAGGAGCTCCTGGAGTCGCCAGCGTTCCGGGTCTCCAGTCCGATCGAGGGGGATCGCTTCGAGCAGCCGCTCGGCAAGCGCGTCGGCCGCCGTCCGCACGGGGTCGGGCTCCGCTTCGCGCTCCGCGCCCTTCCTCGGCGGCGGGATGTAGGCAATTCCCTCCTCGCGTTGCCGCTCGCTCAGCCAGGTGCGAAGGCCCCACGTGGACTCGCAGTCGTCGCGGTTGTAGTCGCGGATGCCCGCAAGGATCGCCGAGCTCTCCCAGGTGTCGCCGTCGCGCTGCTCGATCCAGCGCGCGTACTCGACGACCGATTGCGCCGCGGTCGCGACCTCGCCCGCGCGCGCCGGGCGATAGAGGTGCTCGACGTTCTTGAGCGAATAGCGCGGCTCGCCGATCCGTATCGCCTGCGTCACGACGCGGTAGAGATCGACGAACAGCTCGGCCCGCAGCAGCGCGTCGATCTCCGTCTCGCGCGTGCCGTGCTGACCCATGAGGCGACGCAGCGCGGTCACCTCGTAGCCTCCGTAGTGGAAGACGTGCATGGACGGGTCCGCGAGGTAGCGCGCGTAGAGCCAGTCGACGAACGCCTCGAACGCGGACTTCTCCCCCAGGCGATCGTGTCCCCAGAAGTCGCGGAACGACGGGGCGCCCGCCTCGATCACAGTCGCGCCGAAGAGGTACTCGAGCCCCCCTTCGAGGAGCGGGTACCCCTCCATGTCGAAGTAGACGTCCATCTCGGAAGCTGGCGGCAGCAGCGCAAGGCCATGCCGCGCGACCTCGGAGTCTTCTCGAACGAGCTCGTAGAGCGGCGCGACCTTGCCGCTCGAGTCACGCTGCAGCCGGGCCTGGGCGCGGAGGCGACGGAAGATCGCCGGGTCGAGCTTTGCGACGCGCTCGACGTTTGTCGACGCCAGAGCGCTCAGCGTGGTGATGCCGGCGTCACGCAGACGATTGATCTGGTGGACCGTGATGCCGGCGACGCGGCACGGGTGATCCATCTCTTCGAGGATCGCGTCCGCCTTCCCCTGCCAGCGACCGTGGTCGGCGCGCGCATCGGGAACGGGGCGCTCGTCCGCGCTGAAGCTGCGCTGCGCTTCGAGGAAGCGACGCTCGAGCGCGGCGAAGTAGAAGAAGTAGTCGTCGGTCCGAAAGGGCACCTCCTCGGACGCCCCGTTGACGATGAGCAACCTCTCCGGCCGCACGCCCTGCAGGTGCTCGAGCATCTTCGCGTAGGCGCAGAGCTGGAGGAGAAAGTACGGCTTCGGGTTGCGAGCGAGCTTCGTGTCGGCGACGTCATAGCTCCAGGCGCCGAACCGCGATGGCGTCTCGACGCGGTAGAGAAAGTCCGCGTAGCCGGCGAAGTCACCGTGGCACAGCGCCCCCTGATAGATGACGTCGTGACCCGCCCGCATCGCGGCGAGCGTGGCCTCGTGCCTCCGCTCGAACGTATCGAGCTCGCTCGGCGGCTCCCACACGCTCTTGCCGGCCGCACGGAGCGCCGCGAGGTGACGCTTCTCGTGCTCCTTCCCCATGTCCGCCAGGAGCTTCAGCTCGGGCGCCCCCTCGTCGGGCTCCTCGGTGCCGGGACGCTCGACGCGCAACCGATCCATCCACGAGGCGAACGGGCTCTCGAAGAATCGACAGAGATCCCCTGGAGAGAAGATCAGCTGGCCAGCACGCCTCTGCATCGAAGGTCTCTCTTCCGCGTGAGCTCGCGCTAGCCGAACAGGATTGTCGCTCGGATCCTGTGAACGGGTCGCGCAAATGGCGGTGGCTGCCCGCGCGCGCAGTGAACGGCGTTACGTCGACTCGAGGGACGCGATCTCGCGCGTTGTCGTAGCGGTCGAGCTGTCGCTCAACGACTGGTGCTGCAAATGGCGCCACCGTGAACTCGAAGAAGAAAGCCGCTTCACGTGCGAGCGTCGTTCGTCACGGTTCCGATCTCCCGGCTGGCTACGCCTCGTGGCTCGACGAACTGAAGACCCGCATCCGCACGTCGCAGGTGAAGGCGGCGCTGGCGGTCAACGCGGAGCTGGTCCTTCTCTACTGGTCCATCGGGCGCGACGTCCTCGGCCGGCAGAAGACGGAAGGGTGGGGGGCGCACGTCATCGAGCGGCTCAGCGCCGACCTCCACGTTGCGTTTCCGGAGATGAAGGGGTTCTCGCCGCGCAACCTGAAGTACATGCGGGCGTTCGCCGAGGCGTGGCCAGACCCGCGAATTGTGCAACAGCTTGTTGCACGATTGCCCTGGGGTCACAACGTTCGGCTCCTCGATCGCGTCGGTAAGCATGACGATCGGCTCTGGTATGCCAGGCAGGCCATCGAGCACGGCTGGTCGCGCAACGTTCTGGTCGCGCAGATCGAGACGGGACTCCATAAGCGAGCCGGCAAGGCGCTCACGAACTTCGAGGCGACGCTCCCGCCGCCGCAGTCCGACCTCGCCCAGCAGACGCTGAAGGACCCGTACGTCTTCGACTTCATGACCCTCGCCGCCGATGCGCAGGAGCGTCATCTCGAGCGCGGCCTCGTGACGCACGTGCGCGACTTCCTCCTCGAGCTGGGTGGTCGGCAGCCAGGTGCACCTCGCCGTCGCTGGCGAGGACTTCTACCTCGACCTGCTCTTCTTCCACCTCGAGCTCCGCTGCTTCGTCGTGATCGAGCTGAAGACCGGCGCACTCAAGCCTGAGTACGCGGGGAAGATGAACTTCTACCTCTCGGCGGTCGACGCGCAGCTCCGGCGCGAGGGTGACCAGCCGAGCATCGGCCTCGTTCTCTGCAAGCAGAAGAACAAGGTCGTCGTCGAGTACGCGCTCCGCGACATGAAGAAGCCGATCGGCGTCTCGGCGTACAAGCTCCTCGAGAAGCTGCCCGCGAACTTGAAGGGGAGCTTGCCGACGGTCGAGGAGCTCGAGGCGGAGCTCGGCGCGGCCAAGGGATCGTGACGGCCGTGGGTCCCGGGCACGAGGGGGAAGCGCGGTGAGGCCCACCGCCTCACGCGACGAGTCGCATCTCCCAGTCCAGTGACCCGGCTAGGTCGACTCGATGGAAGCGAGCGCCCCCCGAGCAAGCCTTGCGACTTCGCCTTGGAGCGCCGGCGTCAGGGGCTTTGCCGCCGCGCCGAGCCCGACGACGAAGCGCCCGAGGACGGGGAGCGCGCTGGTCTCGACCGTCACGCGGATGCCGCCCGGTACCGGCTCGGGCAACATCCCCTCGGGGAGGTTGCGGGCGACCCAGCGGGCATCGGGATCGCTGACGAAGAAGCTCTCCTTGGTCGTCGCACCGGATCCGTGAAAGCCGTCGAGGCTGGCGCGCCCGTGCGCTTCGAGCGCCTCCGGGTCGGCGGGTCGGAACGCCTCCTTCGGATCGAGCTTCGCTTCGGAAACGTTCTCGACGCGAAAGGACTTGAGCTCGCCGGTACGGTGACAGGTCGCGAGGAAGCTCGCACGGGGGCTCGGCGTCACGCGATGCACGGAGGCGTGCCGGACGTCCTCGCTCCCCCGACTCGCCGAGTAGTACCGAAAACGGAGCGCCACCTTCTGCGTCGCGGCGTCCTCGATGACCGGAAGGAACTGCTCCTCGCGTGCGGTCACTTCCGGTGCGACCACGGCGCCGGGCGCCTCGTGGGCAGGGACGAACCTCCGCACGGTTTCGATGAGCTGGTCGCGCCCTTTGCTCTTGGGGAGACGCGAGAGCTGGCGAAAGAGCTCGGCGATCTGCTCGCCCGAGAAGAGAACCCCACCGGGGTACCAGCTCTTCGGAACGCTCCAGAAGACGTGGGGATGGTCCTTCTCGCTCTCGAGGGGGACACCGCTCGCGCGAAGCTCCTCGAGCTGCTTCTTGATCGTCGCGGCCTGAACGCCCACGCGGCGAGCGAGATCGGCCTGCTTCCACGTGCGCTGATCGAGGAACGCCTTGAGGATCGCCGCGACGGTCTCGCTCTGGCTCCTCTGTCCCACGGGCGGGAGTGTACGCGCGGCGCGCGATTTCCGGGGATCGGCGCTTGGAGGTGAACACGCGCGCAGCCCGCTCCAAGTGACGCACCGATCAGGCGAAGGCGGCGTCGCAGCCTGGAGGTGTCGCCAAGGAGCCTTCCGTGAACAACGTCCTCCCGTTCCGAACCCGTACGCCGAGCATCGAGTCGCGCGTTGCAACCCCCATGCAGCTCTACCGCCTCTCGCTCACGAGGGCGAAGGCGCTGGGCGCTTGCCCCGACGCGGCCAACGACACGCGCGCGAGCCGATCGCGGCCGACGTCCCGGGAGATCACGGCTGACGACGAGTCGGTCGATGATGGCCTCGCGTCGCTGCTGGAGCTCTCGATCCGGGCGCTCGTCGAGTCTCGGACGGGGTCGCATGGGTCCAATGGCACCGTCAGATGTATTTTGCCGTGAAGCCCTCAATGCACAAGCGGCGCCCGAACGCGGACCTACGGCGAGCGACGTTGCCACCGCGATCTCATCGCCGAGCTTCTGGTGAAGACGGCGCGAGCCCGCAAGGTGGCTCTCTGCGTTGTCGAATGGCCGGGCGGCGCGCCCCGTCGCCTCGTCGCAGCCTTTCCCCCCGAGGCATCGTTGCACCGTCCGCCTCGCGCGCGACCGCGACGATCGCCGCCGGTCCCGACGGACGGTTTCACTTCGTAGTCCCCTCCGGGCGCTACGCGCTCACCGCCACCGCCGCAGCCTCGACGCGCACTCCACGAAGAATCCTCTCGCGCACGTGCGGGCGCGCTACTTCTGGTGCACGGCGAGAAGGATGGCGCCGTCGACCGCGATCGCGACGTCCGGCTTGCCGTCGTTGGTCACGTCGCCCACGGCGAGGTTGGGGCTACTGCCGTTCTCGTCGTCGATCGGGAAGGTCTCTTCGGCGCCGAGGCCACCGTCGGGGAGTTGAAGGAGTAGCCCGAAAGCGTTCCATCCCGCGTGGAGCTCGAGGACATCGTTTCGCCCATCGCCATCGACATCGACGATGACCGGGGACTGCACGAGGTCGAGCGTTGGGTAGAGGACGGGGGCCTGCAGCGTTCCCGCCTTTTGCGCGAGCACTTGCACGTTCGAATCGGGGACGTTGCCTCCGTTCGTGACGACAACGTCGGCATGCCCATCCCCGGTGACGTCGCCGACGGCCTCGTCGTTCAACCAGGTGGCCGAGATCGCCGTGTTGGTTGGCGCCAAGAAGCCGCCGTCAGCGGTCTGCGCGTGAATCCACAGGCCCGTCTCGCGGTCCAGCGTGACCAGATCCGGAAGGCCGTCGCCCGTCACATCGCCCGCGCCGATCCTCCACGTTCCGCTCGTCGGGTACGCGAGCGCGGGCGCGGGTGGTCCTGAGGGCTGCCCGAAGTACACAAGGGCGAAGGCGCTGTCCTCCTCCAGGGCGAGCACGTCGTTGCGACCATCGAGGTTCACGTCGAACAAGTCGATGTCCACGATCCCCGCCGGGCTCGTCGGCTGGCTGAGGGCAATCGGTGCCCCGAGCGTGCCGCCGGCGACCTGCGGGAGAATCTCGATCCCCGGAGGCGAGGAGACGACCACGTCCGCGAGGCCATCGCGGGTCACGTCGCCGATCCGAATCGGGGCGAGGCTCCCGGCGAGCGGGATCGTCTGGGACACTGCGTAGCCCCCGGTCGCGAGCTGCGCCACCACGTAGAGCCGAGGATTCAACCCTGTTGCGTCGGTACCTCCCACCACGAAGTCGTTCAGGCCATCGCCCGTCACGTCGCCGATCGCGATCCCGGACGGGAAGTCTAGGCCCGGCACCTCGATCCGGGTGTACGAGAAGAAGGGGGGCTCGATCGGGGCTCCTCCGTCGTGACCCGTGCCGTTCGAATTGGGAGGGCCCGCATCTCCGGGCACCTCATAGTGAACGCAGCCGCGAATGCGTCCACACACGCCGCAGTCTTCCTGGAAGGTCGCCGTGAAGCTCCGCAGCGAGGCGCTCGTCACGTCGCCTGTGATCGCGAGGTCGTCGATGACGAACCAACCCGGCTGATCGCCTGGATTGCCGCAGGCGCACGCGCCCGTGTACGCGATCTGCGGCATCGCGCCCGCGGGCCCCGAGTTGTAGGTCCCCGTGGAAAGCGCCCAGGCGTCCGAAAACGTCACATAGTAGTAGTTGGGGAAACCGTCGGGTTGCGGGCTCTGCACACCAAACCCGATGGACGTAGGATTCGGGATCATCGGATCGGGGTCCTGCGAGAACTCGTCGACTGGATCGATCCGATGCGCGGGGTAGCCGTTCTCCGAGACGACCAGGACGTTGCCGCCCGTGAGGCACGAGCTGGGATCGCCCGGATCGGCGACGGTGCACTCGCCACCCAGGGGTATCTCGCCGGGGCGGCAGACGATTGCCGCGTCCTCTCCGCCGTCAGGACCCGCGCCGGAGTCTGCGCCGGCATCGACCGGAGCGAGCGCGTCCTCGCCGCCGCCCGCCGCGTCGCGCGCGTCGTCGCTCGCGTCGATCGGGGGGAGCGTCGCGTCCTCGCCATCGCTGACGGCGTCGCGCGCATCGTCGCTGGCATCGACCGAGGGGAGCGTCGCATCGTTGCTTCCGTCGGTCGACGTCGCGTCGAGCGTCGCGGCATCGGAATCACCGGGCGCCGCGTCGCCACCATCAGCGACGAGCGACGTCGAGCCACAGGCCAGGAGTACCCCCGAGACAACGACGCCCAGGGACAGTCGATGGACCGTGCTCATAGTTCCGTGATTCCCATCGCGTACGGGTAGGGCGGCACCTGAATGAACGACTCGACGAGGACGAAGCGGTGCGTCCCGTCGGCGCTGTGGAACACGAACGCTCCCGATGCCGGAAAGCTCGTTGAGGTTCCCGGCCAGCTCACCCGCGGCATCGGGATCGCTCCCAAGAACGCGAGCGTCGTCGCGTCGAACGTGGCGAGCTCCGAGCCGAGGATCGGGCCCGGGTCGAGCTGCTCGGTGGCTCCCGTGATCACGGCGACCTCGCTCGCGGTCGCGTCTGCGTACGTCACCGGCACGAAGCTCCCGGGACCGAGATCGGGGAGGGTGGTCTCGAGGCTGAAGGTCGCCTGTGCCGTGGACGTGGCTGGCGGAGTGACGGCGAAGACCTGCCCGCTCCGCGTGAAGATCCGGCCCCCGTCCGCGGACATCCAGAGCGCTCCCTCGGCGTCCGCTCCGATGATCTCCTGCGACGAACCGGCGCCCCGATCGAGACCCGTCGTGATGTCGTAGGCATTGATCTCGGACGGGCCGGAGTTCACTGCGACGTAGAGCATCGCTCCCCCGGACGCGAGCTTCAGCTTCGAGCCGGCGTAGATGGTGGCGCTCTGATCCCAGGTGTCGAGCTGGGAGCCGAGCCCGAAGATGTGCATGCCCACCCACTGATCGCTCGAGGCGATGCCGTAGATGTACCCGTTCCCGGCGAGTGCAAGATCACCGACCGGATAGGGAACGACATACGTGCCAACGATGCTAGGCCCTGAGAGGTCGAGGTACGTAAGCGCATGGTCGTGTCCGACCGCGGCGTGGAGTCCGTCGGGGCCGACCGAGACCGCGACGGGGGTGCTCGCGAGCGCGACGCTGACGTACGCATTCGTGAAGGGGTTCAACACGTGAAGCGCCGGAGGCGAGGCCGAAACGATGACGACGCGATCGAGGGCGGCGCTGTATTCGGCGTCCACGACGTCGAAGGGCAATAGAGCCACCGTGTTCGGAACACATTTACTCGCGTTGCATAGCGCGCCGCTGCCGCATGTCGTCCCGCACGTGCCGCAGTTGTCCCCGTCCGACGTCGTGTCCACGCAGGTGCCGTTGCACACGACGAGCGAGCAGGAAGGGGCGGCGTCCTCGCCCGAATCCGGCGGAAGGGTGGCATCGGGGCTTGCAGCGTCGGCCGCGTCGGGAGGCGCTTCGATTGTGACGTCGTCCGGAGCGTCTGGCAGCGCATCGGCGGTAGCGTCGCTTCCTGCGTCCGCGTCGTTCCCAGAATCGCTGGCGGCGACGGTCGCGTCACTCAAGGTCGCGTCGTTGGCGTCCTCGGGCGCGGCGTCTCCGCCCGGAGCCATCGAATCGTCGTCCGGTGCATCGCTCGCGGAATCGCTCTCGCCGTCGTTCGTGTTGCCGCCGCCGTCCAGTGCGGGCGACGGAGTCGCGCCGTCAGCGTGGCCGGAGACTTCGGTCGTGGAAACACCACCTCCGCACGCTGCGAGCAGCAGACCCGCCAGCGCGCTACGCAGATAGCCTCGTTTCACGGTACCGATGAAGTGCACGGTCTCCTCGTAGTGTCCTGTCGCCTCTGGGAACAGGAGCGAATCTTCGCGACGAGCCAGTAGCCGAGATCGGCGGAGTTGAACAGGTCAGGCAGGGCGAGAAGGCGGGGCGCGAACCGCGCCCGGTTGGTCGAGCGGCGTCGCCCGGCATCCGCGCGTGCATTGGCTCTACAAGGGCGGAGAAATAGACTTAACCACACAGTTGTGAGCGTCCGTCTATCACCCGCCAGGGGTGATAGGAGAGTGTGCGCTCAGGGGCATCGTCGCGCGCTACGCGTACTCGCGCGCCATGCGAGAGAGAGCCGCGCGTTTGCGCAATTCGCGCAATTCGTTGAGCAAGAGTCAGATGGGTTTGCGCAACGTCTTGCGCGAAGTCGCGCAAGGGCAGCCTTCACAACTGCAACTAACCCTCGCCTCAGTGCACCAAACTGACAGAACGCATCCGCGGGCACGCGTTCTGCTGGCGCAGCGGTGAGGCGATGGTAGAGCGTCGCCCTCGCGCAAAGGCCACCGCATCCACTTTCGTGACGGACACGCACCAAGAGGCCGCCCGCACTCGCCAGTAGCAAACTGCAACCGCCCAGTCGCAAAACGCAACCGCGGCTGGCGCGCGCCCTCGAAGAACGCGGGAAAGCCCTTCGGCACGCGCCCTGCTGAAGCACTCCGTCGGCCCATCAAGCCGCGGCCAAGGATGCTCGGTCGATTTCTAGCAACAGCTCTTCTGAACGTACCGATTGGATCTGTAGGGGCGCAATTCGCGTCCAGACAACGGAGTTTCATGCGCCTCGCCAACCTTCCTCACGTCGTCCTCCCCCTCCTCCTTCTCGCTGCCTGCAACGCCGGGTGCAGCGCTCGCGCCGTTGACGCGAACAACGGCCCCCTTCCCCCACAGTGCACCGCCTTTGTCGCAGCCTACAAATCTTGTCTACAGAAGACGATTCCGTCTGCCCCTCAGATCGCCGAGCAGCGTGCGGAACAAACCCTCGCGGCGCTGCAGAACGCAGCCCGCTCGTCAGCTCCCGGTCCCAAGTCTCTTGCGGAGACGTGCGACGCCAACATGAACCGTCTCGCCGCGACTTGCGGCGCAGCCACTACGAACTGACGCGGGACACGACATGAAAACTTCTCAGTATGGCTCCTCCACGACACTACGGCGCCTCCGCCAAGCCAAGTGGCTGTCATCGACGCTGTTATTCACGATCCTATTCTCCCTCATTGCTCCCGCCTTCGAGCGCACCGCGCGCGCACAAAGCGTCCCCGACCCGTCCTCGCTTCCAGGTCCCAACACTGGCGTTCAGCAAGGGCAGACAGACCTGTCCGCGCCCGAAACGGGACCATCGGCGAATATCCGGGGAAGCGTCGACACAGCGACGGGCGCCTTCCAGACCTCGATCCCGTTTATCTTGCCGATTGCGCGAGGTGCCGTGCAGCCCACGCTCTCGCTCGACTATTCTTCGAGTGGCCCTCGAGGAGTCGGCGGCCTCGGCTGGTCCTTGAGCGTTCCGTCCATCGAACGCCACAACCCTTCCGGTGCCCCGAATTACGCGAATGACCCCGCTGTAGGCGCCCGGATCACGCCAGTAGCATCGAGCGGGATTCCCTACCAGGATCAGTTTACGTACGCCGGTCAACCTCTCGTTCCCATCTGTTTTCTTCCGGATGATTATCCCTCCTGCGTGCAACACGAGGGACAGAGTATTCAGGAAAAGATGCCCTCCTGGGCCATGACAGGCGGCTGGCACTACTATCGCCTGGAGACCGATACGGGTTCGAATCTACGCTTCTATTGGGCGCCCAACCACCTGATGTCGCCGATCGCCGGCGAGCGCGGAGAAGTGACGAGGCGGAGCGATCGTCACGGAGCGCGCGCGTCGT
>Ga0302279_10005431_pt1 | contig 14249 bp, 8 predicted proteins | sample III_Bog_N3_3_FD_194541 | JGI IMG/M metagenome (GOLD analysis project Ga0302279, IMG submission 194541) | Peat permafrost microbial communities from Stordalen Mire near Abisko, Sweden - III_Bog_N3_3 | ecosystem: Environmental > Terrestrial > Soil > Wetlands > Peat | place: Sweden: Abisko...
GAAGTTGGGACGCGATTTGTTCCTGGGCAACGCCATCATCTACGGCGCGTGCCTGCTGCTGCTGGCCGGCGGAAACATTCCGGCGCTGAACAACATGAGCTCCATCGAGCAGGTGCTGCTCCATGTCGTCGGCATCGGCTCGGTTTTGGCGGGCGGCTGGATGGCCGTGCAGACCAAGGGGATGTTTTCCGAATGGCGGGCGGTCATCTGGATGGGCGTGTTGTGGGTGCTGGGCGTGTCGTTCTATTTCTACGAGCCCATCTCGGGCATGACGGTGCCGCCGATGCAATGGGGCTATCCGCGCACGGTTGAGGGCTTCTTCCACGCGTTGAGCCGCGGCCAGTATGAGACGGCGCACGGCTCGAACATCTTCCAGAACCCGACGCGCTTCGCGTTCCAATTGGGCTATATCGCGCAGGGGCTTTCGGACTCGTTCAGCCGGGTCTATATGTTCATCGGCCTGATGCCGTTCCTGTTCATCATGAAGATGCACAAGCGCGAACGCTCGTGGATCATCGGCCTGACCTCGATTTATTTCTGTCTCGCCGTGCTGCTGGTGATTTTGCTGGATGTGACGCCGGACCGCTCCACTTCGGAACTGAACAAAGTATTTTTTACCGCGTCGCACGCGCTGTTTGCGCTGATGATCGGCTACGGACTGACGCTGATGGCCGCCTACATGGCGACGCATTACCAGAAATTCCGCCGCTGGGGACTGATCGGCGGTGTGCTGGCGGTGGTGCTGGCGCTGTATTGCCTTGTGGACGCGACGGGCAAGCTCTATTTCGGCCCGGCGGGCGAAATCAGCCTTTCGCAACTGCCGCATTACGTCGCCCTGGCGTTCGACCATAACCAATACGGCCTGCCGGTGTTCGCCAGCCTGATTCTGGTGGCCATTCCGGTGGTTTTCATCGCCGCGCTGCTGGCGTATCGCCAGCGCGGGCCGCTGCTGATTTTGCTCGGGCTGATCTGCATCATGCCGCTGTGGTCCGGCATGTCGCACTGGTATAAGAGCGAGCAGCGCAACCACTGGTTCGGCTACTGGTTCGGACACGATATGTTCACACCGGCGTTCAAGGATCCGAAGACCGGCCAGTTGAGCTACGACAACACGCGCCGCGCCGAGCTGCTGAAGGATCCGAAGAACGCCAAGTTGATTTATCCCGAAGCCGCGCGCGACGCGATTGTCTTCGGCGGCACCGATCCGGGCCGGTTCTGCCCGACCTACATGATTTTCTGCGAGAGCTTCATCCCGAGCCGCTGCCAGCCGGAGCAGGACCAGCATTTTGACCGGCGCGACTGCTATCTCATCACGCAGAACGCGTTGGCCGACGGGACGTATCTGGAATACCTGCGCTCGCAATACAACCGGCATCTCCAGATTGACCCGCCGTTCTTCAGCCGGCTGTTCAAATACGTGTGCGCCCTCGCCCACCTGACCACGCCGGGGACGATTGCGACCGATGGCGACCTGGGCAACGGCGATTCGGGCAACTCGCTGATCGAGGGCGTCGCCAGTCTGCTTTACACCGTCCTGGACCGGCCGTTCACTGCGTGGGGCAAATACGTCGAGGACTACCGCCGCAAAGACGGCGTTTATCCGAAGAACGAGATCTACATTCCTTCGCCGGCGGATTCGCAGAAGTGTTTTGAGGATTACACGCAGGACGTGGGCCGCCGCGCGCAGCTCAACCAGCTCGCCCCCGGCGAAGATGTCCACATTGACAACGGCCGCGTGCAGGTTTCCGGTCAGGTCGCCGTCATGAAAATCAACGGCCTGCTCTGCAAGGTCATTTTCGACAACTGCCCGACGAACGAGTTTTACGTCGAGGAGAGCTTCCCGCTTGACTGGATGTATCCCTACGAGACGCCCTTCAGCGACATCATGAAAATCAACCGCCAGCCGGTGACCGAGCTGACACAGGACGTGTTCGACCTCGATCACAAATATTGGACCGACTTCACCCCGCGCCTCTGCGGCAACTGGATCACCTACGACACCTCGGTCAGCAACATCTGCGACTTCATCGAGCGCACTTATATCCACAATAATTACCAGGGCTACACCGGCGACCGCGCCTTTGTCCGTGACGACGACGGGCAGAAGGCCTTCTCCAAACTGCGCAGCTCGCAGGCCGGGATGTATGCTTGGCGCTTGAGCCCGCAATGCCCGCCGGAATACCGCCAGAAGACTCCCGCCAGCCAGGCGGCGCTCATTCGCGAGACCGACTTCGCGTTCAAGCAGGCTTTCGCCTTCTGCCCTTACAGCCCGGAAGCCGTGTATCGCTACGTCAATTTCATCCTGCAAATGGCGCAAGCCGAGGAAATGTCCGGACACTCCGACCAAGCGCTGCGCCGCTTTGATGACGCCATCCTCATCGCCCAGACTTGCCAGAAGCTCGATCCGTTCAACGACCAGATAAACGGGCTCATTAAAAACCTGCAGGACTACAAGGCGTCGTCTACCGCGCGCGCCCAGACCGTCAGCCAGATTGACCAGATGGAAACCACCGCCCGCACCAATCCGGCCGATGTCCGCAATCTCATCATGCTCGGCGTCACCTACGTCCAGATGCAGCAGACCAACCGTGGCACTGAGCTCTTCGACCAGGCGCTCGCCAGTCCGAACGTGAAGGCCGCCGACGCCGGTGCCCTCGCTGGTTATTACTCGCAGTTGGGCAACATCCCCAAGCTCGAACACGCCCTCGAACGGCTCACCGTGCTGGCGCCCGACCAGCCGGAACCGCATTATGATCTCGGCGCGCTGGAGGCCTACCTCGGCCAGATCGCGCCGGCGCTCACCAATCTCACCATCGCGATCAACATGAGCAACGACCGCCTCAAGACCAATCCCGCCGCCCGCAACCTGCTGGCCCAGGCGCGGAGCGACGCGCATTTGAACTCCCTGCGCGCCCTGCCGGAATTCCAGAAGCTCGTCCCGCCGCAATAAGTTTCAGAGTTGGGCAAGTTCAGCTGGCTTTCGATTTGTCGCCGGCAACCCAGCCAATTTAAGCAAAACCACGCCATGCGGCGGAATGGCCAGCTTGAGCGCGCCTTTGGCATCAGGCAAATCAGTTAGCCGCCAGAGATCGCGGACATGACAGACCCCGGACAATGTTTGCGTCCACATAATTTTCAACTTTTACCGGCGCAGACGATAAAACTGCGCCGGCCACAGTTCAATGCGCCGACGGATCGTTTGCTTCGTTGGCATGATCTTCGCGCCATTGGTTCGCCGGATCCTCCAAAACCGTGACCTGATCCGGCGTCAGTAGCCGCTTGACCTGCCGGATGGATTCATCCCGGTATTGCTGGAGGCCGGCCCAGACCGTTTGCAGTTGGTGGCGGGCCGACTGGATTTGCGCTTCGTTTTTCGAACCGCGCGCCACCCGGATGGCATCCTTGGCGGCATCAATGCGCGGCTGGTTCGCGACCTGGTATTCCTGACTCGTCTTGGCGAAATCCGCCTCAATTGGCCTTAGCTCCGCGCGCTGCTCATCAGTGAGCTGCAGCTTCTCCCGCAGCCCCGGCGGGAACAGGGCCTGCTCACCCAAATCCCGGTCATTTTCCAACGTCGCCGGATATTTCAGGCTCTGGCCGGTCGGCAGCGAATTGGTGTTCGGGCCGGGATAAATGATTTGCGCGGACAATGACGCCGCGCCCAGCAACATTGAACCACCAAGGACCGACAGGATGAATTTGGCTTTCATGGCGGCCATTTTTATTTCGTTGCCTGCGAATGCGCTTCCACAAACCACAGCCATTTGTCGATGCCGCGTGAAACTTCCGTGAACAAATCCGCCGTGTCCGCGTCATCCAATTCGTCCGCCTCATTGATGGTGCTGCGAGCTTCCTGACCGAAAGTAGAAAGCGCGCGCGCCACGCCCTCGACATGCGCCATGCCCTCGGAAATCTCCGGCGAGTATTCCGTGAGCCGCGAACGCGCCGCCGCCATGCGCACCGTGCCTTCGGCCACGCCGCCGAGCTGCACAATGCGTTCGGCGATTTCGTCCACATAGCCCTCCACCGCCTCGGCCACCTTGTCGAACAGCTCATGCAGCCCGATGAAGCTCGGGCCTTTCACGTTCCAATGCGCCTGCTTCATCTGCATCTGCAAGTCCACGGCGGACGCCAGCCGCTGGTTCAGCAGCGCGTTGAGCTGCGTCCGGCGGTCTTTGGAGATGTCGTTTTCGGTTTCATACATTTGAGGCGCTTCCGCGCGCGTGCCGTTCAAAGTTTTCATGTTGATATATTTTGCGGTGGTGGTTTGTGTAGTTGTTGGTTTTGGAAAAATAAATTTAGATCCGGTTGTGAAAACCATGGACGCGCGTCTGGTTGCGTTCCGCGATCAAATCCGCCTCTGCCTTGAGCCAGTGCTGCACCTCGTGTCCGGGCAGCGAACCCGTGTTCTCGTAGCTGAAATAGGCCCGGCGAGCGACCTCGTCGGGCGAGGGCACAAAGGCCATTTCCGCCGCGTTCAAGTTCTTGGCCGAAACGGGCCGGGGCGCGGCAATCGGAGTTGCGGGTTGTGACGGCAAATTTTTATGATGTTTCATGACGGAGCTTACGCCGGATGCCATCGCCGCTGCCATGGGGTGTTCACCCCATGCCGAAAGCGGATTTGGGCGCGCAGACTCGGATTGGGGATTTCAGCGATACCGTATTTCAAAATGTGGCGGCTGGCAAATTTGCCGCCGGACAAATCATTGCGGCCAGCGCCCACCGATTGCGGGGCGGCCGTTGAACCAGCTGCCGGAGAACCGGGACGGGCAGGTTTCATTTTCGTTTTTATCGTGCGGGCTGGCACCGGAAGTTTTTACCAGCGGCAAACTTCGGCCGGACGACCGGTTTCCGATCCGGGCATTTCAAGACACCTTGCCCGTTGCCCGGCCGGCGCGTCTCTGCTATGGTGTGCATCCGAATGTTTGGACGCAACCAGCCCATGAGCAAGACCGAAGCCGAATCGCCCCTGCCTGAAACCAGCGACGCCGTGCCGGCGACGCCCACGCCGGAACAGGTTGTGGAACTCAAGTCCCGCGCCGCCAAGGCTGACGAGAATTGGGAACGCCTGCTCCGCACCACGGCGGATTTTGACAATTTCAAGAAGCGCGCCGCGCGCGAAAAAATCGAGGCGGCGCAATATGCCACCTTTTCGCTGCTCCAGAAAGTTCTGCCCGTCCTTGACAATTTTGAGATGGCGCTCGCCGCCGCGCAGAACGCCAAGGGCGACAAGCTCGCGGCGATGCAGTCCGGCGTGCTGATGATCCAGCAGCAGTTGAAAAGCGCGCTCGCCGAGACCGGCCTGGAGGAAATTGTTGCCGTCGGCCAGCCGTTCGACCCGAATTTTCACGAGGCCGTTTCTGAACAGGAATCCGCCGAGGTCGCCGAGGGCAACGTCCTCCAGCAGTTGCGCAAAGGCTACAAGTTCAAGGACCGCCTGCTGCGTCCCGCCACGGTGATCGTGGCGAAGCCGCCGACAGCCGCCTGATTGGTTGCGGCGCGCAAACCGTAAATCTTCAATCGTAAATTCCCCATGGCCAAACGCGACTATTACGAAACTCTCGGCGTCCCGCGCAATGCCGGCGACGAGGAAATCAAGAAAGCCTACCGCAAGCTGGCGGTCAAATTTCATCCGGATAAAAATCCGGGCGACCACGTCGCCGAGGAAAATTTCAAGGAGCTCGGCCACGCCTACGAAATCCTGAGCGACCCGCAGAAGCGCGCCGCCTACGACCAATACGGCCACGCGGCGTTCGACCCGCGCGCCCGCGCGCGCGGCGGCGGCGGCGGTTTCCACGACCCGTTTGATATTTTTCGCGATGTCTTTGGCGGCGGCGCGGGTGGCAGCATCTTTGAAAATCTTTTCGGCGGCGGCCAGGATCCGAATGGCCCGCAGCGCGGCGACGACCTGCGTTACGATATGCAGATCACGCTGGAGGAGGCCGCGCTCGGCTGCGAAAAAGAAATTTCCGTCACCAAGCCCGACCAGTGCGAACACTGCCACGGCGCGGGCGCGGAGCCCGGTTCCAAGACGCGCACCTGCGGCACCTGCGGCGGCCGCGGCCAGGTCCTGACCGCGCGCGGCATTTTCAGCATCGCGCAGACCTGTCCGCATTGCAAAGGCGCGGGGCGGATTTTGGAAAAGCCGTGCAAGACCTGTTCCGGCAGCGGCACGCACGAGCGCACCTCGAAAATCAAGTTGCGCATCCCCGCCGGCGTCGAGTCGAACTCGCGCCTGCGCTCCGCCGGCAACGGCGAGGCCGGCGCGCGCGGCGGCCCGGCGGGCGACCTCTACGTTTTCTTGCAGGTCAAGGCGCACGAGATTTTCCATCGCGAGGCTGATGATTTGCTCTGCGAGGTTCCCGTGAGTTTCATCCAGGCCACGCTCGGCGCGGAGATTGAAGTGCCGACGCTGCAAGGCAAGGCGACGGTGAAAATTCCCGCCGGCACACAGCCCGGCACGCTGCTGCGACTCAAGGGTCGCGGTGTGAAAAATCTGCAAGGCCACGGCCAGGGCGACTTGCACGTCCGCGTCCAGGTCGAAGTGCCGACGCATCTGAACTCCGAACAGAAGCACAAGCTGTCGGAATTCGCCGCGCTCTGCGACGGCAAGGAGATGCCGCTCTCGCAAGGATTTTTTGAGAAGGCGAAGAAGTTCTTCCACTGACCATGCTCCGGTTTTACCTTCCGCCTGCAAGCTGCCGCGAAGATTTGCTGCGGCTGGACGGACGCGAGGCGCATCATGCGCTCCATGTTCTCCGCATTCACCGCGGCGAAAACGTGACCGTCCTCGACGGTGCGGGCACGGAATTTTTTTGCGACGTCGAGAGCGCCACGAAAAATTCCCTCGTGCTGGCGGTGAAGGAAAAGAAATTCACGCCCGCCCCGCCCTGCCCGCTCACGCTGCTCGTCGCCATTCCCAAGGGCAAGCTCATCGAAAGCATCATTCAGAAGGCCGTGGAACTTGGCGCGCACCGCATCGTGCCGCTGCTCACCGAGCGCGTGGTGACGCAGCTCGACAACGACGGCGCGGAGGCCAAGTGCGAGAAATGGCAGAGCGTCGCCATCGAGTCCATCAAGCAATGCGGCACGCCGTGGCTGCCGAAAGTCGAGGCACCGCAGACCATCGCGGAATTTCTGGCGCGCGGGGAAAAAATTGAACTGTCGCTCGTCGGCTCGCTACAGACGGAGCGCCGGCATCCGCGTGAATGGATTTTGGAATTTCAAAAGCAGCACGAACGGCTGCCGCACAGCGCCGGCGCGTGGATCGGGCCGGAAGGCGATTTCACGCTGGCGGAACTGCGAGCCATCGAGGCGGCGGGCGCGAAGCCCGTCACGCTCGGCGCACTCACGTTGCGCGTGGAGACGGCGGCAATTTACTGCCTGTCGTTTTTGAATTACGAACTCCAGCCGTGACCGGCTCGCCGGATTTTAATTCCCGACCGTCACCTGCAGCGGCTGGTCGCGGCGCTCGGCGAAGCGCTTCACATAATTTTCCCATTGCACGGCGTTCGTGAAATCGCCGCTGCGGTCCCAGCACGCGCCGAAATAATACGTCAGCGGCTGGCCGATTTCCGCCTGCGTGATGGCGAGCTGGTTGCGGATGGGCGGATAGCCCTCGTGCGTCGGCTGCGGCACGTTGGCGTGGAGCTTGGCGTCGGGCAGATCCGGGTTGTCATTCGTGAATACCTGCACGCTGCCTTTGGCCAGAATGATGGCGTCGCCGATGACGCCTTTCGGCTGATCTTCCGGCTGCCAGTAGGCCAGCCAGCCGGCGTCCAAATCGTGCGTGATGGATTCCTCGCGGTTGGTCGGGCAAGCACGCTCGGCCAGGCCGACGCCGACGGTCAACGGCGATTTGTCTTCGCTCGCAAACGTGCTTTGCGCCTTGGTAAAATAAGAACCGGCGTCAATGCTGTAACGCTTCGTCTCGGAGACCATCCGGCCGTTGCCGGCGTCCCACGCGTCGTAGGTCAGCTCAAACTCCGAGCGGACGGGGCCGGTGGTGATGAGCTTCCAGTTGTGATAATTGCTGGAGACGTGCAGCTTCGTGCCGTCCCAGATGCCGAGGCCGCCGTCACCCCGGCTGTTGCCGACGCGGTAATCGTCCATGAACGCGCCGTTGTCCTCGTGATAATGTTTCGTGGCATACATCGTGTTCACGATGAGGATGTGGTTCTTCTTGATCCAGACATCCGGGCCGCTGCTGATGGTGTGTTCCGCCGGGATGAGCGCGAGGCCGTAGGCGCGGTGCGCGATGCGGTCGCTTTCCCACGCGAAATCGTCATAGCGTTCCGGCACAAAACGCGCGAAGGTTTTTACGGTGGGCGGCGGTGTGGCGGGCAACGCACTTTCATCCAAAATATAAAATGTCCGTGTCTCACCAGGTGCGAGGTCAACTTGGAAAAGCAACGTGTCCGGCGGCTGATTTGAATCTGAAGAATAAAATTGAGAATCTAAAATATGCGAGGAAACTCCGTCCATAACCGCAAACCATTTATTTAACGGACGCAAGCCGCTGAAATCCGGAGGTGGTGGCTTTATTTCAACCGTCTCACTTTCGCGCCAGAAGTTTGAAGGATTGGTGACTTTTACTGTAATTGCTTTCACCTTTCCCAACACCCCCATCCGATACACCTCGCTGCCTGCGAGCAGAAAGACGCCGCCGCCGTAGGGCGATGTGGCGTCCGCCGAAAATGCCGCCGGCCGGTCGCCCGCCGGCTGGACGTGCGTGAGCCGGCCGTCGGCGTTCACGCAGCCAGCCAGCGCCGGCCACGCCTTGCGGACAGCGGGCGCAAACTTCGCGCGGTCGAGCAGCCCCTGGTTCACGCCCCACGCCAGGCCGTAGGTGAACAGCGCCGAGCCGCTGGCCTCCGGCGTCGGATAATCCGCCGGGTCGAGCAGACTCGCACGCCACAGCCCGTCCGGCTGTTGCAGCGACACGACCTTGTCCGCCATGTCCTTGAAGAGTTGCTCGAAGCGCGGACGGCTGGGATCATTCATCGGCAGGTATTGGAGCGCGCGGACGATGCCGGCGAGCACCCAGCCGTTGCCCCGGCTCCAGAAAATCTTTTTCCCGTTCGCTTCGGTCTTCTTGAAAAAGCCGCTGTCGCGGAAAAACAGGTTTTCATCCTTGTCGTAGAGAAAATCCGTCGTGCGCCAGAAATTCGTCACGGCAAAATCCCGGTAGCGCGCATCGCCGGTCGCCGCGTAAAGCCGCAGCCACGCCGGCGGCGCCATGAACAGCGCGTCGCACCACGACCAGAGTTCCTGGCCATGCCCGCGCTGCGAAAAATCGAGACCCGCCGTCGCGGGTGGATTCGCCAAAATCCAGTCAAACCGCTCGCGCATCGGCGCGATCATGCGGTTTTCGCGGTAGAGAAAATAAAGTTCCGCCCAAGCCTGGCCGATGCACTGGTCGTCGGCGTGGTATTTGCGGCCCTGATACTGGTCAAGCTGCCAGCCGTTTGTCTCGCCCTTGGCAAACATCGCGTCGCGGTATTTCGCGTCGCCGGCAATGCCCGCCAGCGCCATCATGCCCGCGTCGCCCACGGCCTGGATCCAGCCGATCGGCCGGTTGGTGGCGGGGTTCGCCAGCTGCCAGTCGCCGACGCGCTGCATGACGGCCAGCACGGACGATGGCGTGATTTCCGAAGAAAAATTTTCGGGTTGGGCGGACACTGGCGCGACGGACAAAACCAGCGCGGTCGCCACGCCAGATACGCAGGAAAGAATTTTATTTGCAAACATAGGATAATATTTTGACGTCAGACTATAAAACAATCACGGCTTGCGCAAAGCGGTTTCCGAATCGGACAGCCAGACTGCCATCTCGCCCTTGCCGCGGTTGGCCCACGCGAAATATGGGATGGCCGTGAAATCCTGTTCAACTTTTTCCGCGTCCAACGCGCGGCCTTTGATGACTTCGACGCCGTTGAGCAGCGTCGGCTCGAACTGCGCGGTGAGCGGCTGCCGGTCGGGCAAAATTATATCGAGGACTTTGCCGCCGGGATTGTCCGGTGCCTCGGCGCAGAACACCACCGGCCCGCGCTGCAACGCCACGCGGCCGAGGTCGGCCTTCACTTTTGCATTGGCGAGGACGCGGCGGACGGGCATGGGCAGGTTCAGTTCCACCACATCGCCGGGCCGCCAGCGGCGGTCCAGCTTGGCGTAGCCGTTCTCGATGGTGAACTTCACATTTTTGCCGTCCACCTTGAGCGTGACCGGCGCGGTGTTCGTTTCTGCAAATTTGTAAAGGTCACCGGGCACCGGCTCGTTGCGCGCCCAGCCGGGAATGCGGATGGACAGCGTGAAGGTAGTTTTCTTTTCCGGCGTGACGGAAATTCTCACCGCGCCATCCCACGGATAACTTGTTTCCTGCTTCAGAATAATTTTTCTTCCGTCGTCCAGCCTGATGTCCGCCGTGCCGCCGGCGAACAAGTTCACAAAAATCTCATCCTGCCGCTGCGCATAAACGTAGCCGGGCAGCGACGGCAGGAACCGCGTGAGGTTGCCGGGGCAGCAGGCGCAGCCAAACCACGGGCTGCGCTCGTGGTCGCCCTTCGAGGCGAGCGGATTGGGATAGAAAAACTTCGTGCCGTCGAGCGAGATGCCGGCGAGCAGGCCGTTGTAGAGCGTGCGTTCGAGCACGTCCACATACTTGGCGTCGCCGTGCAGCAGGAACAGGCGCTGGTTCCAATAGACATTGGCCACGGCGGCGCAGGTCTCGTTGTAGGCGGTGAGATTGGGCAGCTCGTAATTACTCCCGAACGCCTCGCCGTCGTGCCGCGCGCCGATGCCGCCGGTGACATAAAGCTTCTTACCGACGACGTTTTCCCAGATGGCGTCAATCGCGCGGAGATAATTCTGGTCGCCGGTGAGCGCGGCGACATCCGCCATGCCGCTGTAAAGATAGCCGGCGCGCACTGCGTGACCGACGGCCGAGGTCTGCCTGACGGGCGGAATGCGCGACTGATGGTAGTCGTCACCACCCGGCCGGGTGCCGCGCACGTCAATGAAGTATTTGGCGAGGGCGAGGTAACGCTCGTTGCCGGTGACGCGATAAAGTTTCGCCAGCCCCATCTCGACAATCTCATGCCCCGGCCAATAATGAAGCTGGTTGGTCGCCGGCCCAAAAGTTTTGCAAAGCAGATCGGCCTCCTTGATGGCGACCTTCAACAAATTGGTTTCGCCCGTGGCCTGATAGTGCGCGACCGCCGCCTCGAACAAATGGCCGGCGTCGTAAAGCTCATGGCTGCCGTCGGATTCACGGATCCACCGCTCGCTGCCCGACCACGCATGCGGATGCTGCGGGTCAATCGTGCGCGTGGTGTAAAGGTAGCCGTCCGGTTCCTGCGCCGAGGCGATGAGCGAAATCAAGTTGTCGAGGTAGCCCGACAATTTTACGTCCGGCCGGACGGCCAGCGAGTAGGCCGCGCCTTCCAAAACCTTGTAGGGATCGGTGTCGTCGAACGGATAGCCGGGCGGCTTGCGGTCCGCGATGTCTTCGCCGCGCAGCACGGCGGCGGCGCGCGTGAAATTTTCCATGCGCCCGGACTCCTCGCATTTGCCAAAGGCATAGGGAATGGTGGTGACGCGGTTCGTCTCCAGGCGCGGCGCCCAGAAACCGTCGTCCAAATGGACGGCGGTGAACGGCACCGGCTGAAACGGATAGTCGTGCGCGGGTGTGACCGTTGCGCCGGACAGGTTGAACCCGGCGACGGCCATGATTGCACCGGTGAAAAATGAAAGTTTTATTGTCATGACCGGTGCACCCTAAAAATCCGGCAAAAAACCGGCGGGCAATTTCGTTGGAAACGAAATTATGACACCGCCGGACGGGCGGGGCAATTCCTTTGCGACCCGGAGTTCAGTAGCCGCTCCACAACAGCCGGTAAAACGCCGAGGGCGAAGGCGGATTGCTGTCCGTCACCGAGATGATCACGGCCGGCGACACCAGCGTGTTGGTCGCCAGGTTCAACCACGTCATCTGGTTCACGTTCGTCGCCCGCTGCGTCACATAGGTGTAGCCGGTGATCCCGTAGGCGGTCAGCACCTTCACGCTCGTCCCGGTGATGCTCGTGATCGAGCTGGTTCCCGTCACCCCGCCGCCGCTCGCTGTCAGCGTAATCACCGCGCTGTTCGTCCCGCCGAAGCCGTCCGCCACCGTGTAAGTGAACTGGTCGGCCACCAGGTTCGTGTTGTAATACGACACCCGCGCCGGCGCGTTGGTGTCAATCACCAGCGTGATGCCGTTGGTGCTGGTAGCCACACCAACCAGGCTCAGCGTGTCGCCATCCACGTCGCTGGCGTTGGTTAGCAGGTCGCTGACGGCAATCTGCCAGGTGGTGAATGTGCCCCGGCCGTAAGTGTTGATGTTCGCCACCGGCGGATGGTTGGTGACAATTTGGTTCAGGCTGATGCTGCCGGCCACATAGTTGGTGTCACCGCTGTAAGCGGCCGTAATCAGGTTCGTCCCGCGCGGCAGGTTCGTGATGGAAAGGCTGACGGCCACGCCGCCGCTCAAGTTATTGGAGCTCCACAAAACGCTATTCGTGCTGAAAAGCACATAGCCAGTGGCGTCCGCGTTCAGCGTGTTCGTGAAAACAATTGTGTCTTGGAAGCCTGACGGGTTTGCCGAGGCGGCCAGCGTATTCGTCGGCGTCGCCTGAGTAACCGTCAGCGTGCCGTTGCTGTAAGCGATGCTGTAGTTCGCCAGCCCGCTGCCCGCCGCGCTGCTGGGCACAATACCATAGCTGCCGACCGTCGCCGTGCTCGTCGCGCCGCTGCTGGTCAGGGTCACGCTGCTGACCGTGTCGCCGTTTGTCAGTCCGACGACGGTGAACTCCGTGCCGGCAAACACCAGGTTCTGTCCATATACCTTGTTGGTGCTGCTCGCCGTGATGGTCAGCGGTATCGCCGTGATGACCACCGAACCACTCGCACCCACGAGGGTATAGTTGGTGCCCACGCCGCCGTTCAAGGTCAGGTGGTTTGTGGCAATAATATTCTGCGAGCCGACGCCGCTGCCGGCCAGCGTGGCGTAACCGGCGGTGGTCTGCAGGAAATTGGTCACGTTATCCGAGCCGACGCTGTTGGTGATTTTCAGGATGGTATTTGTCGCCAGCGCCGTCCCGTCATACGCCCGTGTGCCGGTGATCATCACGGGCAACTGGCTGACGGTTTGGACATAGGTGTTGGTGCTGGGGCTATAAGTGGCATCGCCCACATAGATGGCCTGGATGGCATGGCTGCCCGCCGTCAAGGTGCTGATGGTGCAGGTAGCCTGACTGCTGCCGTTCACCAGATTGGTGGCCACGCTCACGCCGTCCACGGCGAAGATGAAGTTACTGTTAGCACCGCTGGCCGCGCCGGTCGGCGAATTGGTCTGCACCGTTGCTGTGAACGTCACGCTGCCGCCATAGACCAGCGCCGGGTTGCTCGAAGTAATCGTGTTCGTGCTGGGAATTATGGCCATGACCACGTTCAACACCACGTTGGTGCTGGTGGTGACGATGCTGCCCACCGTGTTGGCGGCGAGGCTGCCACCGGCAAGAATCACTGGCGTATTGCTGAACACTCCAGTGGAGCTGGTGAACGTGGCCAAGACATAGGTGCCAAGCGGCACGTTGTTCGACATGGCAATCTTAACTTGCGGAATCACGCCGCCGGTAGCCAAGGTCACCGAGTTGCTGATCGTCATGGGCGCGCCCAGCGTGAACTGCGCCAACGTGCCGGCGTTGAACCTCACCGGGCCGCTGATGACACCCGTGCCACCGAGCGTGCTGCCGGCGTTGGTGACCGTCACCGAGTTCGTGCCCAGATTAAAGCCGTTCACTAGCAGCGTGCCGTTCGTGATCAGCGTCGCGCCGCTGTAGGTGTTCGTGCCGCCAAAAATGTTCGTGCCGGTGCCGGCGAATGTCAGTGAAATCCGCGTGCTGGTGTTGTTGGCGTCCGCAATCGCGCCGTTGAAGGCATACTGGTCGGCACCCGCCAGCGTCAGCGTCCGCCCGCCGCCAGAAGTGTTGGTGACGATGCCGCCGGCCACGCCGGTCAGGCCCGCCAGCGTCAGGCTGGCGGTGGCATTCAAGTTCAGCATCGTGTTGGTGTAATTCAACTGGACGGTGTTGGCCGAATTCAAGGCCGTGGCACCTTCTAGCCGCAGCATGCCGCCGTTGACCGCCACGTTGCCGGTGAAGCCGCTGTTCGCGCCGGTCAGGTCAACATACTGGCCGGTGGAAACCGGCGCG
>Ga0302279_10005433_pt1 | contig 14246 bp, 9 predicted proteins | sample III_Bog_N3_3_FD_194541 | JGI IMG/M metagenome (GOLD analysis project Ga0302279, IMG submission 194541) | Peat permafrost microbial communities from Stordalen Mire near Abisko, Sweden - III_Bog_N3_3 | ecosystem: Environmental > Terrestrial > Soil > Wetlands > Peat | place: Sweden: Abisko...
GCCGCCGGCGCCAGTGCCGCCACCCCCGCCATTGCATGCTCCCACACCACCCAAGGCGCCCGATTGGCCAGGATTCCCCACGCCACCAGATGACCCATTTCCACCGTTTCCGGCGGAAAGCGTCGAGGACAAGAGCGAGATGGTACTTCCGAAGGAGGCAATGCAAATGCTTGACCCCCCAGTCCGACCGCCAAATCCGCCGCCGCCTCCGCAGCCGCCAGCACCACCGCCACCCCCGCCGCTGATACCCAAGGACTTTGCTCCCCCGCCGCCGCCACCCTGTCCCGGGTCGCCATCACTCCCATCGCTGCCTGGCATGGTGGTCCAGCCCAAGGAACTGAGGACACCGGTAGTTTGCGTCCCACTCCCCCCTGGGTTCGAGTCTCCGTTCGCGCCGCCAGTACCGTCCGAACAGCTCCCACTAGCTGACGAGCCACCGTTGGTAGTGCCATCGGATGGCACCGCGGAGCCGTCGGTTGCTGCCGTACCAACCGAAGCACCATTGCCGCCCGTCGAAGACGTCATACCGTCGAGACAAGAGATCATCCCTCCAACGGCACCGGTGGTGGATGTGGCGGTCCCGCCAACGGCTGGAGCAACGTTGTAGTTAGCGAAGGCGCTGGAAACAGCCCCGGTGGGGCCGTTGCTGGCAACAAATGATACCCGCTGAAATGCGACGTTCTGCGACGCATTGGCGAAGACTGCGATGCTCGAATCGCCCGGGTTGACCGGCGTTGGGCCATGGAAGCCGAAGTCAGCAACCGAAACGCCCTGTGCCAGGGAGTCCACCTCCAACGCGTAACCGGACGAAGGTGCAACGATGGCCTTTTGCGTCGCGTCGTAGGTCCAGCCGGTGCAGGTGAGCCCACCGGACAAGCTGAGCCCGTCCCGGTTCGTCGCCACCGAGACGACCACCCCGACGCTGTAGATCCCGCCGCACGCATACACTCGGGAAAGGCCCTTCGCCTTGGCTGCGTCCATAGCCGCGTTGATCGTCTGCATCGGCGCTGTTCGCGTTCCTGCAGCGGAGTCCGTGCCGGCCGGCGACACGAAGACGCCGAGCGACTCCGTGATCACGCAGGGCGCAACGCTCGGCGCCGCGGTCGGGTCGCACGCGGGTCCATCGAGCCCTTCATCCGCAGTCGCCGAATCCGCCGCGCCATCCAGCCCGCCACCGTCGGCAGGGCTATCCCCCACCGTGCCGCGACCGTCGCTGGCGCCCGCGTCGATGCCCTGGCCCGTGTTGAACGCGCCGCCTCCGCAGGCCACGGGAATCAACACGGACGCGCCAGCCATCGCAGCGCCGGCCAGCACGTGCGTTCGCCGGCTTACCAAGGACATCTCGTCCTAGCCGAATGGCTGTCGCTCAACGGTCCGCGAGACGAGGCGGTTGCCGCCTCAAGCTTCCTCATTGCATTGTGACGGCCATCGCACCGCCTCCGCTGCCAGCGCTTCCATTCTGACCCGGGTTTCCAGCGCCGGTCGGCGAGGCACCCATCCCCATCGGTCCTGGCATTCCGGGTGTTCCGGTAGTGATTCCACCAACAGTCGGTTCGTTCGTAACCGCAAGCGAATCAATTGTCGGCGGAGTTGTACCAGACCAGAGGATGCCGAAGCTCGACCCCCCGGCGCCACCGCCGCCGCCGCTACCGCCGGCGCCCGTGCCGCCTACGCCACCTGCGCATGCGCCTTCACCGCCAGCCCCGCCCGCCTGGCCTCCGCTACCGTCGGCCCCGGAGCCGCCGTTGCCTCCGTTGCCGGCGGTTAAGGCGCACGAGGACAACGTCACGGCGCTCGCGAACGACGCGATACAAATGCTCGAGCCCCCCGTCTGTCCGCCCGACCCCTTCCCGCCGCCACAACCACCTGCGCCGCCACCGCCTCCGCCCGTCACCGCTGCGTTCGCCCCACCGCCACCTCCACCCTGTCCGGGATTACCATCGACACCGTCGGCGCCGGGAGCGGTCATCCAGCCGGTCGAGGTTAGGCTCCCACTGCTGTGCACGCCGGCACCGCCGGAGTTCGCAGCACCGTTTGCTCCCTGCGTGCCTGCGGTACAAGCGGTCGGTCCGCTGGTCCCCGCGTTGCCGCCGCCGACGACCGGCATCGAAGAACCCACGCCGGGAAAGCCGCCGACTAGAGCCCCTGCGCCACCAAGGGAGAACGTCCCATCCACACAATTGTTGGGGCCACCGGCGTCACCGCCCGACGCACTATTCCCGCCTGGGCCCGCGGGAGACGAGTAGTTGGCAAAGGCTGCTCCCGCCCCGCCGTCCACCCCGTTGCTACTGGTGACGGATACTCGGGTCAGGACGACGCCTTGCGACGCGTTCGCGAAGACCGCGATGCTCGAGTCGCCCGGGTTGACCGGCGTTGGGCCACGGAAGCCGAAGTCAACGACCGAAACGCCCTGCACGAGCGAGTCCACCTCCAACGCGTAACCGGATGAGGGCGCCACGATCGCCTGTTGCGTCGCGTCGTAGGTCCAGCCGGCACACGTCAGGCCGCCAAACAAACTTAGCCCGTCCCGATTCGACGCTATCGAGACGAGAACCCCCACGCTGTACATCCCGCCGCACGCATACACTCGCGCAAGGCCCTTTGCCTTGGCTGCGTCCATGGCCGCATTGATGGTCCGCATCGGCGCGGCCCGCGTTCCCGCCGCGGAGTCCACCCCGTTCGGGGAAACAAAGATGCCGAGGGACTCGGTGACTACACAAGGCTCCACGCTCGGCGTCGAGTTCGGGTCGCACGTGAACCCATCGAACCCGTCACTCGCGTCCGCCGAATCTCCCGAACCGTCCAGCCCGCCACCGTCGCCGGCGTCGGCTGCGCTGTCGCTGCCTACGCTGCCATCAACCGCGTTGCCGCCCTGGCCCGCGTTGAATGCGCCGCCTCCGCAGGCCAACGCCGTTAAGGCCGAGGCGCCACTGATCGCAGCGCATACTAGCAGTAAGTTTCGCATCGCGATCAGGGTCTGCGCTCGACGAGCCGGCTACCGACGGCAAACCGACTGGATGCGACTTCTCGTTTTCGGCTCTCAGAGCTGGGCAGCATTCTGTAGACCCGCTGTCATTCCCACCACGCCGTCGTTGACCCCAGGGTCCCCGCCGACTCCCTGGCCTCCAGCGGTCTGTGCGGACGCCTGCGTCGTCGCATCTGTCGTCGGTGCGCTGCCCTGATAAAGGACACCGAAGGCGACCCCACCCGCGCCACCGCCACCAGCACCGCCCTGGCTTCCCTGGCCACCGTTGCCACCGAGGCAACCGCTGCCACTCCGGTTCCCGCCGGTGCCGCCGGCTAGCCCACCCGCCCCAGTTGCTCCGTTTCCGCCGTTTCCGCCATTGCCGGCCGTCAGGGTGCAGCCAAAAAGGCTGACCGGCGTACTCAGCACGAGCAGCGCGATGCTCGCCCCACCGCCAGCGCCATTGCCACCACCGCCCCCCCCGCATCCACCACAGGCACCACCGCCACCGAGCCCTCCAAGAGTCCCACCACCGCCACCACCACCTTGTCCAGGCGAGCCATTCGTACCGACCACTCCTGGTGTCGGGTGCCAGCCCTGGGCATCGAGCGCGCCAAGCGTCGGAGCGCCGGCACCGTCCGCCGCAACCAGCGGCTCTGCATTCGAGCCATTTGCTCCGTTTTGATTCTGCCCGGAGCACTGACTCTCGTTGCTACCGAGTCCCGTCGCAGCCGGCGAGCTCAAGGGCATCTGCGTAGGCGATCCATTCCCGCCCTGGCCAAGGTTTGCGACGTCGCCACCTGCACCGCCCGAGGTCATGCCCCCGGTCGAGCAAGTGCAGACGATCTGCGCCGCGCCACCATCAATGGCGTCTTCGCCATTTACTATCGCCGGAGTCGGCACTCCAGGCGCGCCGGAACTCCCGCTCGCTCCCGATGCGCCGTCGCCCGCCGCGAGGGTCACGCGACCGAACGTCACCATTCCAGAGTTGTGCACGAAGGCTGCGATACTCGAGGGCGACGAGGACGTACCCGAAATGGCGCTGAACGCGAGGTCCTGAACGGTTATGGCACTCGACGCCGGACCCACGGACAGGGCTACTCCAGTCGTGGTGGGCGCCACGGTGGCGAAGGTCCCTTTCACATATGCCCAGCCGCCCCCGGCGTCTCCCATCGGACACGTGAACCCGCTGTAAAGGCTCGCCACCTGCGTCCCGCTCAATGTCACGGCCTCCGCGTACGTAGCCACGCAGATGTACACTCGACCAAGCCCGTTCAGGTTCGACAGTGCGTAACCGATCGTCTGGTACGGCTGACTCTTCGTCCCGTTGCCCGGAGCATCGGTTCCCGTCGGAGCCACGAAGACTCCGTACGCCTCCGACACCACACACGGCTCCGTCGACGGGTCGCCGTTCGAGTCGCACGTGAACCCGTCACTCGCGTCCGCCGAATCCCCCGAACCGTCCAGCCCGCCACCGTCGCCGGCATCACCCGCTGCGCTGTCGTTCCCCACACTGCCATCGCCGCCATCAACGATGCTGCTGTCACCCCCGCCCTCCGCAACCGGCCCGTCTCCCCCACCCTCCACCGACGCGTCCTCCGGCGGCCCGCACTCGCCGAAGTCGCACTTCGAGTAGCAGCCGTCGACCGTCGCGAGGAATGCGAGGCCCCCGGCCATCACCCCACCGCACGCAACAAGCCACAGCCGCATCTCGAGCCTCCCTAGAACCGTGCGCCGAATTCGACCGCGCCGCCGCCGGGCAAGGGCGACGGGACCAACCAGGATGAGGATGACTGGGTCGCGGCCTTCGGCCACAGGATTGGCACGATGACGGCGCTGGCGAGGAGCGCAACGCCGACGCCGCCCGCGACGAAGCCTCCTACCTGGTCGTTGCTGTTGCGGCTCTGAAGCTGCCTCGCTTGCTGGCACGTGGACGAGCTCGAACCGACGCACCCTGCGCCATTGAGGAGCTTCTTCGCGTCGCTGTCCGCGTTCGCGGCGTCCGCGAGGAAGTAGATCCCGATGCCCAAACCCACGGCGCCCCCTCCTCCGAGGGCGATGGCCGTCCCGAGCTTCGCGCCGCTGCTGGGCGGCTCTGGCGCCGGTGGTGGCGGCGGCGGGGGGACCGGAGGGGGCGTGGGCAGCGGCAGCGGGCCGTCCGCGAAGACGAACCGCGCCGACACGGTCTCCCCCTCGCCCGCCACGACGTCGACGTTCTTGGTCGTGTCGCCCATCTTCGCCACGATGGCGTGCTTCCCCGGCGTCACGTCGATGGGGTCCGCGAACGGCGCCTCGCCCGCCAGGCCCGCGCCGTCGACCGTGACCTTCGCGCCCGTCGGCGCGTCGATGGTCACGTGGCCGACCTTGCGGACGAGCTCTGCGATGAGGAGCTTCGCCGTGTCGCGATCCTTGCCCGTGATCTTCGGGTCCCCGTCGCGCAGGTACTGCTTGTAGTGGTCCAGCGCCTCGAGGCTGTGGCCCGTTAGCTGCTCGCTCCGCGCCAGGTTGAAGAGGATGTTCGGGGTGTGCAGCACGGCGTACGCCTGGGCGAACTTCAGCCGCGCGTCTTCGTCCTGCCCGGCATCGTGGAGGTGGAGGCCCTCCCGGAACCGCGCGGTCGCCTCGCGCGTGGCCGCGTCGCCCTGGGCGTGCCCGGCCCGAGCGAACGCCATGACGCCGACGAACGCCGCCGCATGCGTCGTGTAACGACACCACCTTCGTCCGGCTTCACGCTGCATCGCGCCTCGCCGTGTCTACCACCAGCCCGCCCCGGGGCGAAGTTTCCTGACTTGTGCCGCGAACTTGGCCCGCGGACCGTCAGCGGTCTTCGAGGACCTCTTCGACCGAGCCCGCACGAAGCGCGGCGTCCAGCCAGCGCTCGAGCCGCGGCAGGTCCTGGCACGCCACCAGAGCCTCGTTCTGAACGGCCGTCGGAGAGAGGCCGCGCGCCGTCAGGATCTTGAGCAGCGCCTCCCGCAGCCCCTGCGCTCTTCCTGCAGCTTCGCCCTCGGCCCGACCCTCGGCCTTTCCGTCCCGGTAGTACTTCTTGTGAACGTAGAAGAGGGGCTCGCCGCCGATCATGAGGTCCTCCACCGAACGAACAAACGACTTTCCAAGGATAGAACAAAGGAGGTCGAAGTACAGGAGCGCCACCGAGGGCTCGAGCGCCAGGACCTGGTCGCGCGGAGTATGACGGCCCGCTCGGCGCGCTTCCCGTGCGCAAGCAGCGACAGGACGGCGAGCTCGGGCGAGGCGTGCTCGACGTCGAGGGCCGCGAGGGACGGTACATCCGTCGGGCCCAGCACCACGGGCGCGTAGCGACCGCTCGGTCCGACGGGCAACGGGCGCCTCGCCCAGCGCGCTACCCTCGCGTCCGGCGCGATGACGAGCACCACCACATCGCAGCCGTGCCTCACTTGCGCTGCGGCCTGGTAGAGGAGCCACGTCGGGGGCTTGCGCGCGTTCTTCAGGAGCTGAACTTCGACGAGCACCACGAGACTGCGCGCCCCTCGCCGTCCCGAAGGGCGATCGCGAGGTCCACCTGGAAGTCGGGCACGTCGACGGGGAACGTCGACTCCAGAAGCTCCGGCGTGACGAGATGCGGCACCTTCACGCCCAGGGTGGGCAAGAGCGTCGACCAACGCCTTCCCCAGCCAGCGTGTCCTTCAGCGGTCTTCGAGGACCTCTTCGACCGAGCCCGCACGGAGAGCAGCATCCAGCCAGCGTTCCAGCCGCGGAAGATCCTGACACGCCACCAGAGCGTCGTGCTGGTCGGCCGTGGGAAAGAGGCCTCGTGCCGTCAGGATCTTGAGCAGCGCCTCGCGCAGACCCTGCGCCCTGCCCTCGGCCTTTCCTTCGGCCCGTCCCTCGGCCTTGCCGTCCCGGTAGTACTTTTTGTGGACGTGAAAGAGAGGCTCGCCACCGATCATGAGGTCCTCCACCGCGCGAACAAACGACTTTCCAAGGATAGAACAAAGGAGGTCAAAGTACAGGAGCGCCACCGAAGGCTCGAGCGACAGAATCGGCCTGGCCGCGCGCAGGATGACCGCCCGCTCCGCACGCTTCCCGTGTGCAAGCAACGACAGGACGGCGAGCTCGGGTGAGGCGTGCTCGACGTCGAGGGTCGCGAGGGGTGGCACGTCCGTCGGCCCCAGCACCACGGGCGCGTAGCGGCCGCTCGGTCCGACGGGCAACGGGCGCCTCGCCCAGTGCGCGACCTTCGCATCAGGCGCGATGACGAGCACGACCACGTCGCAGCTGTGCCTCACCTGCGCCGCAGCCTGGTAGAGCAGCCACGTCGGAGGCTTCCGGGCGTTCTTGAGGAGCTGAACCTCGACGAGCACCACGAGGCTGCGAGCCCCGTCGCCGTCCCGAAGCGCAATCGCGAGGTCGACCTGGAAGTCGGGGACGTCGACCGGGAACGTCGACTCTAGGAGCTCCGGCGTCACGGGGTCCGGCAGCTTGACGCCGAGGGTTGGTAGGAGCGTCGACACGACGCTGGGGCACGCGCGAAAGAGCTCGACCAGAACCGCATGCTCGCGCGACGGCATGCGACGCTCCAGTGCACTCTCGGTGCCTCGGCGCGCGGCCTCCGTTCACCGAGGATTGGCGTGCGACTTGGTGGCCCGGACGGTAGCGGAGGTGGCCGGGGACAGGGCCAAAGAGCAGCCCGGGAGTCGCCGCGGGCAGAGCGACTCTTACATCGCGCGCTTCACGTCGCTCTTCGGCGGCAAGGCGCTCGCGCTGGGGGCGGCGCTGGGGCGGCCCGTGGGCGTCGGGGGTGCGTTGGCTTCCAGCGCGCTCGGTGTGTCGGTGGGGACCGGTGGCACTGCGACGGCGGAGCGGGCGGGAGGAGCGGCGATGGGAGGGCCCGGCGCGGCGGCATTCGATGCGGTCGGCGACGTGCCTTCCTCCGGCGCTGCGGGCGAGAGGAGGCGCACGGTGACGACGCCGACGATCGTGGCAATCAAGGCCGTCGCTCCGAACGCGAGCCCTCGATCGACCCACTTGGGCCGGACGGGCTTCGCGGGCGGGTCCGGCTCGGCCTGGCGTGGCTGGGTGACCGCGCCTCCGAAGACGTCGCCCGCGGAGGGGCTTCGTCTCCGTGGGGGCGGTTCGGCCGGGGGCGGAGGCGGCTCGACCGGCTGCGCGGCCCGGATGATGTCCATCTCGAGCGAGCGGCGGAGCATGACGGCGGGCTGCGGAGGCGGCGTGGGGTTGGCCGCGGGGAGCGGGCGCGGACCCGACGCGAATGCTACGGCGGCCTCTCCGTGCGACTCGGACGCGGGCTTGGCCTTGTGGAAGTAGGCGTCGGTCTCCGCGCGGGCGAGGCCCGCGAGCAGCGCGTCCGTGGCCTCGGGCGGGACGGGCGTTCCCTCCAGGATGACCGCGACCCGCGGGGCACGGACCGAAGCCGGGCCCGAGGGCGGAGGAAGCACCGGCGTGATCTCACCGGGCGGATCCTGGCGGGGGGGAGCCTCCACCTTTGGTGGGGCGATGCCCGGGTCCGTCGTCTTGGTCGCGAGGTGCGACTGGATGTCAGGGTCCGTGTCGTTGATGCCCATTCCGGAAGGGCATCCTAGTCGGTCTCAGAGCCCCGAACCAGGCCGGCGCCTCTTCAGCACCGACGACGTGGGGGCGGGCGTGGGCGCCGGCTGCGCCGTCGTCGCGGGTCGGACAGGCCTCGGACGGGGTGCGTCGTGGGTCGGCGCCACCGCTGCCGGTGCGCTGCTGGCCACTGCAGATGCGCTGCTGGCTGCTGCAGCGCTGCTGGCGGGCGGGGTCGCGGCGGACACCGATGCCGCGGGGACCGGAGGCGAGGAGGAGACGGCGGCGCTGGGTGCAGATGCGGCGGCGGCGACCACGACGGGCGGCGCGGGGGAGGCGCCTGGAGCCGCTGCGCTCGGGACCTCGTCGAACAGGGGCGTCGCGAGCATGGGCGCGGCGACGACGGAGGGCGCCTCCTCGGCGCTTTGGGCGTGCCACCGCAGAGCGAGACCGAGCGTTGCCGCGCCGACCACGGCGAAGGTGCCTGTCCCGACCAGGAGAGCGGACCACGGGCGTTTGCGCGGCGGCGGAGCGACCGAGATGTTGCTGACGGCCGACCCGTCCGTGCCGAGGGCAGTACGGCCGTTCGAGGGTGGTGGGCCACCCGGAGACGCCAGCGAAGGCACGGGAGGAAGCTCGGGCTCGATGGGCTCCGTACCCGCCGGGCCAAGCGCCGCGGGCTTCGCGATCACGGCGCTGCGCGTCTCGGCGGATCGGTCGACGTGGCTCGCAGCCGAATCCTGCGACGAGACCAGGGTGCTCTCCTGCGGAGTCACAGTCATCGCCGGCATGCCGAACGCCGTGTGAGTCACTTCCTCCGGCCTTGCCTTCGCGGCCGGCGTCGACGCGTGCGTGCTCGCGTGGTGGGTGAGCGCGAGCGCCGGATCCGTCGGCCCCTCGTTCGAGCCCGACGGCGGAGGCTGGCTTGCTCGGGTGGTGATGAGCGGCGATGACGGATGAACCGTCGATTGCGCGCCCTGAAGGATGTTCGCGACGGTCGGAGCGTCGGTCCGGTCGGGCTTGCGGTCGCGCTGGAGCGACAGGAGCATGCTCCGGAGCTGGGAGTCGAACGTGAAGGCGTCCCGCGGACGCTGCTCGGGATCCTTGGCCAGCGCGGAGCGCAAGAGCCTCTCCAGGACGTCCGGCACCACCACCTCCAGGTCGATGAGGCGCGGCGGGAGCTTGTGGATGTGGGCCTCGCCGATGTCCTTCGAGTGGCCGAGGTCGTCGAAGGGACCGCGGCCCGCGATCATCTCGTACAAGACGAGGCCGAGCGCGTAGAGGTCCGTGCGCGGCGTGATCGGCCCGCCCAGGAGCTGCTCGGGGGCCGCGTAGCGGAGCGTGCCGACGAAGCGCTGCCCCGTCGTGCTCGACGCTGCCTCGTCCTGGAAGCGCGAGATGCCGAAGTCGAGCAGCTTCGTCAGCGTCTTGCCGTTGTCGTTGTGGAGGAAGACGTTGTCGGGCTTCACGTCGCGGTGGATGACGCCGTTCTCGTGCGCGCACGCGAGCGCATCGAGCAGATCGGTCGCGATGTGCACCGCGTTCGAGAGCGGGAGGGTCTTCTTGCGCTCGAGCAGCATGCGGAGGTTCTGCCCGTTGAGCTTCTCCATCACGTAGAAGGGCAGCTTGAGCGAGTCCGTCGTGCTGGAGGCGGTGATCACGTCGACGATGTGCGGGTGCTTGAGCCGCGCGAGCGCGCGCGCCTCTTGCTGCATGCGCCTCGCGAGGTCCGCGCGGTTGCTGAGCTCGGCGTGGAGGGTCTTGAGGACGTAGCGCTTGCCGACGCTCACGTCCTCGACGTCGTAGACCGTGCCCATGCCGCCCGCACCAATGAGGCGGTTCACCCGGTAGACGCTGCCGGGGATCATCTGTCCGGGCTGGTACTCGTTCCGCGCGACCTCATCCATCGGAGCCCCGTTCTAGCATCTTCGCGGGCCCGGAAAAGGCGCGACGACGACGCTACCGCGCGTGGCCAAAGATGACCGGAAATGGGCCCAAATGGGGCGCCGAGCGGGCCGCTCGACCGTGGGCGCATCCACACGAAATATCGATGACTTCTCGGCTCCCCAGCGAGACGAGGGCTTCATCCCCCACGAGACCTGACCGGGCGAACAGGCGTCGGCCAGTCAGTGCCTCTCGAGCTTCAGGGCACCGAGGAATGGACGCCGACGCCCTGGTAGCGGAGCCCAGCCTTCTCCACGTCCGCGCGCCGCCAGATATTTCGTGCGTCGACGAGGGCGGGGGTCGCACCGCGCAGCCGACGCTTCACCTCCTCGAAGTTTGGTGCCCGGTAGCTACGCCACTCCGTCAGCAGCACCAGCGCATCCGCGCCTTCGAGCGCGTCGTACTCGGCTTCCACGACGGTCACCCGACCGCCCATGGCTTGCGCGAAGTTCGGGCCGGCCTCCGGGTCGTGGCCGACAACCACCGCGCCGCGCTCGAGAAGCGCGTTCGCCAGCTTGACGGACGGAGCCTCGCGCACGTCGTCCGTCTCTGGCTTGAATGCCAGGCCCCAGAGCGCGATCGTCTTGCCGGCGAGCGGTCCGACGACCCTCTCGACGAGGGTGCGCAGAAAGATGGCCTGCTCCTCGTTGGCGGTGTGGGTCGCCTCGACCAGCCCCATCCTGACGCCGTGCTGCTTTCCGAGCGCGGCGAGCGCCTGAACGTCCTTCGGAAAGCACGACCCGCCATAGCCGGGCCCCGCGTACAGAAAGCGCTTGCCGATGCGGGTGTCCGAGCCCATGCCGAGACGGACCGAGTGGATGTCCGCACCCGTTGCGTCGCAGAGCTGGGAGAGCTGGTTCATGAACGAGACCCGCATCGCGAGGGCGGCGTTGCACGCGTACTTGATGAGCTCGCTCGAGCGGGTGTCGGTCACGACGACGCGCTCTCCCGAGAGCTGGAGGGGAGCGTAGAGCTGGCGGAGCGTGTGGCTGGCCACCTCGCTGCGCGTCCCCAGCACGATGCGGTCGGGACGAAAGAAGTCCTCGACCGCGGCCCCCTCCTTCAGAAACTCCGGGTTCGAGACGACCTCCAGGGCGGCCTTCGCCTTCTCGAGCAGGAGCTGGACCTGGTCGCACGTTCCGACGGGGACGGTGCTCTTGACCACGACCAGGGCCGGCCGCTTTGCGACCCCGGCGATGTGGTCCGCCACGGCCAGGACGGCGGTGATGTTGGCGGCGCCGTCGGCTCCGGGCGGCGTGCCGACCGCGATGAAGTAGACCTCCGCCGCGTCGAAGGGGGCCGTCACCTCCGTCGAGAAGCGGAGGCGCTTGCTGCGAATGCCTCGGCGAACGAGATCGCCCAGGCCGGGCTCGTAGATGGGCACGCGGCCCTCCCGGAGCGCGGCGATCTTTTCGGGATCGATGTCCACGCAGAGGACCTCGTGCCCGAGCTCGCTGAAGCCCGTGCCCGTGACCAGACCGACGTAGCCGATGCCAAAAACGACGAGGCGCATATCTGTTCCTTGCGCGTGGGGCCGAGTAACCCAGACGCTGGCTAGACCGTCGGCACGAGGCCGGCGGCGGTGATGCGCGTATCGGCGGTCACAAGGGGGACGCCGAGGACACGCGCGGTTGCGACGAGGATCCGATCAGCCGGATCCCAATCGCGCCTCGTCGAGAGCGAAATCATCTCGCGCGCGATGGCAGGGGACATCCCGCACCGCTCGACCAGGGGCGCGGCCGTCGCGCGGGCGAGCCACTCGTCAACGGGCAAAGCGAGCCGAACGCGGCCGCGCTCGACCAGCAGTGCAATCTCCCAGAGCGTTGCATCCGAGACACCCAACGCCGTCGTGTCGCCCGCCTTCTTCAGGATCCGACGCTGCGGACCGGAGAGACGCTTGGCGTCCTCGAACCACCAGAGCAGCACGTGCGTGTCGAGCAAGGCGATCACGATCCACGGCGCCGCCTCGAACGCTTGCCGTCGTCCGAGACCAGCTCGCCGCGCATCGCGTTCCAGGCAGCCGCAGGGAGAACGGGCCCCAGGATGTCGCCGACGATCTCGACCGTCCCGGCGAGGCTGCTCTGCGGGTAGAGGGTCGCGCCGCCACCGCTGGGCACGACACGAGCGAGCGGCTTACCGCGCTTCGTGACCACCAGGGGCTCACCGGTGCGAGCCACGTCCTCGAGCAAGGCGAGGCAATGCGATTTGAACTCGGTGACGGCGATGGACTTCATCTGACCAGATAGTCTGACCAGCTGCACCTGTCCGTCAAGGCGCTCGGCCGCAGGAAGAGTCCGGCTTCTCAGCTCGGCTCTGGCGCGACCAGGGACGTGCGGGGGCGGAGCTCGAGGGGCGTGGGCTTCGTCGTCGGGGCGGCGGGGGCCGAGGAGACGGCCGGCACCGACCCGCGGTGCGGGGTGTACTCGGGGACGAACTGCGCGAACACGTCCCGGATGCGATCGCCGTTCGCCTTGTCCGCGGCGGCCTCGAGGTCGGCCACGCAGCGGAGGACGCTCTCCCACGCGTGCGGCTTGATGCGGCCGATGAAGACCTTGGGGTGACGCGTTCGCTCGGCCCCTTCCTCGGCGAGCGAGAGCTCCTCGAAGAGCTTCTCCCCCGGCCGCACGCCCGTGAACTGGATCTCGATGTCCTCCCCTTCGCGCAGCCCCGAGAGCGCGATGAGGTCCCGCGCGAGGTCGACGATCTTCACGGGCTCGCCCATGTCGAGGACGAAGATCTCCCCTCCCCGCCCCATGCTGCCCGCCTGCAGCACGAGCTGGCATGCCTCCGGGATGGTCATGAAGTACCGCTTCATCTCCGGGTCGGTCACGGTGATGGGGCCGCCGCGCGCGATCTGCTCCTTGAAGAGCGGGACGACGCTTCCGGCGGAGCCGAGCACGTTGCCGAAGCGGACGGCGACGAAGCGCGTCTTGCTCCGCTGCGAGAGGGCCTGGACGAAGATCTCGGCGGCGCGCTTCGAGACGCCCATCACCGACGTCGGGTTCACGGCCTTGTCGGTCGAGATCATCACGAAGGTGCTGACGCTGTAGGCGTCCGCGAGCTCGGCCAAAAACTTCGTGCCGAGGACGTTGTTCTTCACCGCCTCGCCCGGGTTGGCCTCCATCATCGGCACGTGCTTGTGCGCCGCCGCGTGGAAGATGACCTGCGGACGATGCGCGCCGAAGATCGCGTTCATGCGCGACGCCTCGCGGATGTCGGCGATGAGCGCGTGGATGACGAGCTCGGGGTACTGCGCGCGGAGCTCCCGCTCGATGTGGAAGAGGTTGTTCTCGCTGTGCTCGACGAGCACGAGCGTCTGCGGGGCGAAGCGGCAGATCTGCCGGCAGAGCTCCGAGCCGATGCTTCCGCCGGCCCCGGTGACGAGCACGATGCGGGAGCGGACGACCCCGAGGATCGCGTCCTCGTCGAGCGAGACGGGCTCGCGGCCGAGGAGGTCTTCGATGGCGACCTCGCGGATGCGCGAGAGGTTCACCTGGCCGCCGACGATCTCGAAGATGCCGGGGATGATCTTCACGGGCACGCTCGCGTCGTCGCAGAGCGACTTGAGGCGGCGGATCTCCTTGCCGGAGGCGGCGGCGACGGTGATGAGCGCCTGGCGCGCGCCGCGCTTGGCGATGAGCTCCGTGAGCTGCTCGGTCGAGCCGAGGACGGGGATGCCGTGGACCACGGTGCCGCGCTTCACGGGATCGTCGTCGAGGAAGCCGACCGGGAGGATCCCGAGGTCGGGGCGGGCCATGATCTCCTTGGCCACGAGGACGCCGGCGCGCCC
>Ga0302279_10005434_pt1 | contig 14246 bp, 10 predicted proteins | sample III_Bog_N3_3_FD_194541 | JGI IMG/M metagenome (GOLD analysis project Ga0302279, IMG submission 194541) | Peat permafrost microbial communities from Stordalen Mire near Abisko, Sweden - III_Bog_N3_3 | ecosystem: Environmental > Terrestrial > Soil > Wetlands > Peat | place: Sweden: Abisko...
CTCCTTCCGACGATCGATGCACAAGGAGCGACGATCGCGGCTCGACGAACCACGAGCGCCTCCCGACCATCGATCAGCGCCTCCCAGGAAGTGATCGATCTGTGCCAAGCCGTGCCTCGGGCGGTCCTTTTTTCAACGACCGCGTCCGATTTTGGAACGTGTGCCACGGAGCAGGCGCCGAGCGCCGAGCTCGTCGCGGCGAGGGGGTCGATCTTCGCCCGCCGAGGGGCGCTCGCGGCGGCTTCGGAGCGGAGGGCGACGCGCAGAGCGTCGCTCGTCCCGCCTCGGGTGTGGCAGGTCAGGCTGAGCGCGGCGCTCGGCGGTTCGAGAGACCTTGGACGAGCCGCCTCGAGGCGCTCATGCTGCGACCTGAGCGCCGCTCGTCACGGCGAGACCGTCGCTCCTGACGGCCCGAGCGTCGATCCTTGGGTCTCGGGCGTCGACAGCCGCTGCTCGCGCGTCGATCCTCGAACCGAGAGAGGCTGCCGAGCGAGCCGGCGCTCACGAAATCGCGGTTCGCGTCTCGCTACCGGCCCGGTCGATGGTCCGAAAACTCGCGTAATAATACGGACTTGCCGATCGTGTGGCGCGCGGTGGCACGTGTGCCACGGGCAGGCCGGTCAACGCGCCGCGCACTCGCGAAACGGCGTTACGGTCCGCCACTTCCGCTTCCGCTCCCCATTCCACCTCCACCGCCGCCGTTGTGCTGATGACGGCAGATCGAGACCCCCAGGGGCGACATCTCGCAGACTTCCCCGTTGGAGCAGTCGCTGTCCGACGAGCAGAGCTGGATTCCCCCTCCGCCACCACCGAAGCCGCCCCCGCCTCCGCAAGACGACTGGCACGTTGCCGTCGCACCGGCCCCCCCGAACGAAGCGCAGCACAGCTCCCCATCGCTGCAATTGTCGGAGCCCGTGCACGACAGTGCCGCGCCCTGGCAAGCCCCCTGCGACACGCAGGTCGGGCTGCCCCCACCCTGAAATGAAACGCAGCACTCTTGCGTCGTGTTGTCGCACGTCGAGTTGCCGCACGGGACTTCGGTCGTGGCAGGAGCGCCGCCATCGAAGAACTCGCCGCCGTCGTCGAAGCCACCTCCGTCGAAGAGCTCGCCGCCGTCGTCGAAGCCACCTCCGTCGAAGAGCTCGCCGCCGTCGTCGAAGCCACCTCCATCGAAGAGCTCGCCGCCGTCGTCCGGCTCGATGATGACAACGCCGCCGTCGTCCTCGGTCGGCCCCGTGCTCGACCCCCCGCCCGTTCCCGACCCGGGATGCGTCGTGGCGCCCCCACCGACCTGGGTCGAGCTGCTCGACGCGCTTCCACTTATGCCGAGAACTTCCCCGCCGCACGCAGCGATGAGAACGAGAGCAACGAGACCCAGCTGCGAGCGATAAGCCATGGCGATGTCAACCTCGGCTTCGGTTGTCCCTCTTGCTCAACGGTGGGTCAATGGAGCGACTCACGATTTTGTCGCAAATACAGCCACCCCGCAAACTTGAGCTCCGCCAGGAATCTGCGCCGAGCGCGTTTCAGACTGAAGGCGACGAAACGGACAGCGGCTCCGAGCAGCGCCAGTCGCCGACGAGCGCGCGCAGGGCGACCAGCAGAGAGAGCGGCTGGTCGAACATGAGATGGTGATGCGCTTCGGGCACTTCGACGACCGGGACTCGCCCAGGCAGCAGGCTCGCCATGTAGTCGGCCGTCTCGCGCGGAAGCACGACGCTCTCGGCGCCTCGCACGATGGCGAGACGGCAGCGCGCTCCCGTGAAGTATTCGCGCAAGCTCGACCGCGAAGCCTTTTCGAAGACGCGCGGGTCGAACTTCCAGACGAACCCGTCCGGATCCTGCCGGATGGACTTCGACGCGACGTAGTCGACGATGAAAGCATGCGGTGTCGGCTGCTCGGGCAAGACTCGAAAGCGCCGCACGGCAGACGCGAAGTCAGGGTACGGAAGCATGCGCTGGAACGACCAACCCTCGGCACGAGGCTCGGCTGTCTCGTCGAGAGCGCGCGCGCGATTGGGTGTGACGGGTGAGTCGACCAGTACCGCGCCCGCGAGCTGGTCGCCGTAGAGCGCCGCGGCCACCATCGAAACGAAGCCGCCCATACTGTGCCCGACGAGGAACGGCTTCGAGGCGAGCCGCGCATGCTCGATCACGCCGATGACATCGCGCGCCCAGACCTCGCGCGGGTAGCGCTCTCGCCGTCCACTGTCCCCGTGACCGCTCAAGTCAATCGCGATCACGTCGTATTGATCCGCCAGCATGGGGCCGAGGAAGCCCCACCAAAAGGCGTGTGCACCCCCTCCGTGGACTAGCACCACCGGGGGTTTCGCGCCGTCGCCCCAACGCAGGTAGTGGATGGCGCACCCTTCAACGAGCGGCGCATGCTCCGTGAACGGAGCCGCGATCGCTCTGGCAAACCATGCCGGGACGTCCGTCGGCGACTCACCCATGGCGGGACCATAGTCGGCCGGGGCCTCGGGTGCGACCGCGGGACCTGGCTACGCGGTTTCGCGGACCGACGGGATTGCGCGCGAGGCGTCCACCACCGATTGGTAGATCTCCTCGAGCTTGCCGACGGACGCGTTGAAGTCGAACTGGAGCGCGCGCTCCCGGTACGGCTTTCGGGCCGCCTCGAGCTTTGCGGGATTCTCGATGAGGGCGTCGATTCGGGCGCGAAGTGCCTCCGCGTCGCCCGCCGGGAACTTGAAGTCGTCGTTGAGCGCGAACGCGGCCGCGGCGCTCTCGGGGGCGTCGGCGATGATGGCGGGCAGTCCGGCGCTCATCGACTCCAGCACCGACATGCCCTCCAACTCGACCTCACCCGCGTGCACGAACAGGTCCGCCCTGGCGAAGTCCTCGAGCAGGGTCTCGCGCGGAAGGAAGCCGATCTCTGCGCCGTTCGGGAGCTCGGCCGCGAGCGCCTTCAACTCCGCCTCGCGCGGCCCACCACCCGAGAGGACGAGGCGAATACGGTCTTTGTGCTTCGAACGACGCACGGCCTCGATGATTAGGTCTTGGCGTTTCTCCGCCGCGAGACGCCCGACCGCGAGGATGAAGAACGGATCCCCTTCACGCCGCACGGGGCGGGCGAGGCCAGCCGGTCGTGCGGCCATCGCCGCCGCGACGTCCGGCGGGACGCCGTTCGAGACGACATAGGTGGAAGTCTTGAGCCCGTACGACAGCAGCTTCTCCTCGGCGAACACCGTCGGACAGATGACGGCGTCGACCTTGTTGTAGAAGTGCTTCACCAGCGCGCGGTAGATCGTCTTGTTCAGCCAGTCCGAGTGGATGCCGACGTTGAAGAGTGCGTTCTCCGGTTGCACGTGAAAGCCCGCGACGACAGGCAGGCCGAGCCGACGCGCCTCGTCGAGGGCAGCGAACGAGAGCCAGAACGGGAGCTGGAGGTGGACGACGTCGACGTTCGCGAAGGCGTGCGCCAAGATCGTTCGGTCGGGGCGCGCCATGACGAAATTCGCTTCCCGCATAGCGCGGATCGGCAATTGAAAGCCGGGGAGCGCGTCGTCGCCGTCGGTAGCAACCGTCACCACGTCGTGCTTGCGGCGCAATCCGTCGACGACGAACTCGCCGGACGCGATCCCCCCTCCCGTGTGCGAGTGAAGCGTGTCCGCGACGAATGCGATCCGAAGCCGTTCTGTGGAGGTCATGCAGAGACGCTAAGCAAACGGTGCGCCACAGCTCCGGCTCTGGCGGGGAGCTCGCGGAATTCGCGGGATGAGCCGCTCTTCTCGTGCGAAGCGCAGAGATGAAAAGAGTGGCTCAATCGTCGAACGTTGGCGCCAGTTGTCGCAACGGCGACACATGATGCTTAAGGTGACGGCCGCGAGCCAGGAAGCTCGGCGCGCTGTGCTACCAACGCTACCAACCTGAGGCGGAGAAGAACGCAATGCGTATGCGTCGAATGGTGCACGTCCTTCCCACCGCCCTCGTCATCCTGGCCGGGGCCGGCGGGATGGTGCGTGCAGACGACGGTCCTGCGTGGCACGCGGACGGGCCCACCGACGGGGTGCAGGTGGAGCATCGCTCCGTGCCAGGCTCGAGCTTCGACGAGCTGCGGCTCAGCCTTACGAGCACCGCGAGCGTGGTGCGATTGTGCGACGCCATCTATCCGAAGGCGTTGCCGGCCAAGCTCGAGCGTCACTTCATCAGGCGAGACCTGCTCAAGCAAACAGACAATGACCGCTGGACGTACGAGCAGATCTCAGTGCCGGTGCTGTCGGATCGCGACTACATCGTCCACACGAAGCGCGAGCTCGACCCCTCCACGGGTCGATGCGCCGTGTCGTTCTCCACAGAGGTCGATCCGACGCGGCCGCCAGTCCCAGGTTTCGTTCGAATCCCCGTAATTCGCGGTCGCTGGGACATCTTCCCGACCGAGCCGGGCACTGTGAGCGTTCAGTATCGGATCTTCAGCGAGCCCGGTGGGGGTGTGCCCGCCTTTCTGTCGCGTGGCGGCCAGCGGAGCACCGCGATCGACTTCATGAAGATCATCCTCGCGCGTGCGGCCGCCCCCCCGTGAGCTCCGAAGGACGCGAAGTACCACCATGAGCATGGCGCACGTAATGGACCGCGAGCGCCTCCTGGGGCGCGGCCTCCCGGAGACGGAAGCGGCCCTTCGCGCGCGTCTCGGTGTGCCCGCGGACGCGGAGCGGGTGCTCATCTTCTCGGAGAGCAGCCACTGGGACACGAACTGGCTCCAGACCTCGGAGGAATATTTTCGGTCTCGGCTCGAGCCGATCTTCGCCTCGATCCTGGCCGCTCTCGAGCAGGATAGGGAGCGCGTCTACTGCATCGAGAGCGTCTTCTTCCTCAAGCTCTTCTGGGAGCGTCACCCGGAGGAGCAGGCTCGGCTGCGCGACCTGCTCGAGCAACGGCGGCTTCGCATCCTGACGTCGTCGTTCACCACTCCCGACACTCTGCTTCCACCGACGGAGGCTATCCTTCGCGACTTTCACCTGGGGCAGGCATGGCTCCGGTCGTGCTCGTTCTCGGCGGTACCGCGCACCGCGTACTTCCCGGACAACTTCGGCCACTCGCCCCATCTCCCTTCACTCCTTCGCGCCGTCGGTGTCGACGCGGTCGCGCTCACACGGATCGACGGGATGTATTTCATCGCGTCCGACTTTCGGAGCAAGAGCGCCTTCCCGCGCCTTGGCTCGACCGCGGAGGTGCTCGAGAAGGAGTTCCGCACTCTCGACTTCATGTGGAAGGACGACGACGGCGCCGAGGTGCTCTGCCACTGGAACGCCTTTACCTACTTCCAGGGCGACATGCTGGCGCACGCGGGTTTCGTCCGCTGGAACGGGCTCGTCGCGGCGATCCCGTGGCGAACGCGCGGGCACATCGCGCGACGCATCGACGGGTTCGTGCGCCAGCTTTTGCCCCTGGCGCGGACTCCGTACATGCTCTGTCCGATCGGCATGGATTTCAACGACCCGATCGACCGCCCTCGGGAGCTGTTCGATCGCTACAACCGCGAGCGCTTCGGCGACTCGGGGACCTGGACCGTGCTCGCGGGGATGGACGACTACTTCGACCTCGTCCGTCACCACCGCGAGAAGCTGCCGGTGCTGTCGGTCGACCCGAACCCGTACTGGATGGGGTTCTACGCGTCGCGTCCCGAGCTCAAGCAGCGTCCCGCGCGAATCGCTCGCACTCTGTTGCTCGCCGAGAGGCTCTCCGCGTTCTCTCCTCCGAGCGACCCGCTCGAACGCTCGCTGCGCGACGGGTGGTCGAACCTCGTGCTGATGAACCACCACGACGCGATCACCGGTACGTCTCCGGATCGCGTCTCCAATGTTGAGCAGCGGGGGTGGCTCGACCTCGCGGAAGTGGCTGCGGCGCGCGCCCTCGAACAAGCGTCGCGCGGGGTGGACGTTCCGCCCCCGGTCGAGCCGGCGGTGCCTCGACCCGCGGTTCGATGGCGCGGCCGCGAGCTCCATGTGACGACCGCCCATCATCGCTTGACGTTCTCCAAGGAGCGCGGCGGCTGCCTCACGAGCCTCGTGCTCGATGGCGTGGAGCAGCTGAAAGGGCTCGGGCTGGATCTCGTCTCGTACGCGGACGACGGCGGACTCTGGCGTCTCGGCCACGAATACCGAGGCGGAGCATTCACGGCGGTCGACCGAGCAAGCCGGCGACCCGCGCGGCTCCACGTTCACGAGGCCGGCGACGAGATCAGGGTCGTCGTCGAATCGACGCTCGGGGAGACCGCGTTCACGCGAACGGTCACGTGCCGGCGCGACGACCCGTTCATCGAGGTCGTGGTGACGGGGTTCGCGGCGAGGCGTCGTACGGTCACATGTCGGTCCGAGATGGCGCACGAGCCGGTCGCGCTCGGGATGGACACCGTGGGCGGGCACATCGTGCGTCCGCGAGAACGCGGGTATGCGCCCACGTTCTGGTCCGTGCCGTCGAGGATGAGCCTTGAGGGGCGGTCGCGTGCGTTCAATATCGGCTTCGAAGCGCCCACTGCCGCGTCGTTCAGCCCCGATCACGCCCTCGAATGGATCGTCGCCCGCAACCCGGTGAAGGAGCGTGCCTTCGGCCTCCTGCCCGTGCTCGCTCATCCAATCGGTGGGACGGTCGACGAGCGGCAAACCCACCGAGCCGCGATCTTCGCCACGACCTGTGGCGACCTCTCACCCGAGGATCGCGAGCGGCTGAGCCTCCTGTGGACCCCCGCGCCGCACCGTGCGTTGCATCGGTTCGCGGATGCTCTCGTGGTCTGCGACGACGCGACGGTGTGGGTCACGGCGGTGAAGCGCGCCGACGTGGGGGGAGGGGTAATCGTTCGCCTTGCGAGCAACGATGGAACGCCCAGGGTCGTGCGCGTTTCGCGGTCGCGAGCGGCAGCTCCCCCGGCCCTCCTTCGGGGCGCCTTCCTATGCGACGCACGCGAGGAGAACCTCGAGGCGCTTCTGGTGGAAGGCGACTCCGTGGTCGTGCCGCTGTCGTCGCGTCTAGCGTCCGTCCGTTTCGTCATGGGTGACCCGAGCCCGGGCGCGCAAGCGGCTCCGAGGTAGACGATCGGTCGAATCCTTGTTCTTCTGCGTCGCCATGCGCTGGTCGACCCCTCTCTTCGTCTCTACGTCCCTGCTCGCGATCGTGGCGAGCGGTTGCGAAAACGGCACCGCCAGCGACCCGATCCCGGTCTACGAGGCGAGCACCCCGGAAGGGGGCACTACCTTTATGGTCACCCCCCCCGTGCGCGATGCGGCTTCGGAGGGCGCAGTGGCGTCGGATGGCGGCGTGGTGGACTCGGCCAAGGATGCCTCGGTCGGCACCATGACCGACGCGAGCGTCGATGCTCGCGGTGACGTGACGGTGACCTCCGACGCCCATGCCGAAGCTACGAGTGGCGACGCCGCGAGCGGCTCGTCCGATGCGAAGCCGCTAGAGACGGGGGTCAAGGACACGGGTGTCGCCAAAGAGACCGGCGTGGCCCAAGACAGCAGCGTCGCGGACGGCGCCGCGAGCGCAGGTGCCCCCGTCTGCATGATGACGGGGACGGCGAACGAGGGGTGGTACACGTCGACCGGCACGCTCATCTGCACCGTGACGTGTGCGGGCCTCACCGCGACGTGTGAACGCGTGGGGACGTCGTCCCAGGGCTGGTACACGACGTCGGGGCACGGATGTCCGCCCCTTTCTACCGAGATTGAGAAGGACCCGACCTGTCAGTAGCCAATTGAACGGCCTCTCAGGTCTTCCAGCGACGCCGCTCGTCGGACTGGATCTGCGAGAGGCGTCGTTGCTCCTGTACGAACGCTCCGTGCACCTTCGGCATGCGCTCGTCGGCAGCGAGCAGGTAGAGCACCCTCAGCGCGGCTTCCGCGTCGTCGCTCGCCCGGTGCGCGTTCTCGAGCGCAACGCCCAGCCTCGCGGCCACTTCGCCGAGCGCCTTCGAGCGCTCCTCCCGCTGAATTTCGCGGGCCCAGACCAGCGGGTCGACCCACTCGACCTCGCGCCGAAGTGCGGGGCACGGCAGCGCGCTCTGCTCCGGTGCGTGCCCGGAGCGTGCGAACTCGTTCACCAGGAACGCGCGGTCGAACGGCGCGTTGTACGCCGCGGGAATGCGACCCATGAGCGCCGCCGCGATCTCCTTGGCGACCGATGCGAATGGCGGCGCGTCCTTCACGTCGTCGTCCGAGATCCCGTGCACCGCTCTTGCCTCGTCGGGAATCGGCTGGCCTGGATTCACGAGCCAGTTGAAGCGCTCGACGACCACCCCGCCCACACCGACGACGATGCCGATCTCCACGATGCGGTCGACCGACGCGTCGCGCCCGGTCGTCTCGAGGTCGATGAGCGCGATCGGGAGGTCGTGCCACGCAGCGTCGGCTGCCAGCTCGGCCACGAGACCTCGTGCGACGGTTCGCAGGAGGTGCGCGATACCGGGATAGTGCCTCCCGGAAGGGAAGCAGCCGCACGAATCGACGATGATCGCTCGCATCAGTGCGACGGCGTTGCCGAAGGAGCTCCCGGGAGCGTCGGACGCGGCGGTGCTACCGCCGAAGGTGCGGGAGAGGGCAGAAGCGCCGGCTTCGCGTCCGGGCCCAGCTCCTGCCCGATCCACTCGTCCAGGTCTTGCCGGATGTCGAACTCACGGCCGTTGATGTAGATCGTCGGCGTCCCCTGCACGCCGAGCGCATCTGCCTGCTTGCGGTCGGCGGCGAGCCAGTCGGTCGTCGCCTGCGACAGCGCGTCCTGGTGAAACTTCACCAGATCGAGGCCGACGTCCTTGGCGTAGGTGTCGAGGTCCGTCTGCTCCAGGTGGTCACGGTTCGCGAACAGCTTGTCGTGCATCTCCCAGAATTTGCCCTGCATCATCGCCGCGACGGCCGCGCGCGACGAGATCTCGCCGTGCGGGTGGCCCGAGAGCGGCATGAACTTGTAGACGTACCGGAGATCGCCGCTGTGCTGCTGCCATGTCTTCTCGAGCACCGGCGACATCAGCGCGCAGTACGGGCACTCGAAGTCCGCGAACTCGACGAGCGTGACCGGCGCCCCTTCGGGCCCCTTGAACGGCGCCTTGCCGACGTCGACGCTCTTCAGTTTGTCGGCGTCGAAGCGTGCGTGGTAGCCCTGCTCAATCTGCTCCTGGCTCATCCCGTCGCGGACCATCTTGGCGACGAACTTCGCGGCCGGTACGCAACGGCTGCACTTTCGCTTCTCCTGGACGCACTGCGCCACCGACACGGGCACGTCGGAGCAGGGCGCGAGCAGCTCCGAGACTCGCGCCGTCCACTCGCGCTTCTCGCGCGGCATGAGCGAGCTGGTGTCGACACCCGGCAGCGAAATATCGGCGGCAGGCGTCGACGGATCTTTGGAGGGCTCGCCGCTCGACTGCCCGTGGCACGTGGACGCCCCCGAGCCGAGAGAGAGCGCGAGGACGACAGCGGCCGATGCCTGACTTAGACCCATGGTTTGCGGAGGCAGCTTAGCCGAAGGCGTGCGCGAGACGGAAGCCGTGTACGCACGGAGTCGCCCGAGCCCGCGCGGGGTCGCCGTAGTGGACCGGACCACCGTTCCCATGGGGCCTGTACTAAGAGGATGCACCGATGGCGGACGGCGAGGACTTCGACGTAGACGTGGAGGAGGGCAGCGAAGGGCGAGTCGTCCCCCGCGAGGCGGGGCGCCTCATCGCGGTCGGCGGCGGGCGCGGCGGCGTGGGCAAGAGCGTCATCGCCGAGAGCCTGGCCGTCTACTTCGCGCAGCTCGGCAAGCCCGTCATTCTCATCGATGCCGATCCGACGGGGGCGAACCTGCACGCCCACTTTGGTCTGTCCGCGTCGCGGAAGGAGCCTTCGCTCGACGGTCCCGCGCCCGGTCATGCCGATCGCGGCGCAGGCGGCGCGCGCGGCGCGGGCTCCGAGGACAGCTGGAACGACTCCCTGCTGACGACGGCCGTGCCGGGTCTGCGCCTCTTGCCTGCCGCCCACGACTCGATCGACGTCCCCATGTCGCTTCGATCGAGCCGCAAGTCGCGCTGGCTCAGTCGGGTACGCGCTCTGCCGGCCGAGTACCTCGTCGTCGACGTGGGGCCGGGGCACGGGCCGGTCGCGGTCGACCTTCTGCTCGCCGCCGATCTTGCGATCGTCGTCTCGGTCCCGGAGCCCCCCGCGATCGAGACGACCTACCGATTCATTCGTGCGGCCTTCGTGAGGCGCGTTCGCCGCGCGCTCCTGCCCGACAAGTTTCGGCTTGGCCTGTTCGAGCGCGCCCTTCGTCAGATCGGCTATCTGCCGGCGCCCATCGAGCTGGTTCGTGCGTTGACGAAGGTCGAGCGCGAGCTCGCGCTGCTCGCCTGGATCGAGGCCAAGCGGATGCGGCTTCATCTCGTCGTGAACCAGACGCGCGTGCGGGCCGACCAGGACCTCGGCCAGCAGATGTGCGACCTCTCGACGCGCCACTATGGCGTCGCGCTCGACGAGCTCGGTCACGTCGAGCACGACGACACAGTCTGGCTCGCGGTTCGTAGAAATAGGCCGCTCCTCATCGACAGCCCCGCCTCGAAGGCCGCGCGCAACGTGGAGCGCATTGCTCGGCGCGTCCTCGCGCTCATCACGGTGCGCGCGCAGCAGGGGGTCGTTCCCAGCGCGATTCCACTCGATCGGCCCACGCTCTACGACGTTCTCGGCGTCAGTCGGTCGGCCAATGACGAAGAAGTTCGTCGCGCCTACAAGCGGGTCAAGGACATGTACGCCCCGGGGAGCCTCGCGACGTCGTCGCTCCTCGGCGACTCGGATCTCATGGCCGCACGCACTCGGCTCGATGAGGCGTACGAAACGCTCCTCGATCCGCTACGGCGACGTGCCTACGATCTCTCGACCTTCTCCGAGCCCGAGGCGAAGCCCAGTCACGGATCGGTCCCGAAGCCCGCGCTCGCTGCGGAGCAGGCGATGCTGCAGCACGGCCTTGCGCGCGAGATTGGCCCGGAGACCGAGTTCACGGGGGCGCTACTCCGAAAGGTGCGCGAAGCGTACGGCATCGACATCGCCGACATCAGCGAGCGCACGAAGATCGGCAAGGCTCACCTCGTGGCCATCGAAGAGGAATCGTTCGATGCGCTCCCCGCGCCGGTGTACGTGCGCGGATTCGTCGTCGAGCTCGCCAAGTTCTTGCGTCTCGACCCCCCTCAGGTCCAGCGCACCTACCTGCGGCGAATGCGCGAGCGCCTCGCGGGACGTGGAAGGGACGGCGCGTGACGGACGCGGCCGCGACGCCACACGCGCCTCTTCCCGCGGAGAGACGGACGCTCCCTTCGTCGACGTTCGGCGCGCTGCTCTTCGCCATCGCCGCCCTCCCGAGGCTCTACGTGGCGCGCCTCTGGGCGGGCGAGCCGGTCTGGGACGGCCACTACTACGACTTCGGCGCGCGACGGATTGCGGAAGGCTTCGGCTATTCCGACGACCTCGGCGTAGGCGGGGCCGTGCAGTGGCACCCCTGGTGCCACTATCCCGTTGGCTACAGCGCGTTCATCGGGTTCTTCTACCGCCTCCTCGGACAGAGCCCCGGGGTCGTCGCGACGGTCGACGCGCTGACCGGAGCGGCGCTCGCGTGCGTGACGTGGAAGCTCGCGTCGCACGGGCTCTCCGAAGGTCGCGCGCGGGTAGCCGGCCTCCTCGTGGCGCTGCATCCAGGGCTCATCCTCTACGCCGGGCTCGAGATGAGCGAGCCGCTTGCCGCCCTTACGACCCTCGCGGCGTTCTGGGTAGCCGTGCGTGATTCGCGGCCGCTGCGAGGCGTCGTGCTGGGCTCGCTCATGCTCGGCGTGTCGGCGCTCGTCCGTCCGCAGGCGCTCCTGTGCGTTCCTTTCGTGGGTCTCCTCGTCTCCGCGAGTCCGCGCGTCGCCAAGCCTTTGCCCGACGCCCCGCGCGCCGCGACCCGGTGGAGCTCTCGCTTCGCCGCCGCGTTGCTCGCGTGCGCGGTCGCCCTCGTCCCCGTCCTCCCTTGGACGGCGCGCAACTGCCGCGTGATGGACGGTTGCGCGCTCATCAGCACGAACGCAGGGTGGAACCTCGCGATCGGCGCATTTCCACGCGCAACCGGTCGGTTCGAGACATTGCGAGCCTCGGACGGTTGCCGCGAGGTCACGGGGCAGGTCCAGCAGGACCGCTGCTGGTTCGAATACGGCGTGGAGCAAATCCGGCAAGCGCCGCGCCACTGGCTCGCGCTTGTCCCCGCCAAGCTCGGCTACACGTTCAATCACGAGTCGTTCGCCGTCGAGTACCTGCACGAGGCGCGTCCCGCGTTCTGGCCCGACGACAAGCGCGCGGCGTTCCGTGGTGTCACATCGACGGCCCATCGAATACTCGTCGTCGCCGCGGCGTTCGGTCTCTGCGCGGTCGCGTGGCGTGGAGCCGGGGCCATCGTGCAAGGAGGCCTCATGCTTGGCGTCGGGGGACTCACGTACATGGCGTGCTCCGGGACGCCGACGTTCTGGCCGCTCGTCGTCCTCCTCTCGATCGTTCCGTGGCTCCCGCTCCCCGGTGCGGCCTCGTGGCCCGCCGCGCTCAAGCTTCCGGTCGCGCTGCTCGTGACGACCGTCGTGACCCACGCGGTCTTCTTCGGCGAAGATCGTTACCACCTCGTCGTGACACCGGTCCTCTGCATCCTCGCGATGGCCGGGTTCCGGAACGCGAAAGCGTAGCGGCTCGTGGTTTCATCGACTTCACGTCCGTCAATGTCTACGGAAGCTCCGCGTCCGGCGCTCCGTCACGTTCCGGGGCTCGACGGGTTGCGCGGCCTCGCGCTCGGTGGGGTCCTCCTCTTCCACGCGAACAGCGCTCTTCCCGGAGGCTACCTCGGCGTCGACCTCTTCTTCGTCCTCTCGGGGTACCTGATCACGTCGCTCTTGCTCGCCGAAGAGCAGCGTACCGGTCGCATCGACCTTGGGGCCTTCTGGGTGCGTCGCGCGCGACGACTTCTCCCCGCGGTGCTGTCACTCATGCCCGCCATCGCTCTCTATGCGCGCTACTTCGCGAAGCCGGACGAGCTCGCGGAGATCCGGGGCGATGCGCTCGCCACGCTCGGCTACTTCAGCAACTGGCGGTCGATCCTCGCGGACCGGAGCTACTGGCAGCTCTTCGCGTCGCCGTCGCCGCTCGAGCACACATGGAGCCTCGCCATCGAGGAGCAGTTCTACGTCGTCTGGCCGCTCCTCTTCGTTCTCGTCGTCCTCGTCGTTCGTGCGTTCGCACGCGAGCCGCGCCCCCGCGATCCAGCCCTCGTGCGACACGCGGTGCTCGCCCTTGCTCTGGGGCTCGCAGCGGCTTCGATCGCGCTCACGCTCTACCTCTATAGCCCGGCGCGCACGTCGCGAGTTTACCTCGGCACCGACACGCGCGCCGCGGGGATACTCCTCGGCGCAGCGCTCGCGGCCCTTCTATCTCCGAACACGCGAACCATCGAGAAGGCGCGCCTTCCGTTCGGCGTCCTCGGTGCGATCTCCGCGTGTGGCCTCGGCTACCTCTGGTGGACGCTCGATGGCCAGGACCCGGCGCTCTACCGCGGCGCGCTCTGGCTCAGCGAGCTCGCGGTCGTCGTGCTCATCGCGTGCGCCGTTCTCGCTCCGTCGACGTTCGTCGGACGCGCTCTCGCGTGGCGCCCGCTCCGGTGGCTCGGCACGATCAGCTACGGGGTCTACCTGTGGCACTGGCCCATCAACGTCTTCTGCACGACCGAGCGACTCCACCTGCATGGGCTTGGCTTGCACGTCGTCCGCTTCGCCCTCGCGTTTCTGATCGCGTCGCTTTCGTACCGCTACCTCGAGCGACCGATCCTGACCCGCACGCTCTCCTTCGGACGACCGGTGTTCGTCGTCCCTGCGGCCGTCGCGCTCTCGGCACTGCTCGTCGTGCGAGGCACGGTCGCTCGTCCGGCGTTGGTTGGGGCGCTCCCCTCGGCCCCGGCGCCGGTAGCGCGCGCCCCTCGCGAAGGCACCCCGGTGTCGCCTCCGTTCCAGCTCTTGATGCTTGGAGACTCGACGGCAAACTCGCTTGGCTGGGCGCTGCGCGGCGTGCAGAAGCCGGGGGTCCTTGTCGAGCTTCGTGGCCGCGACGGATGCACGATGCTCGCCGACGCCTGCGGCGGAGAGACCTGGAGCGCCGCGGCGCTGGACGTTCGCCCGGCGGCCACGCTCGTCGTCGTTGGGGGCGCGTTCATGCACGGCATCACGGCGAAGGGGCAGTGGCAGAAATCGTGTCGCCCCGAGTGGGACG
>Ga0302279_10005436_pt1 | contig 14243 bp, 9 predicted proteins | sample III_Bog_N3_3_FD_194541 | JGI IMG/M metagenome (GOLD analysis project Ga0302279, IMG submission 194541) | Peat permafrost microbial communities from Stordalen Mire near Abisko, Sweden - III_Bog_N3_3 | ecosystem: Environmental > Terrestrial > Soil > Wetlands > Peat | place: Sweden: Abisko...
TCGGGCTCACGCTCGGCGTGCAAACGCGCCTCGATTCATTCTGGCGCCAGGTGTTTGCGCGCACGAACGTCGGCAATACCTACGTGAACCGCAACATGATCGGCGCCGTGGTGGGCGTGCAGCCATTCGGCGGCAACGGGCTCTCCGGTACGGGCCCCAAGGCCGGCGGACCGCATTACCTTTCGCGGTTCGCCAACGAGCGCACGTGTACGGTCAACACGACGGCGACCGGCGGCAATGCGTCGCTCCTGAATCTCGGCGGGTGAGCGCGCGCGGCGCCGCGCCGGCGGAATCGCCGGCATGACGGCGGCGCCGGCGCCAGGGTCGACGATCGAAGTCTTGAGGGTCGCACTCGGCCTCGGTTGCCGCGCCTTCGGCGGCCCGGTCGCCCATCTCGGCTATTTCGAGCGTGAATACGTCGAACGGCGACGCTGGCTTGCGGCCGAGCAGTACGCCGGCATCGTCGCGCTGTGCCAACTGCTGCCGGGTCCGACGAGCAGTCAAGTCGGCTTTCTCGTCGGATGGCAGCGCGCCGGTTGGCGTGGTGCGCTCGCAGCCTGGGTCGGCTTCACGCTGCCGGCCGTCGTGCTCATGGCCTTGTTCGCGATTTCCGCGGCGCGCCGACACGGCGCCTACGAAGTCGCCGTGCTCCACGGCTTCAAACTCGTCGCCGTGGTGGTGGTCGCGCAGGCGGTCTGGAGCATGGCGAATCGACTGTGTCCGGATGGCATGCGGCGTGCGATCGCGCTCGTCGTCGCGACCGCGCTCTTGCTCGCGGGCAATGCCCTGCTGCAGGAGGTGCTGCTTGCGGCGAGCGCCGTCGCCGGATGGTTCCTGTGCCGCGACGCACGGATCGCGCTCCCGCCCGAGGATTTGCACATACCCACCCGGGTCGCGGCGGGCGCGGGCACGGCGTTCATCGCCCTCCTGTCGCTGCTGCCGATCGCTGCCGCGTTCCGCCCGCATGGCGCTTTCGGCCTCGCCGACCTTTGCTATCGCGCGGGTGCCCTCGTCTTTGGGGGCGGCCACGTGGTCCTGCCGCTCTTGCGCGACGCGCTCGTGCCGGCCGGGTGGATCTCGGACGCCCGGTTTCTCGATGGCTATGGCGCTGCGCAGGCCTTGCCCGGTCCGCTGTTCGCGATCGCCGCCTACGTGGGTGTGGCGAGCGCACCTGCCGGCGACGCCGCCGCGTGGGCCGCCGTGGCGGTCATCAGCATTTTTCTGCCGGGGCTGCTGCTGGCAATTGCCAGCCTCGCGGTCTGGCGGCATAGCGCACGCTTCGCTCATGCCGGCGCCGCGCTCGCCGGCATCAACGCGGCCGTCGTCGGTGTACTCGGCGCGGCTCTTTACGATCCCGTGATCAGAACCGGCATCCTCTCGACCGTGGATGCAGTCATTGCGATCGTGGGTCTCGTGCTCTCGGTACGGCTGCGCTGGGCACCGCTGCTCGTGGTCGTTTTTTGCACGCTCGCCGCGGTGCTGTCGGCTGCGCCATTGCCATTCGGCGACGCCGTGGACTCTGTACTGCAAAGCAGATAGGCTCTTTCGCGAGTTTGTTCGAAGGGAGCCGCGACGCTTACGCAAGAAGAGCAGCGGCAATTTACCAATAATCAAATTTACATGGGTCGGATCCTTGCTCAACATCGTTCGGTCGGCCGTCCTATTGCTCGGCCTCTTTGGTCTCTGTGCGTTTTCGCCCGCCGCGCCGATCGCTTGGGCGCCCGGCAATCCGCTGCCCACGCCCTGCAGCGCGCAGGCGGCGATCGAGGACGCTGCGGGAGTCACGTTCTTTCTGCTGGGCGGCAATTGCCCCGCGAATCCCTTGATCGGTTCTTATTCGAGCACGGCGTTCCCGACCGTCTGGAGCGACCTCGCGATCCCGCTCGATACGACGCGCATCGGCGCCGGCGCGGCGATCAACCCGTCGGTCACCAACGAAGAATTGGTGTACGGCGGTGCCGAAACCGGCAACAGTTCGCTCAACACCGCAGGCACCGGCTTTCTCTACGACCCGAACGGCGATTTCTTCACGGTGGCCTCGATGTCCGTGGCACGTTCCCATCATGGCTACGCGAGCGTCGCCGGCCGCGCCTACGCGATCGGCGGTATCGATGATTCCGGCAACGTCCTCGCGAGCGTCGAATACTTCGGCGGGACCGGTCCCTGGCACCCGGCGGCGCCGCTGCCCGTCGCGACCCGTGAGAGCGCCGCGGCGCTCGGAGCGGATGGGAATTTCTACGTCGTCGACGCTCATGGTCACCTGCTCATCCTGGGCGGCATCGACCAGACCGGCAAGATCGTGGCCACGACCTGGGCCACGCAGGCGCTCAACCAACCGGATCTCGCGCCGAGCTTCACGTCGGTACCGGCGACGACCGGCAACTCGTCCGTACTCTATACGTATCCGGTGACTGCAACCGGCAATCCGCAGCCCGTGCTCGCGCGGGTCGCGGGACCTGCCGGCATGACGTTCAATCCGACCGGAGGCGCGGCCGCGGGCCCGATGGGAGGTGTGGTCAGCTGGACGCCGACGGTCACGCAGACGGGGCCGTTCACTGGGGCCTTGAGCGCGACCAATCGCGCGGGAACGGTCAGCCAAACGTTCACCATCACGGTGCAGGGTCCGGCACCCACGGCGCCGACCGGTCTCGTGCAGACCGGCACGAAAGCCGATGAGAGCGCGACCGTGAAGTGGAACGCGTCGACGGTTCCCGGCGGTGCGCCGATCTACTATCGGCTCACGCAGTTGTTCTGCAGGTCCGGTCGCGGCGGCGGTTGCACCACCGTCGTCTACGCGGATCACGTCACCGGAACGTCGACGGTCATGACGGGCCTCAAGCCCGGAGCGACGTACCAGCCGACCTTGTCGGCCGTCGCCAACGGCCATGAGGTCGCCGGCGCGAGCGCCACCGTGACGACGAAGGCCGTGCGGACGCCGCTGAACCTCAAGGTCTCCAAGGTCACGCAGACCTCCGCCGTGCTGACTTGGTCGCTTCCGGCGGGCACTTCCGCAGCGGGTTTCGACATCATCGCGCTGAGCGGCACGGGCGCTCCGATCGTCGCCAAAGTCGGCAACGTGCGCAGCTATGCGTTCACGGGTCTCGTCCCGAATACCGTGTACAACGTCTACATGGACGCCTTCGATGCTGCCGCCTACAAGAGCAACCCGACGCCCTACGTGTCGTGGCAGACGCTGTCGCCCCCGTTGCGCACGGTGACCTTCGGGCGGGCGGCCGCCGTCATCGGACAGAGTCTCGTGGTCTTGCAGTCTCCGACGGCGACGACCGCGACGTTTGCATGGCCCGCGGCCACGGACAATGTCGGTGTCGCCGGCTACGACATTTACTATGCCAATTCCTTGAACGCCGGAGGCCAGCCCAACTTCGCGCTATTTGCGAAGAGTGCCGGCAGCGCGTTGCAATACACGCTGACGGGACTCACGACGGGTATCGCGCAATGGGCGGCGGTCGCGGCCTACGATGCTGCCGGTAACGTGGCCGCCTTGAGCCCTGCGCAGGTCGTGATTCCCAAGTAAGGGTGGCGCGCGGCGCCTCAAGACTTGTGCGTTGCGGCCGATACACCTCGATGCAGAGGACTGAAAGAGCCATCGTGGACAACGCTTTCATCGACATCGTGGAGGCCCAAGCCGCCCTCGTGCGCAGTGAGCAGAGGCTCAAGGAGGCGCAGCGAATCGCGCAACTCGGCAGTTGGGAGGTTCTGCACGGACCGTCCACGGTGCAATGGTCCGACGAGATGTTCAGGATTTACGGCGTGGATCCGGCCGGCGGCCCACCTTCGACCGATCACTGCCTTGCGACCGTCCACCCCGAGGACCGCTCGCTGACCGCGAACGCGTTCGCGCAGGCCATCACGAATGGCGCGCCATTCGAGTTCACGCACCGCGTGATCGTGGCCGGCGGTGCCGTCAAGCACGTCTGTGTGCGCGGACAGATCGAGTTGGGTGAGGGCGGGGTCGCCCTGCGATCGGTGGGGACCGCGCAAGACATTACCGTGCGAGTCGACCAGCAGATGGCGCTCGTCGCCAAAGAGGAGAATCTGCGCTGCATAACGACGGCCATGGCCGAAGGTGTCGTGCTGCACGCTCGCGATGGGCGCATCATCGACGCGAATCCGGCCGCCGAGACGATCCTCGGCTTGACCCGTGATCAACTCCTCGGCAAGACCTCACTCGATCCCGACTGGCAGTCCTGCCGTGAGGATGGGACGCCGTATCCGGGTTCCGAACATCCGGCGATGCAGTGCCTGCGCACGGGGAAGACGCTGCGCGGCCAGATCATGGGGATACGGGCGCCCAGTCGCGGACTGCGGTGGGTCAGCATCAATTCACAGCCCGTGTTCGGCGGCGATCCGCGCGAGCCCTTCGCCGTGGTCGCGACGTTCGTCGACGTCACCGAAGAGCGGCGGCTCGCAAGCGAGTTGCGAGATTCTTACGAACGCATCCGGGAACTCGCCCAGCGCCTCGAGCACGTGCGCGAGGAGGAGCGCCGTTCGTTGTCGCGCACGCTGCACGAGGGCATCGCGCAGGATCTGTTCGCCATCAAGCTCGGGTTGTCCAATCTACTGACGCAGGCGAGGGGTCGCGCGGGCGTGACGGCCGTCTATGAAGAGATGTCGGGCGTGCTCGCCAAATGCATGGTCGACACCCGCCGCCTCGCCAATGATCTGTGGCCTTCCGCGCTCTCGAATTCGACGGTCGCGGTCGCGATCGAGAACCATGCTCGCTATTTCGGCGAACTGTCCGGCCTCTCGATCCGCGTCTCGGAGATCGCGCCGTTTCCCGCGATCGACGAAGCGACCCGCCTGCTGTTTTTTCGCGCCGCGCAGGAGGCCCTCACGAACGTCGCCCGCCACGCCGGGGCCCGCACGGTCGAGATCGTGTTGCGGGCCGACGCGCGGAAGATTTATCTGGATGTCAGCGACGACGGCGTCGGAATCTGCGACGCGGCGCTGACGAGACACGGCTCCCTCGGCCTGCTTGGCATCCGCGAGCGGTTCGCGGCCTGCCGCGGCGGACTCGAGGTCCGGCGCAACGACGCTCGGGGCACGATCCTGTCGGTTTATCTGCAGATTCCGACGGCCGCCGCCGCCCGCGCGACGAAAAAGCGCAAGAGCGCGCGCGCGACGGCCAACCCCTGAAATCGCGCCCGCTGCGGCCTGGAAATCGCGCTAGCTGCGGCCTGCGCAGGCGTGCCGCCCCGCGAGCCGCCCCGCGAGCCGCCCCGGTGCGGCGCCGCAGCAGTTGATCTTGCGCGCAATTGCGGGATAATCCGTACATCATGAAACTGCTTTTGTTCCTCATCCTGTTCGTGCTGTGCTGGCCGGTCGCCCTGCTCGCCCTCGTGCTGTGGCCGATCGTCTGGGTGCTGTCACTCCCGTTTCGGCTGCTCGGAATCGCGCTCGAGGGCGTTTTCGAACTGCTGCGAGCCATGCTGATGCTGCCGGCGCGCCTCCTGGGCGGCGGTCCGGTCCGTCGCTGAGCGCCGCTGCGCGAAGCGCCGACGACGGCCTCGCGATCGAGGCCACGGGTCTGCATAAGCGCTTCGGCGCCGTGCACGCGGTGCGGGGCCTCGATCTTGCCGTGCGACGTGGCGAGGTGTTCGGCCTGCTCGGTCCGAACGGCGCGGGCAAGACCACGAGCCTCGAGATGCTGGAAGGCCTCGTGCAGCCTGATGCCGGAGAGATCCGCGTACTCGGACGGGACTGGCGCCGCGACGGTGCGGAGATCCGCGGCCGCATCGGCGTTCAGTTTCAAAGCACCGTCCTCGAACCCAAGGTCAAGGTACGCGAGGCGCTCGACATGTTCGCGAGCTATTACCGCCGCGCCCGGCGGCCCGCGGAACTGCTGCGGCAGCTCCAGCTCGAGGACAAGGCCGACACGTATCAAATTCGCCTGAGCGGCGGTCAGCGGCAACGGCTGTCCTTGGGGCTCGCGCTGGTCAATGATCCGGAACTCGTGTTCCTCGACGAACCCACGACCGGCCTCGATCCACAGGCGCGCCAGAGCTTGTGGGACATCGTGCGCCAGCTCAAGGCGGAGGGACGCACCGTCCTGTTGACGACGCATTACATGGACGAAGCCGAGGCTTTGTGCGACCGGATCGGCATCATGGATCAGGGCCAAATCCTCGAGCTCGGTACGCCGCGCGAACTCATCGCGAGTCTCGATCAACCGAGCTTCGCCGAGATCGAGTTCCAAGGCGCGATGCCGGACGCCGCGCCGTTCGCGGCGAGTCTCGGCCTCGCCGTCGAAGCCAAGGCGCAGCATTGGTCGGTCGCGCTCGAAGATCCGAAACGCGATTTGCAGCGCGTGCTCGCCTGCGTCGAGGCGCTCGCGCTGCCGATGCAACAGCTGCACGTGCGCCGAGCCAGCCTCGAGGACGTATTTCTGCAACGCACCGGCCGCAGCCTGCGCGAGTGAGCGGCAGCACAGGCGGAGGATAGTCCGACGATGTATTGGCGCATGTATCTCAAACAAGCCCTCATGAGCTTGAAGCTCTACCTGCGCATACCCGCGGCACTGTTTTGGATATTCGGATTTCCGATCGTGATGCTGCTGGGCCTCGGCACGGTGTTCGGCAGCCGTGGGGCCGCGGCACCGAAGCTGGTGTGGGCCGAGGCCGCCCCGCCGTTGCTGCGGGACCGCGATCTCGAGACGGCCTTTCGTGATCTCTCACTGCAGTTGGAGGTGCTCACGCCCGGGGAGGCCGACGCGCGCTGGTCGGCCGGCAAGCTCCCGGCGCTGCTCACGAGCGAAGCCGGAGAGTACAAGCTGCGCCTCAATGGCTATCTCGGCAACCAGGCTCTGCAGATCGAATCCCTGGTGCAGCAGGGATTCCTGCTCGAGCAGGCACGTGCACGCGGCGTCACCGACCTCGCGCGCATGCCCGTCGTCATGGAGACGCCCGGAGGCCATCGCGACGGTCCCTATGCGGCGTTCCTGCTGCCGGGCCTCCTGGGACTCAACGTGCTGACGATGGGCGTGTTCTACACGGGTATATCCGACGTCACGATGCGCGAGAAGGGTGGCTACAAGCGCCTCGCCACGACCCCCTTGCCGCGCTTTGTGTGGCTGTTGGCGCAGCTCACGGTGCGCCTGCTCGTGGTCCTCGTATCCGCCGGCGCGCTCATGCTCGTGGGCTCGCTCGTCTTCGGCATCCACAATCAAGGCGCCTACTCGAGCGTGCTTCTGCTGCTCACCTTGGGCTCGGCGTGTTTCATCTGCATGGGCTACCTGCTCGCGAGTTTCGCCGGCTCGGTGGAGACTTACAGCGGCATCGCGAACTTCGCATTCCTGTCCCTGATGCTGATGTCGGGCGTGTATTTCTCGATCGATGCCGCACCCCTCTGGCTGCAGCGCGTGGCCGATCTGCTGCCGCTCGCGCCCTTGCTCACGGCGCTGCGTGCGGTGTTCAACGACGGCGCTGCGCTCGTCGCGCAAGGCGCTGCGCTCGCCATCGTGGGCGTTTGGACCGTCGTGTTGCTGATCGCCGCGACGCGGCGCTTCCGCTGGGTTTGATCGCATCAGGCCCCCCGGCCGCGCACGAAGATCAGCGATCCCATCGCGAGTGCGACGAAGACGCCCACGCCGAGGGCAATGCCGTCGATCGGTACCTTGAGATACGTAATCCCGGTATAGCCGCTCACCATGATGAGCATGCTGAAGTTCTCGAAGAAGTTCTGGATCGCGATCGCAGCGCCCGCGCCGACGGACTTCTTGCCATCGTCCTGTAGCGCGGCGTCGAGCGGCACGACGAAGATGCCACTGCAGATCCCGACGCAGGCCATCAGGCCGAACGCGACCGGTTGGGTGTGCACGAACGGCAGCAGGCAGGTGCCGAGACCGATGAGGATGCCGGCGGGCAGCGCGCGATGCATGGACTCCAAGCGGATGAAGCGCGCCGCGATGGCGGCGCCGCCGGTGAGTCCCACCGCCACCATCGCGGTCAGAAACCCGGGCAGCCGATTATTCCTCACATGCAGTCCGATCGGCACCCAGGCGATGACGAGGAATCGCAGCATCGCGCCCGCGCCCCAAAAAATGGAGGTGCCGATCACGGCGAAGCGTGCGCGATGCTCGTTCCAGAGGGTCCGATTCTGCGCAAGGAAGGCTTTCAGACTCCCGCTCAACGAATACGGCGCAGCCTGCGCCGCAGCGCTGTGCCCCGGAATCAACACGGCCGCCGCCGCGGAACCCGCATAACAAATGGCGATCACGATGACCGATCCCTCGACGCTCCAGTCCGCGAGCGCCCCACCCGCGACGGCACCCAATACGATCGCCGAAATGGTCGCGCCCTCGAGCAAACCGTTCGCGCGCACCAGGAGCGACGGCGGAGCCAGTTCGCCCAAGATGCCGTACTTCGCAGGGGAATTCGCCGCCGCGCCGACGCCCACCAGGGCGTAGCTGAGAAAGGGGTTCAGGTGCAGCGCCATCGCGAACGCGCCGGCAAATTTGACGAGGTTCGCGCATAGCATGACCAATCCCTTCGGAAAGCGGTCCGCCAGATCCCCGACGAAGGGCGCGAGCACGATGTAGGCGCCCACGAACAGTTCCTGGATCAGCGGTCCGCTCCAATGGGGATAGCCTCGCAGCCGGATCAGGGCGAGCGTCGTGAACAGCAGCGCGTTGTCGGCCAGTCCCGAGAGAAACTGCGACGCCATGGTGCCCACCATGCCGCGCGACAAGAGACCGCCCGTCGCCGGGTAATGTGGGATTGCTTCACCGGCCGACATATCCATGCGGCTGCCTCGGAGTAAAGTGGTGAGGTCAACCCGATCGCACGGCGGGGTCTGTGCGATGCCGCACTGAGCGACTGCCGGGTGGTCGTGCACACTCAGGCGACGATGCGAACGGACCTCATGAACGTGACGGGAATGGTGTGCGGCGGCTGCACGATCAAGCTGAGCCTGGCCTTGAGGCGGGACCCCGGAGTCGACGACGTGCAAATCTCGCTCGCCTCGGGCGAAGTGACCGTCGTCTATGACGAACACCGCACGACGCCCCTGGCGCTCGAGGAAATCGTGATTCACACGGGCTTCGGCGTCAACGGCGTCGATGCGACCACCGGGCATGATCCGCGGCCGAATCAGTGTGGGTGAGGCGTAGGATCGCTGCGCACGGAACCCTTCCGTGCGCAGCCGTTGCGCTCAGTGCGGCGCCTTGCGCAGGACGCACTTGTTCGAGGGCAGGAATCCGAACGAGTGATACAAGGCGGTGAGCTTGGCGATCTGATCGACGCTCGTGCCCGCGGAGTCCCACATGCGGTCGAAGGTGACCTTCGAGTTCGGCATGTCCTGGCTGCCGGTCAGCGTACCGGCGTCGCAGACGTCGGAGGCGTAGGCCGTGAAGCCGAGCGTACCGCCGACCGTGCCGGCGGGGTCGCCGGGGCCGATCGAGTCCCAGTCGAAGGAGCTCGAGACCGCCGCGTGACAGGTGCGGCAGCTGCGTGCGACGACGCTCTTGTAGACGTCCGCGTGCGCCGACCACGCCGTGGGCACGTAGTTCTGGTTGAGCACGTGGCCATTTTGATACCAGCCGAAGACCAGATTGGTCGTCGCGGCAGTCGCGTCGGTGGAGAGGATGTTCTGATTCAGCTGGTAGATCGCCTCCTCCTGGGCGGCATCGGTCAAGCCGGCTTTGTTCGAGAAGGCGAAGTTGCCCGCATCGTAGGGCAGGAAGTGCGCGCCGATGTCCGGCACGCCGCTGCCGTCGCTCGGATACTGACCCGCATAATTGTCCCCACCGTGGCAGGCGACGCACGTGCCGGGCAGGAATTTCTCGCCGCGGCCGTCGAGATTGACCGACGGCAGCAGCTGGCCGCTCGGTCCGAACACGAGGAAGCGCGTGAACTGCGCGAAGTCGTTGATCGGCGTCGACAGATAGTCCATGGCGACGCAGGCGACGAGGTTCTTGCCGGCGATCGCATTGTCGACCGCGTTGTTGACCGCGGTCTGCTGGGCCGGCGTGATCGTGCTCGCCGGCAGGTTGACCGTGACCGGCTTGCCGTTCGCGTCCACGGGACCGGCGTAGTTGCAGACGTAGGTCGCCGTGCCCCCGGCGTTCGGATGCAGGATCGAGTGATGCGAGCGCGTGAGGTTCAAATCGACGACGTTGACGTAGGTTGCGCGCGTCGTCACTTCCCCGGCGGGCGTGAACTGATCGATCTGCACCTGCTTCTGCCACTGCGTGAAGTTGATCGCGCCCGAGAAATTGCCGTTCGCATCGCAGCCCGTGACGGCGCCGACCGCGAGATAGTAGGCACAGGAGCTCTTCTTGCTGTCGCCGCCCAGGTACGAGAGGAACCAGTTTTGCTGCGGGTAGCCGTCCGAGGGCTGGCCGCTCGGATTCGGCCAGTCGAGCTGGAACGCGCCGACCGCCGTGCCATTGTAGGTCGCCGTGATGTTCGTCAGCGCCGGCGTCGCCGTGTTGCCGAGCAGCAGCGGGGCGAGCAGATGGCCGTTGTTCAGATCGGCCTGCGTCAGCGTGAAGCTCGCCGTCGCGAGGCCTGCGCTCTGGCTGAGCGCATCGACCGTGACCGTGGTGCCGAGCGGGCCCGGGTCGTTCGCCGTCAGCGAGAATTCCCCGAACTTCGCCGTCGAGACCGCGGACGGGCAGTCGGCGTCCGACAAACAGGTCGACGTCGTCAAGGACACCGTCGGGCTCACTTGCACATTGAAAAACGGCTCCGTGATGCCGGCGAGGTTGTGGTCGCCGAGTTCGACGCTGCCGCTCACGGTGAGCGCCGAGCTCGTCAAGGGGTTGACGGCTCTCGCGGCGCCCGGCGCGGCGGCGCCCGGCGCGGCGGCGAACAGCACCGAGGGCTTGCGCTCGTCGGGCACCGCCTCAGGGGCCGCCGCGGCGCGGCCCGCTCGGACGGGTGCCAGAGCTGCCGCGACCGGGCGCACCGGCGTCTCGACCAGGCCGATGGGGATGACCTGCGCGGCGCCGAAGGAATCGGTATTGACGACGACGCGCCCGACCGCGTAGCCGGAGCGTCCATCCGAGACCATCACATAGCCGAAGTGCAGCCCGAATCCCGCCGGCAGTTCCCAGTCCGTCTGGCTGCCGTTGGTGTTCAGCAGCTTGCCGTCCGTGGTCTTCCACGTATAGGTCAGGGTCGCGCCCGTCGCGGTGCTCGCGGTCGCCGTCAGATGCACGGTCGGACCCGAATCGACCTTGAGCGGCAGGGCAAACGTCGTCGAACCCGCGGCATTCGCGGCCTTGACGGTGTAGGTCGCCGCGGCCGTGACCGACGTCGGCTTGCCGGTAATGAGGCCGCTCGTGGCATTGAGCGCCAGGCCGTGCGGCAGGGCGGGGCTCACCGTGTAGGAGGTCACGCTCCCCGTCACGCTCGGCGTCAGCGACACCGCATTGCCGATCAGCAGCGTCGGCGGCACCGGATACGACAACCCGCTCGGCGCCGACAGGCTGATCGTGTAGGTCGCGCTCGCCACCGCGCTATTCGTATGCCCGCTCGCCACGCCGAGCGCCTTGACCGTGGTCGTCTTCGAGACCTCGAAGGCGCCCGTGTACTTGCTCGAGGCCGCGGTCGGCGTCGTGCCGTCGGTCGTGAAGAAAATGCTCGCCCCGCTCGTCGCATCGCTCAAGCTCACGCTCTGCGGCGTCGCATAGGTGCCCGCCTTCGGGCTGAAGGTCGGCGTCGCGGTCGGCGTTGCCGACGCATTGATCGTATAGACACCGCTCACCACCGCGCTCGTGGTGAAGCCGCTCGCCGTGGCGATCGCCTTGATCGTCTCGGTCGCGGCGACCTTGAACGGCGCGGTGTATTTCGTCGAGCTGGTCGTCGGCGTCGTGCCATTGGTCGTGAAGAAAATGCTCGCGCCCGGCGTCGCGCTCGCGAGCGTGAGCGTCGGTGCGCTCGTGAACGTGCCCGGCAGCGGACTGAACGTCGGACTCGCCGCCGTCGCCTTGTTGGCGATCAGGTCGAGCGCGAGCATCACGACGTTACGATTGGCCGGCATCGCGAAGCTCGCCACGGTGCGCGTGCTGTCGAGCGTGAACGAGTAGCCGTACAGCTTGTAAGAGCCGTTGTGGGTCGTGCCGTTCGCGAGAATCTTGAACGCCGTCGTGATCACCGTGCTCTCGCCGGCGAACCCGCCCGGCGTGCCGCCCCAATCGCTCAAGCTCTGCGTGAAGGTCTTGCTGGTCCCGTCCGTGTACTTGACGATGAAGGCTTGGTTCTGCTGGTTGCCGTTGACCGCCGCCCCGAGGAAACTCAAGGTGTTGAATTTTCCCGCCGGCAGGCTGATCGTCTTGCTCTGCACCGCGGTGTTCGGTCCCGGTGCGGGGATCGTGAAACTCACGCCGTTGTAACTCAGCGACGTGCCGAGCAGGCTGCCCGCGTAAGCGCTGCCGCCGCCGCTGCCGTTGTCGATGCCGCCCCCCGTGATCGCAACGCCCTGCGTCGCGATGCCGTACAGGTTGTCGACGCTGCCGAGACTCACCTTCGTCTGTGCCGCCGCCCACGAGGGCAATAGCTGGCACAAGACCGCGAGCGTCAGCGTTCCAATGATGGCTGTCAGTTTCCTGCCCATGGCATTCCCCCTCTGTCGCCGCGCGCCGCGACGTGTAGTACCCAAAGCCCGGCTCGCCGACGTGGCGATCCTCTCTAGGAGTAACGGAAACCGCGAGGCAAAACGGACATCGCGGGAGATTATGTCGAATGACGGCCTGCATCGTGATCCCAGCGCGCGCGTACGCGGCGCAAATCGGCCCGATAGGGCTCGGCGAGCGCCGCTTGGCGACCCTGGGCCTCGGCGGCGAGATCGAGCAAGCGCCGCGCCTCGCCGGACCGATGTGCGCCGATCAGGCAGTCGGCGAGGGCGATGCGTGCCTGCGCGAGCCAGGGACTGTCGGCAACGTCGAGCCCGGTGCGCAACTCCACCGCCCGGCGAAGCTGGACCTCCGCATCGCGGGCCTGCCCCAGATGGCTCTCTGCGATGCCTAAGAGGTAGCGAGACTGGGCTTCCTGTTCGCCGAGCGTGGCGACGTCGGGCGACGCGAGAATGCGGCCGAGCAAAGCCTGCATCGCATCGCGCACGGTCTCGAACCGGGCTCGTGCAAGCCCGGCCCGGGCGAGTCCGAGGCTTGCTCGCGTGTGCGGGTCGAAAAACGCGCCGGGCTTCTCGGGCCACTCCCGGAGAATTCGGTCGTCGATCGCTTCGGCTTCCGCGGTGGCACCGCGGGTCAGAGCCAGATCCGCGCCTCGATCCAGCACGCGCCCGTAAGATTCAGATTTTATCCCGCCGTAACGCATCATGATGTCATCGCACTTGGCGTAAAGCGCCGCAGCCTCGGCGAAGCGCCCTTGGGCCGTCAGCACGGAAACTAGAACGATCGCGCTCGTCGCGTAGCGCAATTCGTTCGACTGCTGGTGCGCGAAGAAGGCGAGATTCTCGCGCATCAGGACTTCAGCGCGGTGCAGGTCGCCGCGGGCGTACTCGAGCCTACCCAGGGATTTCACGGTTTCGGTCGAGTCGTCGAGGCCCAGCGGGGTCTTGCGCTGCGAGGCGAGCGCCGCCTCGAGCATGGCTGCACCCGCTTGGCGGCGGCCCATCACCGTGAACATCTCGCCGAGCCGCGATCTCGCGTCCGCGGTCTCCGGATGGTCGGGACCCGCGGTACGCGTCAGCAGCTCGATCGCGTGCTCGAGGTTCGTCTCACCCTCGCGGTAGCGGTGCATGACCGCCTGCAGATCGCCCAAGTCGCGGTAGGCAAAGCCGATCGCAAACGCATTGCTGTCGACGCCGCGCCCTAGCTGGTAGCGCAGCGACTCACCGTACCAGCCCTCGGCCGCCGGGAAATCTCCGGCGAGTTGCGCGTGGCGCCCGAGTTCGTCGGTGATATCCGCGCGCAGCGGATCGTCCGGGTAATGGCCGCGGACGATCTCGAGCGCGGCGAGCAGGTTACGGCGCGCTTCCGCGTCGTCGGGCGATTTGGTGAAGTAGGCCGCGCGCGCGAGCTCGTACAAGGTCTGAGCCCGGTCCAGCGATTGCTCGTCGCCCAGCGCATCTTCGATCCGCAGCGCTGCGTGGATCTCGGCCGAACCGTCCTCGAGCTTACCGACACTCGTGAGCGCCACGCCGAGACGCAGGCGGACACGCGCGGCTTCGGCGCTCGCGAGCGCCGCCGGGCCCCTGCGGCGCAGAGCCTCGAGGTGTTCGCGCTGCAGTTCGGCATTGCGGTCGGGAAATCCCATCTC
>Ga0302279_10005440_pt1 | contig 14234 bp, 9 predicted proteins | sample III_Bog_N3_3_FD_194541 | JGI IMG/M metagenome (GOLD analysis project Ga0302279, IMG submission 194541) | Peat permafrost microbial communities from Stordalen Mire near Abisko, Sweden - III_Bog_N3_3 | ecosystem: Environmental > Terrestrial > Soil > Wetlands > Peat | place: Sweden: Abisko...
TTGGAGAGATGGACGCGTAACGCAGTGCCTCCCGCCGAAAGGTGAAAGATCTGGCGGACTGTGGCGTCGCGCAGGTCATCGGCCGGCAAGGCGTTCTGCGGCTCGGGAATCTGCTGTGACGTACCCCAACTGGCGACCCACGCCGAAGGCGCAGCGGCCTGGGAGATGGCCGGCTGCGCAAGGCCGCAACAGACAATCGCCGCCAATCCAAACATCGCGAGGAATTTCAGTGCCCGTTTCATCGTGGATGGAGTACCATGGTTGCCTTGAGTAAATCGCTTTTCAAAAGCGCAACAAGAATATCATTCTGGAGCATTTCCGTGCCTTTTCCGCTCAGACTTTCCGTTCTGGCCGTTTGCCTGCCGTGCGCTCTCACAGTGTGCGTTGGCGCGGCCGCCCAAGCCCCCGCCGCGCCACCCCCGGTGACGTTTACCCAGGACCAGGATCACCAGAACATGATGGATCAGTTGGGCATCAAGGCGCTACGCCCGGGGCCGAGCGGGAACGAAAAAGCGCCCAACCATGCCAATCTCGATGAATCGCTGGCCAACCCCTATCCCAATGTGCCCGACCCGCTCACCCTGAACGACGGCCAGAAAGTGACGACGCCCCAGATCTGGTGGGACAAGCGCCGGCCGGAGCTCGTGGAGATGCTTTCCAAGTACGTCTACGGCCGTCTTCCCGCGAACCTTCCCAAGGTCACTTGGACCGTGACGGCTGTTGACCACGAGATGATCGGCTTCACGCCTGTAATTGCCAAGGATCTGATCGGTACGGCCGACAACTCGGCCTATCCGGCGATCAGTGTGCGCATCCACATGACGCTGGTGACGCCGGCGCGGGCGACGGGGCCGGTTCCGGTGCTGATGATGTTTGGCCGGGCCGGGTTTCCCGCGCCCAACGAGCCGAACGCGGGCGAGCTGGAGCGGGTGAATGCCGCGTTCAAGTCGGCGCTGGAGCAGCAGGACCCGACGCTGAAGGATGTGTTTGCGCAGCACCCGGCCTGGGAGCCGATCAAAGCCACGCCATTCTCGTTTCCGCAGCCGAACGCGGACGGCGACCCGCCCAACACCAATCAGTTAATCGCCGCCGGCTGGGGATTTGTCCTCTTCGATCCGGCCAGCGTGCAGGCGGATGACGGCGCGGGCATCACGCGGGGCATTATTGGCCTGGTGAACAAAGGGCAGCCGCGCGGCCCGGAAGACTGGGGCGCATTGCGCGCCTGGGCGTGGGGCGCGGGCCGGGGACTCGATTATCTGGAGACCGACCCGGCGGTCGATGCCAAGCATGTGGGCATCGATGGCGTCTCGCGCTACGGCAAGGCCGCGCTGGTGACGATGGCCTTCGATCAGCGCTTTGCGATGGTGCTGGTGGGCTCCTCGGGCAAGGGCGGCGCAACGCTGCTGCGGCGCAACTACGGCGAGGCCGTCGAGAGCCTGACCGGGGGCGAATACTACTGGATGGCGGGGAACTTCATGAAATACGGGGCATCTGAGGCGACCTTTGGCGCCAAGACGCCGGGCGACATTCCGGTGGATTCGAATGAGCTGATTGCGCTGTGCGCGCCGCGGCTCACCTTTATCAGCTACGGGGTTCCAGAGAAAGGCGACGCCCACTGGCTCGACCACCAGGGGAGCTGGATGGCGACTGTGGACGCGAGCCGCGTCTTTACGCTGCTTGGCGCGAAGGGCCTCGCGGTCGAGGGCGATTACCGGACCGCGCAGATGCCCGGCGTGAACGAAGGCTTGCTGGATGGGCAGCTTGCGTGGCGGCAGCACGATGGTGGGCACACGGACGCGCCGAATATGAAGTGGTTTATCCAGTGGGCGGACAAGTTTATCGGCCACGCGCCGCCGCAGTAGCGATCGGGGCCGGTCGATTTGGAGGTTTCCTTGTCACGGCTGGGAAATCGATCGGCCCACCGGCATTGTAGAGCGGCGCAAGGTGGATTCCGTGACGCGCCGCGATGGCCTCGATCTCCGCAACCCGCTCCGGCGTAATGAGGCCTCTTCCCTGAGAGTATGGCTCGAACCGGCTTTCCAGCGCGAGGGCCATCCCTTCGAGGAGGCATCCGTGAACCACGTCGGGGAACGGGTGCCGGTTCAGGATTCCATGAAAATCGGGCGCGAACCTCAATCCGCCAGCGATCTGGCCCAGTCCTCCGAAGAAGACTCGGACGCCAGGAATTTGCGCGCCGGGCGAGATATTTTTCGGATAGCCAGCATCGCAGACAACCGCGCCGGGCGAGATTCTCTTCAGCAGAAGCGAAGGAGACGCCAGGCTTGCCGCGCAAATCACCAGATCGGCCGGCACAGTGAAATGTTCATGACCGGCGGCGATCTCCACTTGAACGCCGCTGGCGCTCAGCTCGGCGGCGAGCTTGCGCAGCCGCTCTGGATTGCGCGCGCTGAGCAAAACGCGCTTCACTTCCGGCGCCAGGCAACGGGCGCAGCCTGAGCCGACGTCTCCGGTCGCTCCCACGATCAGCAGCGTCGATTCGCCAAGGTTCCGGCCCTCCCGCGCGCACATCTTCCGGACGCCCTGCACGACGAAGCCGACTGTCAGCGTGTTGCCGGTGGTGAAGACCGTGCCGTTTCGTGCGGGAAGCTGGTCGAAGTTTCCTTCGATCAAGATGGAGCTGAATCCCCCCAGGCTGACAATTCTGGCTCCGGCCTTGATGGCGCAGGCCGCCGCCGCGCGAACTCGGGCGAGGTTGTCGTGCATGTGGCCGGATTCGAGGCAGTCGGGAGGGATGAAGGAATCGATGTAGAGGCCGCGCGCCTTTGCGCCGCGCCTCCGGTCGCCATTCGGGGGGGCAATCGAGCCGACTTCCACATGGCAGACGGCTCGGGGCGGAATCCATGGCAGGATGTCTCTGATCTCGTCGTCCGGCATTGGCGGGTGCCCGGCTCCGCGCAGGAAAGCCAGCACTTCCGCAGCCGCGCTCCAGCTTTCCTGATGGCCGATCAGGGCAAAGTCGATCTCGCCCGCAGTCTCTTCGACAGCCGGCGCAGGCGCGGCTACACTGGCAACTGAGCTACCCATTGAAGTGTGACCTCCCCAGGCAGCCCGAGCATATCCAGCGTCTTCAGATATTGCTGAAGCGACGCACCGCGAAGCTCGGCCGCGCTCAGGCTGATTTCGAAGAGCGACGGCTTCACGCAGCTTCCATGGCAGACTTCGCAATGGCCCGTCCTGCATTCCTTGGTGAGCATCTCGGCCAGGGTGGTCATTACGTCCAGATGAAGCCGATGCACTTTTTCGTCGAATCGGCGCGCGTCCCGGGCTCGTTCGGCGCGCAGAATCTCCATGGCGTGGTCGATATGCTCGGCTTCCTCGGCGGCGATGGCGGCAAAGGTCTTGCCCAGGCTTCCACGGCCTACTCGGCCCACACGCGCGTAGCTGGCGACGGCGAACGATTCCAGCATGATCTCCTGAACGATGAGGCAGCCGATGAAATCGCGCTCGGCGATGCATCGCAGGAAGGCCTCGCGAAGCTGCCTCCAATATTTTGCGCCGACATTGCTGGGGACGGGCACGCCCATCTTGCGCCCCTCGGCGGCAAACGCCGCGGCGTGACCTTGTTCCCCCGCCGCATGTTCCAGAGCATCGGCCACCTCTTCCGGATCGTTGCAGATCTCCGCGAGGGAGGTGTAGTTCATGGCGGCGATCAATTCGCCGGTCATGGCCTGCGCCAGAACATCCTGCCAGATGGCGGCGGTGGGGGAGAGAGGGGCGGGTTGCGCCGCCGGTGAAGAGCTCATCACAGATTCCATGCGTCCTCCTGGAGATTGAAGCGGGCATGCGCCGATTTCAAATCTTTCTGTCCCGTTGCAATATCCGTACGCAGGGAGGAGGATTCCGTTCCATGCTTTTTGGGGAGTCGTGTCCAGGGGGTGAGTTCTTCCGCAGAGAGGAAATCTCGTGCTTTCATCGCAGGGCTGCGCTCACATGAGCTTCATGCCAGGCCAAACGCAAGAGGGACGAGCCGAAGCTCGTCCCTCTTGCGTGAGTCGCGATTGAGGCGGGCTAGCTGCAGCCGCTGGTCGAGCCGCAGCTCATGCAGCGGTAGCAGGAGCCGTTGCGGACCATGATGGCGCCACAGGTGTGGCAGCTGGGGGCGTCGCCCATGTCGTACATGTCGCGCATGGCGTCGGCCGCGTGGATGTGACCGCGCGCTTCCGGGGCCTTGGGCGCGGGCTGCGCCTCAATTCCCGGTGATGGCGGGGAGACCTGGTTGAAGCGGCGGGCGATGTCTTCGACCAGGCGGGTGAGCGCGGGGCCGGAGACGCCGGGAAGAACCGACTCCGGCTCGTCCGAGTCGGGGAGCAGGCTGGGTGGCGCGGGCAGCTCCTGCGGCTGGGTTCCGAGGCCCGCGAAGAGCGTCAACTGCGTTCCGGAGAGGAAGCGCAACTGAAGCCAGCGGAAGATGTAGTCCATCAGGCTCTTGGCGTAGCCGATCGCCTCGTTGCCGGTCCAGCCGGAGGGCTCGAAGCGGGTGTGCGCGAACTTCTCGCACAGCACCTTGAGCGGCACCCCATGCTGCAGGGCGAGCGAGATGGAGGTGGCGAAGGCGTCCATGAGGCCGGAGACGGTCGAGCCCTCTTTGGCCATTTTGATGAAGATCTCGCCCGGCTGCCCGGTGGGATAGAGGCCCACGGTGATGTAGCCCTCGTGGCCGGCGATGGAGAATTTGTGCGTGATGGAAGCGCGCTCCTCCGGCAGCCGGTGGCGGATTGCCTTGGGCGGCGCGTTCAGATCCTGGTTGGCGAAGGGCAGTGGCGCGGGAGCGGCGGGCTTGATGGCCGCCGCTTTCGCTGCGGTCGCCTTGGCCGCTTCCGCGGTTGCGGCGGCGATGGAGAGGTTTTCGAGCGTTTTCTGGAAGGCCAGCGCGGCGGCGACGACCTGCTTTGAGGTCACCTCCAGCTTGTCGCTGAGCTTGGCTTCGAGCGTCTTGAGGTCGGCCGCGTCCGCGCCGCCGCCCCTGGAGAGCGAGGCCAGCACGCGGTTGCCGACCGCGTCGAGGGCGCTGGGCTCCGTCTTCTTGACATCCTGGCTGGTATTCAACGGCTGGGTGCCCTTGGAGCCGTCGCGGTAGATGGCCACCGCCTTGATGCCCTGACGCCAGCTTTCGGCGTAGGCCTCGGCGACGTCCTCTACGGATGCCTCGTGGGGTAGGTTCACCGTCTTTGAAATTGCGCCCGACAGGAACGGCTGAGCCGCCGCCATCATCTTGATGTGGCCCATGTACTGGATCGACCGCGTGCCCTTGGCCGGCTTGAAGGAGCAATCGAAGACGCTCAGGTGCTCTTTCTTGATGCCGGGCGCGCCCTCGATGGTGCCCGTGGCGTCAATGTAGCTGACGATGGCGTTGACTTCGTCGTTGTCGTAACCGAGCTTGAAGAGCGCGGAGGGGACGGTCTGGTTGACGATTTTGATCATGCCGCCGCCGACCAGCTTCTTGTACTTGACCAGCGCCAGATCGGGCTCAATGCCGGTGGTGTCGCAATCCATCATGAAGCCGATGGTGCCGGTGGGGGCGAGGACGGTGGTCTGCGAGTTGCGGTAGCCATAGCGCTCACCGTAGATGAGCGCCATGTCCCAGCACTCGCGGCTGGCGTCGACGAGCGAATCGAGCTGCGGGACGACGAAGGGCTCATTGCTGTTCTTGGATTTGCCGATCTTGTTCACCTCCGCGCGGTGCATGCGGATGACGTCAAGGAAAGGCTCGCGGTTGACATAGAAGCCGGGGCAGGCTCCGCCCTGGCGATCGACACTGGCGGTCAGCGTGGTGGCCGAAGCGAGGGGCGGGCAGGTGGCGGCGATGATGGCGGACTGCAGATATGCCTGGCCGCACATGATGGCGGTGAGGCAGGCGGCGAAGTCGCGGCCGGCGTCGGAGTCGTAAGGGAGCCCGGTGGCCATCAGCAGCGCGCCCAGGTTGGCGTATCCCAGGCCCAGCGGGCGGTAATCATGCGAATTCTTCATGATCGCCTCGGTCGGGTAGCCGGCGTTGTCCACCAGGATTTCCATCGCCGTGATCACGATGGAGATGGCGTGGCGATAAGAGGCCACGTCGAATGCGCCCGCGGGGGTGAGGAACTTGAGCAAATTGAAGCTGGCCAGGTTGCAGGCGGAGTCGTCCAGGAACATGTACTCCGAGCAGGGGTTGGAGGCGTTGATGCGCCCGGTGTTCTTGCTGGTGTGCCAGCGGTTGATGGTCGAGTCGAATTGCATGCCGGGATCGCCGCAGGCCCAGGTGGCTTCGGCGATCTTGCGCATGATCTCGCGCGCCTTGAGTGTTTTGACCGGCTTCTTGTCTTTGACGGTGACGGTCGAGAAGTCGCCATCGCGCTCATAGGCCTGCATGAACTCGTCCGTGACGCGGACGGAGTTGTTGGCATTCTGGAAGAAGATGGAGCTGTAGGCCTCCGAATCCGGTCCGGAGCCGTCGTAGCCCTGCCGGATGAGGGCAAAGGCCTTGGCTTCTTCCTTCGACTTGCACTCGATGAAGTCGACGATGTCCGGATGGTCCACGTTGAGGATGACCATCTTGGCCGCGCGGCGCGTTTTGCCGCCCGATTTGATGACGCCGGCGAAGGCGTCGAAGCCGCGCATGAAGCTCAGCGGACCGGAGGCTGTGCCGCCACCCGAGAGCAGTTCCATGGAGCCGCGAATCGAGGAGAGATTGGTGCCCGTGCCCGAGCCCCACTTGAAGAGCATCCCCTCGGTCTTGGCCAGGGTCAGGATCGCGTCCAGCGAATCGTCCACCGAATTGATGAAGCAGGCCGAGCACTGCGGATTCTTGTAGCCGGTGGCCGAGAAGCGCACCGCGCAGGTGTGCGGGTCCCAGTGCCAGTTCTGCCCGTCGGAATTGGGCTCCATGCGGTCGCAGCCCACGTTGAACCACACGGGCGAGTTGAATGCCACTTTCTGCGTGAGCAGCATAGCCACCAGCTCATCGTGGAAGATCGACGCATCCTGGGCGCTCGAAAAATAGCCGCCGGCCAGACCCCAATCGCGAATCGTCTCCGCCACGCGCGCCACCAGCTGCCCCACACCCGTCTCCCGCTCCGGGGTGCCGACCTGTCCGTGCAGGTACTTCGAGGCCACAATGTTGGTCGCGGTCATCGACCAATCGACGGGCGTCTCGACGTCGCGCTGCTCAAAGATGGTCTTGCCGCTGGCGTCGGTGATGGACGCGGTGCGGGCTTCCCACTGCACTTCGTCGTAGGGAGAGAGGCCGGCCTTGGAGAACCTGCGGGTGAAGGTGAGCCCGCCGCGCGGATTGGCGTGCTGGGGCGCGGGCTGTGTGGCGCTGGATGGGTTGGCGTTCAGGGCGTAAATGTCTGGCATTGAATCTCCTTGGGGGAATCTGGTCTGCGTGGACCGAAATTCGGGTACAAAAGTCTCGGGGTGCGGCCGGTGATAAACACTGGCAAAAACTTCCACTCATTTGATTCGAGCGCCGTCGAAACGGCTCCCGTTACGGGCGCGGCCGCGATTGGATGCGGGCCGATTCGGGGAAAAGGGGCAACTAACGGAAGGACTAGTTGAAACGCCGGCAAAACCGGCAAGAAACACGTAGCGGGCTGAGATTCTGTCATCTTCTATTCATACCCGCAAATGCAAAAATACCGCTGTCTGTGGTGCAGGTCAAGCACAAACCACAATATATTGTATTTTCTTAACTTTGCACCGTACCAGAGTGGACAACCCCAGCGATTCGCTGTGCAAAACGCGAACAGCCGCCAGCGGTGCGGTTTTCCGGGCCGCAATGGGCTCAAAAGCAAGCTCATTCCCGAGCCTAGCCCCATTGCCGGAAGGCCGCAAGGCGCAAAACCGGGGCGCGTTGTGGAGAAAGCGTACGAATCTCGGGACGCATGCAGGCGCGCCGCCCGGACCGCCGGCTCCAGTAAACTGAAGATCGCATGATTCTCACCGCAGCCACGGAAGCCGATTACAGAGCGATCGTCGATCTGGCCAACCTGGCCTATCGGGGCTCGGGTACTACGGCGAGCTGGAATGTGGAAACCGGGGTGATCGAAGGGACGCGGCTCAACGAGTCGCTCCTTCGAGCGGATCTGGCCGCCCATCCGGAGGCCCACCTGCTCGTCTGGCCGGGCGAGATTCAGGACCAGGCGCCAGGGAGCTTGCTCGGCTGTGTCTGGCTTCAGCCGAAGCTGGATGCGGCGAGTGGCACATGGTACCTCGGCCTGCTGGCCGTTCAGCCCAGCCGGCAAAACCAGCAACTCGGCCGGGCAATTCTCGCCGCCGCGGAACAGTTCGCACAGGAGCGGGGAGCGCGCCGCATTCGCATGACGGTCGTGAATGTTCGCGACACCCTGATTGCGTGGTATCAGCGCCGCGGTTACGCGCTGACCGGCGAAACCGAACCCTTTCCCTACGGGGACGAACGCTTCGGCAGGCCGCTTCGCGACGATCTCCGCTTTGTTGTGCTGGAAAAGGGTCTCGGCTCGCCGGCTTCGCCTTCGGCACCTAAGCCGCTCCCGCCTGGCGCGTGAGTGTGAGGACTGTAATGTCATCCTCCTGCCCGAATTGGATCACCGCCGCTGCGATTGCGTGCGCCGGCTGGGTGCTGACCTTCTGTGTGCGCTCAAAGCCGAAGAGCTCGCCGCTCGGGTTGGTAGCCTCGACAACGCCGTCGGAGACGAAGGTGAGCAGGTCGCCGAGCGCAAGCTGATTGCTCGTTTCCGTATAGGCAGCTTCCGAGATCAAGCCGAGCGGCAACCCAGGTTCGACCGTCATCTCATGGCCATTGCGATAGGGGGCGGGATTTCCGGCATTGGCCAGCGTCATCCCGCCGTCCGCCGCAATCCGCGCGGCGCAGCAGGTGACGAATCCACCCACTCTTCCGTACAGCACCCGGTTGAGGTGGGCCAGCACCTCGGTTGGCCGGTTTGAAGGGTAGTCGTGCAATGCACCCATGATGGCGCTGACAGTCATGGCCGCCTTCAGCCCTTTGCCGCTGACATCGCCAACCACAACAAGCACGCCGCCGTCTTGCACCGGCAAAACGCGGAAGAAATCCCCGCCCACCTGCCGGGCCGGCGCATAGGCGCTCTCGATCCTGAACCCCGCGACATCAACGGCTGGAACCACCAGCAGCTCCTGCACCTCGCGCGCCGCCTCGAATTCCGCGTCCAGGTCCTCTTTCCTGCGCCAGTCCGTCCACAGCCGCCCAAGAAGCTGATAACACATCGCCACGGTCACCAGCGCCGTAGCAAGGTGGTCCGTGGATATCCCATAGCCGGCGATCTGCAGACCGGGGAAGAAGTTCAGGTCGTCGACCAGAAGGTAGGCCACGCCCGCGCAGAAAAGTGTGATGGCGAGACCGCGAGTCTCTTTCGGTCCGCGAACCCAGGCCCAGGCGGCGAACGCTATCTGGCCAGCGAAGGTAATTCCGGTCAAAACATACAATCCAGCCACGATCAATCCGGGCGCCGGCAGTCTGCCGACCGCCAGCGCCGGCAGGAAGAGCCCCAAAGGCCAAAGAATTCCTATCCCCTCCAGAACCCGCACCGCCCAGCGTGGGATGGGAAGAACTGCCCGCATAAACTCGAATCGCGCAATGTTGACGGCGGCCCAGAAGCAGCAAACCCCAAACCAAAAGCCGATGTAATTGGCCCCGGGCGGCCAAAGGTACCACCAACTCCCGTATCCGCACCAGCACAACAAGAAGACCGGGAACCAGAACAACGATGCTCCGGCTCGGGCGCGCCGCCACAGGACGAGCAGGGCGAGGGCGATCAGCGACTCCAAAATCCATAGAAATCGATCGATCTCGCTCCATAACCGCAGGCGGGCCCGCGCGGAACTCTCTTGCGCAATCTCAAGCGCTCGCGAGCCGATGCTGGCATTGAAGAGCACCGGTGGGGAAAAATCCAGCCGGGACCTCCAGATAGGGGAGAGCCAGCCCCGCCACGCAATTACCGCGGTCTCCCCGGGAGACGCAACGCCGCCGGGCAGGTTGAAAACGCCGGTCACGCACCGTTCCGCGGCGAATGGCTCGGACGGAAAGCTTCCCTGGCTTCCCACGAAGACACCGTTGACCCAGAATTCGGCGGGCGAGCACCCCCCGTTGTCTCGGTCCAGGCGAAGAGCCAGTGGGCTTCGATCCGGGGGCACGGCAACGCGGTAGCGCAGCCAGACCATTCCATCGCTTGCCGCTGGCGGCGCGGGAAGCAGAGGTCCGGCCGCCACCGGCCAGGCCGAATCGTCGAATGCGGGATTCGCCCATTTCGGGTCGTCGCCGAAGTGGTAGCGAACCGGCGGAGTTTGCGCGGCAAGCCGGGCCTGGGAGAACAACGAAACAGCCGCAATCATGATCGGAATAGCGATCGAAAGTCCACAGCGGATGCGGAAAAGCATGGCAACAGCATACGCGGTTTCGCCGATAAGCCGCCCTGATTCCTGACCAATGTGCGGATCGCGAGGTCTATTCGCTGGCCTGGATCTTGCGCCCGTGGAGGTCTTGCAGCAGGCGGCTGTTCACCTTGTAAAGCGCGGTAAAAGCTTTCAATTGATCGCGCGAGAGCTCCACTTCGTTTTCCAGCACAAACCAGCGCACGCCCTCAGTGCATGGAGGCTGCGTCAGCGAGCCAGTGTAGGTCCAGTAGCCCCTGTCTGCCGGCAGCAGGCCGGCTGGGCTCATCGGCTGGGTCATCCGGTCGCTTGCGGCCACAGCCTTGGGCAGGTGCTCCCACAGGCCAGCGAGCACGGCGTTGGCGCGCCCCTCGTTGAGCCGCACGGAGATCGCAGCCAGCTTGCCGTCGGCGCTCTTGTGCACCATTTCCAGGCTCATGTCGCTCAGCTTGCCTTTGATCGGGTCCTCGCCGGGACGGTGGAAGTGGAATTCGACCAGATCGTAGCGCACCCCGTCGGCCACGATATAGCTGCCCGCCGGCGGCGTCACCTCAACGGTGTGCCCGGTGTTGGTCAGGGTCATGGGGCCGCTCAGGTAATGGAACTCGATCGGCTTGAGCGCCGGATTCAGCCTCGCCCCGCGAATATCGATGGGCGATTGTTCATGCCCATCCGAGCAAACTTTGTACGACGTGTCGAGATGGCTCCAGTTCAGCGGACCCTGCTTGCCCTCGTAGCTCCATTGGTCGGCTTTCTGGGCGACCAGCGGCAGAGCCGCGCTCATCACCAGCAGCCCCATTGCGATTCCGCGCATAACTTTCTCCTCTGACATCCTTCAAGGATTCTATGAGATAGACGTGGAGTACCGTCAGTCGTACCCGGAAAACAAGACATCTCGGCGCAGAAAAAGGGCCCGCGCCGGAGCGCGAGCCCTTTCGTTTCGTCTCGTTTGGGTAGGTTACTTGGCTGCGGCCAACAATCCAGCCTGCTCGGCCAGGGTGGCCGCCTTGTCGGTGGCTTCCCAGGTGAAGTTGGGTTCGTTGCGGCCAAAGTGTCCGTAGGCAGCCGTCGCCCGGTAGATGGGGCGGCGCAGATCCAGGCTTTCGATGATGCCCTTGGGCGTCAGTTGGAAGTTCTTCCTGACCAGCTCCGTCAACTGCTTGCCGCTGATCTTGCCGGTGCCGAAAGTCTCCACCAGCACGCTTACCGGCTCGGCCACGCCGATGGCGTAAGCGAGCTGCACCTCGGCCTTGTCGGCCAGGCCCGCGGCAACGACGTTCTTGGCGATGTAGCGCGCCATGTAGGCTGCCGAGCGGTCAACCTTTGTCGGGTCCTTGCCGCTGAATGCGCCGCCGCCGTGACGGCCCGCGCCCCCGTAGGTGTCCACGATGATCTTGCGGCCCGTCAGGCCGGTATCGCCCATGGGGCCGCCGATGACGAAGCGCCCGGTGGGGTTGATGTGATACTTGGTGTTCTCGTCCAGCAGCTCCGGCGGAAGAACCGCTTGAATGACATGCTTCAGGACGTCGGCGCGCAGCTCCTCGGTGGGAATCTGCTCCGCGTGCTGGGTCGAGATGACGACGGCGTCGATGCGCACCGGCTTGCCGGCCTCATCGTACTCCACCGTGACCTGGCTCTTGCCGTCGGGCCGCAAGTAGCTGAGCTTGCCGTTTTTGCGCACCTCGGAGAGGCGGCGGGTGAGCTTGTGGGCGAGGGAAATCGCGGTCGGCATCAGCTCCGGGGTCTCGTTGGTGGCGAAGCCGAACATCATGCCCTGGTCGCCGGCGCCGCCCGTATCCACACCCTGGGCGATATCGCCCGATTGGCGATTGATGCTGGAGATGACCGCGCAGGTGTTGGAGTCGAATCCGTAGAGCGCATTGTCGTAGCCGATGGAGGCCACCACACCGCGGACGACCGATTGGAAGTCCACATACGCCTTGGTGGTGATTTCCCCGGCGATGACCACCAGACCGGTCGCCGTCAGTGTCTCGGCGGCCACGCGGCTGTAGGGGTCTTCGGCCAGGCAGGCGTCCAAAATCGCATCCGAGATCTGGTCGGCAATCTTGTCCGGATGGCCCTCCGTCACGGATTCAGAGGTAAACAAAAAACGGTCGCTCAAAATTCCATTCCTCCAGTCGCTTCGTCTGCAGTTTGTCGATCCGGGCGGCTCAGCTTTTTACACCAGCTTCCCTCGCCGGCGGGATCATCCCGTACCGGCGCGAGGGGTCTCTGGCCCTGGACTGCATCTCTCTTCTATCGTAATTGGCGCGGGCCGGATGCGGCAAAGGATACTGGGGTGAATTGCGTACAATTCCGGTCCGGGGGTACCGAGGCTGAGCTGAGCGGGGAAGCGAACCGGCGCAGGAAGCATCCGGCGAACACCGAGTGCTGTTCTGCTTTATCCCCGGCCGCCACTCCTTGAACCGCCGCTTATCGGCCGGGCAACCAGCTTCCGATACTCCCCAGCGCCTCGCGCCCCGGAATCAGCGTGGGCCACCAGCCGGAGCGGTAGCCGTAGTAGCGGACCGCGAAAAACACGGCGAAGGAAACCGCGATCACCAGCAGCAGCGCGCCCGCCCATTTGAGCCGGTCGGTGGCCTGATCTTTGGGGCGGACACGCGCCCGGCCCACGTTGGCGGCAAACTCAATCCAGTTGCGGTCGTCGTCCAGCAGCTCGCCGCTGGCGGCGTATTCGCGCTGGAAGCGGCTGATCCAGTCCATCTCGTCGAGGCCGACCACGCGCACGTAGCCGCGGACGATCCCCTTATTCAGGATGGTTCTGCTCCAGCGCCATCAGGTAGCGCGGGCTGATTTTGGTAACCTCTGTGATTTTTTCGAGCGCAATGCCCCGCGTCATCCGTTCCATCCGCAGGTCTTCGCCAAATGTTCCCGCGTTCATCGCAGCCAGGTGAACACTTTCTCCGAAAAGAGATTTCCACAACCAAGATAAGGCTTTTTCGCTGGGCCGGTCAAAGCGTAATAAGAAATTGCTCGATTGAAATTCCAATTCCGGAATTCCAAAATGGAATTCGTCGGATATTTACTCCGAATAGTCGTCCCGCAAATACGCCGGACCGGGTTAGACAGTTGCCGGACGATCCTGAGCGGACTTTGGGCCAGCCTGATACCCTGTAGGGGAACCGTCGCCAGCCTTGCAGTCTGGCCGCGCACATACTATGAACAAACTTGTCTTCGCCAATCTGATTCACCGCCCGATGCGCTCGATCATCTCGGCGGCGGCCATTGCGATTGAAATCGTGATGATCCTGTCGGTGGTCGCCATCTTCCTTGGCCAGCTCGACGGACAGAGGATCCGCACCAACGGCATCGGCGCCGATATGATGGTTCGGCCGCCGAACTCCAGCAACATCAACGCGATGGGTGGCGCGCCCGTGCCCGCTCGAAACGCCGAGGTGCTGCGCAGGCTGCCTCACGTGACGGTGGTGGCGCCCGTCATCCAGCAATTCGCCCTCACCAGTTCGCCCGAAATCATCTACGGCATCGACTTCGCGAGCTACGACGCGCTGAAGCCGTTCGTCTTTCTTGAGGGGGGGCGCTTTACCGGCCCCAACGATGTGATCATCGACGATGTCTTCGCCAAAAAGGATAAGGGCTACCATGTCGGCGACGTGATCCAGATTCAGAGCCATGACTTCCGCATCTGTGGCGTTGTGGAGGCCGGCAAAGGCGGGCGCAAGATGGTGCCCATCGAGACCCTCGGCGACCTGGTGGGCGCCAGCGGCCACGCATCGCTGTTTTACGTCAAGACCGACTCCGAGGCCAATCAGGAAGCCGTACGGCAGGAGATACTCGCGGTCCCCGGAATGAACAACTACGTCGTGCAG
>Ga0302279_10005443_pt1 | contig 14226 bp, 17 predicted proteins | sample III_Bog_N3_3_FD_194541 | JGI IMG/M metagenome (GOLD analysis project Ga0302279, IMG submission 194541) | Peat permafrost microbial communities from Stordalen Mire near Abisko, Sweden - III_Bog_N3_3 | ecosystem: Environmental > Terrestrial > Soil > Wetlands > Peat | place: Sweden: Abisko...
CTCGCCGCCTTCGGCGAGGGCGCTCTCGTAGTAGGGCCGCGCCTCCAGGAAGCGATCGGTGCTGGCGAGGAGCCACCCCAGCGCCAGCGATACGGCCGCCGGGGAGCCCCCGTCCGGCGCAGCCCGGGGAGCGCGGCGGGCGAGCAGGAGGGCCCGCCGGAGGATGGCCTCGGCCTCGTCGGTGCGGCCGCAGTGGGCGCTCACCATGCCGAGCGTGTAGAGGGGCCAGACGAGCTCCGGCGTGAGAAGGCCGAGGCGCTGCTCCATCTCGGCGACCATCTTCTCCAGAAGCTCGGCGGCGGCGACGTGCTTTCCCGCGTCAATCAAGCGGGCCACCTCCCCGCGCCGGGTCTCGTGGCGCTTCTGGTTGGCGACGCGGACGCGGTGGCCGTGGCGCACCCGGCTGATGAGGAGCCCGGCGGCGGGAAGGCCGAGGGCGAGGGCGGCGAGCAGAAAGGCGGGCATGGGGAGGGGAAGAAGAGGAACGATTCCAGCGCCGGGACGCGGCGGCAAGGCAGGGATCCCGTCCCCACCGAGGGGAGCCGGGTCCACGATCGCCGGCGCCGATGCCTCGCCGCCCCGAGCGTGGTAGCCCGTTGCCCCATGCCCGAGCTCCTCGGCCTCGTCTATTCCCCCTGGTCGGAGAAGGCCCGCTGGGCGCTCGACGTCCGGCGCGTCCCCTACACCTTCCGCCACTACCAGCCGCTGATCGGCGAGCCCGCCCTCCGCCTCAAGCTGCGGCGGCTCACCGGCACCGTCACCGTCCCGGTGCTCACCCTCGACGACGGACGCACGCTCACCGACTCGCTGGACATCGCGCGCTGGGCCGACGGGCAAGGGGAGGGGCCGCGCCTCTTTCCCCCGGAGCACGAGGCGGCCATCGCCCGCTTGGTCGCGCTCTCCGAGGGGGCCATGGCGGCGGGCCGCGCCCTCTCGCTCCCGCGCATGCTGGCCGACGACGCCGCCCTCACCGAGATGCTGCCCCGGCCGATGCGCGCGCTCGGCCCTGTGGCCAGGCACCTCGGCGCGTTCGGCATCGCCCGGACGCTCCGCAAGTACGGGGGCGATCGCGAGAGCCGCGAGGCGCACCGGCGCACGCTGGTGGGGGCCCTGGAGGAGATCCGCGCCGTGCTGGCGCAGGCTCCGCGCGGGGAGCCGCAGACGCTGCTCGGCAGCTTCACCTTCGCCGACATCGCCATGGCGCAGGTGGTCGTGTCGGTGGAGCCGCCCCCGTCCGGGCTGAAGCTGGGAGCGGCCAGCCGGCGGACCTTCGTCGACCCCGAGCTGCGCGCCCCCTGGGCTGACATCGTGGCCTGGCGCGACGCCCTGTATGGCGCTTTCCGCGGGAAGGATGCCAGGTAGCATCGCTCGGGCCTTCCGCCCGAGGAGATCGCCGTCATGTCCGAGACCACCAGGGTTGCTGTCCTCGTGGGCGCTCTGGACAGGCGCTGGAGCGAGGGCGCCCCCACTCGGCTCCGCCGCTCGGCCCTGGCCGTGCTAGCGCAGAACCTCGACCCGCGAGATCAGACCGCGCGAGCGCGCGCGGCCGTCGCGTGGGATCGCGTGGCGGCCCACGGCGAGGGGGCTCCGTAGCGCCGCCGGCCGGATCCGGCGGCCCGCCATGACGCGCTTTACCCCGCCTTCCGCGTCGCGGCTCGATAGCCTCGCGTGCCGGCAGATATCCGGCGCGCCTTCCTGTAGCCTGCCGCCCCTTTCCCGCCCCAGGAGATCGCCGTCATGTCGGATACCATCAAGGCCGCGCACAACGTCGCCGTGTTCAAGCGTCGGGGCTTCGTCGTCGTCGAGGTCGAGCCCGAGACCATCGAGACCTACACCGAGGCCCGCGCCCTGCGCATCGTCAACGCCCACCCGGCGCTGGTGAGGCTCGGCCTGCCGGTGCTGCTCGCGTGGATCGACGAGGACGACGATCTCGCGGTCCACGGCGACGAGGACGCCGCCGAGGCGGCCGAGGAGATGGGCCTCGACTACGAGAGCATCAAGTGGTCCCAGGAGATCACGGTGACCTGGCCCGACATCAACGACGCGGACGCCGACGACGAGGCGAGCCAGGACGAGGACGAGGACGAGGACGACGACGACGACGTCGACGTCGACGAGGAGGACGACGAGGACGGCGACGCCGACGACGAGGCCGGCGACGAGGAGGAGGTGCCCAAGATCCCCGCGCCCAAGCCCGCCGTCCCCGCCAAGGGCGCCGCCAAGGCAGCGCCCGCCGCGGTCGCCAAGCCCAAGCCCAAGAAGTAGGGCTCCGGCCGCTCGGCCCCGACCACCCCTCCGTTGCTTTTCGTGATCGCCGCGCCCGCCGCCGGCCATCGAGGAGCACAGGCGGAAGAAAGGCGGACGAGGAATGAGCGGACAACGAGAGCTCTCGCGACGCGGACTGCTCGGGGTGCTCGCCGGATCCGGCGCGGCGCTCGCGTTCGGCTGCGGCGGCAACGCGGTGATCGACGGCAGCGACGGGGGTGGCGGCAGCGGAGGCAGCGGCGGGGGACCGCCGCCTCGACGGGCACGGGGACGGGGACGTGCGCCGTGACGCCCGAGGGCGAGATCGGTCCCTACTTCACCGACGACAGCGCCGCCGGCTACAACCGGAGCAACATCGTCGCCAACCTCGACGGCACCCAGGTGCAGGTGGGCCTCGCGCTGACGCTCACGGTGACGGTCGTGGACACGGAGATGGGCTGCGCGCCCTACGTCGGGGCCCAGGTCGACATCTGGCACTGCAACGCGGCCGGCGTGTACTCGAACGAGGCGGGCGAGAGCACCACCGGCGAGAGCTGGCTGCGCGGCTACCAGCTCACCGACGCGAGCGGGCAGGTCACCTTCACCACGGTGATCCCCGGCTGGTACGCGGGCCGCACCACCCACATCCACCTGCGCGTGCGCTCGTCGTACAGCGACGTCTCGTCCACGAGCGACGGCACCAACACCACGCAGCTCTTCTTCGACCAGACCCTGGTCGACACGCTCGCCACCAGCGTCGCCCCCTACAGCACCGAGGGGACCAACCCCACCACCAACGCGAGCGATCGCGTCTACGCGGTCCAGACCATGGGCGAGATGCTGATGACCCTGAGCGGCGACGCCACCAGCGGCTACACGGCGAAGGCCACCGTCGGCCTGCCGATCAAGGGGTGAGCCGCCGTGTCCGAGCCGCGAAGGTTGCTGGAGCGAGAGAGCATCGGGCTCGCCGCCGAGCTGCTCCGCGCGTCCCGTGACGCGGAGCCGCCGCCCGGCGCCCGCGAGCGGGTGCTGCGCGCCGTGATGGAGGCGCTCAGCCGCCGAACGGCGCCAAGGCGAAGCGGCCCACGGCCACGAAGAGGCAGAGCGCGCCCAGGATCGCCGCCGGCGCGGCGGGCTCCTTCAGGTCGAGGTGGGTCTTCACGGCGCCGCCCATGAGGATGGCCAGGCAGATGGACGCCACCGGCGTGAGCACGGGGAGGATGCCGGTCAGCCCGGGGACGATCAGCCCGATGCCGCCCAGCACCTCCGCCAGGCCGAGGAGCTTGACGTTGGCGTCGCTCCACGTCTGCGCCCAGTGCATCTTCTCGGCGAGCTTGAGGCGCGGGGTGGCGACCTTGAAGGCGCCGGCCGCGATCATGGCGAAGGCGAGCAACCCCTGAACGATCCAGAGCGCGAGGTTCATGGCGCGCAGCCTTAGGGCCGCGCTGGAGCCGAGTACAAGGGGCCCGTCAGCGAGGCCCCCAGGTCGGTTGGAGCGCCTGGGCCAGGGCGGCGGCGGCCTCTCGGACATCGGGGAAGCGATCCTCCGGCTTCTTGGCCAGCATCCGCACCACCGCGGCGGCGGCGGCGGCCGGTAGCCCGGGGACCAGCTCGAGCAGGGAGGGCGGGGCCGTGCGGATCTGCATCTGCACCATCTCCAGCGGGCTCCTGGCCTGGAAGGGGCGCTTGCCGGCGAGCATCTCGAAGACGATGACGCCGAAGGCGTACTGATCGGCGCGCGCGTCCACCGGCTGCCCCATCGCCTGCTCGGGCGGCATGTACTCCGGCGTGCCGAAGACCGCGCCCTTGCGGGTGAGGGGCGTGCCGGGCGCCCCGAAGAGGAGGCGCGCCATGCCGAAGTCGAGGATCTTGATCCACGGCTGGTTGCCGGGGAGCCAGGAGACCATGACGTTCTCCGGCTTGAAGTCGCGGTGGACCACGCCGAAGCCGTGGGCGTAGGCGAGGCCGGCGGCGATCTGGCCGGCGATCTCGACGACCCCGTGGGGGGGGAAGGGCTTGATGCGTCGGAGCAGGCTGCGCAGCGTCTCGCCCTGGACGAGCTCCATCACCAGGCACATCTCGCCCTCGGGGGCGCGCCCGAAGCCGAGCGCCGCGACCAGGTGCTCGTGGACCAGCACCGTCATCGCCTTGGCCTCGCGCTCGAAGCGAGCGAGGACCTGGGGATCGTCGGCGTGCTCGCGCTTGAGGACCTTGAGGGCGACGCGCCGGTGATCGGCGAGATCCTCGGCGACGTAGACGGCGGCCATGCCGCCTTCACCGAGGAGCGCCTCGAGCTTGTAGCGCTGGCCTACCACCGTGCCGATGCGAGCGTGGAGCTCGGACACCGGCGTCGCCGAGTCGGGGTGCGTTGCGTCGGACATGGGCGAGCAGACTACCCTCGCGCGGCGGCGGTGTCCCCGTCGGAGGCCGGGCTACCGCCCCTTGCCCTTGCCCCTGCCCCTGCCGTGAGGAGGCGGCCCCGGCGGGGGCCGCGGCGGCACGATCATCGAGGTGTCGGTGGGCGCCTCGGCGGGGACGGCGCTCGCCGTCGGGGCGGCGCCCGGCTCGGGCGGGGGACGCGTCCAGAGGTACACGACGATCACGAGGAGGAGGCTCAGCACCGCGGCGCCGGCGAGGGCGGCGATGAGGAGCAGCGGCGGCTCGGGCGTGCGGCGGGGGGCGGGACGCGCGGCGGGTGCGGCGACCGGGCCGGGGACACCTGGCGGGCTCGCGGGCTGGCCCGGCGACGGGCCTGCGGACGGGATCGCCCGGAGGCCCGGCAGCGGGCCGCCGGACATCGTCGCGGGGCCCATCGCCGCCATCGAGATGATGGTGCCCCGCGCCGTGGTGACCGTCGGGGTCGCGCCGCCGCGGCCCTGCTCCACCGCGGTGCCCAGCGCGGCGATGGCCTCGGCCACGCTGGCGAAGCGCTCGTCGGGGAGCTTGCCCATCATCTTCGCGACGGCCTCGTCGAGGCCGCGGTAGGCGGCGAGCTCGGGCGCGCGCGCGCTGACGCTGGGGATGGGGGCGCCCACGTGCATGAAGACCAGGCTGGCCACGTCGTCGGAGATGTAGGGCGGCTGGCCGGCGAGCATCTCGAAGGCGATGACGCCGAGCGCGTACTCGTCGGCGCGGGCGTCCACCGCCTGACCCATGGCCTGCTCGGGCGCCATGTACTCCACCGTGCCCACCACCGAGCCGGCCCGGGTGAGCCCCGAGGTGCCGCCGCCGAAGGAGCTGCGCATCCGGGCGATGCCGAAGTCGATCACCTTGACGAGATCGCGCTCGTCGCCGCGATCGAAGACCACGATGTTGTCGGGCTTGAGGTCCCGGTGGACGACCTCGCGCCCGTGGGCGAAGGTGACCGCGGCGCCGATCTGCCGGAGCAGGTAGAGCGCGCGCGCCGGCGCGAGGCGGCCCTGGGCGAGGAGGACGCGGAGGGTCCGGCCCTCCACGTACTCCATCACCATGAAGAGCAGGCCGTCGGCGGTCTGCCCGGAGTCGGTGACCTCGGCGATGGCGGGGTGCTTGAGGTTGGCGGCGGCGACCGCCTCGCGCTCGAAGCGGGTGACCAGCTCGCGGTTGCTGCGGGCCGCGCGGGGGAGGATCTTGACGGCGACCGGCTTGCGCAGCGTCTCGTGGACGCCGCGGTAGACGGCGCCCATCCCGCCTTCGCCGAGCTTCTCCAGGAGCCGGTAGCGGTCGGCGAGGAGGGTGCCGAGGAGCGGATCGTCGCCCCCTTCGGGCGGTCCTCCCGGCGCGTTCGTCATGGGCCACTGCTACCACGACCTGCGCGGGGACGGGCGACCCGGCAAGGAACCCGCGGCGCCCGCGGGCTCGGGGGGACCCATTGGCCCACGCTGCCCCGAAAATGTCGTCGCGAGGGGGGCTTTCCTCCCGGGCAGGAGTGGTAACGTCCCGCCCGTGAACGAGCTCGTCCGCTTCGCGCTGGTGTCGTTCTTCCCCCGGGAGGGCGATCTCCCCGGGCTCGCCGAGCTCGGCGTGGACGAGAGGATCCGGGAGCTCCGGCGCGACTCCACGGCGCTCTTCTGGACGGGCATCGTCGCCGCGGCGGTGGTCTTCCAGCTCTCGCCCATCCTCACGGTGCACCGCCCCTGGCCGGCGGTCTTCCTCTCCGAGGACGAGCTCGACGCGCACGCGCAGAAGCTCGCGACCCACCCCGTCTACCTGCTCCGCCAGCTCATCGTGCTCCTCAAGCTGATGGGCGGCACCTTCTGGGGGCAGTCCCCGGAGGTCCGCGCCTTCCTCCACCTGCCGGCCTACCCCGAGGATCCCGGCACCCGCCGCGTCGAGGCGCACGTCGCCCGCCCGGTGCCCGGCCCGCGCGCGCCCGTGGCGGCGCTGGTGACGCTCGGTCGCAAGGAGGAGGAGCGGGGGCGCTCCCACGCCGGCGTACCGCGCGCCCTGGGCGAGCCTGAAGCCCGTCACCACGGGGAGGAGGCGTGATGGGCAAGCACGTCACGTTCGAAGGCTTCAGCCAGCCCGTGCTCGAGGTCGACGCCGACTTCGTCGTGGTGGGCAGCGGCGCCGGCGGCGCGGCGGCGGCGGTGATCCTGGCGCGCGGCGGGCACCGCGTGGTCATCGTCGAGGCCGGGCCCTGGCGCGCCCCCGAGGACTACCCGTCCACCACCTACGGCGCGATGCGGGACCTCTTCGCCGACTGGGGCTCGCTCGTCACCCAGAGCCGCGCGCTCTGGCCGGTGGTGCAGGCCTCGTGCGTGGGCGGGACCACCGTCATCAACAGCGCCATCGTGGTGCGCACGCCGGCGGACTGCTTCGAGCGCTGGGAGCGCGAGTACGGCATCGACGGCGCGGCCCTCCGCGAGCGCGTCTGGGCGCACCAGGATCGCCTGGAGCGCGAGCTCTCGGCGGAGGTGGTGCCGCCCGACGCCCGCGGGCTCCTCAACACGCTGGCGATGGACGCCGCCGACGCGCTCGGCTTCGACTCGCACTACATGGTCCGCTACGCCAAGGACTGCGAGGGCGCCGGCCAGTGCCTCCAGGGCTGCCGCAAGATGCGCAAGCAGAGCACCAACCTCAACTACGTGCCGGAGGTGATCGAGCGCGGCGGCGACGTGCTCTCCAGCGCGCCCGTCGCGCGCGTGCTCTTCGAGGGGACGCGCGCCGTCGGGGTGACCGGGCGCTTCCGCGATCCGGCGACGCGTCGTGACGGCGCTCGGTACACGGTGCGGGCGCGCCGCGGCGTGCTCATGGGGGCCTCGGCCACCCAGACGCCGGTGCTGCTGGCGCGCAGCGGGCTGAAGAGCCGCGCGCTCGGCTCGCTCTTCCGCGCCCACCCGGGGACGGGCATCTTCGGCGTCTACGCCGATCCCGTCGACCAGAACGTGGGCGCCACCCAGGGCTGGGCCTCGATGGCGTTCCGCGTCGAGCCGGGCCTCAAGCTGGAGACGCTGGCCATCCCTCCGGAGATGGTGGCCGGCCGCCTCCCCGGCGGCGGGCGCGAGCTGGTGCGCCGCTTCCGCGAGTACCGCAACATCGCCATGTGGGTGACCGCGGTGCGCGCCGAGTCCGCCGGCACCATCAAGCCCGGCCTCCTCGGCGGCGCCGTCGTCCGCTACCAGCTCGACGAGGCCGACATGCGCAAGTTCCGCAAGGGCCTGGCCATGGTCGCGCGCATGCACTTCGCCGCCGGCGCGCGCGAGATCATCCCCGGGATCTATGGGCTGCCTTACAAGCTCGGTCCGGACCAGGTCGGCCTCATCGACGAGGGCCCGCTCGATCCGCGCTGCTACATCGCCATCCTCTCGCACCTCTTCGGGGGCTGTCCGATGAGCGCGGATCCGCGGCAGGGCGTGGTCGACGCCGGCGGCAAAGTGCACGGAACCGAGGGGCTCTACGTGGTCGACGCCTCCGCCATCCCGACCACGCTGGGCGTCAACCCGCAGCACACCATCATGGCGCTGGCGTCGGTGTGGGCCGAGAACCTGGTGTCCTGAGAGGCTCCCCGGAGGGTCTCCTGGGGGCCCCAGTTTTCGTTTCGGACGGTGACGCGGCCGTGTATACCTTGGGTGAGCGCAATCCCTGCGCGCGCCCCGGAGCCACACCGTGGCTCTGCCGGAGGTTCGTCATGCCCAATCTCTTCATCGAGAGCCAAGGCCGGGTCGTCGTCTTGGTCCACAATGGCTTGCCCTACAGCCCGGAGGAGTGGCAATCGATCCTGGCGCTGACGGCCCGCGCCGATCTCGGAGAGCTGCGGGTCGTCGTTCACGACGAGGAGGGCGGCGCGATCACCACCGCCCAGCGCCGCGAGCTTCTCGACACCATGGGCGGGCGCATGCCGATGGCGGCGGTGCTCACCAGCGGGAGGATCGCGCGCGGGATCGTCACGGCCATTGCCTGGTTCAAGCCCAGCATCAAGGCGTTCGCTCCCGAGCAGATGGACAAGGCCCTCGGCTACCTCGGCCTCACCGAGAGGGAAGTGGCCTTCGTCACCCGGATGGTGCCCCGCCTGCGGGACCAGCTCACCCGCAAGGCCGGGTAGCGCTTCCGCCGCGTCAGCTCTCGACGGGGTGGTCGGCGCCCGACGACAGATCGCCCGCCAGGTGGCGCTCACGCTTGTGCCAGGCGAGGCCCTCGACGCCGGGCACCGCCCGCAGGGCCGCGTCGACGTGCGCGAGGGCGGAGCGTGGCCCCGGGTTGCCGGCCTCGTCGAGCACGGAGAGCGCCCACCGCGTCGTCGGGACGGCAGGCTCCTCGGTCGCGCCGAGCAACAGGTGCGCGGTCTCGCGCTGCACCTTCATCGCGACCGCCCAGCCGTAGTCCTCGGCCGCGGGCGCCGCGACCGTCAGCCCGCGCTCGCGCAGCCGCGTCGCGAGCAGGGTCGCGAGCCCCCGCCCGAGCGCGCCGCGTCCATCGCGCTTCTCGGCGTCGCGCTCCTCGGCGGTCACGTGGGCCTCGGCGCCCTGGAAGGTCGCCAGCGAGCGCACGCCCGGCGGGTCGACCGACGACTCGCCGCGCCGCGACCAGAGCGCGACGCCGCCGAGGACGCCGAGGAGCATGACGAGGGTGACCGCTGCGGAGATCATGCCGCTCCCTTAGCGCACCGCCCGGGGCTTCGCGAGGGGCGCGGCGCCCCTCGAGCCCTGGTCAAGGGGAGGGCGAGGGCGCGAGCATGTCTCGATCAGGAGAGGGGCGGCGGAGGACGAAGGCGGGCCACGAGGACGACGCTGGTGATCGCCGGACCGAGCGCAAGGAGCAGGTGGCCGAAGGTGTGGGAGATGCCGAGGTTCTGGGCGATGTAGGGCGGGCCGGCGACGAGGAGCCCGAGGGTGACGGCGACCAGGGGCGCGACGGCGGCGGCGATCAGGCTGCTCCGCCGGCTCCCCACGCGGACGAGCACCAGGCTGGTCATGGCAACGATGAGCAGGGGGACCAGCCAGTTGGAGGTGACCCTGAAGAAGTCGAAGTAGACGGTGAGCGCGGCGCTCATCGCAGCGTAGGTGAGGGCTGCGGCGCCGGCGGAGACCACGGCGACGGGCAGGGTTATCGGGTTCTGGGGCCGAAAAGGGTCTGCAAACGAGCCGGGGTCTCCCATGGCGCGAGGCTCGCAGTGCGTCGGGTGCCTGTCAACGTGGTGCTCGTCGGCGACGCTGCCGCCGAGTGTCTCTCGGGCCATGCCCCCCGTCGTCGGTGGGAACGCGTACGAGCCCTAAGGCTCGCGTGCGCAGACCTCGATGATCCTCGCCCGCTGCTCCGCGGACATCCCGGACCACCTCTCGCGCAGGGCTCGCGCCGCCTTCGTGAACTCCGTGAGAACCTTCTTCGCCGACCACTCGTGGTCGCCGTCGTCGCCGTAACGACCGCCCCCGGCGTGAAGGGCGGCTGCGAGGAGACCGAGGGCGACCTCTTCTTCTGCGAACGTGTCGTGCTGCGACACCGAGATCCTCACCGCGGCTCCCTCGACGTTGCTCGAGATCTCGAGCAACGCCGGGATCGTGGCGCCGTCGAGCGCGAAGCCGAAGGTCATCCAGGGGAGGGCAGAGATCCTCCCTCGCTCCGCGCTGCTCTGGTCGTCGAGGAGCTGCACGTCGGGTGCGACCTCTCCGAGCGCGGAGCCCAGCTCCTCGAGAGACAGCAGCCTGCGCGTCGTGATCCAGCGAGAGAAGCTCATGGCGTCGGGTGACTCAGGGCACCATGTAACGCGAACGCTCGCGCCCTTGTCAACGCATCGTGGAGGGGCTCGCCCGCGGACCTGACCGTGCATCTCCTTCCCGCGGCGCCGCGTACAGGAGGCCGCGGACACCGGTCCTCGATGGCGGCGGCGACCACCCGCGACTTGCCCCCGGAGGACCCCCGGGAGACAAGGGACGCCCCCCATGTGCCGCGTCCTCGCCTATCTCGGTGAGCCGATCCTGCTCGAGGACCTGCTCTACAAGCCCGACATCTCCTTCGCGAACCAGACGCACCAGGCGGCGCTGCTGCACCGGCTCAACCTGGCGGGCTGCGGCCTCCTCGCCTGGGACGAGCGGTCCGAGGAGCCGGCGGTCCCCTTCGTCCATCGCACCACCGAGCTCGCCATCTTCGACCGCAACCTGCGGGCGCTCGCCCGCAAGGTGAAGGCGACGTGCGCCCTGGCCCACCTGCGCGGGGTGCCTTACGACACCCGCTCGGTGATCAGCCCGGAGAACCTCCACCCCTTCCTCTTCGACGGCGCGCGCCTGGCGCTGGCGCACAACGGGCAGCTCGCCCGCTTCGAGGAGATGAAGTTCGCCCTGCTCCCCTACATCGAGCCGCACCTCGCCCGCGCGGTGCGCGGCTCCACCGACAGCGAGTGGATCTACGCGCTCCTGCTCTCCCAGCTCCCCGACCCCTACGGGGACTTCGCCGCGCAGGACATCGCCTTCGGCGTGGAGAAGACGCTGCGCGTGCTCGCGCGGGTGCGGAAGGGCCTCGGCATCACCACCTTCTCGCCGATGAACCTGTTCCTCTCGGACGGCAACGACATCGTCGTCGCGTGCTTCACCTTCGACTACGGCCGCTACGACGGGATGGGGACCGGCTTCAACCCGCCCGACGAAGAGGCGCTGCGGGTCTGGTACACCACCGGCCACTCCTACGGCCTCCACGGCGACGAGTGGCGGATGATCGGAGCCGCGGACGACGCGCGCTCGTGCATCATCGCGTCGGAGCCGCTGACCCACGATCACACCCGGTGGCAGGCGGTGCCGATGCAGCACCTCGTCTACGTGCGGCGCACGGGCGATCGGCCGGCAGTGGAGATCGTCCCCCTGGACGTGAGCTGAGGAGGCATGTTGAGCGACCCCACGACCACTGGCCACCGTGACGCCGAGTTCATCGAGCGCCTGATCCAGCTCGCCGGCCCCTCGGTGCGGCGCTGGTTCCGCCCCGAGGTGCGCGGCCTCGAGGGGGTCGGCGCCGGCCCCTGCGTGCTCGTCGCCAACCACAACATCGGGGCGCCCTGGGAGATCTACGTGCTCCTCGAGGCCTGGGTGCGCGAGCGCGGCGCTTCGCGGCCCGCCTTCGGGCTGGCGCACCGCTTCGGCTTTCGCCTGCCCGGGGTGCGGACCCTGCTGCGGCGGGTGGGCGCGATCCCGGCCACCCACGAGGCGGCGCACGACGCGCTGGGGACCGGGGCGGCGCTCATCGTCTTCCCCGGCGGCAACGGCGAGGCCGCGCGCCCGTTCTGGCGCCGCGACCAGTGCGAGCTCGGGGGGCACAAGGGGTGGGCGCGCATCGCGCTGAGGGAGGGGGTCCCGGTGGTGCCGGTGTCGATCGTGGGCAGCCACGCCGTCAACCCGGTGCTCGCCAGCAGCGAGCTGCTCGCCTGGGTCTCGCTGATCCGGCCGCTCCTCGACATCCGCCGCGTCCCCGTCACCGTCGCGCAGCTCCTCGCGGTCGCCGCGGCGCTCGGCCTCGGCGTCGAGCTGCTGCCCCTGTGGGCCGCCGGGGTGCTGGCGTACGCCGCGTTCACCTCGCCGGCGGTGTTCTTCCCGCTCTTCCCCTCCAAGATCGAGGTGCGGGTGGGCGCGCCCATCGACCCGCGCACGGCGTTGCCCGCCGGGCTCGAGGGCGAGGCCGCGGTGGACGCGCTCTACGACCTCGTCGCGGGCCGGCTCCAGGCCGGCATGGACGCGCTGGTCGCCGAGCGGCGCGGGATCCTCGGCTGAGCCCGCCCGGTAACCGGCGGCCGGGCGTTTTCATGCCCGGGGCCCGCGGGCGCGGCAAAGTCCGGTCGCCCGCCCGTCCCCGGCGCTAGAGTGGCGACGTGCGCCCGCGCGAGCCCCAGTACGAGCGGATCGATCCCTCGCACCAACGCGAGTACGAGGACCCCAGCGAGTTCGATCGCATCGCCTTCGCCATGCGGACGCTCCGGCGCCTCCGGTCCCGGCAGGTGAAGGTGGTGGTCTACTCCACCCTCTCCGCCCTCAAGGTCGAGAGCGGGCCCGACCACCGCCGCGGCGACGACGCGCGCTGGGCCATCGTCGGCATCCCGCCGCGCGCCAGCCGCGCCCAGATCGTCTACGCGCTGGCCTCGCTCCTCGGCGTCGCCCAGGTCCCCTACGCGGTGCAGGTGCTCCTCGCGGCCGACGGCGCTCGCGGCGCCTGAACGGTGAGGTGCTCGCGTGGAGTGGCGCACACAAGGCCAGGCGCGCGCCGGGCAAAGCTCGCCGAGGTGAGCTGCGGCACGTTGACCGGGTGGTGGGGGGCGGACAGAGAGCCTCGATGGCAAATCCTTCTCCGCGACACCCGATCTCGTACTTCCGCCCTGCGCTCCTCGCCCTCGCCGGCGCCGGAGCGCTCTTCGCCTGCACCGCCGGTGAAGAGACCGAGGCCGCCGCGGCCGACCCGGCGGACGAGACTCCTGTCCAGGCCGACGCCGTGTCCGACGCGGCCCCGTCCGGCACCGCCACGTCCGACACCGCCGCGTCCGCCACTGCCGCCGTCGATCCCCCCGCCGCTGTCCCCGCCGTCGGCGCCGCGGGGCCCGCCCCCGGAGCGACCCTGTTCCACGCGGCCGAGCCGTGGACCGAGTCCGTCGCAGCCCTCCCCAAGAGCGCGGCCTCCGACTCCATCCTCGGCTGGCTCGGCGACCACGGCGGCTGGGGCACCCACACGATGCGCATCGAGTTCGGCCTCAAGGTGCTCCACGTCGGCGGCGACGTGCCCTTCCGCAGCTTCACGCCCACCGAGGACTTCTATACTCCCGACTGCGACAACGTCCCGTTCCCCGTCCCGCCGGGCGGCGCGCTCGAGGACGAGGATGGATACACCTGCACCACCGACGGGGACTGCCACCTCATCGTGGTCCACGAGCCCTCGCAGAAGCTCTACGAGATGTGGCGCGCCAACATCCAGGGGGACGACTTCAAGGGTGGCTGCGTGGCGGTCTGGGACCTGAACCGCTCCTATCCCGGCGGGCGCGGCGACAACTGCACCTCCGCCGACGCGGGCGGCTTCCCGGTCTCGGCGATGGTGTTCACCGCCGACGAGGTGGCGAAGGGATCCATCGACCACGCCCTGCGCTTCATCCTCCCCAACAACCGTATCCGCCGCGGCGTGTACGTCCTGCCGGCGTCGCACGCCTCGGACTCCCTGCACGGCGGCCCGGACGCGCCGCCCTACGGGGTGCGCTTCCGCCTGCGGGCGGACTATCCCCTCGAGACGCTGCCGTCCGACGGCGCGCGGGTGGTGGCCAGGGCGCTGCAGAAGTACGGGATGATCCTGGCCGACGGGGGGCGCGTCCCGCTGACGGCCGCCGACGATCGCTTCACCGAGCACAAGTGGAGCGAGGTCGGCGTCGGGTCGGAGTCGCTGGCGGCCCTCGGGGTGGCCGACATGGAGGTCGTGGGCCTCGGCGAGCCGATCAAGGCGACCGGGGACTGCGAGAGGAAGTAGGCGCCGCGCCGATCACGCTCGCGGTGGTCCGCCGTGAGCATCGAGCGCCTGCGACCGGTGGGCGCCGAGGCAGTCGATCCATCC
>Ga0302279_10005444_pt1 | contig 14224 bp, 13 predicted proteins | sample III_Bog_N3_3_FD_194541 | JGI IMG/M metagenome (GOLD analysis project Ga0302279, IMG submission 194541) | Peat permafrost microbial communities from Stordalen Mire near Abisko, Sweden - III_Bog_N3_3 | ecosystem: Environmental > Terrestrial > Soil > Wetlands > Peat | place: Sweden: Abisko...
CCAGCGTACGGCATCGACCTTCCAGCGTACGGCATCGATCTTCCAGCGTCCGGCATCCGCCTTCCAGCGTCCGGCATCCGCCTTCCAGCGTCCGGCATCCGCCTTCCAGCGTCTGGCTGGCGCCGTCCGGTCGTGCCTGACTCGAGGATCGAGCCGCTCAGAACCCCGGGACCGTGTACGCGCGGATCGACTTGATCAGCATGTTCGACGGGTTCGGCGTCTCCGTCGTCACCCACCCGGACCCGATGCCCAGGTCGGCGAGCAGGTAATACTTGGTGTCGATCATCACCGAGGGCGTCGCCGTCGAGTAGAGGAGCGCGCCATCGAAGTAGAGCGCCATGTACGTCTTGTTCCAGAGCAGGCCGTAGCGGTGATAGGCGACGGTCAGATCCGGCAGGCTCTGCGCCGTGTACGCCGCCGGGGTAGTCCCACCCTTCCAGTCGTGGAGGGTGAAGTGGAAGATGCTCTCCACCGCGGGGTTGAGCGGCGGGCTGCAGCCCAGCTGCTCGAACACGTCGATCTCGCCGCCCGCCGCGCCCATCGGCAAGGACAGCATCCAGAACGAGGGCCAGGTGCCCGTCCCCGGGGGGAGCTGGGCGTTCATCTCGAAGTACCCGTAGGCCTGCGCGAAGCCGTCGCCGTTCTTGTCGACGCTGGTCATCACCCCCGAGAACCACTCGTCGTTGCTCTCCTGGAGACTGATCTGCAGTCCGCCGCCCGGCAGGAGCGAGTAGGGGTTGACTGGCATGTTGCTGGCCTGCGACGGAGTCGGGTACATCACCCCCGGCCAGCCGTTGGAGGGGGACATGCAGCACTGGTCGGTCCCGTTGAACCAGCGCTCGCCCGGGTGCAGGCCGTCGTCCACGGGGCCCGACGAGATGTCGTACGCGGTGAACTCGTCGTCGAAGGTGGAGGTGAAGCAGCTGGTGTCGACGGTGGCCGGCGCCGTGGTCGGGCTGGGAGCGCCTGACAGGCACCCGCTGCCGCCGTGACCGCCGGTGCCGGTGCCGGTCGATTGCCCGCTGCTGGAAGAGCTGGAGCTGCTCGAGCTGGACTGACCCGCGCCGCCCCCCTGGCCGCCAGTGCCCGTCGGCGAGGTGCCCCCACCGCTCGAGCCGCTGGTGCTCGACCCGCTGGCGGCCGAGCTGCTGCTGGAGGAAGAGGGCGAGGAGCCGGAGCTGCACGCCGCCGCGATCGCGGCCGCCAGCACCACGGTGGCCAGGACGAAGGGCGCAGATTTCATCGCCGCATTCTCGTCGGCCGCCCCACGATCGCCAAGCGAAAAGGCGCTTCGGGCCCAGCGGCGACGACCGCGCGCGCGCTCACCCTCCGGGGAAGATGGTGTTCAGATCCAGCTCGTACGTGGGCCCGTCCGCGCCCGTGGCGCCGTCGGTGCTGGTGAGCCCGGTGATGAACGCGGTCCCGTCGTCGAGCGCCACCGGATAGCGATAGGTCACCAGCAGCGTGTCCGAGATGGGAGCCAGCAGGATGGGCGTGATGGTGTCGTGGGCCATGTCGTAGGCGAAGAGGCCGCCGTCGCTGACGTAGAGCACGTGCTGGTTCCACCGGGCGAAGTCGGTCTGGCCGATCTGCGCCGCGGTGGCGTAGGTGGCGTTGACCTGGAACGGATTGGCGTTGATCTTGGTGGAGATGTCCACCAGCGCGCTGGTCGCGTAGTCGAAGTACATCACGTCGGTGTCGGTGGCGAACATCACCCCGTCGCTGCGGAAGTCGACGCTGCCGCTCACCTGGACGGTGTTCATCAGCGACGTCGCCTTGTTGGTGGCGAGATCCAGCGTCCAGAGGCTCCCGCTCTCGATGAAGACCATGGTGTTGCCGCTGACGTCGAAGTCCTCGAACTCGCCGACGGTCGCGCCGGCGGACTCCAGAGTCGTCACCATGGTGGGGGTCTGCCCCGGGATCCAGGAGAGCAGCGCCGTCGTGCCCGGCGTCGAGGTGTCCACCAGGTACACCGTGCCTCCCGACACCGCGTAGGCGTCCCACTGGGCCCCCGGCGGCGCGGGCATGGTGGTGCTCCCGACCTCGGTGCCCACCGCGCTGGAATCGTAGGCGTGGTAGACCACGGGGTCGGCCGAGGGATCGGCGGTGACCACGAGCGTGGACGACGCGCGGTAGTTGTCGGTGTCGCCGGCGCCGATCGAGAACGTGTAGGCGAGCTTGCCCTTCGAGGTGTCGTCGTAGCGCGCCAGGGTGAAGTCGAAATTGGTGGTGTCGTACCAGAAGAGCTGGTTCTGCACCGCGGTCAGCTCCTGCACGTCGGTGCCGAGGAACATCGAGCGCCGCGCGTCGAGCTGCGCGGACTCCTGGTTCCACTGGGCGAGATCCGCCGCGGGGTTGCCGCTGCCCGTGCTGACGCCGCCGCCCTCGCCGCCGACACCGCCGCTCCCTGTCCCGGGCGCGGGGGCGCAGGCAGCGAGGAGCGAGCAGCCGAGACCGAGGACGAGACCGTGGCGGGCGAGGGTGTTCATATCCATGACTCCGTGAAGGATCGGTGTTCGCAAGGAAGCCGCAGCGGCGCGGCGCCGGGGCCTGAGCACGGGGCGTGCCGCGGGCTTTCGCGGGCGATCCGGGGGGATTGCCTCCCGGGGGAGCCAGCGCCGCACAGGGGGTGGCTCCACCGGGAGACAGAGCCGGCGACCTTCAACGACTGCCCGCGGCGTGCGCCGGTGCCTCGCGGAACTGCCGCTGGTGGAGCTCGGCGTAGGCCCCGCCGGCGGCGATCAGCTCCTCGTGGGTCCCCCGCTCGACGATGCGGCCGGCGTCGACGACCAGGATCAGGTGCGCGTTGCGGATGGTGCTGAGCCGGTGGGCGATGACCACGCTGGTGCGGCCGGCGAGCAGCGTCGCCAGGGCCCTCTGGATGATGGCCTCGGTGCGGGTGTCGATGTTGGCCGTGGCCTCGTCGAGGATGAGCACCCGCGGGTCGGCAATCACCGCCCGGGCGAAGGCGAGGAGCTGGCGCTGGCCCTGGCTGAGCGTGGCGCCGCCCTCGCCGAGGAGGGCGGCGTAGCCCTGGGGGAGGGCGGCGATGAATTCGTGCGCGTTCACGGCGCGGGCCGCGGCCTCGATCTCGGCGGGCGTGGCGTCGGGGCGGCCGTAGGCGATGTTGGCGGCGAGCGTGCCGGAGAAGAGGAACGGCTCCTGGAGCACCATGGCCATGGAGCGCCGCAGGCTCCCGCGGGTCACCCGGCGCACGTCGTGCCCGTCCACGCGCACCGTGCCGGCGGTGACGTCGTAGAACCGGGGGATCAGGTTGGCGATGGTGGTCTTGCCCGCGCCGGTCTTGCCGACGATGGCCACGGACTGGCCCGGCGCGACGGCGAAGCTCACGTCCCTGAGCACGGGCTGCGCGGGGTCGTAGCCGAACGAGACCTGGTCGAAGACGATGCGCCCCTCGAGCCGGCCGAGCTCCACCGCGTCCGGCGCGTCCGGCGGCTCGCGCGTCTGGTCGAGGATGCCGTAGACGCGCTCGGCGCCGGCGAGCGCGGACTGCATCAGCGCGTACACCGAGGCCGCGAGCTGCACCGGGCGGAAGAACTGCTGCACGTAGATGAGGAACGCCGCCAGGAGGCCCACCGTCATGCGCCCGTGCAGGACCAGGAAGCCGCCGTACCCGATGACCAGCGCGGTCGCGAGCGTGGAGAGCACGTCGATGGCCGGCGAGAAGGCCGAGGTCACCCCCACCGCCGCCACGTTGGCGTCGCGGTTCCGGGCGTTGCGGTCGCGGAAGCGCTCGATGTTGACGCCGGTGCGGTTGAACGCCTGGGCCTGGCGCACGCCGACGATCTCCTCCTGGAGCTCGGCGGTGACGTCGCCCACGGTCTGCCGGGTCTTGCGGTAGGCGCGGCGGGCGCGGGCGGCGAAGAGCCAGGTGGTCAGCACCATCACCGGGATGATGGTGAAGCACGCCAGCGCCAGCGGCGCGTCGAGCAGGAGCATCGCCACCAGGACGCCGGCGAGGCCGAGGATGGAGCCGAGGAGCTGGGTCAGCCCCTGGGAGAAGAACTGGTTGAGGGTGTCGACGTCGGAGAGCAGGCGGCTCATCAGATCGCCGACCGGCTGCTTGTCGAAGTACGCGAGCGGCAGCGCCTGGAGCTGATCGAAGAGGCGCGCCCGCAGCGCCGCCAGCACGTGCTGCCCGGTCCCCCCCACCCGCACCGTCTGGGCCCGCTGCGCGAGCGCGCCGGCGCCGTAGACGCAGAGCAGCTCCGCGAGGGTGCGCGCGAGGCCGAGCCCGTCGTGCCCGGTGAGGTCGCGATCGATGGCGCGCCCCACCAGGTACGGCCCGGTCCCCTGCGCGATCCCGCCGAGGAGGATGAAGCCGAACGCCGCCCCCAGCGTGGCGCGGAACGGGTAGAGCTCGCCCACCAGCCGGCGCGCCACGGCGCTGCGGTCGCCGGCGCGCTGGACCTCGATCTCGGCCATCGCCTCGACGCTGCCGGGGCGGCGCATCATGAGGCGCCCTCCTCCTTCTGGAGCTGCGAGCCGAGGATGTCGCGGTAGAGGGCGCTCGTGGCGAGGAGCTCGGCGTGGCGGCCCTGGGCGGCGATCTTGCCCTCGTCGAGGACCAGGATCAGGTCGGCGTCGCGCACGGTGCTGACGCGCTGGGCGATGACGATGGCGGTGCGGCGCGCGTCGCGCATGAGCCGGTCGAGCGCCGCCTGGATGGCCGCCTCGGTCTCGGCGTCGACCGCGGAGGTGCTGTCGTCGAGGATGAGCAGCCTCGGGTCGGTGAGGAGCGCGCGCGCGATGGCGACGCGCTGCCGCTGCCCCCCGGAGAGCCCGACGCCCCGCTCGCCCACCAGGGTGTCGTACCCCTGCGGCAGGGCGTCGATGAAGCCCGCCGCCTGGGCGGCCTCGGCGGCGGCGCGCACCTCGTCCAGGGTGGCGTCGGGGCGGCCGTAGGCGATGTTGGCGCGCAGGGTGCCGGAGAAGAGGAGCGCGTCCTGCAGGACCACCCCGATCTGCGCGCGCAGGGTGGCGAGCTGCACGGTGCGCACGTCGTGGCCGTCGACGAGCACCGCTCCCGAGGTCGCGTCGTAGAACCGCGGCACCAGGTTGATGATGGTGCTCTTGCCCGAGCCGGTGGTCCCGAGGATGGCGACGAGCTGGCCGGGCTCGGCGACGAAGCTCACCCCGCGGAGGATCTCGCGCTCGCTGCCGGCGTAGCGGAAGCGCACGTCGCGGAGCTCCACCCGCCCCTCGAGGGGCGGCAGCGCGACGGCGCCGGGCGCGTCCGCCACCTCGACCTCGGTGTCGAGCAGCTCGAAGACGCGCGCCGCCGAGATCCCCGCGCGGGACATCTGCGCGGCGAGGAAGCCCATGGTCATGATGGGCATGAGCAGCGCCGCCAGGTAGCTGTTGAACGCGACCAGCTCGCCCAGGGTGAGGTGACCGCCGAGGACCTGGACGCCGCCGAACCCGACCACCGCCAGCGTCCCCAGGTTGGCGAAGAAGTTCACGAAGGGGAAGTTGCCGGCGATGGCCTCGATGAGCCGGAGGTTGTGATCGCGCAGCTCGCCGTTGATGCCGCGGTAGCGCGCCGCCTCCCGCGCCTCGCCCGAGAAGGCGCGCACGACGCGGATCCCCCGCAGGTCCTCCTGGAGCACGCCGTTGAGGCGGCCGAGCACCGCCTGGATCTGCCCGAACAGCGGCCCCATCCGCGCGACGAAGCGCCGCAGCACCACCAGGATGGGGGCGATGGCGGCGAGCGCGACGATGGCCAGCGCGGCGTTGCGGTAGAGGAGCAGCGCCGCGCAGCCGATCACCATCGCCAGCGACGCGGCCATCTGCACCACGCCGCTGCCGACGAACATCCGCACCTGCTCGACGTCGTTGGTGAGCCGGGTGAGGAGCTGCCCGGTCTGGGCCTGGTCGTAGTAGCTGAAGCTGAGCCGCTGGATGCGGGCGAAGAGCCCGTCGCGCAGATCGAACGCGACCCCCTGCGAGGCCCGCTCGGCCAGGTACCCCTGGAGGAAGTTGAGCACGCCGCGGGCCACGGCGATGCCCACCAGCCCGAGCACCGCGGTGGTGAGGCGGGCCTGGTCGCCGCGGGCGAGGCCGCCGTCGATGGCGATGCGGATCATCTGCGGAGCGGCCAGGTTGGCGCCCGAGACGGCGAGCAGGGACAGCAGCGCCCCGAGCGATTCGGCGCGGTAGCGGCGCAGGTACCCGAGGGCGCGCCCGATCGCCCGTGCTCCTCCGGCTCTGTCGTTCAACCCGATCCTCGGCCTTTGCCTAGGCGGACGGGAGGCCCTGCGTCCAGTGGAATGTCAGCCCGGAGGACGACCGGTCGGCCGACCACTCGCGTGCAGCGCGTCCCCCGGGGTCGTCAAGGCGAGCGGCGTGGACCGGGTCAGGGCGACGAACTGAGCCTGGGCTGGGTCGTACTGGAAGACCTCGCCGGTCTCCAGCTTGTAGACCCACCCGTGGAGGGCGAGCGTGCCGCGGGCCACCCGCGCGCGCACGGCGGGGTGGGTGCGGAGGTGCTCGATCTGGGTGAGCACGTTCTCCTCGACGGCGACCGTGGTGCGCGCCGCGCCCGTCACGTGCGGATAGTTCTCCTCGACCACGCGGCGCGTGGCCTCGGCGTGGACCAGCCACGCGCGCATCGCCGGCGCGTCGCGGACGAGCTCCGGCTCGAGGAGGGCCTCCATCGCCCCGCAGTTGGTGTGCCCGCAGACGACGATGTGGCTCACGTCGAGCGAGAGCACGGCAAACTCGACGGTGGCCGCCGCGCCGCCGATCCCGGCGCCGTAGGGGGGCACCATGTTGCCGGCGTTGCGGAGGATGAAGAGCTCGCCGGGGTTGGTCTGGGTGATCAGGTTCGGCGAGATGCGGCTGTCCGAGCAGGTGACGAAGAGCACCTCCGGCCGCTGCCCTTCGGCGAGCGGGCGGAAGATCGCCTGGTTGGGGTTGAAGACTTCGGCCTTGAACTTGTGGAGGCCATCGATGAGCTTCTGCATGGGGGTCTCCTCAGCGGATCAGGATGGTCGGGTAGCGCCGACGACGACCCGGACCGAGCAGGGGCCTTCGACCGACCATGAGCGGCGGAAACTACCCGGGAACGCCGGCGGGGGCTAGCGGGCCAGGCGCCCGCTTGACAGCTCGTCCGCTATAACGGATGCTCCCCTCCGATGCCCCGCACCCCTCCCCCCTCCTCACGCTCCCCGCAGAGCTGTCGTCGCCCCGGCGACGGGGAGAGAGAGGGAGCACCATGGCTTCGTATCTGCTGTATCTGCTGATCACCTCGCGCGATCCCCTCGAGTCCGCGCGGCTCCGCGAGCTGGACCAGCTGTGGACATGCTGAGCGCCGCCGCGCCCCTTCACGCGATCGATCACGGCGGCGCCGGGGAGGCCACCGGCCCTGCGCCGAGGCACGTGCTCGAGCTCCCCGGGCCCCGGTCCAGGTCCGAGCTCCGCGGCTCCGGCCGCGCCGAGGCGCTGGTCTTCGAGGACCCGAGCTCGCGCGCCCTGCTGAGCCGGATCGAGAGGCTCGCGCCCACCGGAGCGACGGTGCTCATCACCGGCGAGACGGGCACGGGCAAGGAGATCGTCGCCCGCCACGTGCACCAGCGGAGCGCGCGGGCGGGCGCGCCGTTCGTCGCCGTCAACTGCGGCGCGCTGTCGCCGGCGCTCCTCGACAGCGAGCTCTTCGGCCACGAGAAGGGCGCCTTCACCGGCGCGCTCGGCCGCAGCCAGGGGTGGTTCGAGGCCGCGCACCGGGGCACCCTCTTCCTCGACGAGATCGGCGACCTGCCGCTCGCGGCGCAGGTCAAGCTGCTGCGGGTGCTCCAGGAGCGCGAGGTCGTCCGCGTCGGCGCGCGCCGGCCGATGGCCGTGGACGTCCGCCTCATCGCCGCGACCAACACCGACCTCGAGCGCGCCGTCGCCGAGGGGCGCTTCCGCGCCGATCTCTTCTACCGGCTCCACGTCGCGCCCCTCGCGCTGGCGCCGCTCCGCGAGCGCCCCGGCGATCTCCTCCCGCTGGCGCGCCACTTCCTCGCGCGCTACGCCGAGCGGCTCGCGGTGCCGGGCGCCGAGCTCGCGCCCGACGCGATCGCGCGCCTCCACGCGCACCCCTGGCCGGGCAACATCCGCGAGCTGGAGAACGCCATCCACCACGCCTTGCTGGTCAGCCCCGACGGCGTCGTGCGGGCCCACGCCCTCCAGCTCGCCGACGGCTTCACGCGCCTCCGCGGCGTCGAGGCTCCGCGGCTCGAGCCCCCGCCCTCCTCCACGCTCGCGGCCGCGGTGCTCTCCCTGCTGGAGGAGGATCGACCCGACCTCCACGATCACATCGAGGCCACCGTGCTGCGCACGATCTACGAGTTCAGCGAGAGGAACCAGCTGCGGACGGCGCGGCTGCTGGGCATGAGCCGCAACGTGGTGCGCGCCCGGCTCGTCCAGTACGGCTTGCTCGCGCCCGGCGCGCGCGCGCCCGACAGCGGCGTGAGGCGTGGGCCCTGAGGGCTACATCGCGCCCGTCACCTTCGGGCCCGCGCGCGGCGGCGACCGCTGCGCCAGCATCTCGCCGAACGGTCCGGTGACGTTGTGCGGCGTCGCCCGCGCCGCCACCGCGACCGGCAGGAGCGGGAAGAGCAGCTCGGCGGTGCGATACGCCTCCTCGAGGTGGGGATAGCCGGAGAGGATGAAGGTGTCGATCCCGAGCGCCTCGTACTCGCGCATGCGCAGCGCGACCGTCTCCGGGTCCCCGACCAGCGCGGTGCCGGCGCCGCCCCGCACCAGGCCCACCCCCGCCCAGAGGTTGGGGCTCACCTCGAGCGCGTCGCGCCGCCCGCCGTGGAGCGCCGACATGCGCCGCTGCCCCTCCGACTCGAACTGCGAGAAGGCGCGCTGAGCGTCCGCGATCACCGCGTCGTCGAGGTGCGCGATCAGCGCGTCCGCGGCCGCCCACGCCTCCCGCTCGGTCTCGCGGACGATGACGTGCAGCCGGATCCCGAAGCGGAGGGTGCGCCCGTGCCGCGCGGCGCGCCGCCGCACCTCCGCGATCTTGGCCGCGACCGCCGCGGGGGGCTCCCCCCAGGTCAGGTACACGTCGACGTCGCGGGCGGCGACCTCCATACCGGCCTCCGACGATCCGCCGAGGTAGAGCGGCGGGTGGGGGCGCTGCACCGGTGGGTAGAGGACCCGGGCGCCCTTCACCCGCAGGTGCTCGCCGGTGAGGTCGACCGTCTCACCCGCGAGCACGCGCCGCCACACCGCGAGGAACTCGCCGGTCGCCGCGTAGCGCGCGTCGTGCGCGAGGAAGACCCCATCGCCCTCCGACTCCAGGGGATCGCCGCCGGTCACCACGTTGATGAGCACCCGGCCGCCGGAGAGCCGATCGAGCGTCGCCGTCATGCGCGCCGCCACCGTGGGGGAGATGATCCCGGGCCGCAGGGCCACCAGGAAGCGCAGCCGCTCGGTGAGCGGCACCATCGCCGCCGCCACCACCCACGCGTCCTCGCAGGAGCGCCCGGTGGGGAGCAGCACGCCCGCGAAGCCGAGCGAATCGGCCGCCTGCGCGATCTGGCGCAGGTACGCGAGGTCCACCGCGCGCGCGCCCTGGGTGGTGCCCAGGTACCGGCCGTCGCCGTGGGTGGGGAGGAACCAGAGGATATCCATGGGACGACGAGCGTCATCGCAAGGAGCGGGCCCAGCGGATCGCCGCCGGGATCCGGGGCCAGCTCGCGCCGCTGCTGCTCCAGCAACACCCCGCGCGCAGCGGGTGCTCGTCGGCGAGCAGCGCGGTGCCCCCCACGCGTGGCTCGGCGCCGAGGAGCCGCGGCACCGAGCCTGGCGCGCCGGCTGCAAGGAGCGCGAGCGAGCCCGCTTCTCGGAGGAACGTCCATGACCACCCAGATTGTCCCGCACGACTTCTCGTACGAATCAGCCCTGCACGACTCGCTCAAGGTGAGCTGGCGGGTCGAGGATCTCATCGGCGGCGGCAAGACGCTGGACTTCACCCGGGCCTTCTTGCCGGACTCGCTGGCCGGGGTGCGCGGCATCCGCGCCCTCTCCGACGTGGAGAAGCTCGCCCTCAACCACATCCGCGGCAACAGCTACCTCCACATCTTCGGCCTCGTCGAGCAGTTCATCCTGCCCTTCGTGCTGGAGCAGACGCAGGGCGCCGTCCACGGGGACAGCGGCAAGGTGCGGGCGCTCGCCACCTTCGCCGACGAGGAGGCCAAGCACATCCAGCTCTTCGAGCGCTTCGCCGCGGAGTTCGCCCGGGGCTTCGGCACGCCCGCCGGCGTGATCGGCCCAGCCAGCGAGGTGGCGGCCGCCGTCCTCAAGCACAGCCGCCTCGGGGTGGCGCTGGTGGTCCTCCACCTGGAGTGGCTGACGCTCCGCCACTACCTGGACAGCGTCCGCAGCGACGAGTCGCTCGACCCGCAGTTCAGCAGCCTGCTCCGCCACCACTGGCAGGAGGAGGCCCAGCACGCCAAGGTCGACACCCTCCTCGTCGACGAGCTCGCGCGCGGCCTCACCGCCGAGCAGATCAAGCAGGGCATCGACGACTTCCTCGCCATCGGCGGGATCCTGGAGGCCGGCCTGCGCGCCCAGCAGCAGCTCGATCTCGAGGCGCTCCAGGCCCACATCGGCCGCACCTTCTCGCCCGCCGAGCGCGAGGAGATCACGGTCGCCCAGGTCAAGTCGTACCGCTACGCGCTCCTCGTCCAGGGGCTCGAGCACCCGAACTTCATCAACGCCGTGGCCGCCCTGAGCGCCGAGGGGGCCAAGCGCGTCACCGACCTCGCGCACGCGCTCTCGCAGTAGCGGACCAGCCCCCAGCCCTCGGCCGGGGGCCGCCGTCCCTCTACGGCGCGGCGCGATCGTTGTCGTCGGTGGAGAGCAGCACCTCGTGCACGACGAGCTGACTGGGTCCGGAGAACATCTCCTTCGGGGCGCGATCGGCGTGGGCCTCGGCGAACGCGGGGCTCCGGGTCCAGGCGGCGAAGTCCTCGATGGTCCGCCACCAGGTCTTCACCTCGTAGAAGCCGGGCACCGACGGGTCGTCGACGAAGCCGCCGCTGGTGTGGTCGAACCTCATCGGACGCGGGCGGTGCACCTCGTTGCGGACGAACCCGGGGGCGCGGTCGACGAGGTGGGCGCGCCGCTTGAAGCGGTCCTCGAAGTCGATCTCGTGCCCCTGGGCGACGGGGATGCGGTTGGTGACGACGAACATCGGGGGGTCCTTGGCTGGAAGCAGGGGGTGGGAGCGCGGGCACCCTAGCACGCGGGCCGGCGCCACCGGGCAAGGGGCCGGGTGGCGTTCTACACGGAGGCGTTCTGGCGGGACCTGCTCGCGATCAACCTCCGAGCGTTCGAAAGAGCGAAGCGCGGCAGTGCTCAAACGGCTGGGGTTCGTCGTGGAGGGCCATGCGAGCGAGTACCGGTACGTCGGGGGCGCGTGGCAGGATCACGTGCTGACGGCGCTGACGAACAGGGGCGCGCCGGTGCCGGAGTGAGGTGGGACGGAGAGCGCGCGCTCAGGAGAACACGTCCGCGGCAGTCTTCGCACCGAGGACGTTCTCGACCCATTGGTCGAGGGTCGCGGTCTCGGCGCAGGCCTGGATGCGCGCGCGATCGTCCTCGCTGAGCGTGATGCCGGCGCGCGCGAGGAGGCGGAGCAGGGCATCGCGGAGACCGTCGAGCTTGCCCTCGCGGAGACCGTCGAGCTTGCCCTCGCGGAGACCGTCGAGCTTGCCCTCGCGGAGACCGTCGAGCTTGCCCTCGCGGAGGCCGCGTTCGAAGATCTGCTGGGCAAACGGGGGGAAGGTTGCCTTTGCTTCGGTCTGCCGTTCCATGATCAACGCCTCCAGGGCCCTCCGCGCGGGCTCGCGCAATGCATTGTAGACGATCTGAAAGTAGGCCGCCGCATGGCTCTGGTCGAGCCGTCCGAGCGCGCCCAGCGCGGCCAGGACCACGCCGAGCCCGTTCGGCTCGTTGCCATGGGCCACCGCGGACAGGATCGCGAGCTCCGTCTCGCGCTCCGCCTCGGCCTGGTCCGTGACCACGGGCACGACCGAAGGGCCCAGCACCAGCGGCCTGAGGTTCCCGAGCCCCAGCCCCAGGTCGATGCTGGAACCCGCCCAGGTAGCCACCGCTGCGTCCAGCGCGACCACGAGGACGATGGCATCGCATCTCTTCCTGGCCCGCACGACCGTGACGTACACCGGCCAGGAGTACTTCTTGTCAGGGTCGTCGTCGCGCTGGACCTCGAGGACGATCGCCAGCACGAGGACGCCGTCCGCGCTCCGGAGCTCGATCACCAGGTCGGCGCGGAACTCCACCGGGAGGAGCTGATCGAGCGCGGACTCGACCACCGCCACCGAGGCATGCGGCGCCACCTCGACGTGGAAGAGGATCGCGAGGAAATGGGGTGCGAGCTCCGGGTTCTCGCGGAACATCTCGACGATGGCGCTGTGCTCGAGCGTCGGCATGACGCTCCGCCTTCAGCACCCCATGTGCCCGCGCGAAGCCGCGGGGAAACGCGTCAAGAACCGACGCTGGAGAGTGACGGCGCCACCGGGAGGGTGGCGGCCGCCACCCCGTCGCCCGGGTTGCTGGGCAGAGGCTCGCGAGGTGCGGTCCCGGCTTCGATGGTGACCCCGTGATACCGGAGCACCTCGATCACCTCATCGAGGAGACAGCGGCGCTGCGCCCGACCCGCTCGAGCCGCCTCGGCGAGCCACGCCTTCCCTTCGTCGTCCAGGAAGTCACCGGCAGCGATCCGCTCGGACGCCCATTCGGCCAGCGCGAGCCCGTCGAGACGGGCCCGACAAGCATCCATGTTCTCGATCCTGAGGACGAACGGAAGCGTCACCCCGAAGGACCCGAACAGGCAGTCCTGGAGCGACAGCGATTTCATCCCTCCGAAGTAGCCTCCAGGGCCGTTGACCGTCTCGCCCAGCGCACACAGAAAGGTAGAATAGTCCGCGACCGCGGCGCCATCGACGACGAAGATCGTCCCCGGGGCGGCATCCTGCCAGCCCCCGCGACGCCTCAGCCACTTGAAGTGCCGGTTGCAGGCGGCGATGAGCCACTGTTCGCGCTGGGCGCGCGAGAGGGCACGCCACCTCCCGGGCGCCTCGGGGGGGAATGGAAAATCCGTCGCGGCCCGTCTTCGTGCCGCCGGGCGGCTCACCCCGGCGCCCCCTTCGAGCCCTTCCGCGGCACCGGCGACAGCTCGGCCCCTGCGCAGCAGCGGAACCCGATCGAGTAGTCGTGATACCGCGGCTCGTGCGCGATGGTGGTGAACGTGCACCCCGGCCCGTGCTGATCCGCGGTGCTGAAGAACCCGCCCATGAACACCCCGTTCCCCTCTTTCCAGGGCTGCGGGTGCCGGTCCAGCTCCTCGGCGTCCATCTTCTCCACCAGCTCGGCGTCGACGCTGTCGCTCACCCACTCGTGGAGGTTGCCCACCAGATCGTGCACGTCCTCCGCGGTGGTGCAGCCCGCATACTCCCCCGTCTTGGCCAGGAAGCCGGGCTCCACGTCGAGGGCGGGATCGTTGAACTGCTCCTCGTACTTCCACCGGCGCGGGTCCGAGCCGTAGCGGATCGAGAGCAGATGAGCCTTGGTGTGGTTGCACTTCCCCGCCACGGCCTTGGCGCCATAGGGCCAGTGCTGGCCGCGCCGCCCCTCGCAGGCGCGCCGCCACTCGTGCATCGAGCACAGCCGCTTGCCGGCGTTCTTGCAGGCGGCGGCCGCCTCGACGCGGTTGATGTAGCCCTGGGGCATCACGTCCGGCAGCGATCGCGCCTCGAAGCGCAGGTCCGCCGGGGGGCGCCGGTTGTGGGGGAGCGTGAGGAAGCCGCCGTCGGGGTCCGGAGCGACGAGCTCGGCCTCGTAACGGTCGATGCAGAAGCGCTGGACCAGCGCCATCCCGTCGGGGCACGGGCTGGGGCCGGCGTCGGGTGGGGGAGCGGTCGTGGCGCTCGCCGTCGCGCTTGGCACGGCGGTTGCGCTCTCGATGGCGGTGGGCACCTCGGCCGGGAGGGTCACGCTCGGGGTCGCCGTGGAGGCGCTGGGGGCGTGCTGGGAGCAGCCGAGGAGCGCGGCCCAGGCGAAGAGCAGGGTGCCGGGGAGGAAGAGGGCGCGCATCTTCGAGGCCATTCTTGTTTGGAACGCGCCGGCGATGGAAGGGCCTTCCTTGGCGGCGACGTCCGATGCGCCCTGGATCGCTGGTCATCCG